>Ga0315912_10006806_pt1 | contig 10155 bp, 6 predicted proteins | sample VfabasoilMG_FD_204469 | JGI IMG/M metagenome (GOLD analysis project Ga0315912, IMG submission 204469) | Garden soil microbial communities collected in Santa Monica, California, United States - V. faba soil | ecosystem: Environmental > Terrestrial > Soil > Garden | place: USA: California... | reverse complement strand
ATAACTGCTATTCCGCAACTTCGCTTGGTGTCATTCTAGCAACCGCGGGAGAGCGTGTAAACTGCTCTCCGATGCAGTATCGAGATTTTGTGAGCATGTCAGGGCTGTGTGCAAACTGCCTGACGTACGCTTTCACGATCTGCGGCATACCGCCGCATCATTCATGGTGAATGGCAGCGCAAGCATGGTGCCGGGGCCTCAATCGAATTATTGGCTACAAGGCATACAGATATTGATCAGAATAATTTAAAATATCTAACATACCGTCAGAAATACCGTCAAAAAGAATTTTGTGCTGCTTCTTTAAGGTGCGAATCCTTTTCTTTCTGGGCACCTCAGATTAGGCCTATTAATTGCAACTCTGGCAAGTGAGCTACAAATCTCGCGCTTCATAGCCAGCAGAGCTGAAAGTCCCATTTCTTAGGCGCTCGCGGCCACCCATAAAGCAAAAGCAGAGAGCGCCAATGCCAATGCATCAGCAAAGTTCATGTACCACCAATTAACTTCGCCATCCTGATGCAATTACCAACATTCCAATTACTGCAAGCCCAGCACCCACCCAATCATACATAGACAACTTAACACCATCTATAATATGCAACCAAAGCAATGCAACTACTACATATATTCCGCCATAAGCCGCATAGACACGACCACTTGCCGCAGGATGCAGTGTCAGCAACCATACAAACATAGCAAGACTAACAACTGCTGGTATCAACAGCCAATTTGAGCCATCTTTACGCAGCCATAAATAGGGCAAATAGCAGCCAACAATTTCTGCAATTGCAGTAGCAATAAAAAGTAACATTGTTTTGAATGCCAGCAACATTATTCCAATCTTAGTTTCGGCTAATTTAGGTTAGCTGTGTTATCTCAACAGCTACCCGTTTTAAAACATGCACCGCTGCTGAAAGACCTAATGTAGCCATAATAAGGGCAACCAATAAATCTGGCCATGCGCTTCCGCTTCCAAATACGCCCAATGCAGCGAGCATAACGGCGACATTGCCAATGGCATCATTACGGCTACATAACCAAACTGAGCGCATGTTTGCATCACCTTCGCGGTAAGCATAGAGTATGAAAGCCACACTTGCGTTTGCTATAAGCGCTAACATACCAATTACACCCATTGTGTAGGGCTCTGGTATCACGCCTGACTTAAAAGCCCATAAAGCTTTTGCAAGAACGAATAAGCCAAAAATTCCCATGGTTAGCCCTTTAAGTAGCGCAGCACGCGCACGCCATAGCAAACTCATAGAGAGCACCACTAATGAAATGCCATAATTCGCGGCATCTCCAAAGAAATCTATCGCATCTGCCATGAGGGATACAGAACCTGAACTGAAGCCGCCCAGTACTTCAACAAAGAACATGGCTAAATTAATCGCTAACGCAATCCATAACACTTTACGGTAACGGGCAGTTTGCACGTTGCCTGCCTCGCAACCGCTATCACAACAATCTTTAACCATGTTTTTCCCCATCTAATTTTGGTTAATCGTTGATTTGTTCATTATCTTTCCTATATCTAGTTTCTACCCATTCGTACACAACAGGCAGTAACAGCAAAGTAAGTAACGTCGATGTAATCAAACCACCCACCACCACGGTTGCAAGTGGTCGTTGCGTTTCAGCTCCTACGCCACTGGAAAGCAACATCGGCACTAACCCTAGTATCGCTACGCTAGCCGTCATTAGCACCGGCCTTAGTCTCAACATAGCACCTTGTCGCACCGCATCTGCAATACTCATCCCTTTCTCCACTCTTAACTCGTTAAAGAAACTGACCAGCACAATGCCGTTCAGCATTGCGACGCCAAACACGGCGATGAAGCCTATGGCCGATGGTACAGAGAGATATTGGCCCGTAACAAAGAGTGCAAGCACTCCACCAACCGCTGCGAATGGTACGTTAGCCAGTATCATCGCTGCATATCTAAATGAATTGAAGGCGGTGTACAGCAGGATAAAGATGAAGAAAATAGTCAATGGCACAATCACCGCTAGCCGAGCCAGCGCGCGCTGCTGATTCTCAAACGCGCCGCCCCACTCTATCCAGTAGCCGGTCGGTAATTTGATCTTCTGCTGAATGTTGACCTGCGCTTCGCGCACGAAGCCATCCACATCACGGCCTTTCACATCCATTTGGATGACTGCATAACGCTGCAACTGTTCACGACGAATGAATGAATAGCCTTCTGCTACATCGACCTTTGCGACTTCAGCGAGCGGAATCATGCCGCCAGTAGGGGTGCGTAGCGGAATTGCACCAATCGCCGCTGGGCTAGCCTTGGCACTGTCTTCTAGCTTGAAAGCAATATCGTAACGACGCACGCCATCAATCAGGGTGGACACCGGTTCCTGACCGATACCGGAACGCACCACCTGCAACACATCATCTGCATTGAGGCCATAGCGCGCAAGCTTTTCACGGTCAACCGTGACGCGGATTTGCGGTTTACCGACATTCGCCTCTAACGAGACATCCGCCGCGCCGGGTACTTTATCAACCACGGCTTTTAGCTGACCGGATAATCGATCTAGAGTCGCAAGGTCGCCACCATACACTTTTAGGGCTAATGTGGCGCGCACGCCGGAAATCAATTCCTCCACCCGCATCTGGATAGGTTGCGTAAATGCCACGACAGAATTGGGTGCTACCTTTTCCAGATTCTCGCGCATCGCATCAGCCAAAGACTCAATCGATCTGCCATGTGTCCAGGCTTCTTTAGGTTTGAGTTCGGTGTAGATTTCCATGTAGTTTACGTCTACCGTTTCGCCTTTTTCGGCCCGGCCTATCATGGCAATCGCCGTATTGACCTCGGGAAACTCTTTCAGCGATTTTTCGATGCGTTTTGAAATGGCAATTGACTCATCTAATGACGTGGAAGGTATAGAAGTCACCCGCCACATAATAGAGCCTTCCTGAAGCTGCGGCATGAACTCTTTTCCCAGAAAAGGAAACAAGGTTAGACTCGCTGTCAGCAGCACAATAGACACGATGCCAACTGCTTTTTTGTTTACAAGTACCCCGTCTAAAAGAGGCATATAGCGCCGCTTGATGACTCGCATCAATAGAGTATCCCGCTCCGCTTTAGGCTTCAGAAATATAGCGGCAAGTACGGGAATCAAAGTCAGTGAAAGAATCAAAGACCCCGCCATTGCAAAACTGATACTGAAGGCCATAGGTTTAAACATCTTGCCTTCGAGACCCTGCAAGCTGAATAACGGCAGAAATACTACGATGATGATAAGAATGGCGAAAGCCATGGGATTCGCCACCTCGTGCGCGGCCGTCAGAACGGCCTGCGTGCGATTGATAGTTCCGCCATGCTCAAGACGTTCGGCCATGATGCGGAAAGAGTTTTCTACCATGACCACAGCGCCATCCACCATCATACCAATGCCGATAGCAAGTCCGGCAAGCGACATTAAATTGGCCGAAAGCCCTGCCTGATCCATACAGATAAATGCTACCAGCATGGCAAGTGGCAGTGCTGCCACCACTACCAGCGCAGAACGAATTTCGCCCAAAAATAGGAACAAAATGATGGCTACCAGTATGGAGCCTTCCACCAGCGCCCAGATGGCAGTATTGATGGCTTCATTCACTAGGTCAGTACGTTCGTACACCGCCCTGATTGTCGCACCCTCTGGCAAGGCTTGCTTGGCTGTGGAAAGTTTTGCCTTGACAGCATCCACCACGCTTTTGGCATTTTCACCAACGCGAGCGAGCGCCATCCCAAGCACAACCTCTTTGCCATCGCGAGTTACCGCACCAGTACGTAGTGCGCCGCCTTGCTGAATTTTGGCTATGTCGCGCAGATACACGGGCGTGCCATCCACAGTCTTGACCACAATCTGCCCGAGTTCTGTTTCGTTCTTCACTAACCCCAACCCGCGCACCAAGAACTGTTCTTGGCCTATATCCACATATTGCCCACCGACCTGACGATTGTTGACTCCCACACTTTCCAGTACTTCTTTAAAGGTCAGGTCATATTTGGCAAAGGCTTGCGGATCGAGGACAATTTGGTACTGGCGTTCCTGTCCACCCCACGACATCACATCATCGACTCCAGGCGCAGTGCGCAGGATGAGCCGTATCGACCAATCTTGCAATGTGCGAAGCTGCATATCTGATGGCGCATTCTTGAGAGCGTCATCCGTCCGTTCAACTGTGTACCAGAACACTTGGCCCAGCCCGGAAGTATTCGGCCCCATTTCAGGTGTGCCATAACCTGCTGGCAACCGGTCTCCGACTTCCTGTAGTCGCTCAGCTACTAACCGTCGCGCAAAGTAGATGTCCATGTCATCTTCAAAATATACGGCGACATAAGACAGCCCAAACAAGCTGACTGAGCGAATTTCCTGCACCTTTGGCAGACCTGCTAATGCTGACTCAATGGGAAATGAAAGCAATTGCTCAACATCTTCAGAAGCAAGGCCAGGTGACTCAGTGTAAATATTGACCTGAACCGGGGTAACATCAGGGAAAGCGTCTACCGGCACTTTTTGCCAGGCTCTAATCCCCAGCCCTGCAACGACGACAAAGGCAATGATGACGAGTAACTTATAACGCAATGAAGCGTCTATGATTGAATTAAGCATGATGTTATCCCTTAGTGTTCATCGCCAATTTGCGATTTGAGCTGACGCGATTTGAGCGCATAAGCGCCTGCGGTTACAACTGATTCACCCGCTTTCAGCCCTGAAGTAATGACGACACCTTTGCTTAGTTGCTCGCCCACTTCCACGGAACGAGCCTCAAAACCATCTCCTGTTTGTAAATAGATGGTGGATTGCCCTTGCACTAATAGCACTGCCTCTTGCGGCAGTACCATTGCTTCTCGCGTACTGGACAAATCAATCACAGCGCGGGCAAACATATCGATACGGAGTTTTTTTTCGGGATTTGGTAGTTCAATACGCGCTTTAACGGTGCGGGTTTGCTTATCAAAAATACTGGAGATATAGCTGATCTTGCCTTTGAATGACTCATTCAAGAATGATGACACTGTGATGGTTGCAGGCAATCCCAGAGTCAGTTTACCTATATCTTTCTCCGAAACATCAGCTTCAATCCACACAGTACTCAAGTCAGCAATGGTAAAGAGCTTGTCTTCAGGTTTTGCCAACTCGCCGATTACAGCATCTTTTTCAATGACCACGCCGGAAAATGGCGCAGTGATGACAAAGGTAGAGATTCCTGTATCGGATGAACCTACTAAAATGCGCAAATGCTCGGCACCTTCTCGCGCAGAAGTCTGCGCGCGCTCATAAGCTGCTTTAGACTCCAGCCATTGACGTTGCGGCACCACTTCTTCCTTAAACAATCGGTCAGTGCGTTGAAAGTTTGCTTCGGCCAATTTCAGTTCACTTTGAGCATGACGATATTCAGCACGCGCTTCACCCATCTGAATGCTATCTATGACAGCAAGCGATTGCCCGGCTTTGACCTGATCTCCCAAGCTGGCTGTGACTTTAATTAATTTACCTTCAACACGCGGGGCTACAAACGCAATACGATCCTGGTTGGCCGTAATATTGGCGCTAAGTACCAACTGGTCAGCGATTCTTTCTGGGTGAATTGCGGTAACAGTTATTCCAGAACGTTGTATCTCTTCAGTTGATAAATGAATTTTGCCGTTTTCATTTTTATGCTCCTCGGCATTTGTAACGGGTGAGTTCTTGGCCGATTTATCGCCCGCTTGTCCTGAGACTTCAGGCGCTTCGGATGAACCGCAGCTAGCAAGTAACAAGCTTAGAATTACGGCGCCTAGATTGTTTTTGAAACTATTTGATGATGGTTGCATAGCATTATCCTTATTGTTTGTTGGCTAGAGTGGCTGCTGGTGGCCAACCTGCTGCATATTCGAGTTCAATTTGTGTCAAGCGCAGATCCAGCTCGGCGTCAATTAAGTCGCGCTGGGCATCAATGACTTGCCTTTGGATGAGAAGTAGCTGTGACAAAGCAATCTCACCATTCTTGAATGCGATTTGAGAAAGCTTCAGATTTTCTTCCAGCTTGGGATAGACGGTTGTAATTAAACGCTGCACGCGGTCATGTAAGCTTTGACGGCGTTGCCAGGAAGCTATAACTGCCGCACGTATATCACGAAATACGACACTTCTATCAATTTCAGCTTGGGCAACTTCGCTGGTCGCACGTCCCACCCCGGTAGCATTTTGGCGAAACAAAGGGATAGGCAGAGACAACCCGATGGTCGTGATGTTATCTTGTCCGCCAATAACTGCTTCTCGGCTGTTATTGAGACTTACTGTCAGGTCGGGATAGCGTGCTGCACGCTCAAAATCCAGACTGCTGCGCGCTGATTGCTCGCGCAATGACAACGCCTGAAGTACGGGTCGATTGGAAACTGATGCAAGCAAATCTTCCAGACTATAGGACGTTGTAACAGCTTGTAGCTCTCCCATCACTGTGGGCAATGCTTGTTCGGAAAGTTGAAGTGCAGTCGCCAACGCAGCACGGGCACGTGTTAATTGCTCTTGCAGCATGCTCACCTGATTTCTTGCGCGTTCGGCATCCACAATGGCCAGATTGCCGTCGAGTTTGCTATCTTCGCCAGCCTCTACCCGCTTACTTGCCAAACTGGTATTGCGTTCAATTAATTCCAGCGTGCGCTGTTCTGTTTCAATACGCTTTTGCAGCGCCAGAACTTGTACGAAACGTTCTTCAACCTCTGCAATAACGCGACGACGTGTCTCATTAATCTCTTGCTGCATAGCAGAAAGCTTGGCATTGGCTATTTGGCGTCTAAACCCCTGTTGACCTGCAAACTCCAGGGTTTGAGATATGCCGCCACTCCATTCGCTACGTCGTGGATCTGCTTCACCTGGTTGGTAAAGTTTACGACGGCCCGCTTCCAAATTTAACGTTGGGTTATTAAATAACGGCGCACTGGCATCTTTGATTTCACCTTGCACAGCCTCAAGGCCAGCTACTGCCCGTCGTATGTCCGGGTTGTTCTGCTCAGCCAAAATCCAAGCTGATTCAAGTGTAAGTGTGTCTGCGAAACTACGTTTTGATGCAGCAATTAATACTAAAAATATAAACGTTAGCGAGAGCCATTGTAGACGGCTATGCTTCGCCAAAAATAGTGTATGGAACACGGCAAATCCTCTCTCATTGCATGGGGAAATTCTCTGCAGGCTGGTGCATGACCAGGCAGAAAACCCTAAGTTTTAAACGAGAGAGACTGCGAGTGGCGGGCGGAATGGCCCCTGGAGATAAGGATTGTCCGACAGGTCATCGGAAAATAAGAAAGCAGCTTGGGACTCAATCAACCCAAAACTAGTCGCTAGGGTTCTTTCTGCAAAACCCAATAAATGAACAGATATATGGCAACCGTCATTGCAGTGTTGGTTTTGAGAGGTCTGGTCTTGATGATTCGCAAAATCAGCGTGGACATGGTGTTCTGCAAGTTCCTGGATATAGCCATCTGTCTTGATAGCGTCGGCCAAGGCTTCTGGACTCGTCGCCCATAGCGTTGAAAAGGCCAACGAAAGGGCGATGATTGCAGTAATCATTTTGCGAGAGATCAATTGCATGACGATGATTATTATTTAGTTAATGTCCAAAAGCAAACTAATCCATAAATTTATTTACCGGCATTTTTATTGCCTCTTAGCAGTAGGTAAGCTGCCGGTAGCACAAACAGTGATAGTAATGGAGCTGTCAGCATCCCGCCTACCATAGGCGCAGCAATACGGCTCATTGCCTCAGACCCGGTGCCGGTGCCTATCAAGATTGGAATTAGCCCGGCAATAATCACCGCGACTGTCATGGCTTTAGGCCTGACTCTGAGCACCGCTCCCTCAATTAACGCAGCGTGTAAATCTTCCGTGGTATTGAGCCTGCCACTTGCTCGATAGCGCTCAATTGCATCATCCAGATAAACCAGCATAATAATGCCGAACTCTGCCGCAAGCCCTGCCAGCGCAATCATGCCGACCCCACTGGCAATTGAAAAGTGATGCCCGAGTAGATAGAGAAACCATACCGCGCCTACCAGCGCAAACGGCAGGCTACCCAGTATCAGCAATGCTGGCGCCATACGCTTAAACGCCAGGAATAGCAGAATAAAGATAATCCCCAAGGTCATGGGAACTACATAACTGAGTCGTTTGGATGCACGTTCAAGATATTCAAACTGGCCAGACCATGCCAGCGAATAACCTGCTGGTAGCTGTAACTCCTTGTCCAGAGTGACTTTGGCATCATGCACAAAACTACCCAGATCGCGCTCGTGAATATCGACATAGACCCAGACATTGGGCCGGGCATTTTCACTTTTGATCATGGGTGGGCCATCAGTCACTTTGACTTCGGCCACTTCTCCCAGCGGGACGGTAGCGCCTTGTTCGGTAATGATAGGCAAGGATTTAAGTTTTTCTACCGAATCGCGCAGTTCTCTTGGAAAGCGTACGTTAATGGGGAAGCGTGCCAGACCATCAATTTTTTCGCCGATATTGTCGCCGCCTATCGCGGTGGAAACCAGCAATTGCACGTCCTCAATGTTAAGGCCGTAGCGCGCCGCTTTTAGGCGATCTATTTTGACATTAATATAGCGCCCACCGGTAACACGTTCGGCAATCACCGAACCGACACCGGGCACTTTCTTCATGATTCGCTCAACTTCTTCACCAAGTTTTTCCAGAGTGGCAAGATCAGGCCCGCCTATCTTGATGCCAACCGGACTTTTGATACCGGTGGAGAGCATGTCAATGCGGTTGCGTATGGGTTGCACCCAGACATTGGCCATACCGGGGATTTTGAGGCGACTATCCAGTTCCTTAATAAGTTTCTCTGGCGTCATACCAGGTCGCCATTCCGAACGTGGCTTGAACTGGATGGTGGTTTCCAGCATCTCCAGCGGTGCCGGGTCAGTGGCGGTTTCGGCACGCCCAGTTTTACCAAATACCGACTGCACCTCAGGCACAGTCTTGATTAACCTGTCACTCAACTGCAGGATTTCCGATGCTTTGGATACCGAAAGGCCGGGCAAGGCGGTAGGCATGTAAAGCAGATCACCTTCATCCAGCGGCGGCATGAATTCGCTGCCGAGTTTGCCCAGCGGCCATAGGGTCAGCAGCACTATAAGCAAGGCTACACCCAGCGTTATTTTCGGGTGGCGCAATACGCTACTCAACAACGGTTTATAAGCTGCAATCAGCCAGCGGTTGAGCGGGTTATCATGTTCAGCGCGAATATGCCCACAAATGAAGATGGTCATCAATACCGGAATCAAAGTGACCGATAAGCCTGCCGCTGCTGCCATCGCATAGGTCTTGGTGAAAGCCAAAGGTGCGAACAGCTTGCCTTCTTGCGCCTCCAGCGTGAACACGGGAATAAAAGATAAAGTGATGATGAGCAATGAAAAAAACAGGGCAGGCCCCACTTCACTGGCAGCATCGATAATCAGCGCAATACGTTTGCTGTTATCAGGTTCGCCGTGCTCATTTCTGTAATACTCAAGTTGCCGGTGCGCGTTTTCTATCATCACAATCGCGGCATCTACCATGGCACCAATCGCAATCGCAATGCCACCTAGCGACATGATGTTGGCATTGACACCCTGATAATACATCACGATAAAGCTCACCAATACGCCGATGGGTAAGGCCACAATCGCCACTAAAGCCGAGCGAAAGTGCCATAAAAATACCGCACAAACCAGCGCCACTACGATGAATTCCTCAATCAGTTTATGCGTCAGGTTATTCACTGCACGCTTGATCAGTTGCGAGCGGTCATAGGTGGTGACTATTTCCACACCCGGCGGCAGGCTCTTTTTCAGTGTGGCCAATTTCGCCTTCACTGCATCAATTGCCGCCAGCGCATTCTGTCCGGCACGCATGACAATCACGCCGCCGGTCACTTCGCCTTCTCCGTTTAACTCAGCCACGCCACGCCTGAGTTCCGGCCCGATCTGGATACGTGCCACATCAGACAATAGAATCGGCGTGCCGCTAGCACTGACACTGATAGGAATATTGCGAAAATCATCCAGTGTTTCCAGATAGCCATGCGCGCGCACCATGTATTCAGCTTCGCCCATTTCAACGACGGCGCCACCGGTTTCCTGATTAGCGGCTTGAATCGCCGAGACTACTTTAGATAGCGGG
>Ga0315912_10006805_pt1 | contig 10156 bp, 9 predicted proteins | sample VfabasoilMG_FD_204469 | JGI IMG/M metagenome (GOLD analysis project Ga0315912, IMG submission 204469) | Garden soil microbial communities collected in Santa Monica, California, United States - V. faba soil | ecosystem: Environmental > Terrestrial > Soil > Garden | place: USA: California... | reverse complement strand
ACGCAGCATAATATGAATGCAGGAAATAATTGTTTTTTCATGTTTAAATAATTTTATAGCATTATTTAATCCAGAGACGGCTGGAAACAATCTTTTGAAGGGTATAATTTTTTTAGGGTGCAGCACATTCTTGCATGCGCCACCATACCCGCTATAGCAGTAGCAGCAGCAATGATCAGCAACGCAGTTACCATCCCAAACTGGTCAGCCAGCAGGCCAGCCAGCAGTGCACCGATAACATAACCGCTGTCTCTCCAGAAACGAAATATGCTCAATGATTCAGCCCGTTGTGACGGATGCGTATTCTCAGCCACTACTGTCATAAAATTAGGATAGACCAACGCCGTTCCTAATCCTAACAACACCGAAGCAGTTATTAATAACCATATCTGCGATGAAAGCGCCAGCATCAGGATAGCTATCGCCTGCAACATCATTCCGATCGTAATAATTTGTTTTTTACAATAGATATCACCCATCCTTCCAGTAAATAATTGCGTTACTCCCCATACTACCGGGTAGATTCCTGCTATGATCCCGATTTCTGTGATAGTAAAATCTCTTTGCAGCAATAAAACCGGTAGAAGTCCCCAGACCACAGCATCGTTCATGTTATTCACGATCCCGTTTAATGTTACGCTCCCGATATTCCTGTGATCCCAGCTTGTTTCCTTCCATACATTTTTTAACAGGACAGTTTTGCTGGTTATACTTTCAGCATGAACAAAATGTGTAGTATCCTTTACCAGGAAAGCTGTTACCAGTAAACCGGCTGCTGCAAAAAACAATCCGGGAATAAATGGGAAATACGCATAGCCATATTTGGCGGCGAGGTGACTGGCTAAATAAGAGGCTAATCCAACAGATAAATACCCCGCGAATTCATTGATGCCCATGGCAAGACCACGATTCTTTTGCCCGACTATATCAATTTTCATGATGATTGTAGCGGACCAGGCCAGTCCCTGGTTAATACCTAAAAAAATGTTTGCTGCGATCACCCACGACCATGACTCAGCATACATCAGTAAAAAGGGTACAGGCAAAGCCGCAATGCATCCAGCCACTAATATTCGTTTTCGATTAAGTCTTTTGGCGAGGTTTGCAACGCTATAGTTGCTCAGGGCCTTTGTAATGCCAAAAGCCATAATAAAGCTGAGGATGGATGTATTTGCGTCTAATCCAAAAACATTTTTTCCAAGGCCAGGCAGCACAGCTCTTTCAAGTCCTATCATGGCCCCGACAAAGGCATTGACCAGTACAAGTAAGGTAAACTGCTGCCAGTTAGTCTTTAATCCAGTTTCTATCATTGATCTTTTGTTCAAAATCAGCCTCCTGGAATGAATGAATACTAATGCGGCAAACCATCCCTGAATTTTCCATATACCCAGGTGCCGACGACAGCGCTAAGGAGGGTAACAATAGTGACCGTTATTCCTGTTCCTATCTGTGCAAACAATGGCCCCGGGCAAGCTCCCGTAATTGCCCATCCAAATCCGAATAGTAATCCTCCATAAATATTGCCTTTATGAAATTTTTTAGGGATGAATTCAATGGGTTCACCATAGATGGTCTTAACCTTAAATTTTTTTATCACCCAAACCGATATGATGCCAACTACCACCGCTGACCCGATAACACCATACATATGAAAACTTTGCAAACGAAACATTTCCTGGATGCGAAACCATGAAATAACTTCCGATTTAACGAGGATAATGCCAAACAATATACCGGCGACCAGGTATTTGAGATTGTAAAACCAGGGATGAATCAGTTCGGATTCGTTGAAGCTCTCTGCATCCAAAGAGCGAACTTCGAAATCGGTATTTTCCACAAGGAAGCGATGGTGCTTTTGTTCTTTTATTGTTTCTTTTGAATTCATTTCATTCAGAGTTTTAAGATCCAGGGAAGGACCAGGTTGGCAACAAGAAATCCGCCGGCCATAAAGCTAATGGTAGCAATCAACGATGGGAACTGGAGATTGGACAAACCCATGATAGCATGGCCTGATGTGCAGCCGCCTGCATATCGAGTTCCGAATCCAATCAAAAAGCCACCAACTACCATCATGATAAATCCTTTCAGCGTAAATACATTGCTCCAATTAAACAGTTCGACTGGCACCAGCGCATCATAGTTGCTGATACCATATTCTTTTAATTCACTGGCCAACGCTGTGTTTACCTGTACCGGTTCGGTATTTTTCAGAAATAATGCAACGACTATTCCTCCCAGCAGGATTCCGGTTACAAAAAATAAGTTCCACATTTCTCTTTTCCACTCGTATTGAAAAAATGGAATTTTTGCAGGTACACAGGCTGCACACATGTGACGCAAAGACGAAGAGACGCCAAATGATTTATTGCCGAGTAATAGTAAAGCCGGTACCATTAGCCCGATCAACGGGCCGGCAATATACCAGGGCCAGGGTTGTTTCAAAAATTCAAGCATAGCTACACATTTTTGTTTTGCAAATTTGGAACAGTAAAAAGAGATGTCCCGTGATTTAAGTCACACGAAAAAATCGGTTGTTATTTTCCTTGTTTGGCCACGATGGGTCCATAAGGGCCGAACTTATGTTGAGTCTCAGTAAAAATGTCAGTATAAGGTCCAAAAGGGTGATCAAAAGGTTTTTTTGCGACATTCGGCCAGTCGCCACTCAAATCCATTTGTGGACGGGGCTGGCTGTTGACAAACGCGGCAACGTCCCAGGCTTCTTCGTTGGTTAATTTGGGATCATTATGCGTTGCCTGGTTAAATGGCATATTACTTTTAATATAGCCGGCAAAATTACTGAGACGAAATAGTCCCGCGCCGATGTTATAGCTGTGTTCACCCCAAAGTGGTGGATACTCATAAGTGACCAGGTGAAGATTTAGCTTTCCTTCTCCATTTTCACCGTGGCATGTTTGACATAGGGCCGTGTAAACCTTTTGACCATTTGCGGGATCCGCAGCCCTTTCCATAAAGGGAAGTCTTGCGATACCACTACCAATGGGTTTTTCACCTTTCTTCACATCCTTTCCAACCCATTTTATGTAGGCTTCAATTGCCTGGTACTCCCTACTATCCATGGAAGGAGCTCTGCCATTTAAACTTCTTTCAAAACAATCACTCACCCGTTTGTAAATAGTTTCGATCGTTCCACTACGTTCCCGGAATCTTGGGTATGTGCTATTAACCGCACTATAGTTATTGCCCCAGTTTTTTCTCCCGGCATTGAGGTGACAGTTCTGGCAATTCATTCCATTCGACGTACGTTCGACAGAACCGAGGGGGCCAAAATACCTGGCAGTGTTGGCAATCAGGTCTTCGCCGTAAATAACAAGCTTTCGTTCTTCCCCTTCAAGTTTTTGATCTGAAAACAGGCTGGGTGGAACCCAAACACTATCACTGATTGTTTTACTTAATACAACAGGATCGGACGATCTAAGCGCATTCATTAAGGCAACAAGCGTTACCACGATTGCTGTAACTATTAACAGTACAAATAACCAGTTTGATCTAAGGGTGTTCCACATATGATGGCTTTATCTGAATTCATAGGTAGTTCCCTGCAGTTGAGTAAGCAGTGTAGATGGCTGGTCGGTGGCAATGGCGCGTCTTTCCAGCTTTGGAGAAACGGGAGAATGTATTGCCAGGTATTCTTCGATGACCTTATGCATCAGGATGCCGGTTCGCTGTGGGTTTTTTATGTTTTCAATCCTGCACAGGGTATTATCCGGATCACCTTCTCTTTCACAGGCAACGATTTTGTATTCTTTGTCGAGATCAACCGGAACTCCGTTTATTTTTATCCAATTGATTCTTTTACCCGAATCATTTTGTATTGTAAAATTAACCTGCATTCCGGCAAATCGTACAAACCAACCTCCAAAACGCTCCGACGGATCTTTGGCAAACGCATTATGTAATTCCTTTTCCTGCCAATCCCATAATTGTTTCCCCGTGATAACCCCAAGTTTTGCTTCACTATCGACGGGCAGCATGTTCCATAAAAATTCCCTGGTTATTTCTGCTTTACCTTTTTTTGGGTCGATCGCCAAAGGCTGGCAAAAACGAAAGCCATTGCTTAATGCAACATCTGGTTTGAATTTCCAGTATATCGCGTCAGTGATCAGGTTGTCCATCGGTGACTCCAGCACAAAATACCTGACCAATGGGGTAGTCGTAGTGCCGATCACGCTTGAAAGTTCGGATTTAAAAGGCGCAGCCGCAAGGTTTACCTTTTGCTGCAAAATTTTATCGGCAGGAAATTTTGCCGGGTCCACGTCGAGCAATTGGTAAGTATAATCTTTCATCTTTCCATTCTCAACTACGATATCCAGTTTGCCCAAGAAAGATCCGAATGCCCCGCATTCGACTACTTTAGCATATTTTCCTTCGATTGGGACTCTTACCCGTTCATGAGTGTCAGCACCTAAAATAAAATCGACTCCTTGCACAAGGGGGTTGTTGGCTAACCCAACCTGTTGCGCCAATCCCATATGGGTAACAATGAAAATGATTCCGCATCCTTCCGTGTCTTTTAGCAGTTTGATATATTTTGCTACATTATGATTGGCGTGTTCAAAACGGATACCCTTACTGTATGCAGGAGATTGACGTTTGGGAATCAGGTGATCGGTATATCCAATAAAACCAACTTTGGCTCCTGCAATAAACTTTACCCAGAATGGAGGATAGATCAGCTCCCCATTATCGGCATCGGCGGTATCATGCCACATGTTCGCGCAAATTTTTGCCGCGTTGGCATGCGCCATATCATATAACATTTTCTTTTTCTTATAAACTACTTCCCAATTACCGGGTAGGATCAGGTCATAGTTGAAGTCATTGAGTAATGGTATCATGGCTTCGCCCTCCGTCAACGAGGCGACAGCGCTGCCATGAAAATAATCACCGCCATCTATTAATAATGTGCTACCCGGGTTTTGTTTCCGATAATGGTTTATCATTGTTTTCAAAACCGGGAGGCCTCCTCTTTTTTTATAAACAGCCTCGCCATTTTCCCAGAAAAATTCGTCGTGGGTATGAAGCTGTGCATGGATATCGGAAGTATATAAAATAGTAAACCGGTTGGATGCGGCTGGTCGATCTTCCATTTTTTCCATTGGTAAAGTAACAGATGCCCCAGTCACACCCGCCAGCGTGGTTCCAACGCCGGCCATTGTTGCCTTTATTAGAAAATCACGACGCGAGTTTTTATTTCCACCACCTGGTTTAAATGTCATGGCCAAATTATTTTCGGCATTCTATCCCCATTTATGGGATTTCATATTATCCCGCACGTGATACCAGTTGATCGAGCTTTGTGATCAACGATAGTGCAACCATCAAATGATTTTACAATGATGATAATACGCCCAGGACCCGATCATGTATTAATTGAATAATTGTTCTGTACTAAAACCCACTTTTTATATAGCTCCAACCCTGTTCCTGTTTCAAAATAAGTTCTACCACAGCACTTTTCACAAATCCAGCTTCCTGGATGATACTTTCTTTTGAAATTTTTCTTTCTGCAAGGGTATTCTCACAAGCCATAAAGGCAACACCTTTTGATTTGAACTCGATGATCTTCTCCATCTGATTTGTTTTTTCTTTCATTAACAATCCAATTCCGGGGCCATGAACAACAACTTCAATGGCTACACTATCTCCCCAGGCGGCTTTCAGATTTCTAATGTTATTCATCAACCCTTTCCAGGCAAGTGTGTCGCTGCTGGCTAATTGTATAATCAGCTTATGCGGTGCCTTTGTTGAAGTCATTTCCTGGGCTGAGACAAAAAATGAGGATAACAATACAAAAATGCTGATTACTGAGGCTTTATTCATAAACGTTGATTTAAATAATTTGGTCAGGTACTCCCAAAGAATTACAACAGGGTTGAGGGGCACACATAATCGCTTGTTTCAAAACTACCATTATCTTTCATGGCTTTGATACCGCCTTTGATGTCGATTAAATTCCGATATCCCCTCGCTCTTAAGATCGAGTTGAATACCATTGAACGATACCCGGTCGCGCAGTGCACATAGTATTTTTTTTTCTGGTCCACGAGCAACATACTATCGTTGATAAAGTCCAGCGGCGCATTTTCAGCATTAACTATATGTTCACTTAAGAATTCACTGTTCTTCCTGACATCCAGGATATTGATCTGTTCTTTTTTTGCAATCTCAGCCAGTTCAGATGCCTCGACCGATGTTATTTCATCCATTTCCTTTCCCGCTTTTTTCCAGGCTTCAATACCGCCCTGGAGATAGCCAATAGTAAAGTCATATCCTACCCGCGCAAGCCTGGTGATTACTTCTTCTTCCCGCCCTTCATCGGTTACCAATAAAATTTCCTGCTTGATATCGGGGATCATGGCTCCGACCCAGGGAGCAAAACTTCCATCGATGCCGATGTTGATAGAGTTTGGCACAAACCCCCTGCTAAATGTTTGAGGGCTTCTTGTATCAAGGATCAATGCACCTGTTTCATTGGCTGCTGTTTCAAAAGCATCAGGACTAAGGGCATGCTGGCCACGTTCCAGTACTTTATCGATGCTTTCATATCCTTTAATGTTCAACATTACATTCAGTGGAAAATAAGCTGGAGGGGCAACCAACCCGGAAGTCACTTCCTTAATAAATTCATCCCTGGTCATGTCAGGCCGAAGCGCATAATTAGTCATTTTCTGATGACCCAGGCTATCTGTCGTTTCCTTTCTCATGTTCTTGACACAGGCACTTCCGGCGCCGTGTGCAGGATAAACAACGATATCGTTTGACAAGGGCATGATCTTGTTACGAAGTGAGTCGAAGAGATGACCTGCTAATTTTTCCTGTGTAAGGTCGGACACTAATTCTTGTGCCAGGTCAGGGCGACCCACATCGCCAATGAAAAGTGTATCTCCGGAGAATAAAGCAGTCTCTTTACCATTCTCATCTTTTAGCAGGTAGCAGGTGCTTTCCATGGTATGACCGGGTGTATGCAATGCTTTTAGCGTAACGTTTCCGACCTTGAATTCCTCACCGTCCTTTGCGATATAAGCGTCAAATTCAGGTGCAGCATTCGGACCATATACAATAGAAGCGCCGGTTTTTTTAGACAGGTCAAGGTGTCCGCTGACAAAATCAGCATGAAAATGTGTTTCAAAAACGTATTTGATCCGCGCATTGTTACGGTTAGCTTTTTGAATATATGGATCCACTTCACGTAATGGATCTATTACAACGGCTTCACCATTGCTTTCAATGTAATAAGCGCCCTGCGCCAGGCATCCAGTATAGATTTGTTCTACTTTCATGATATCGCTTTTGTGAACGGTTCGGTTATTTAAAGGGTGTAAATGTCTGGCTTCATTCGAAACCTTTCTATGACTTTTGTCACAAATAGCCGGACTTACTGCAGAAATATTTCCTTAACAATAATATAAAAACCCATTACCAGTATAAACCACCCAAAGCCTTTCTTTAACGATGACCCGGATATTTTGTCGGCTAACTGGCTTCCGATAAAAATACCGGCAATTGCCAGGACTGTAAAAGCAACTAGTACAGTCCAGTCATATTCAAATTGTTTTAAACTAAAAAGAAAGCCAAAAAGAGAGTTAATGGCTATGATAAGCAATGAAGTTCCCACAGCTGTTTTCATCGGCAACCTTAGAAACAGCACTAACGAGGGAATGATCAGGAAGCCGCCACCAGCTCCCAACAAGCCGGTGACAAAACCAACGAGAATTCCCAGGATGATGAGTGGTAGCACCTTGTTTTGCCTTGATGTATCGGAATCAACAGATTTTTCTTCCTCGTCATTATTGCTGATCATTGTTACAGCAGCCACGAGCATCAGTATAGCAAATATGATCATCAGGAACATCGATTTGGAGACCTCGGTGTTTCCTATCGTAAACATGATGTCAGGCAATGCCGGCAGGATATAATGCCGCGTAATAAAAATTGAGAAGATGGAAGGAAAGCCAAATTCGGTAACTGCCCTGAAATCGACCAGCTTTTTTGAATAAGCTCTGAGCCCACCTACCAAACTGGTAGTTCCGACAATAAAAAGGGAACTGGTAGTCGCCAGCAACGGGTCAATCGTCATCAGATAAACCAATACAGGTACTGTAAGGATAGAGCCGCCACTGCCTACCATACCCAGGGAAATGCCAATGAGTACGGATGCGGCGTAGCCAATAATTTCCATGTAAAATTTTTGTCAAGATTAAAGGAAACTTATTTACCACAGTGTGACAGAAATCACCGGAACAATTACACGATATCAGGTCAGCTCGATCATATTGCGATGGAGTTTTAGCAAACTTCTTTGCTCCATTTTTTTAAGCAGTCTTGAAATGACCTCCCTGGAGCTATTCAAGTCATCGGCAATTTGTTGATGAGACAGCTCAATGTTTCTTTTTCCTGTTTTATCGGAATGGCGTTTTAGATAGAATTCAAGTCGTTCATCCATATTACGGAATGCAATGTTGTCGACTACGGTGAGGAGCTCGTCAAAGCGACCGCGATAGGTTTGAACAACGAATTGATACCAGGTCTTGTATTTATTCATCATATCATCCATCAGCTGGATCGGGATCATTAATACCTCGGTATCTTCTTCTGCCTGTGCCATGATCTCGCTGGTTTGCGATTGCACCGCGCAGATCATCGATACAGCGCAGGCCTGTCCCGGCCCGAGATAATACATAAGGAATTCACCTCCGTCCTGGTTCTCCCTGTATATTTTTATCTGTCCATGCAAAACCAGAACAGTAGATTTTATATATTGACCGGTTCGCATAATTACCTCACCGGCGTCGAAAGAACGTTCCGTGGCGTTCTTTTCAATCAGTTCAACCAGTTCCGGTTCAAACTCGGGGAAAAGTCGTTTCCAGTTCATAATGCGAATTTAATATTCTAATACTTTTTCCATTTGCATGCTCCTGCTTCCCTTTACCAGCGCATGGATGTTTTCAAAATGCTGCTGTTGCCACCATTCACCGGCCTGTAACGCATTTTCAAATTTGATAAAGGGGTGATCAAATTTGAGAAAATCACCGCCGACCAGTACTACTTTTTCCCAGGTGTTGTGTTTAATCAATTCAACAATTGCCTTGTGTTCTTCCAGGCTGTCTTCTCCTAACTCTGCCATTCCACCCAACACCAATATTTTATTTCGTTTAGGTAGTTTGGCAAAATTTTCAATCGCCAGCTTCATACTGCTTGGGTTGGCATTGTAGGCGTCCAGGATAATTTTATTGCTTCCTTTTTCTACCAGTTGAGAACGGCTGTTGGTCGGTTCATACTGTTCGATCGATGATTTGATATTTGTTTCAGGAACCTTAAAAGTTTTGCCCACGGTAACTGCTGCCAAAATATTCGGCAGGTTATAATCTCCAACCAAACGGGTACGAATAACGGGATTGTCCATTCCCTGAGTGATAGCGACTTCAAGAAAGGGTTCGATGTTTGTCACCTGTCCCATAATATGTGCATCCTTTGTTCCGTATTTGATGACGCCACTGATCCCTTTGCTCATGTCCCTGAGGTAATCATAATCCCACATGACAAAGGCGTATCCATGTGTCTGTTGGCGGATAAAATCAAATAATTCGCCCTTTGCTTTCTTCACTCCCTCGATGCTCCCAAAACCCTCGAGGTGCGCTTTACCACAATTTGTAATTATTCCATGGGTGGGAAGTGCATAGGTGCAGTAAGACGCAATTTCTCCGATATGGTTAGCGCCCATTTCGATCACCGCGATTTCCGCATCGGCCTTTATTTTCAGAATAGTTAACGGAATTCCTATGTGATTATTAAGATTGCCTTCCGTGGTGTAAGTCTTAAAAGAAGAGGAGAGAACCGCATGTATCAATTCTTTGGTAGTTGTCTTTCCGTTGCTACCGGTAATCGCTATAAATGGAATATTAAATTGTTCGCGATGATATTTCGCTAATTGTTGTAAAGCAGCTAACACATCATCAACCAGGATAGTTTTTCCCGGTATTTCAAATTCGTTTTCGTCAATTACTGCCCAGGAAGCCCCGGCATCAATAGCCTGTCGTGCAAAATGATTGCCGTTGAAATTGCCTCCTTTTAAAGCAAAAAAAAGATCCCCATTTTTTAGCTTTCGGGTATCGGTTTGTACCGAAGGGTGCTGAGT
>Ga0315912_10006804_pt1 | contig 10157 bp, 14 predicted proteins | sample VfabasoilMG_FD_204469 | JGI IMG/M metagenome (GOLD analysis project Ga0315912, IMG submission 204469) | Garden soil microbial communities collected in Santa Monica, California, United States - V. faba soil | ecosystem: Environmental > Terrestrial > Soil > Garden | place: USA: California... | reverse complement strand
ACGCTCGCTCCCGAGGAGGCGCCATGGCTCGATTGCTCCGCCACCGTCGAACGTTCCCGAGCTGGATCGTCGCGGCCATCCTTCTGGTCGCACACGTCGCTCACGCCGGCGTGAAGGATGGGGTCGAGCAACCCGGCGCCGAGGCTCCCGCGGGCGCCACGGGGCCGCCCGCAACGCCCCGAGTCGCAGAAGTCCTCATCAACTTCGATGACGTCGTCGCGCCGTGTGTGTTCGCTCTCACCACATCGCTGCGCGACCCATATCTCGCGAGCGGCGCTCGATTCACCGGCAGTGCGGGCACGGATGGCGGCGCGATCCTGAACTGGTGCGGGAACTTCTCGGTGACGGGTTACTCCGGGGACAACTTCCTCGCCTTCAACGGAGGACTCACGCACGAGCTCACCTACAACCCGGCGCTTCCCCAGGCGATCGTGTTCACGAGCCCTGTGGTCGCCGTGAGCATTCGCGTCGGCTCCGGCAGCGGCGCCGGCTTCCCCGTCGAGTTGCACGCGTTCGATGCGGCAAACGTGCTCGTGGACTCGGACTCACGGATCCTCACGCCGGAACTGCAACTGCTGTCGGTCTCGGCGACGAGCATCTCGCGCGTCATCGTGAGCGGGCCCGAGGTGATGGTGCTGGACGACCTGCGCTTCACGCCGGGCGGGATCGTTCCCGCGCTCGCAACCAGCTGGGGACGGGTGAAGGCCATCTACCGATAGCGACTCGCCGCCAAGCCCGGCGCGGCGCGACGTCGACCAGCCGCTTCAGCGCAGGACGGTGAACCGCTCCGCGAGGATCGCCGCCGCGCGCTCGAACGCCGCGGCTTTCACGAGCAGGTAGTCGGTGTCGTACGTGCTGAGCACGAACACGCCGATCTCCGCTGCGGCGAGCGGCGCCGTGAGTCCGCTGATCACGCCCGTGGTGGAGAGTGGCACCGGGCCTTCGAGCTGGAACGCACGCCAGCCTCGTTCCACGTGCTCATCCACCGACGGCGGCAGGTCGTCCTCGGCGCAGACCAGCGACAACTCGTCGGGCGTGCGCGTCAGCGACCAGAACACGGCCTCGGAGTGGAACGCCCATGCCGGCAGCGGGGAGTCGGCAGGGAATCGGCATACGACCAGCCGCCACGGGGTCTCGCGCAGCCGCAGCGCGGGGGTGCTCACGGGAACGTGATCTCGCCCTCGTCGTCGAGCACTTCGATGGCGGAGCAGGGGCAGCTCTCGGCGGCCTCGAGGATCTTCTCCGGGGTCTCGGACTCCGGGTCCAGGATGGTCGCCTTGTTCTTGCTGTCCACGCCGAACGCCCCGGGCGCGATCTCGCGACACAGGCCGTTGCCACAGCACTCTTTGTGCAGGATGCGCAGCTGCATGAGGGGCTCCGAGAGGGCTGACCATCGTGGCCGATGCGGCGCCGAGGTTCAAGCGGGCTCCACCCGAGGAGCGCTGGGCGGCTCACTGGTTGTCGGCCGTCGCGCGGGCGTTCTAGAGTCTTTCGTCCCGTTCTCACTCCTGACCCTCACGCGAGAGCCACCCATGGACGCGCTGGACCGTTACCTTGAAGAGAACCGCGGCCGCTTCCTCGACAATTTGAAGGCCGTGCTTCGTATCCCGAGCGTGAGCGCCCAGCCTCAGCACAAGCCCGACGTGCGCCGCTGCGCCGAGCACATCGCCGCACACCTCAAGCGCATCGGCATGACGCGCGCCGAGGTGGTGGACACGCCGGGTCATCCGGTCGTCTACGCCGAATGGCTCGGTGCGCCCGGCAAGCCCACGGCACTGCTCTACGGTCATTACGACGTGCAGCCGCCGGAGCCGCTGGAGCTTTGGAAGACGCCGCCATTCGAGCCCACCGAGCGGGACGGCAAGCTCTACGCGCGCGGCGCGTGCGACGACAAGGGCCAGGTGTACATGCACCTGTCCGCGATCGAGGCGCATCTTGCCGTGAACAAGAAGCTGCCCATCAACCTGAAGCTCGTCATCGAAGGTGAGGAGGAAGCCGGCAGCGAGAGCCTCGAGGGATTCCTCACCTCGTGGCGTCCCAAGCTGGACGCCGACGTGATCCTGGTGAGCGACACCAGCATGCTCTCGGCCGACCAGCCCGCGCTCACGTACGCGCTGCGCGGCATCGTCTACACGCAGATCGAGGTGGTCGGCCCCACGCGCGACCTGCACTCGGGCGAGTTCGGCGGATCGGTGATGAACCCGGCCAACGCGCTCGCCGGCATCCTCGCCGCACTCAAGGACGCCGACGGACGCATCACCGTGCCCGGATTCTACGACCGCGTGCTGGAACTCACGCCCACGGAGCAGAAGGCGTACGCCACGATGCCGTTCGACGAAGCCGGTTTCATCGCCGAGTCCGGAGCGCCCACGGCGTGGGGTGAGAAGGGGCGCAGCACGCTCGAGCGCATCTGGTCGCGCCCGACGCTCGACGTGAACGGCATGTGGAGCGGCTACACGGGCGAGGGCAGCAAGACGGTGCTGCCGAGCTTCGCGGCGGCCAAGGTGAGCATGCGGCTCGTGCCCGACCAGGACCCGCAGGCGATCTACGATGCGTACGTGAAGCACGTGAAGTCGCTGGCACCCAGGGCGGTGACGGTGACGGTGAAGAACATGCACGGGGCCAGCCCCTGGATCACGTCGCCCGACCACCCGATGCTGCAGGCGGCGGTGCGCGCGCTGGGCCGGGCGTGGACCAAGAAGCCGGCGCTGATCCGCGAGGGCGGCTCCATCCCGGTGATGGCCACGTTCCAGAAGACTCACGCGCTGCCGTGCATCATGATGGGATTCGGCCTTCACGACGACCAGGTGCACGCGCCCAACGAGAAGTTCTCGCTCACCAGCTTCCACGGCGGTACGAAGAGCTGCGCGTACCTCTACGAGGAACTGGCGAAGTAGGGGCGGGGCAGGGGATTGGGGGCAGCGCCGGCCGCGGGTCCCGGCGCTGCCCTCATGCGACTCGGCGAACTCGCCACGATGCCGAATCGGTGCCTGGATCCTCGCGGAACAGGCGATTCCGTGTGCCGCCGTACACGATTCGTCTTGCGGTTGCCCCGCGCGGCCCCCTAGCCTCGAGCGCGCGGATGCACCCCCGGCTCCGCTTGGCTTCATCCTGAGCGGGGGTATTGCGTGCGTGGCCAAGTTCGATACGCGGTGTGCCTGCTGGCGATCTGCGCGCTGGCGTGGCTGCCGCCATCGGCGGCCCGTGCCGCGCCTCGCTCGCCCCAGGTCGCCATCTCCGGGAGCGGGCTCCAGGACTACTTCCAAAGCGTCGGCGAGTCTTACATCGACGTTAGGACGGGGCAGGACGCCATCCAGTTCCTCGCGCCCATCTACTTCCTCAATTCGTCGTTCACCATCGAGTTCGAGTTGGTGAGCGGCAAGCCACTCGGAAGCTCGGTCGGGATCTACGACGCATCCCTGGGCACGCCCGTCCCGATCGAGATCTTGCCTTCCGAAGCGGTGCCTGGTTGGTTCGCCGTGGTCACGTTCCGGACCTCACCCCTCCGGGTGGCCGTCCATGCATTCGACGAGAAGTTCGAGCTCCGAAGCTCGACGACGTATCCGGGAGGGAACCGGAACGCCGTCGGCATCTACCTCGACGGCCCGGGCGGGCGCTTCTACTCGCAGGACCAGCGGAATCCCGCAAGCGACCCGCAACTGCTCTGGTTCCCTGGCCAGGGGGTCTTCACCGGCCAATGGTGGATCGCGGGAGAGGACGCGTCTTTGAGCGGCGGCGCGGACGGGGACTTCGACGACGTCATCATCCTCGCCGAGCCGTTCGGGTGCCCATGTCCGGTGCAGAAGTGCAGCTGGGGAGCCGCCAAGGCGAGATTCCGGTGAACACCCGGATCTCGCGACGGCTCGGAAAGCGCACCATGTGCACGCGACGACCGTCCGCGTTGGGCCTGTTGGTGCTGTGCATGCTGGCGACGCTGCTCCCACGCGACGCCAGGGCCGTACCCCGCGTCCCGCAGGTCCCGATCTCCGGGAGCGATCTGCAGACGTTCATCAACGGTGTCGGCGAGTCGATCAATGTGCGCACCGACCAAGACGCGACTTCGTTCCTTTCGACAACGGTGAGTTCCAACTCCAATTACACCATGCAGGTGGAGTTGTTCGCGAAGCCGGCAGGGTTCTCGGCCGGGATCTACGACAGTTCGGTCCCGAACCCGAGTCTGTTCGAGGTGTTCCCTGCGATGGCGGGCGCCGGTTGGTTCGCCGCGATCTCATTCCGAACCTCGCCGGTGCGGGCCGTCGTCGTGCTACTGGACGAACAGGCGAACGTCAGGAGCAGCGTCACCTACTTCGGGGCCAACCGATTCTCGATCGGGTTCTATCTGGAGACCCCCGGCGGCCGGTTCTACTCGCAGGATGCGAGGAATCCGGCGGGCGATCCGCACCTGCTGTTCTTCCGTGGCACGGGCCGCAACAGCGGCGACTGGTGGATCACGGGCGAGGAACTCTCGCTGAGCGGGGGATCTGAGGGGGACTTCGACGACATCGTCCTCTACGTGGACGCTTTCGACTGCGTGTGCCCGGTCCAGCGTTGCACCTGGGGAGCCGCCAAGGCGCGCTTTCGCTGAGTCCGCGTGCGACTCGGCGCGCGAAGGGTCACGCGCTCGTGCCGTACGGATCCTTCGTGTGCTTCTCCATCCAGCGGTCGGGCGCGGCGATGGGCGTGAAGCCGTACTTCTCGTAGAGCCCGTGTGCGTCTCGCGTGAGCAGGATCCAGCGCCGGAAACCCTGTAGCTCGGGGTGCGCCATCACGCAATCCATGAGCCACCGGGACAGCCCGCGACCGCGCCAGGGTTCGAGCACGAAGACGTCGCCGATGTAACCCACGGTGGCGCGGTCGCTCACCACGCGCGCGAATCCCACCTGTCGGCCGCCCTCGTAGATGCCGAAAGGAATGGCGTGGGCGATGGAGCGCTCCATCACGTCGCGGGGGATACCGCGCGCCCAGTACGATGTGCTCAGGAACTCGTACACGGCGTCGAGGTCGAGTCGCGCGTGGTCGGTGCTGATGGTGAAGCCTTCGCGGTGCCATTCGAGCGGCATGAACTCCTCCGGGCGGGTGGATGGCGAAGAGCCTAGCGCAGCGGGATGCCGCAGCACGGGCGACTTCCGGAACGAGAGGGAGCAGCGTGAAGGTCCATGTCCTCGAACGCAGCCAGTGGGTGCCCGCACCGGTGGCCGAGACGTTCGCGTTCTTCACCGACGCGGCCAATCTCCAGGCCATCACACCGCCGTGGCTCCACTTCCGGATCCTGACGCCGCTGCCGCTCGAGACGCGCGACGGCACGCTGCTCGACTATGTGCTGAGCCTGCATGGTCTCCCGGTGCGCTGGCGCACGCTGATCCGCGACTGGCGGGAGGGCGCGGAGTTCACCGACGAGCAGGTGCGCGGGCCCTACGCGCGCTGGGTGCACCGGCACACGTTCCGCGCCGAGCGCGGTGGCACGCGGCTCGGCGACCGCGTCGAGTACGCGCTGCCGTTCGATCCGCTCTCTCGCCCCGTGCATCCACTCTATGTGCGACCGCTGGTGGAGCGCATCTTCGACTTCCGCGGCGAGGTGATCACACGGCGATTCCATCACGCCAGCCCCTGGTGAGCACTCGCCGGCTGGCGACCGGCGCTTGAAACGCATGGTCCGCTCGGCGGCGTACGGCCCGGCACGCGCGCCGGCGCATGGCACACGCCTCGCGGCCCTGAGGCTCAGTTCGAGCGGTAATTCCCGAACTTGAGCTCGACGCCGAAATCGTGCTCCTTCAAGAACGCGATCACGTTCTGCAGCTCGTCCTTGTCGGGGCCCGAGATGCGCACCGTCTCGGCGTTGATGGACGTCTGCACCTTCTTCATCTTGGCGTCCTTCAGGTAGCGGACGACCTCCTTGGCCTGCTCCGACGTGAGCCCGTCGGCGATCGCCACCACCTGCCGCACGGTGTTGGCTGCGGCCGGCTCGGTCTTGCCGGGCTTCAGGTTCTTGAGCGGCACCTTCCGCTTCACCATCTTGGACTGGACCACGTCCCAGACCGCGGTCATGCGGTGCTCGTCCGGTGCGGTGAGCGTGAGCGTCTTGGCCTTCATGTCGAGCTCGATGCCCACCTTGAGGCCCTTGAAGTCGTAGCGCTGCGTGAGCTCCTTGGTCGCCTGGTCCACGGCGTTCTGGACTTCCATCATGTCCACGCCGGTGGTCACGTCGAACGAGTTGGTGCTGGCCATCGGTCTCCTCCTAGCTATGAGCGGCGCCGGCGCCGAGCAGGCGCGAGCGGACGATTCTTCGGTGATGTGCGCGTGGTCGAAGTTCGCGCCTTCGCGCGGCGAGAGGCGCCACGTGTACCGAGCGCCGCGATGCGCGCGGTCACCTCACGCGCGGCACCGCCGGCGGAGCCCGATGCGACCTCCTCGAGCAAGGCGGCGATCGCACGGCGCTGCGTCGCCCACAGCACGCGGCGGCGGGCGATGGCGGGCGAGACGAACGCGTAGCGATCGTGTTCGTCGGAGAGGTGGACGGGGTCGGTCCATGCCACCTCGGCCGCGAAGACGGGCACGACACGCACGTGATCGAGCGCCGGCTCATAGAAGGTGGCGAGGTGCTCGAGGGCCCACCAGCGGATCGGCGTGAGTCCGGTCTCCTCGCGCACTTCGCGCGCAGCCGCCTTCATGGCCGACTCGCCGCGCTCGATGCCACCCGTCACGGGCTGCCAGACCCCGGCCAGAGAACGATGGGGCGAGCGGCGTATGAGCAAGAGCTCCAAGCGTTTAGAGCGACGCCGGAAGACGTGTACTTCGACCTGGCTGCAGGAGATGGGGATCACGCGCGGCAAGATAGCGTTCGCGGCGGGCTTGCGCCAGTGGTTCGAGCGGGGCTCGGTGCGGCCACGTGGCAGCCTCACGAGCGACTCAGTAACTGATTGGCGCGCAACATGCAATGCGATCGTGCTGCACGGATCGCAGGCGGCCCCGGTCGGCCCGCGATCTCCGGTCAAATCGAACGCTCACGACCGTCCAGCTTCCCTTCCGGCTTGACCCCGCAAAGGTGTTCGTCTAGGGTTCCGCCGCCTTCGTCAGCCGTTGAAAACAATACGGTTGGCTGTGGGTTTGTGAAAACTTTCACTCACGAGGTCGGCCTCATGGCACCTCCGCAGGACAAGCGCCCGGATACCTCGGCGATGCGGAGTGCTGCCACGCTGGTCGCCATCCCCTCCCTGCTCATCGTGTCGCCGCTCGTCGGCTTCTTCCTGGGGGACCTCGGTGACAAGCGCTTTCACACCTCGCCCTGGCTCGCCATCGCTGGATTGATCCTCGGATTCGTCGCCGGGGCGCGAGAAGTCTGGTCCATCTACCGACGTTACCTCGATTCACAGGAGCGCTGAGGCCGCAGCCGCCCCCGTGGTGGCGCGCCCGGCGATGATCATGGGTCTCGAATTCCTCGCGCGCGTCCGCAAGACCTCGACCTGGCTGGGCGGCGTGCTCGCCCTGATGGCCGCCACGTACGTGAGCCCGATGCTGGGCCTGGCGTTCGCCGCCGGCGGCCTGTGGTCGCTGTTCAACCTGCAACTGCTCGAGCGGCTGGTGGTGAGCATCATCGGCCCGGCTCGCACGACGCCGGATGGTGTCCGCGGTGCGGGCATGGCCCTCATGGGCATGTTGGTGCTGCTGGGCGCGGGCGCGCTGCTGCTGTCGCTTCTCTCACCCATGGCGCTCCTGCTCGGCTTCCTGCTCCCGCTCGCCGTGATCGTCCTGAAGGCCGCCGCGCAGCTGCTGCTCGCCTCGCGCGCGTGGGGCGCGCTCGTGCGGCATCCGTTCCGCGCCGCGATCGCCGCGGTGGCGCTGTCGGTCGTGACCTGGTTCGCGCTTGGCGCACTCACGAGCGCGACGGCCCAGCACGCGCCCACGCCCGCCGAGCACTCGACCCCGAGCGAACACGGCACGCCGGCGCCCGCGGAAGGTGAGCACGCTGCCGAAGGCGAGCACGCCAGCGAGGGCGGCGGCTCCCAGGCGTTCCCCAACATCATCGGGCTCATCGTCGGTGCCAACCACGGCAAGCCGTGGGCGGACTTCCTGCACCACTACGAGATCCTGGTGTTCTCGCTGTTCATCGCACTGCTGCTGCTGCTCATCGCGTTCCTCGCCAGCCGCAAGCCGCAGCTGGTCCCCAAGGGCCTCCAGAACGGCGTCGAGATGGTGGTCGAGGGCCTGTCCGACTTCATCACCGGCATCCTCGGACCCAAGCAGGGGCCGCGCTTCGTGCCGTTCCTCGGCACGCTGTTCATCTACATCCTGAGCATGAACCTGTTCGGCCTGCTGCCGTTCATGCACTCGCCCACGGCGAGCCTCAACGTCACCGTGGCACTCGCACTCACCGTGTTCGTGTACGTCCAGTTCATCGGTTTCAAGGAGCTCGGCCCGCTCGGCTGGCTGGACCACATGCTCGGCAGCCCGCGCGACCTCACCGGCTGGCTCTTGGCGCCGCTCATGCTGCCCATCCACGTCCTCGGCGAACTCGCCAAGCCCATCTCGCTCTCGTGCCGACTGTTCGGCAACATCTTCGGCGAGGACATGCTGCTCGTGGCGTTCGCTTCGCTCGGCGTGACCATGCTGCCGTTCCAGGCACTGCCGTTCGGCATCCCCATGCACGCGCTGTTCTTCCCGCTGGCGCTGCTCGGCAGCGCGCTCCAGGCGATGGTGTTCACCGTTCTCAGTTCCATCTACATCCTCCTCATGCTGCCGCACGAGCATCACGACGAGCACGGGCACGAGGCGGGTGCGCAGCACGCTCACTAGGTCCGTTCGACCCACGAACCGCTGCAGGCCACGGGCCGCGGATCGAACGGCGTTGTCCACACAGGAGGTCGTCCCATGGATTTCCACGCCGCACTAGCACTCGGTCTTCCCCTCGGAATCGGCGTCGCCGCCATCGGCTCGGGTGTCGGGCTCGGCCTGATCGGCCAGGGCGCGATGCAGGCGATCGGCCGCCAGCCGGAAGCCACCGCCAAGATCCAGCTCGCCATGATCATCATCGCGGCGCTCGCCGAAGCGCTCACGATCTATGCGTTCGTGACGATGTTCCTCCTCAAGGACAAGATCTGAACCACCGGGTGCTGCCGGCGCTCGCGCGCGCGGTGCACCCCGGGGAGCACGCATGAACCTGATCGACATCCGGATGGTCGGCACCCAGATCCTGGGCTTCCTGCTCCTGCTCTGGGGGCTGAGCAAGTGGGCCTGGGGACCGCTGACCGCCCAGCTCGAGGCACGCCGGCAGAAGATCGCCGGGGAATTCGCCGAAGCGGAACGCCGCCAGCATGCGGCCGACGCGCTCAAGGCCAAGCACGAGCAGGAACTGCGCGGCATCGAAGCGCAGGCCCGCGCGCGGCTTCAAGAGGCGGTCGCCGAAGGCCAGAAGGTCGCCGCCGAGATCCGTGCCCAGGCCCAGCAGGACGCGCAGGACCGGCTGGCTCGGGCCGACGACGAGATGGCGCGCGAGCGCGAAAAGGCGAAGGAGCTGCTCAAGGAGCAGGTCATCAGCTTGTCGCTCTCGACCGCCGAGAAGATCCTCAGGACCAAGCTCGATGACCCGGCCCAGCGCAAGCTGGCGGGCGAGTTCATCGACGAGGTCGGAGCACTGCGGTGATCAAGGACGCCTCGATCTCCGCCCGCTACGCGCGCGCACTGCAGATCCTCACGGAGAAGCAGGTCGCGAAAGCGGGGCAGGACCTCGTCGCGGTCTTCGATCGCACGCTCGAGGAGCTGCAGGGGCTCGCGCTCATCGCCTCGCCGGACACCCGGCTGGGCAAGTTCCTGTACGACCCGCAGATCAGCCCCGCCGACCGCCGCAAGGTGCTCGATCAGGGCCTGCAGGGGAAGGTGCTGCCCTCGGTGCGGGTGTTCGCCGATCTGCTGTTGCGCAAGAAGCGCTTCCACATGATCGCGTCCGTCGCACACGAGTTCCAGGCCATCGTCGAGCGGATCAAGGGGCTCGAACGCGCCACGCTGGTGAGTGCCGTTCCGCTCACGAGTGCCGAGCAGAAGCGCCTGCACGGCGAGCTCGAACGCTACACCGGAAAGAAGATCGTCCTCGACGTGCAGGTGGACGCGGCCCTGGTCGGCGGCGCCTACGTGCGCATCGGCGACCGCGTCATCGACCGCAGCGT
>Ga0315912_10006803_pt1 | contig 10158 bp, 8 predicted proteins | sample VfabasoilMG_FD_204469 | JGI IMG/M metagenome (GOLD analysis project Ga0315912, IMG submission 204469) | Garden soil microbial communities collected in Santa Monica, California, United States - V. faba soil | ecosystem: Environmental > Terrestrial > Soil > Garden | place: USA: California... | reverse complement strand
GCCTCGGCGTCCATTTCGTGAAGAAGCTGATGAGCGCAGTGCGGTACGAGCGCGTCGGCGGCCGCAACCGGCTGACCCTGGAACAAGACCTGGAAAAGAAGGAAAAAGCGTGATCCTCACGGAGCAGAAAGTCGGAAACGTCAACGTCATCGAGGTCGCTGGCCGCGTGGACAGCGCGAACGCGCCGAAGCTGCAGGAGCGCGCGGCCGCGATCTTCGCTTCGGGCAGTGGAGCCGTGCTGCTCGACCTTGCCAAGGTGGAGTACATCAGCAGCGCGGGCTTCCGCTCGTTGCTGCTGCTCGCGCGCCAGTCGAAGGAGGTGAAGAGCCCGTTCGTGCTCTGCGGCCTGACCCCGAAGGTTCGCCAGCTCTTCGATCTCGGCGGATTCCTCGACCTTCTTCCGGTGAAGGCAACGCGCGAGGAGGGCATCGCCGCCGCGCAATGAGGAAGCCGTCGAACGTCGTCTACGGGTTCGACGAAAGGCCGCCGCCGCTCGTCACGGTGCTGAGCGGCCTTCAGCACGTGGGTGCGATGTCGATGTACCTGCTGTATCCGGTGCTTGTCGCGCGAGCGGTCAATGCGCCGCCCGAGGTCGCCGCCTCCATGGTGAGCCTCACGCTCCTCGCGATGGCGGTCGGGACGCTCCTGCAGGATTTCCGTTTCGGCCCGGTCGGATCCGGGTACCTGTGCCAGCCGATTCCGAGCGTGGTCTACCTGCTTCCGTCGCTGCTCGCCGCGAAGTCCGGCGGGTTGCCGCTGGTCTTCGGCATGACGATCGCCGCGGGCTTGATGGAAATGGCGATGTCGCGCGTGCTTCGCCGGCTGCGGCCGATCTTCCCGCCCGAGATCGTCGGGCTCGTCATCCTGCTCGTCGGCGTCGCGACCGGCCTCGTGGGCCTGCGCCTCGTTTTCGGGGACAGCCACCACCATGACCGCAGCACCGAATCGGTCGAGCTGATCGAGATCGTGGTCGGCTTCATCACGCTCGCGATCATGGCGGGCCTGAACATCTGGAATCGCGGATACCTGCGCATCTTCTGCGTGCTCATCGGCATGGCCGTGGGGTACGCGCTCGCGGGCGCGCTGGGGATCCTCCTGCCGGGGGACATGGAAGCGATCGCGCGGGCGCCCGCGATCGCGTTGCCGTCCTTCAGCCACGTCGGATGGAGTTTCGACCCGACTCTCCTCCTGCCCTTCGCCGTAGCCTCCGTGGCGGCGACCCTGAAGGTCATGGGCAACGTGACGACGCTGCAGAAGGCGAACGATGCCGACTGGATTCGTCCCGGAATGACGCAGGTGATGGGCGGAGTCCTCGCCGACGGCCTGGGCACGGTCGTGGCGGGCGGCATCGGCGCCCAGGGTCTCAACAGCTCGCCCACCGTCGTCGGGCTCGCCGCGGCCTCGGGCGTCCTCAGCAGGCTCGTCGCCGTGCCCGTGGCCGCGATCCTCGCGATCCTCGCGTTCCTGCCGAAGGTCGGCGCGGTCTTCTACCTCATGCCGCGCACGGTCGCCGCCGCCGCGCTCGTGTTCTCGTCCACGTTCATCATCGTGAACGGCATCCAGGTCATGACCTCGCGCCTCCTGGACACGCGAAAGACCGTGCTCATCGGGCTGGCGCTCCTCGCCGGCCTCGCCGTGGACGCCGAGCCCAGCGTGCTGCGCTTCTTCCCCGAGAACTGGAAGGCCGTGCTCGGGACCTCGCTCGTGCTCGGAACGATCGTGGGCCTGGTGCTGAACCTCATCTTCCGGATGGGCGTGATGCGCTCGCAGTCGCTATCGATCGCTCCCGAAAGCATGGAGCCGGCGCGCATCGAGGAATTCCTGCAGGAAAGCGGCGAGCAGTGGGGCGCCCGTCCGGACGTGATCGAGCGCGCGAAGTTCAACCTGGTGCAGTCGATCGAGACGATCGTGGAGAGCTGCGAGCCGGAAGGGCCGCTCGAGGTGAACGCGATCTTCGACGAATTCAACGTCGACATCCGCGTGAGCTACAGCGGACCGCTCCTGGAGCTGCCCGACAAGCGGCCGACGAACGAAGAGATCATGGAGACGGAGGACGGGCACCTGCGCCTTGCGGGGTTCATGCTGCGCCGCTACGCGGATCGGGTGTCGGCCGTCCACAAGGCGGGACGCTCGACCGTCACCTTCCACTTCGACCACTGACGAAAACTGGGGTCTGTCAGCCGCGATTCGGCCAGGTTTCGTCGATCGCGCGCGGGGGCGCGCCGGTGAAGTTGAGGGCGATGAGGGAGAAGTCGTCGTCGAGGTTCGGCGACTTCGCCGTTTCCTTGACGATCCCCAGCAGGCGATGCGACTCCGTGACGCCATCGCGCGGAGGCTGCCGGATCTCCTCGACGAAGTCTTCGATCTGCCAGTCGCGGCCGCCCTTGGTCGTGATCTCGAAGACGCCGTCGCTGAAGACGTAGAGCGTCGAGCCGACGGGCACCGTGACCGTGTCCTTCTGGAACGCGACTTCCGGGGCGACGCCGATGATGGGATTGCGGGTCTTCAGCGGAACCGCGGTGTCGCGATCGGCGCTCAGCAGGTAGGACGCATGGTGCCCGGCGTTGGCATACGTGAGCTTGCGCTCGTCCAGGTCATAGACGCCGTACCACACGGTGAGGTACAGGTTGCCGTGCGTCTCCATGCGGAACATCGCGTTCAGCGCGCCGAGCACCTTCGACGGGTCCAGGTAGTCGGACTCGGGCAGGACGGGCTGGCGCAGCACGTTGATCACGGAGACGGCATGCATCGCCGCGCCGGTGCCGTGGCCCGACACGTCGATGAGGTAGATCGCGAAGCGGCGCGGGTCGAGGAAGCGATAGCCGAATACGTCGCCGCCCAGGCGCGCGCACGGCACCAGGACCCAATCGGACTGGATCGGGCCCTCCTTGATCGGGGAAGGGAGGAGCGACTGGATGTAGTTCCAGGCTTGCTCGAGATCGCGGTCGAGCTCCTGCGAGTCCTCGACTTCCTTGCGGATGCGCCACTCGTGCTCGAGCACGTGCGCTCCGAGCTGGAGACGCCCGCCGACGGGAAGCGGTCCGCCGCCGGAGAGGCGCTTGCCGTCGATGAAAGTCCCGTTGGACGACTCGAGGTCGATCACGATGATCTCGTTCATCGCCAGGCACACGCGGCAGTGGCTGCGCGAGATCTGGGCGTCCGCCAGGACCACGTCCGCGGGCGCGGACCGGCCGATCACCACCGGGCTCGTGCCGATCGGGATACGGCGGCCCTTGTTGGGTCCCTCCACGATGAAGAGATAGTGGGCGCGCTCGGCCCCGGCTGCCTCGCGCAGCATGGGCACGATCGACTTCGCCAGCATCGTGGTGTCTTCGTCTCTTTCGCTCACCGAATCTTCCCTTGGAATTCTTGCCTGTCAGTACGGATCGGAGCGGCTACCGCAACTTCTAGTCGGCCGGTGCCCCGTGATGGCCGACCGCGGCCCGGTCTTCCTGCAAGCGATCTTCGAACGTCTTGTGCCGGCGCGCAAGCAGAGTGTACGCGGTGGGCACCACGAATAGGGTAAGAAGCGTTCCCAGCAGCATCCCGCCTACGATAACCCAGCCGATCTGCTGGCGCGACTCCGCCCCGGCGCCATGGGCGAACGCGAGGGGCACGGCGCCCAGGACCATGGCGCCCGTGGTCATGAGGATCGGGCGCAGCCGCAGGACCGCCGCCTCCTCGACCGCCTCCAGCACGCCCTTGCCCCGGGCCTGGATCTGGTTGGCGAATTCGACGATCAGGATGCCGTGCTTGGTGATGAGGCCGACCAGCGTCACGAGGCCGATCTTGCTGTAGATGTTGAGCGTGCCCCCGGCGATCCAGAGGGCCACGAGCGCGCCCGTCACCGCGAGCGGCACGGTCAGCATGATGATGAACGGGTCGATGAAGCTTTCGAACTGCGCCGCGAGCACCAGGAAGATGAAGGCGAGCGCCAGGACGAAGACGAAGTAGATTTCCGTCGAGGAGTCGCGGAATTCGCGCGAGAGGCCGTTGAGGTCCGTCTGCACCGTGGGCGGAAGCACCTTCTTCGCCGCCGCGTTCATCGCATCGAGCGCGTCGCCGAGGGGATAGCCCGGCGCGAGCGTCGCGGTGATCGTCGCCGCGCGGATGCGGTTGAAGTGGTTCAGGTTCTTCGGCGAGACCGATTCGCGCACGACGAGCAGGTTCGAGAGCTTGATCATCTCGTTCCCCTTGCCGCGCACGTAGATCTCGGAGATGTCCGTGGGCGAGCGGCGGTCGGCATCGGCCACCTGCACGATCACGTCGTACTGCTCGCCATCCTTCTTGAACCGCGTGACCTGGCGGCCGCCCAGCATCGTCTCGAGCGTGCGGCCCACGGCGTCGACGGAAGCGCCGACGTCGCTGATCTTCTCGCGGTTCACGTTCACCTTGAGCTCGGGCTTGTCGAGCCGGAGGTCCGAGTCCAGGTTCTGGATGCCCGGGGTCTTCGATGCCTCGGCGATCATCGCGTCGACATGGCGCTGCAGGACCTCGAAGGGCGCCTGCGACATGATCACGAACTCGACGGGCCGGCTGCGCGGCGATTGCCCGAGGGAGGGCGTATTGGTCGGGAATGCGCGCACGCCGGGGATTCTCGCGAACTCCGGCATGAGGGAAGTCACGATTTCCTGCTGGCTGCGCGTGCGCTCGCTCCAGGGCTTGAGCTGGGCGATCGAAATGCCGTCGGAAACCGTGGGGAAGCCGGCGAAGCCGTTGTATCGGCGCGTCTCCGGGAGATTGCGGTAGATCTCCTCGAGCTTCTTCACGTTGTCGCTGGTGTACCGGACGGTGGCGCCCTCGGGTGCGCTCACGAAGCCGAAGATGACGCTGCGATCCTCGATCGGCGAGAGCTCCGAGCGCAGGACGAGCCCCAGGACGATGCTCAGGCCCGCGACGAAGACGGCCCCGGCGATCACGTAGAGGCGGTGGTGGAGCGCGCGATCGAGCGCCCGCTTGTACCAGCCGATGAAGGCCTGGAACCAGCGCTCGGTCATGTTGTAGAAGCGCCCGTGCTTCTCCTCGTGCCTGAGCAGCTTCGAGCACATCATCGGCGAGAGCGTGAGCGCGACGAAGCCCGACACGAGCACCGCGCCCGCGAGGGCGAGCGCGAACTCGATGAAAAGGCGCCCGGTGCGCCCGGTCTGGAAGGAGAGCGGGGCGTAGACGGCCGCGAGCGTCACCGTCATGGCCATGACGGCGAAGGCGATCTCGCGCGCGCCCAGGAGCGCGGCATCGAGCCGCGACATGCCTTCCTCCACGTGGCGGTGGATGTTTTCCAGCACGACGATGGAGTCGTCCACCACGAGGCCGATGGCGAGCACCATCGCGAGCAGCGTCAGCGTGTTCACGCTGAAGCCGAAGAGGTACATGAACGTGAACGCGCCCACGAGCGAGACCGGTATCGTCACGAGCGGGATCAGCGTCGCGCGGATGTTCCGCAGGAAGAAGAAGATCACGAGCGCGACCAGCACGATCGCCTCGATGATCGTGCGGAACACGGCCTTGATCGACTCCTCGATGAACCGCGAGGAGTCGTACACCACCTCGACCTTCATGTCGCGAAGCGTCTTGTTGATCTCGTCGACTTCCGCGCGCACGGCCTGGGAGAGCTCGAGCGGGTTGGCCACCGCCTGCTTGATCACGCCCATGCTGACCGCGGGATTGCCCATGAAGCGCGCGATGACGCGTTCGTCGATCGGCGCCACCTCGGCGCGTCCGATGTCGCGGATCCGCACCGGATAACCGTTCACGTCGCGAATGACGATCGCGTCGAATTCCTGCGGCGTCTGCAGGTCGGTCTGCGACAGCACGGAGAACTCGCGCTGGTTGCTCTCGATGCGGCCCGCGGGGATGTCCACGTTCTGGCGCCGCAGGGCGTCCTCGACGTCCTGGGGCGTCAGGCGGTACGCGGCGAGCTTCGCGGGATCGAGCCAGATGCGCATCGAGATCTTGCGCTCGCCGAAGATGCGCACGTCGGCTGCGCCCGGCAGGGTCGAGAGCCGCGGCTTGATGTAGCGGCTGATGTAGTCGGAGACCTCGATCGGCTTCTTCTCGGTGGTGGAGACCGAGAGCCACATGATGGGGAAGGAGTCGGCCTCGACCTTCGCGATCACCGGCTCGTCGATCGTGTCCGGAAGCCTCGCGCGCACGCGGGCGACCTTGTCGCGCACGTCGGCCGCTGCCGCGTCGGGGCTCCGGGAGAGCTTGAACCGAACGGTGATCTGGGAAATCTCGGAGCGCGAGAAGGAGACCATGACGTCCACGCCCTCGATCCCGGCGAGCGAGTCCTCGAGGACCTTGGTGATCTGCGATTCGACCACCTCCGCGCTCGCGCCGAGGTAACGCGTCTCCACGGTCACCACCGGCTCGTCGATGCGCGGATATTCCCGCACCGAGAGGCGGGAGTAGGAGATGAGGCCGATCAGGAGCACGACGATCGAGAGCACCGTCGCGAACACCGGCCGCCGGATGCAAGCTTCGGGAAGCGTCATGTTTATCCGATGGGCACGGTGCTGCGCAACCACGAACCCTTCGTCTTGGGCGCTTCGCTCTTGCCCACGGGGGCGGCCGCGCCGCCCTGGTTCGCGATGGACACGGCCGCGCCTTCGCGCAGCTTGAGCCCGCCGGCGGTCACGACGACGTCATCGGGGATGAGGCCGCTCACGATCTCGACGCGCCCGTCGCGTCGCTGGCCGATGTCCACCTTCTGGCGCGTCGCCTTGCCGTCGACGACCTTGTAGACGAACTTGTCGTCGCCCACGGGGAAGAGCGACTCCTCGGGGACCACCATGGTGTCCTTCGACCCGCTCGTGAAGAGGCGCACGCGGGCGAACATTCCGGGACGAAGCTTCCCGTCCTTGTTGCCGACCCGCGCGCGGATCACGATCGCGCGCCCGTTCGCGTCGATGAGCGGGTTGATCGCGTACACGCGGCCGTCGTAGACCTTGTCGGGCAGGGCGTCGAGCGAGATCTGCAGCGTCTGCCCGTCCTTCACCTGCGAGAGGGAGATCTCGGGGATCCTGAAGTCGACTTTCAGCGGATCGAGCGACTCGAGGTTGACCATGTCCTGGCCTTCCTTCACGTAATCGCCGATGCTCACCTGCCGCAGTCCGATCGTGCCGGCGAAGGGCGCGACGAGTGTGGTCTTGGCGAGGCGGGCTTGCATGAGCTCGACGTCGGCCTTCGCGACGCGCAGCGTGTTTTCCGCCTCGTCGGTCGCCTGGCTCGAGATGAAGCCTTGCTTGCGCAGCTCCACCGCGCGGTCGTACTTGGTCTTCGAAAGGACGTAGTTCGCCTTCGCCCGCTCGAGGTCGGCCTGCTGCACCGAGCCGTCGAGCTTCAGGAGGACCGCGCCATTGGCCACGTTCTCGCCTTCCTTGAACCCGATCTGGACGACGCGGCCTGCGACCTCGGGGCGAAGGATGATCGTCTCGTCGGAACGCAGGCTGCCCACCGCGGTCAACGACTGCGGAAGCTTCACGACCGAGACTTTGGCGGCTTCGACGACGATGCCCTGGGGACCCTTGGCCGGGGCGGCCGGGCCGGCTGCCTTCGAGGCGCCATTTCCGGAAGCGGGCGCGTTCCGCGCCCCCGCCCAATAGGAGATCCCGCCAACGATGGCGAGGGCGGCCAGCAGACCGGCACCGGCCACGACTTTTCGCATGCTGATATGGGGTTCGACGACGGTGGAACGTCGATTATAAAGGCTTGAACCGCCTCGGTTTACGCCTCGAGACGGAGATTTTGTTTCGGGGTGTTTCGGGAGGGTGGGGGGCTGCCCCTAGGCCGGGATATCCGGGACCAACTGGCGCTGCAGCATGAAAATCTGGTCTTTCAGCATCAACTTGCGCTTCTTGAGGCGCTTCAACTGGAGCTCGTCGTGGAAGGGACTGTGTTCGAGGGCATCGATGGCGCGGTCAAGATCGCGGTGTTCCAGGTTGAGCTCACCGATCCGCCGCTTGATTTCCTCGGCGTTCTCCATCGTGAGGGTCGGCATGGGTGCATCCTCCGTGGTTTTAGCTTGACCATACTCCACGGCCCCGGCCTTGGCTAGTCCCGGGAAACTGTGACGCAGTTCCTTGTGGACCCCTTGCCGAACTAGGCAAAATGTCCCATCCTCTGCAAAGAATAAGCTCGAATAAGGTCTTAAAAACAGGGAATTGGGGAACGGCGCTCATGAACTTTCGCAGGAACGAATTCGACGTCACCAACCGGATCAACATGACCGATCCGGTCTGCGTGAAGCTCGAGATCGTCCGCATCTATCGCGCCCTCTACGATCGGCCTGAGCCGACCGCGCTTCTCACCGCTTTTGAGGACATAGTACGGATGTACCGGGGCGATTATCCCGGCTACCTCAAGTGCGATACCGACTATCACGACATCCAGCACATCATGGATGTCTCGCTCGCGATGGCGCGCCTGATGGACGGTTACCAGCGCTCGCGCGGCGATGGTCCCGAGATCCCGGAACGCGTCTGGCAACTGGGCGTGATTTGCGCGCTCTTCCATGATTCCGGCTACCTGCGCCGCGTCGGCGATCGCAGGCACAAGCGGGGTGCGGAGTACACCGCGATCCACGTGACGCGCGGCGGCAAGCTGCTTCGCGATTACCTGCCGAGCGTCGGCATGGAAGAGTTCAACGATGTCGCGCCGCAGATCATCCACTTCACCGGCTACGAGCGGCCCGTCGCGAGCATCAAGGTGCGCGACCCGATCTATCGCCTGGTCGGCAGCCTGCTCGGATCGGCGGACATCATCGCGCAGATGGCGGACCGCTGCTATCTCGAGAAATGCCGCGATCGCCTGTATCCGGAATTCGTCGAGGGCGGCATCGCGGTAAAGAAGAACGGGAAGGGCTCGGTCGTGATCTTCGCGTCGGCCGACGACCTGCTGCGCAAGACGCCGAACTTCTACCAGGGAGCGCAGCATCGCCTCGACCACGATCTCGGCGGCGCGTACCGATTCGCCCAGGCGCACTTCGGCGGCAACAACCTCTACATGGACGAGGTGAGGAAGAACATCCGCTTCGCCGAGCGCATCAGCAGCGAGGACGTCATTCCGCTCAAGCGGAAGGCGCCAAATACGAATGGTTGAGGGTTGAAGGAAGATCCCTCGACCTTCCACCTTTCACCCTCCACCCTCAGTTCACTGTCGCCCCGGTTTCGCGGACGACTTTCCCCCAGCGGTCCAGCTCCGAGCGCATCAGCGCGCCGAATTCCTCGGGAGTGCTCGTCGCGACGTCGACGCCCGCGGAGGCCATGAGCTTCTTCGCTTCCGCCGTGGAGAGGATTTTCGTAATCGACGCGTTCAGCTTGTCGACGATCTCGCGCGGCGTGCCCGGGGGCGCGAGCAGTCCCAGCCAGATCGTTGCGTCATAGCCCGCGACGCCGCCTTCCTCGATGGTCGGCACGTCGGGCAGGTCCCCGTAGCGCTTGCGGGTGCTGACGGCGAGCGCCTTGAGCTTCCCGGTGCCCAGGTTCGGGAGCACGTTCGGGACGCCCGCGAAGGTCACCTTCACCTGTCCGCCCAGCACGTCGTTCATCGCCTGGGAGCTCCCCTTGTAGGGCACGTGGTTCATCGGCGCGTGCGCCATGGTGATGAAGAGGGCGCCCACCAGGTGTTGCGCGCTTCCATTGCCCGAGGACGCGTAGTCGATCTTGTTCGGCTCCTTCCGGGCGAGCGCGATGAGCTCGGCGACGTTCTTCACCGGAAGGCTCGGGTGGACCGCGAGGACGTAGGGGCCCTCGGCGAGCTTCATCACCGGCGTGAAATCCCGGATCGCGTCGTACGGCATGGACTTGTAGAGGTGCGGGCTGATGACGTGGGCCGTCGAGATCATCGCCAGCGTGTAGCCGTCGGGCGCGGCCTTCGACACCTCCGCGGTCCCGATGGTGGAGCCCGCGCCGGGCTTGTTCTCGATGATCACCGGTTGCCCGATCACCGGCTGCAGCTCCTTCTGGAGGATGCGCGCGGCGACGTCGGTGAATCCGCCGGGGCCGAAGGGGACGATGATCTTGATCGGTTTTGTCGGGTACGGCTGGGCGAAGGCGGGAAACGCCGAGACCGCCGAGAAAAAGAGCCAGGCGAGGAAGCGGGTCATGTCGTGCGGTAGATCGGCTCGGGTTGGGAGAAGAACGACAGGAGGATGTGGTA
>Ga0315912_10006802_pt1 | contig 10158 bp, 6 predicted proteins | sample VfabasoilMG_FD_204469 | JGI IMG/M metagenome (GOLD analysis project Ga0315912, IMG submission 204469) | Garden soil microbial communities collected in Santa Monica, California, United States - V. faba soil | ecosystem: Environmental > Terrestrial > Soil > Garden | place: USA: California... | reverse complement strand
ATCGGTACACCGCCCGCTTCCCATGCTGGGCTCATCCGGCAGGCGCTCGAGTTGGATCGCCACGTGATCACTGAGAAGCCCTTCGCCATGCACCCGGCGGAAGGCGAGGCGCTGGTGGCGCTTGCGCGCGCGCGCCGCAAGACGCTCGCCATCGTGCACAACTTCCAGTTCGCGCGCTCCACGCTGCGCCTGCTCGACGACCTGCGCGCGCAGCGCCTCGGACGAATCACCTACCTGCACGCGCAGCAGCTCGGCAACCCGGCGCGCCGGCTGCCGGTGTGGCACGACGAGCTGCCGTTCGGGCTGTTCTACGACGAAGGCCCGCACCTGCTTTATCTGCTGCGTGCTCTGGCGCCCGCGCCGCTGCGCTTCCTGCGCGCCCAGGTCCACCCAAGCCGCAGGCAAAAGAACACGCCGGCGTGGATCTCGGTGCATTACGCCGCCGGCGCCGACGCGGTGCCGGTGAAGCTCGACATGGGCTTCGAGGCGCCGCTGAGCGAGTGGCACGTATCGGTCGCGGGCGAGCACGGCCTCGGCGACATCGACGTTTTCCGCGACATCTACGTGAAAGTGCCGAACGACGGCGCGCACACGTCATGGCCCGTCCTGCGGACCTCGCTTGCCGCGACCTGGGCGCACTGGTCGCAGCACCTGTTGAGCGGCCCGCGCCACCTGGCCGGAAAGCTGCTCTACGGCAACGACGAAGTATTCCGCCGCTTCGCCGCCGCGGCGCGCGCATCGGGCGAACCCGCGCAGATCGGCGCGGACGATGCGCTCGCGGTGCTGCGCATGCAGCACGAGATCATCGAGCATGCCGAGCAATTGATATGAGCGAATCCGGCACGTGGCTGCAGTGCGCGTCGTCCTCGTGACGCATTACTATCCCGCGCACCGCAGCGGGATCGAAATCGTGGCGGGCGAACTCGCCCGCCGTCTTGCCGCGCAACCCGGCATCGAGATCAGCTGGCACGCAAGCGACAGCGATCCGGCGCCCGCGCAGGACGGCCCGCGCCTGCGATTCCGGCCCGCCACCGCCTTCAACGGCCTGGAGCGCTGGCTTGGCCTGCCCTACCCGTTGTGGTCGTGGGGCTCGCTCGTACGGCTGGTGCGCGAAGTGCGCGCGGCGGACCTGCTGCACCTGCATGACTGCCTGTACTTCGGCAACGTGATTGCCTGCGTCGCCGCGCGTCTCGCTGGACGACCGGTGGTCGTCACGCAGCACATCGGCCCGGTACCCTATCGCAATCCGGTGCTGCGGCTGATGCTCGCCGTCGCTAACAGGCTGGTAGGTGGATTCGTCCTCGGCAGCGCCTGCCGCGTGCTTTTCATCGCCGACACCACGCGCGCATATTTCGCGCCGCTGGTGCGTTTCCGCAATGCGCCGCTGGTCGTCGCCAACGGCGTGGACTGCGCGCTGTTCAAGCCGGCGCAGGACGGCGACCGGCAAGCGCTGCGCGCGCGCCTCGGCGCACGGGAAGGACAACCGCTATTCCTGTTTGCCGGCCGATTCGTGGAGAAGAAAGGCATGCCGCTGCTCGAGCGCCTGGTGCGGGCGACGCCCGACGCACTCTGGCTATTCGCCGGCGCAGGTCCCCTCGACCCGGAGCGCTGGGGCGTGCCGAACCTGCGCGTGTTGCGCGGTTTAAGCCAGACCGAACTCGTGCCGCTGTATCAGGCCGCGGACCTGCTGGTGCTGCCGAGCGTTGGCGAGGGATTCCCGCTGGTGGTGCAGGAGGCGATGGCCTGCGGCACGCCGGCGCTCGTGGACGCATCGACCGCGCTGGCCTGCCCGCAGGCAACCGGGCTGCTGCACGCGGAACCGGCCGAGGGATCAGATGCGGCGGAACGCTGGACGCGCCGCATCCTTGCCCTCGCCCGCGACGGCTTCGACGCCGAACTGTGCGCGCGCCGCGCCGGCTTCGCGCGCGAGCACTGGTCCTGGGATGAATCCGCCAGGCGCCACGCACAGGCCATGCGCGAGTGCGCGGCCCGGTGAACGTCGTGCCACTTTCCCGGGAAGCGCGCCGGCTGGCCGAAGTCAGCCTCGCCATTACGGTCGCTATCGGCATCGGGCTCGCCTTTCGCAAGGAGGGATTGCAAAACCCCTTCGCCGGCGTTTCGATCTACAGCCACCTGCTGCTGTTCCAGGATTACTACGCGGTGGCGCCCTATGCCATCGTCGCCGCTCTCGCGCTGCTGGCGCCGGTGCGCGAATTGGGCCTGCGGTTCGCGGCCTGGATAGGCGGGCATCCCGGCCTCGTGGCGGCCGCGACCGCGCTCGCGCTGGCCGCCGGCAGCCGCTTCGTCTACCACGCGCACCCGCTGTCGATGGACGAATACGCGCTCGTCTTCCAGAGCCGGATTTTCGCCGAAGGCCGGCTCACCGGGAAATATCCCGCGGAGCTGATGGACTGGATCATCCCGAGCTTCTTCCAGGGCCGGTTCATCGCGATTCTGGGCAGCGCCGGCGACGTGGCTTCCGTCTACTGGCCCGGCTATTCGCTGCTGCTCACGCCGTTCACTCTGCTTGGTATTCCCTGGCTGCTCAACCCGATCCTCTGCGGCGGCACGGTTTTAGTGATGCATGGCCTGGGCCTGCGGCTGTTCGGCAACCGGGAGGCCGCCGGCCTCGTCGTGCTGCTGACGATCGCCTCTCCTGCAGTGACAGTCAACGGCATCTCGTTCTACAGCATGCCGGGGCATCTGCTCGCCAACGGCCTGTATCTGCTGCTGCTGCTCGAACCCACGCCGCGGCGCGCGTTCGCTGCCGGCGCCGTCGGCTCGCTTGCACTGACGCTGCACAACCCGGTGCCGCACATCCTGTTCGCGCTGCCCTGGCTGGTCTGGCTCGCGCTGCGGCCGGAGCGCTTCCGGCTGCTTGGCGCCCTGGTGGCGGGCTATTTGCCCGGCTGCCTGCTGCTCGGATTTGGCTGGTCGCTGTTCCTCGGCCGGCAGTTCGAAGCCGCGGCAGCGAGCGGCATCGCCGCAGCGGGGGCGAACCTGCTCTACGATCGCGCAGCGTCGATCGGCACCACGGTGTCCAGCCTGGGACTTGCCTCGCGGCCGCTGGACCTTGCCAAGCTCTGGCTGTGGTCGGTGCCCGGGATGATGGCGCTCGCGCTGGCGGGCGGATGGCAGCTGAGGCGCGAGCGCGGCGTCTGGTGGGTGATCGCGGCGTCGGGGCTGCTCACCTACTTCGGCTACTTCCTCGTGCCCTTCGACCAGGGGCATGGCTGGGGAGCGCGCTACTTCCACTCGGCCTGGCTGGTGCTGCCGCTGCTCGCGGTCCGCGTCCTGCGGGCGCCGAACGCCGCGCTGGCGGGCTACGTCGCGGGCTGTGCCGTCCTCAGCCTCGCGCTCCTCACCAGCCTGCGCGCCCTGCAGGTGGAGCAGTTCATCGCCCGGCACCTCGCGCAACTGCCGGCTGCGGCCAGCGGCGCAGCGAAAGTGCTCATCATCGACGGCCGCAACAGCTATTACGGCTGGGACCTCGTGCGCAGCGACCCGTTCTTCCGCGACGAAGTAAAAATCTTCCTTTCACGCGGCGCGGAGCGCGATACCGCCATGATGGCGGCACGCTTCCCGGCGTACCACCTGCTCGCATCGGACCGGCACGGCTGGGTCTGGGGCAACCCCGCCCGCTAGCGCTCAGTTCCGGCCGCGCCCGCGCGCAAGCATCATCGCCGCCCCGCGCGGCAATCAATGACCGGTCATTTGCGCCGCATTCCCAGGATGCTGGCAAAAAAGCTCGCCAGAACCGTCTGGAACCCCAGCGCGGTGAGCGTCGCGCCGGGAATCACCCAGCGCATCGTCCGGGCATAGTCGAGCGCGCCGAAATTGGCTGCTCGCCACTGCTCAACCGCCCCAAGGAGGAGCACCATGCCGATCGCGAAGGACGCGGCGCCCGCCAGCAAGCCCCGTTCCAGCGTGAGAACCTGGAAAACTCGGTCCATCCGGGGATCGGGCGGCATTAGCCCCTCCGTGATGGCGAAAGTTTTCGTGAAAATCGCGAACAGGACGGACTGGTAGCCGCACATGATGGCCAGACTCGAGAACAACAGCGTGTGCGCGTCGAACCCCACCCCCATGAACGTTATCCCCGGCATCGCCAGGGCATAGCCCAGCAGACCCAGCAAAATCAGCCCGGCGCCAGGCATCAGGAACAACCAACGCGGGCTGTACATCAGGTAAAAACGCAGGGTCCGCCACCCGTCGCGGAAGGTTTTCAGGTGCGGCTTGTGCGACTTGCGCCCGTCCGGGTGGAGGGTGATCGGAACCTCGGCGATCGGCACCCCGCGAAGGCTGGCTTTGACGATCATCTCGGTGGCGAACTCCATGCCGGTGCAGCGCAGATCCAGACTCGTGTAGAGATCCTTGCGGAACCCCCGCATGCCGCAGTACACATCGTGGACCGACGTGCGAAACATGTGGCGCGCCATCATGCTGAACATGGGATTGCCCAGCCAGCGATGCAGTGGCGGCATCGCTCCGGGCATCACCCTTCCACCTCCTGACGGCAGGCGGCACCCCTGCACGAGTGCAAACCCTTCGCGCAACCGGGCGACGAATTTCGGCAGCTCGCCGAAGTCATAGCTGTCGTCGGCATCCCCCATGACGATGTACCTTCCCAACGCCGCGTCGATGCCGCCCATCAGGGCGTAGCCATAACCTTTGGCTTCCACGTGCACGACGCGGGCGCCAAGCCCGGCTGCAATCGTCCGCGATCCGTCGGTACTGCCGTTGTCGGCGACGACCACTTCGCCCGCGATCCCGTGCTCCGCCATGACCCGCTGCGCCTTCTGAATGCAAGCGGCCAGCGTATCTGCTTCATTCAGGCAGGGCATGACCACGGATACGTCCACCGGTTCCACGCTACTGGGTTTCTTCATGGTATTCGTCGTCTATGTTCACGCCCCAGATCGCGCTCTTGTCGCTGCTGCCAGCCACGATCGCTTCGACTGCTTTCTTCGCCGACAGCATCGAATGGTCCTGGTTGTTGTAGCGGTGCATGCCGTTGCGCCCGGCCAGGAACAGGTTCGGAATGCCGTCGAGATAGCCGCGCAACTCATCGAAGCGCGCGTAGCTGCCATAGTAGCCGGGATAGGCCTTTGGCATTCTGATGACGATGCCGTCGAGCCAATCGGCTTGGTCAGCGAGATTCAGGCGCCGCATTTCTTCCATGCCGAGCTGCCGCAGCGCCTCGTCGGGCAGGGTCCAGAGCGCATCACCTTCGCGGCAGAAATATTCCATGCCGATCCAGACGGTCTCCGGATCCTTGACCATATAGGGACTCCAGTTGTTGAAGACCTGCAGCCGGCCGACCTTGACGCCGGATTCCTGCACGTAGATCCAGTTGTCGGGGACGAGATTCATCGGCCCGCTGCCTCCCGGGTTGCGCATCAGCCGTCGATAGAGCAGCCCGACGGTGATGAAATCGCGGTACTCCAGGCCGGCCGCGATGTCGCGCGCAACCGGCGGCGCGCCGGGCGCGAGGCCAAGCACCAGGTCGCGCACCGGCATCGTCGAAATGAAGGTCTCGGCCTCATAGCGCCGCGCGCCGTTGGCCCCGCGCACATGCACCGCGCGGATGCGTCCGTCCGCCTGCTCGATCTGCATGACCGGCGCATCGAACTCCAGCCGTACGCCGCGCCCGCGCAACCGCTCCGCAGTGGTCTCCCACATCAGTCCCGGGCCATACTTCGGATAGAGAAAGCGCTCGATCAGCGAGGTCTGCCGCGCAGCGGCGAGCCCGCCGCTGCGGCGAAACGGCTTGCTCAGCGCGTGCAGCAGGGCGCTGGCGATGGACAGGCTCTTGATGCGTTGCGCGCCCCATTCGGCGCTGATCTGGTCGCAGGGCGTGCCCCAGACCTTCTCCGTGTATTCCTTGAAGAACTGCAGGTATAGAAGCCGGCCGAACCGGTTGATGAAAAAATCCTCGAGGCTGCGCTCGGGCTTGCGCGGAAACAGCATCGAGTGCGCGTAACTCGCGCCGAACCGCGCGCAGCGCCACAGTCCGAGCTTGAGCGCGGTCTCCAGGTTGGCCTTGAGGGGATAATCGAAAAATTTGCCGTCGAAGAAAATGCGCGAAAGGCGTTTGCGCACCAGCATGACTTGCGCGTCGGTCTCCTTGGCCATCGCAGCCGCATCCAGCGCCCGTTGCCTGCCCTGGTAGGCGAGCACTAGATCCCTGTCGCCGGCGTCCTGGGACGCGCCCGCCGCGAGCGGCAGCATGCGCGTCCACCAGTCCATGACCCAGTCCGATTTTGAAAAGAAACGGTGGCCGCCGATGTCGATGCGGTTGCCCTTGTATTCGACCGACTGCGACAAGCCGCCGACATTGCGCGTGGCTTCCAGCACGACGACATCGCTGACGCCGGCCTCGGCAAGTTCCCAGGCCGCAGTCAGCCCCGCCGGGCCGGCGCCAATGATGACCACACGGGAGCGGACCGTTTCGATCGACTAGTTCCTGGTGAACAAAAGCAGCTTGCGGGAAGCGAAATTGAAGCAGAAAACCGTGCCGGCTGATATCAGCTTGGCAATCTCGTACGATCCGGGCATCCACTGCACGGCCGCGTAAATGATGGCCTGGTTGAGCGCCATCCCCGCCAGGCCGATCGCAGCGAAGAGCGCGAACTCGGCGCGCCGATCGGCCACTCTTCGATAGCTGAATACCCAGCGGACACTGAACAGGTAGATGGTCGCGAGCCCGCAGGCAAACCCGAGCGGCGCCGCGACGAGGTAGTTCACGTCCGCGAGCCGGATCAGTCCGACATACAGACCGAAATCGACCGCCAGCGCGAACGCCGACGCGGCCAGGTAGCGGAACCCCTCGTCCGCAATCCGTCCGAAGTCCTTCACTTGCCGGTCTTCAGCAGGATGGACGTCGCCTCGCCGCTGCCTTCCTTTGCACGTGCACGCACTATCGTCGAATGCGCAAGCAAGGCACCGGTCCCTGCCTGCCACGCCTGGGTGCGGATCGTGTCGCGCGGGTTGTACAGGCTGAGGAAAACGTAATCGGCACCGGACGCGCGCACGGCATCGCGGTAGGCGGCGGGCAGTAGCGCCGCGTCCGGCGCTGGAAGGCTGCGGCGTCCGGCAAGCAGGGCGATGTACGAGGGAGCAACCCACATGACACGATCTTCGGGCCGGGTGAGGCCTTTGATCGCTTCCATGTCCTCGAACAGATCAAGGTGACGCTGGGCGCGGGCGCGCGCCTCCGAAAGGTTCGGCGTGCTGTACCAGTCGATGATTTCGGCATGGCGCCCCGGCGCCTGGGCGCGCTGCACCATGAACGCCAGCGCGGGCACGGTCAGGCTGAGCAACAGGATCGCGATCAGCCCGGACCCCAGCATCGCCGGCCTCGTCAGCAGGCGCAGCGCGGCGCCGGCTGACCAGAACGCATACAGCATCAGGACTGGAAGAATGGGAAACAGGAACCGCGCCATTTGGTCGTAGAAGGGCCAGATCAGGAAGGTCGCCACATAGCCTGCCGTCATCCAGCCATCGGGCCGCCCGGCAAGCAACCGGATCGCCATCCCCGCGAGTCCCAGGCCGCCAATGATGCCGGCAAGCAGCGCACGAAGCGGCTGGCCGTCCACCCAGTAGATCAGCAGGGAGGTCACCCACGCTTCGCCTATGGCGTTGGCCTGGCGCAGCAGGCTTGCGCCGATCGCCGCTGCCGGGCTCGCCGACCCGAGAAAAGCGGCGCCGTGCTCCCCGACAATCTGTGCATAGCTGTCGGCTGTCGCCGCGGGTCGCAGCAGCACCCAGGCGCCATACGCGGCGATCGCGATGGCCGCCGGCAGGGCCGTGCGCGCCCTCGAGGAAACCGGCTCGCCTCGCCGCGTCAGCGCCCACAGCGCGTAGGCGGCAATCATCGCCAGCGCCGCGGTGCGCGTAAGCATCATCGCCGCCATCAGCAGCGCGGGCAGCCAGATTCTTCTCTTTTCGCTTGCAGCGCCATCCATCGCGCAAAAGGTCGCCAGCAGCAGCAGTCCAAACAGGGGTTCGCTGAGAATTCCCTTGGCGTTCATCCAAAGTGCGGGGATCAGCGCTACGCAGAATGCGGCGGCGGCGGCCGCGCGCCGGTCTTCGAACCAGCGGACACCCAGGATATAGACCAGTGGAATCCAGCCCGCGACCAGCAGCGCGGTCAAGGCGTGCGCCCACGCCACGTGGTGCGCCGCGCCCAAAAGCGCAAGCAGCAGCGGAAACAGCGGCGGATAGAATGCCTCGCGCGCGAACGCGGCGGCAACCGCCGGCGATGCCGCTTCCCAGGGCGAGAAAACCTGCGCCATCACCAGATAGCTCACGCTGTCATCGGCGAACGTGGCGAGCGTGGGCTGCCAGACGAAGGCAGCGCAGGCGCACGCAAAGGCCAGAGTCAGAGACGCAACCGCGACTGCCGGCAATCTGGACGGCTGCGCGATGCCGGTCACTCGACCTCGCGCAACACCGATGCCACGGCCTCGGCCATCCGAACCCAGGAAAACCTCTGCGCCTGCACGAGCCCGCGTTCCACAAGATCTCGTCGTATTGCGGGGCGCTGAACGCGCTCCAGGGCATCCGCGAGTTGTTCCACGTCTGTCGGATTGACCATGATCGCGGCGCCGCCCGCAACTTCAGGAAGCGACGCACTGGTCGTCGTGATCACCGGGCATCCGCAGGCCATCGCTTCGGCGACGGGCATGCCGAAGCCCTCGTACGCCGATGGAAATGCGAGCGCGACCGCACCGCCATAGGCGAGCCTCAATTCCTCATCGTCCAGGCGCAGCAGGTGAACTTCGCTGCCTTCGCAAAGCGCCCGCTCCTCGGCATCCAGCGCATGCGTTCCGCCGGCCCACAGTACGGCATAACGGTGCCGATCGGGAAGCATGGCAAAGGCGCGGAAAAACGTGCGTGCATTCTTGTACCCGCCGGCCCTGCCACCGACGAGCAGGAAATAGGGCTTGCCAAGGCCAAACCGGCGCTTGAAAGGCTCAATTTCGTCCTCGGCTGACGGCCGGAACAGCGCCGCCACGCCACAGTGGGCGACGGTAATGCGCGCCGGATCGATGACGGGATACAAGTCCGTCAGATCACGCGCCGTGCTGCGCGATATGGCGACAAAGCGGCGCGCGTTGGCGATGCAATCGGCCTTTTCCCGCCATGCGGGTGCGCGCGGATCAAGGCCGAAAACCTCGGGAATCATGTCGTAGGCCATCATCATGCAGGGCGTCGTGAGCGGGCGCGAATAGTACGTCGAGACGAACGCCGTGGCTTTCTCCGCGTCGCAGGCGAGTTGCAGCATTTCACGGTCCTGCGCCAGGTGCTCGTATCCATGCGCCGCCACGACGCGCCGCCGCACCCCCGCGATTTGCGGCGCGCTGCCTATGCGATCGAGAAGAACGATATTTTCCGCGAATCCGCTCCGCACCCATTCTTCCAGCAGCGATTGCCAGACACGTGCGATCCCTGTGTTGTGATCCTGGAAAAACACGCCGTCCACAACGATGTGACTGGATGTGCGCCCCGAACGCAAGCCGCGTGCAACAGGCACGGCCGGGCCGGGCTGCGCCCGTGCCGGGGGACTGATCTGCAACGGAGCAGGCTTGCGCCCCTCGCAGTAGGCGCGCCACATCTGCCGAAATGCCGATTCGAGGCCGCGCGTAAAGCCTTCGGTGTCCAGCAGCGCCGATTGTTCGAGGCGCGCGCGCAGTTCAGAGCGCAAGCGCGCCAGCCGTGGCCGATCGAGCGCCAGGCTGGCCGCAATTTCCACATAGGCCTCCTCGTTCACGGCGACCAGTTCATCCAGGCCCAAATCTTCGAGCAGGCTCGCGCGGCTTCTCGCCGCTGCCGTCGATCCCAGCTGAGTCACGACAGGCACGCCCATCCATAGCGACTGCAACGTTGTTGACGGACGGGCACGGGGGATCGCGTCCAGGCAGATATCGATCCGGTCGTACAGTGATTGGCTCGCGTCCCCGGCCGTGCGCGCGATAATTTCCGTCCTTCCGGCCTCGATGCCCGCCGACCTGAGTCGCGCAGCCAGAAATTCCGTCGCAGCGGCCGGCGAAGCGACGACCAGCATCGAATCGGGCACGCGGCGCAATACCCGGGACCAGAGCGCGAGCGTCGGCGGCGTCAATGCCTCGAGTTCGTGTGTGGACCCGAACGCGA
>Ga0315912_10006801_pt1 | contig 10158 bp, 10 predicted proteins | sample VfabasoilMG_FD_204469 | JGI IMG/M metagenome (GOLD analysis project Ga0315912, IMG submission 204469) | Garden soil microbial communities collected in Santa Monica, California, United States - V. faba soil | ecosystem: Environmental > Terrestrial > Soil > Garden | place: USA: California... | reverse complement strand
GCGGTCTTGCCGGTCTGGCGGTCGCCGATGATCAGCTCGCGCTGGCCGCGGCCGACCGGCACCATGGCGTCGATAGCCTTGAGCCCAGTCTGCACCGGCTGCGACACCGACTGGCGCGCGATCACGCCCGGCGCCACCTTCTCGATCACGTCCGTCAGCTTGGCGTTGATCGGGCCCTTGCCGTCGATCGGCGCGCCCAGGGAGTTCACCACGCGCCCGAGCAGTTCCGGGCCGATCGGCACCGACAGGATCTTGCCGGTGCACTTGACGGTGTCGCCCTCGGTGATGTGCTCGTAGGCGCCCAGGATGACGGCACCCACGGAATCGCGCTCCAGGTTCAGCGCCAGGCCGAAGGTGTTATTCGGAAACTCGAGCATCTCGCCCTGCATGACATCGGACAGGCCGTGAATGCGGCAGATGCCGTCGGTCACCGACACCACGGTGCCTTGCGTGCGCATCTGCACCGCGGCATCGAGGTTCTGGATGCGGCTCTTGATGAGTTCCGATATTTCGGAAGGATTGAGTTGCATAACTGCTCCTTAAGCGTCCAGCGTCTATGCCTTCAAGGCGGTCTCGAGCGCGCTCAACTGCGCGCGCGCGGAACCGTCGATAACCTTGTCGCCGATCACGATCTTCACGCCGCCGATCAGGGACTTGTCCACGCTCACTTTCGCCCGGACCTTGCGCCCGGTCTTCTTTTCCAGCCGCGCCACCAGGTCGGCGGTCTGCGCGACGTCCATCTCGAAAGCCGTGTAAACCTCGGCTTCGACCACGCCTTCACGCGCGTTCTTGAGCGCCTCGTACTGCGCGCGGATCTCGCCCAGCACTTCGAGGCGGCCGTTCTCGGCCAGGACCCGGACGAAATTCTCTGTCTCGCCAGTCAGCTTGCCCGCCAGGATCGCTATGAACAGACCCGCCACCTTGGCGGCCGGATTGTTCGGATCCCCGATCGCCGTGCGCAGACGCGCATCATCTGCCACGGCGGCAAGGTTGCCGAGCGCCGCCGACCACTCGGCGAGCTTGCCCTGCGCATCGGCGAGCTTGTACGCCGCCTCGGCGTAGGGACGTGCGATGGTGCTCGGCTCGGCCACGCTGCCTAGAGCTGCTTCTTGATGCCGTCTAGCAGGTCGGCGTGCGCCTTGGCGTCGACTTCGCGGCGCAGGATCTTTTCGGCGCCGGCCACGGCCAGCGCGGCGACCTGCTCGCGCAGCTGCTCGCGCGCGCGCTGCGCCTCCTGCTGGATGTCGGCCTTGGCAGCGGCTTTCTCGCGGTCGCCCTCGGCTTTCGCGGCCGCTTTCGCTTCGTCCACCAGCTGCGCGCCGCGCTTTTCGGCCTGCGCGAGGATATCGGCGGCGCGCCCGCGCGCCTCCTGGATCGCCTTGTCGGCCTGCTTGGCCGACACCTCGAGCGATTTCTTGCCCTGCTCGGCGGCCGCGAGGCCGTCGGCGATCTGCTTCTGGCGCGCCTCGATGGCGCGTAGCAGCGGCGGCCACACGAACTTGACCGTGAACCAGATAAACGCCGTGAAGACGATCGCCTGCGCGAACAGCGTGAAATTGATGTTCATGCTTCCCCCTGCATCCCTTCGACGGGAACTTGCGACGCCTAACCGAGCTTGCCGAGCAGCGGGTTGCCGGTGGCGAACCACAGCGCAAGGCCCACGCCGATGATGAATGAGGCGTCGATCAGGCCCAGCAGCAAGAACACCTTGGCCTGCAGCGAGTCGGTAAGCTCGGGCTGGCGCGCGGCTGCTTCAAGGAAGCGCGAGCACATGATGCCGACGCCGATGCAGGCGCCCGCCGCGCCCAAGCCGATCATCAGGCCAATGCCGATTCCGCTGTACGCCTGGACCATGGCGATGAGTTGCAATTTTTCCATCGTGACTCCCTTTCTTCGCGTAAATACCGAGTGATTAGTGGTGTTCGTGCGCCATCGTCAGGTAGACGATGGTCAGCATCATGAAAACGTACGCCTGCAGCACGACAATCAGGATGTGGAAAATCGCCCAGCCCAGCCCGAGCAGGGAACCGAAGACGGTGCCCACCAGGCCGGTCGCCGCCCACATCCAGAGCAGCAGAAATATGATCTCGCCCGCGTACATGTTGCCGTACAGTCGCAGCGAGTGCGACAGGGGCTTGGACAGGTATTCGATCGCGTTGAACAGCAGGTTCAGCGGAAACAGCTTGCCGCCGAACGGAGAACAGAACAGCTCGTGCATCCACCCGCCCCATCCCTTGGCGACGACTGAGAAATACAGCATCAGGAACCAGACCGACAGCGCGAGCGCGAAGGTAGTGTTCACGTCCGCGGTCGGCACGATGCGGAAGCCGTGTTCCGAAATGAAATGCGTTCCCAGCGCGACGATATCAACCGGCAGGAAGTCCATCGAGTTCATCAGCAGCACCCAGACGAACACGGTGAGCGCAGCCGGGGCGATGAACTTGTTGCGATCGCCGTGCTTGAAGATGCCCTTGGCCTGGTCGTCGACGAATCCGAACAGCAGTTCGACGAACGCCTGGCGCTTCCCTGGCACGCCCGACGTTGCCCCGCGCACCACCCACCAGATCAGGCCGATGCCGACCAGGCCGAGCAGGATGCCCACGACAAGCGAGTCGACGTGGATCGTCCAGAAGCCGCCGTCGCCCAGGATCGGGCGCGCGTGATGCGTCAGGTGGTGACCGATGTACTCGGTGGGGTTGAGTTCGTTGCCGGCGGCCATCAGGATCTGTGCTGTTTGTGTTCGCGTACAAAAAACGCCATCGAAAAAATTAGTGCCGTCGCTATGAACGACCCGAGAAATACCGGCACCACGATCTCCGCATACGTCGCCAGCACCGCCCACAGCAGGATCGCGATCACACCGAGCTTGACCCCCTCGGCCCTGAGTGCGTTTACCAGAACCCCCCCTGCGGAGTCCGACTTGCCTGCTGCCGCCACCGAACCCGACGCCCAACCGGCGCAGAGGCTGACCGCGCCTCCTAAAGCCGCGGAAACAGCGCCATGGGCACCGGCCAGAGCCCCCGCAATGAGCGTTAGCGCTGCGGTGGCGGCAAATTGCCACCGGATAACCGTGCGAATCGGCTTGCTCAACTGACGAGGCCAACTCATCCCCGTCTCCGAATGCTGCAAAGCCCGGAAATTATATTGGTTTCACGCACTGCGGGTCAACGTGTTGCGGCGCAAAATCCAGCCGTTGACCGTCAGCGCAGCTTCTTCAACAGCTGATCGAGATGGTCCAGACCGGAGTAGCTGACGAGAATCGTTCCGCTCCCCTTGCGGCCCGGGCGGATCTGCACCGTCGTGCCGAGGCGTGCGGAAATTTCCTCCTCGAGGCGCGCCAGGTCCCGGTCGGTGCGCTGTTTGCGGCGCGCGACCGGGCTGCGCTGCAGGCGGGTGGCCAGCGCTTCGCTTTCGCGCACCGACATCCCGCGCGCGGCGATCCGATTGGCGGCTTCGATCTGGCGCGCGCCATCCAGCCCCAGCAGCGCGCGCGCGTGGCCCATTTCCAGCGTGCCCTGCATGAGCATGGCCTGGACCGGCTTGGCCAGCTTCAGCAGCCGCAGCAGGTTGGTGGTGGCGCTCCTCGAGCGGCCCACCGCCTCGGCGGCCTGTTCGTGGGTCATGCGGAATTCTTCGATCAGGCGCCCCAGGCCGGCGGCTTCCTCGATCGGATTCAGGTCCTCGCGCTGGATGTTCTCGATCAGCGCCATCGCCAGGGCGGCCTTGTCGGGTACCTCGCGGATCAGCGCCGGAACGTCTTTCAGGCCCGCGATCTGAGCGGCTCGCCAGCGCCGCTCGCCGGCGATCAACTCGTACTGATCCGGCCCGACCGGACGCACCAGTAGCGGCTGCATCAGGCCCTGCTCCCGGATCGACGCGGCTAGCTCGTTCAGGGCCTGCTCGTTCATGTGCGTGCGCGGCTGATACTTGCCGGGGCGGATCGCTGCGACCGGCAGCGTGCCGGCGGCGTCCCTGGCGCTGCGCGGCGCTTCGGTGTCGCTACCCAGCAGCGCATCGAGCCCGCGCCCCAAGCCCTTGGGTTTGTTCATGCGCTGCCTTTCAGGATTTCTTCTGTGAGGGCGACGTAGGCCTGCGCCCCCTTGGAGGTTTTGTCCCACACCACCGCGGGCGCGCCGTAGCTGGGCGCCTCCGCCAGCCGCACGTTGCGCGGCACCAGCGTGCGGTAGACCTTGTCGCCGAAGTGCTGCACCAGTTGCGCCGAGACCTGGTTGGCGAGCGTATTGCGCGGGTCGAACATGGTGCGCAGCAACCCGGCGATCTCCAGGCGCGGGTTCAGGCTGGAGCGCACCCGCTTGATCGTGCCGACCAGGTCCGACAGCCCTTCGAGCGCGTAGTACTCGCACTGCATCGGGATCAGCACCTCCTCGGCAGCCGTGAACGCGTTCACGGTGAGCAGGCTGAGCGAGGGCGGGCAATCGATGAGGATGAAATCGTAGTCGCCGCCGATGCGCTCGAGCGCCGCGCGCAGGCGCGATTCGCGGTGATCGAGGTTCACCAGCTCAACTTCCGCACCGGCGAGTTCGCGGTTGGCAGGAATCAGATCGTAGCCGCTCTCCACGCGCTGGCGGATGTTGGCCGCGTCGCCCAGCCCGAGCAGCACGTGATAGATGGTGCGCTCGAGCTTGTTCTTGTTAACGCCGCTGCCCATGGTGGCGTTGCCCTGCGGATCGAGATCCACCAGCAGCACGCGCTGGCCCGATTGCGCGAGGCCGGCTGCCAGATTGACGCTGGTGGTCGTCTTGCCGACCCCGCCCTTCTGGTTTGCGACCGCGAGAATGCGCGCCATGCTCAGGCGCCCACGCGGCACAGCACGAGGTGGCGCTCGGCGTCGAGCAGCGGCACCTTGAGGCGGCGCACGTCGCCGCAATCGCAATCGGCCGGTACCTGCGCCAGTTCCGCTTCCGGATAGGCGCCCTTCATGGCCGCCAGCACGCCGCCCGGCGCGGCGAGATGCCGGCAGGCGGCGAGAAAATCCACCACGCTCGCGAAGCCTCGCGACACGACCACCGCGAAGCGTTCAGCCGGCCGCCAGTGTTCGGCGCGGCCCACGTGCACGTCGGCGTTGCGCAGCCCGAGCTCGATCACCGCCTGGCGCAGGAACGCGCCCTTTTTCTCGTTCGCATCATTCAGCGTCACGCGCCGCGCCGGTTCGGCGATGGCGAGCGGAATTCCGGGCAGGCCGCCGCCCGAGCCGACATCGGCGAGCGCGCCGCTGCGCCCCGACAGTTCACGCAGCACCGCCAGCGAATCGAGCACATGGTGGGTGACCGCATGCAGCGGATCGCGGATCGCGGTCAGGTTGTAGGTCCTGTTCCATTTGGCGAGCAGGTCCAGATAGGCGAGCAGTTTGTCGCTCGCGCCGGCGGGCAGCGTGAACGCGAGTTCGCCGAGACCGCGCTGCAACGCCGCTTGCGGCGTCGTGCGCTCGGCTCGCGATGTCATGCGCTTTTCTTTTGGGGTGGCGCCTGCTTTTTCCGGTGTCGCAGATGCACCAGCAGCAGCGATACCGCGGCGGGTGTGATCCCCGAGATGCGTGCCGCCTGCCCGATCGTTTCCGGGCGCTGACGGGACAACGCCTGGCGCACTTCGATCGACAGGCCACGCACCTCGGCATAGTCCAGGTTAGCTGGCAGCGGCATCGATTCCTGCCCCTCGCGCCGCTCGACCTCGTCTTGCTGGCGCGCGATGTAGCCTTGGTACTTGGCTTGGATTTCCACTTGTTCTTTTACCGACTCATCCTCAATCTCTATATCAGTAGCCGATATTAAAGAAAGCGAGCGATAGCTAACATTCGGCCGGCGCAGCAGCTCGTGCAGGCTGTATTCGCGTTCGATCGGCTGGCCCAGCACCGGCACCGCAACTTCCGGCGGCAGCGTGCGCGGATTGACCCAGGTCGCTTTCAAGCGCTCGGTTTCACGTGCCACCGCGTCGCGCTTGCGGCTGAACACATCCCAGCGCGCGTCGTCGACAAGGCCCAGCTTGCGGCCGGTCTCGGTAAGCCGCAGGTCGGCGTTGTCTTCGCGCAGCATCAGGCGGTATTCGGCCCGGCTGGTGAACATGCGGTATGGCTCGCTCACGCCGCGCGTGATGAGATCGTCGACCAGCACCCCGAGGTAGGCCTCGTCTCGGCGCGGGCGCCAGGCGTCCTGGTCCAGCGCCAGGCGGCCTGCATTCAAACCCGCGAGCAGACCTTGGGCGGCAGCTTCCTCGTAGCCCGTGGTGCCGTTGATCTGCCCGGCGAAAAAGAGGCCTTGGATGGACTTGGTTTCGAGCGAGGATTTCAGGCTGCGCGGATCGAAGTAGTCGTATTCGATGGCATAGCCGGGCCGCAGCAGGTGCGCATTCTCCAGGCCGCGCATCGAGCGCACCAACGCCAGCTGGACATCGAATGGCAGGCTGGTCGAGATGCCGTTGGGGTAGATCTCGCTCGTCGTCAGGCCCTCGGGCTCGAGGAAGATCTGGTGCGCCGGCTTGCCGGCGAAGCGGTGGATCTTGTCTTCGATGGACGGGCAATAGCGCGGACCGACGCCTTGGATCACGCCGGTAAACATCGGCGAGCGATCCAGGCCCTGGCGCACGATCTCGTGGGTGCGCTCATTGGTATGGGTCACCCAGCATGGCATCTGGCGCGGATGCATCGCACGCGTGCCCAGAAAGGAGAACACGGGTTCGGGCGTGTCCCCGGGCTGGATTTCCATCGATGAAAAGTCGATGCTGTTGCCGTCCAGGCGCGGCGGCGTGCCGGTCTTCAGGCGTCCAACCGGCAACTTCATCTCCCGCAGCCGCGCAGCCAGGGTAACGGCGGCCGGGTCGCCGGCGCGCCCCGCCTGGTAGCTCTGCAGCCCGACGTGGACCAGGCCGGCGAGAAAGGTACCGGCGGTGAGCACGACCGTGCGCCCGCGAAAGCGAATGCCGATCTGGGTGGCCACGCCAGCCACGCGATCGCCTTCGAGCAGGATGTCGTCCACCGCTTGCTGGAACAAGGTGAGGTTCGGCTGGCGCTCCAGGCGGGTGCGGATCGCCTGCTTGTAGAGCAGCCGGTCGGCTTGTGCCCGCGTCGCGCGCACGGCCGGCCCCTTGGAGGAATTGAGCGTGCGGAACTGGATGCCGGCCTCGTCGGTCGCCAGAGCCATGGCGCCACCCAGCGCATCCACTTCCTTCACCAGGTGTCCCTTACCGATCCCGCCGATGGAGGGATTGCAGGACATTTGGCCCAGAGTCTCGATGCTATGGGTCAGCAGCAGGGTACGGCAGCCGAGGCGGGCTGCAGCCAGCGCGGACTCGGTGCCGGCATGGCCGCCGCCGACTACGATGACGTCGAATTCGCTGGGAAATTGCATGGGCGGGCAGGCGCCGAATGATACGTGAATGTTCCACGTGGAACCATAGACGAGGCATGGAACTGCAATGTTTCACGTGGAACAGCGGCAACTTAGCGTATTGCTGCGTCGCAGCAAACTGACTTCACGTGCGACAATCCGGCCCCCCGTGATCTCCCTCACCCGCTATTCCGATCTGCTGGCCCAACCGGCGCTGCGCTCAGCCATTGCCGCGTCGGTGCTCGGCCGCCTGCCGATCGGTATCACTGGCCTGGCAATCCTGATGCTGGCGCAGGACAGCAGCGGTTCGTTCGGGCTTGGCGGTGCGGTGGCGGCCTGTTACGTCGCCGGCCTCGCCACGTTCGCGCCGCTGTTTGGGCGCGTGATCGACCGTTACGGTCCGCGCTCCACGCTGCTCGCGTGCGCGTTCGCGTTTCCCGCGGCGCTGGCGGCGCTGGTCGTCGCCCTCACCTCCGCGACGCCGCTTTGGCTGGCCTTCGCGCTTGCCGCCGCGACCGGCGCCTGCTTCCCGCCGATTACCGTGTGCATGCGCACCTTCTTCAAGCAGCAACTGCGCGAGGACATGCTGCTCGCGACCGCGTACTCGCTCGAGTCTGTCGTCATCGAGATGATATTTATTCTCGGTCCGGTGATCGTCGCGATCTTCGTCGCCCTCGCCTCGCCCGCGGCGGCGGTACTGTTCGCCGCCGCCTGCGGCTGCGCGGGCACCTTGCTGTTCCAGCGCTCGCGTGCGCTCGCGCACTGGCGCATCGAACCGCGCGGCGAGGCGAGCCTGTTCGGCCCGCTCGCGGATCCGGGCTTCGTGCCGCTGCTAGTCGTGATCGTGTGCTACGCCTCCGCGTTCGGGCTGGTGGAAATCGGCACCACCGCGTATGCGACGGAAACCGGCAGCCCGGCGTTCGCGGGCGTGCTGCTTGGCGTAATGAGCATCGGCAGCGCCGCAGGCGGATTGGTCTACGGCAGCCGCAGTTGGCGTCTGCCGCTGGCGCGCCAGTTTGCGCTGATGCTCGCCATCATGGGACTGGGCATCGCGCCGCTTGCGCTGCTGTCGGCGACCTGGCCGTTTGCCCTGTGGTGCCTGGCGGCAGGGATCGCCATGGCGCCCGCGCTGATCATGCAATCGATGCTGGTCGCCAAAAGCGCGCGGCCCGAACACGCGACCGAAGCCTTCACCTGGTCGGCGACCGGATTGCTCGCCGGCGTGGGACTGGGCCTGACGGCCGGCGGCGCGCTGCTGGAATATGCGAAATCGCCGGCTGTGTTCGCTACCGCCGCCGCGCTCTCGCTAGCCGCAAGCGGGCTTGCGCTGCTCCTGGTAAGGCTTAAAAGCTAGGCAGCGAGTTTTTGATGCATGCTGCCACGGCGCGTTTCCAGCGCCTGCGGCAGGTGGCTGGCAAGCTTGCCGAACAGTTCATCGTGCGACTTCAGCTCTTCGCCCCAGGCCTTGTCGTCCACGCGCGCGATTTCCTCGTAGCGCGCCCGGTCGAAGCGCTCCAGGCCGGCCCAGTTCAGATCCTCATAGCGCGGGATCGTGCCGAGCGCGGTGTCGACGCCCTGGCCGCGCCCGCCGCAACGGTCGACGATCCACTTCAGCACGCGCATGTTCTCCGAGAAGCCGGGCCAGATGAATTTGCCGTTGGCGTCCTTGCGGAACCAGTTGACGCGGAAAATCTTCGGCGGCCGCGCCACCGATTTGCCCATCTTCAGCCAGTGGGCGAAATAGTCGCCGATGTGATAGCCGCAGAACGCGAGCATTGCCATCGGGTCGCGCCGCACCACGCCCACCTTGCCGGTGATCGCCGCGGTCGTCTCCGACCCCAGCGTCGCGCCCATGTACACGCCGTCTTCCCAGCTGGGCGCCTCGACCACCAGCGGCACCGTCGAGGAACGACGACCGCCGAAGATGAAAGCGGAGATCGGCACGCCATTGGGATCTTCCCAGTTCGCATCCATCGAGGGACATTGCGTGGCGGCGACCGTGAAGCGCGCGTTCGGATGCGCGGCTGGGCGCCCGCAGCCCGGTACCCAGTCCTTGCCCTGCCAGTCGGTGAGCTGCGCAGGCGGCACTTTGGTCATGTCCTCCCACCACACATCGCCCTCGGGCGTGAGCGCCACATTGGTGAAAATGACATTGGCGCGCAGTGTCTTCATCGCATTCGGATTGGTCGCTTCCGAAGTGCCCGGCGCGACGCCGAACAGGCCGGCCTCGGGATTGATGGCGTAAAAGCGTCCGTCCGTGCCCGGTTTGATCCAGGCGATGTCCTCGCCGATCGTCGTCACCTTCCAGCCGGCAAATGCGGCCGGCGGTATCATCATCGCGAAGTTGGTCTTGCCGCAGGCGCTCGGAAACGCCGCGGAAACGTAGTGCTTCTCTCCCTGCGGCGATTCCAGGCCGAGGATCAGCATGTGCTCGGCGAGCCAGCCCTCGTCGCGCGCCATGACGGATGCGATGCGCAGCGCGAGGCATTTCTTGCCCAGTAGTGCGTTGCCGCCGTAGCCGGAACCATAGGACCAGATTTCGCGCGTCTCGGGGAAGTGGACGATCCACTTCTCCTTCTCGTTGCAGGGCCAGGGCACGTCCGCGCGCCTGCCGCCGGATTTGTCCACTAAGGGCACGCCTACCGAGTGTACGCAAGGCACGAAACCGCCGTCGGCGCCCAGGTGATCGACGACCGCCCGGCCCATGCGCGTCATCAGCCTCATGTTGACCACGACGTAGGCGGAGTCGGACAGTTCGACGCCGATCTGCGCGATGTGCGACCCGATGGGCCCCATCGAAAACGGCACGACGTACATG
>Ga0315912_10006800_pt1 | contig 10159 bp, 11 predicted proteins | sample VfabasoilMG_FD_204469 | JGI IMG/M metagenome (GOLD analysis project Ga0315912, IMG submission 204469) | Garden soil microbial communities collected in Santa Monica, California, United States - V. faba soil | ecosystem: Environmental > Terrestrial > Soil > Garden | place: USA: California... | reverse complement strand
CGGCAGGCAAAGGTGAACAGCGTCAGCGCGCGCCCGTCGGCGTCGTGCACGCCGTGCACCAGCAGCTGCGTGCCGCCGAGGCGCTCCATCTCGCGCGTGAACGCGCCGCTGCCGAGGTTCGCGGTGGAGACGTCCAGCGAGACCGGCTGGTAGCGCTTCTCTTCCCACGCCTTGAGCAGCGCCGGCGCCACCGAGGTGTCGCGCAGGAACACGTCCGAGGACACGCTGGGATCGGGCGTGGTCATGGAGAAGCCGTCGGCGCGGAACGCGGGCGGCTTGCCCAGGCACAGCGTGCAGATCAGCAGCTCGTGGCGGATCAGGCTCTGCAGCAGCCCCTGCGTCCAGCTGAAGAAATGCGCGCGCGCGTGCACGCGCAGCGAGGCGTCGAGGTTGAGCACGATCGACTCGATCTGCAGGAAGTCGGTGGCCGCGGTGCGCGCGTCGCCGCCGTTGCCATCGCCGGGAATCGCGCCCGGCGAGAACGGAATGGCGTGGGGGGCCGGCTGCGCCGGGGACGGGACGGAACTCTCTGCGGTAGTAGTCATTGGCATGGCGGCGCTCAATATAGTTGATTGGAATTACGCAATAGTTCGTCCGGTACCGGCGTCAAACGCTAGTCCGGTGAGCCTACGAAGGAAGGGGGCGGGAAACATCACGGTTGAACCGCGCTCGCCTAACCTGCAGTGGCCTTGCAAGCGAGCCGCGAAACCCGGACCCGACTGTTGCGCAGCCAGCCCGGCGCGGGCCCGCTGCTGCAGGCGGCGCTCGACCCGCTGGTGGCGATCGCCACGCTCGCCGCGGCCGCGGCCGCGTTCGGCTCGGGGTTCGACGGCGCGGTGCTGATCCTGTCGCTGCTGGTATTCGCGATGACCTTCCCCGGCGGCCTCACCGGGGACAGCGCGCGCGCCACGGCGCGCGCCGGCGACCTGATGCTCGAGATCGTCACCGGCTGGGTGGCGATCGTCGGCCTGCTCGGCCTGCTCGGCTGGGCCACGCAGACGCTCGAGGCATTCGACCCGCGCATGATCCTGGCCTGGGCGCTGGCGACGCCCGCGGCGCTGTTCGCCGCGCACCGGCTGCTGCCGCGCGTGCTGCCGCGCGTGCTCGCGACCCAGGGGCTGCAGAAGGTCGCGGTGATCGCCGGCGCCAACGAGCTCGGCCGGCGCCTGGCGGAGCGGCTCGCCGCCGACCCGATGCTCGGGGTGCGCGTCGCGGGCTACTTCGACGACCGCGCCAGCGTGCGCCTGCAGGACCTGCCGGCGGCGCACAACCTCGGCGGGCTGGCGCGGCTCGCGGACTACGCGCGCTCGCAGCGCGTCGACGTCATCTACATCGCCCTGCCGATGGCCTCGCAGCCGCGCATCCTGCGCCTGCTGGAGGACCTGCGCGACACCACGGCCTCGATCTACTTCGTGCCCGACATCTTCGTCTCCGACCTGATCCAGGCGCGCGTCGACTCGATCGGCGGCATCCCGGTGGTCGCGGTGTGCGAGACGCCGTTCTACGGCTTCAACGGCGTGGTCAAGCGCGCGAGCGACATCGTGCTCTCGGCGCTGATCCTGCTGCTCATTTCTCCGCTGATGCTGGCGATCGCGCTCGGCGTGAAGCTGTCCTCGCCCGGGCCGGTCCTGTTCAAGCAGCGCCGCTACGGCCTGGACGGGCAGAAGATCGTGGTCTACAAGTTCCGCACCATGACGGTCGCCGAGGACGGCGACGTGGTGCGCCAGGCGACGCGCAACGACAGCCGGGTGACGAAGCTCGGCGCCTTCCTGCGCCGCACCTCGCTCGACGAGCTGCCGCAGTTCATCAACGTGCTGCAGGGGCGCATGAGCGTGGTCGGCCCGCGGCCGCACGCGGTCGCGCACAACGAGCTCTACCGCAAGCTGATCCGCGGCTACATGATCCGCCACAAGGTGCGCCCCGGCGTCACCGGCCTCGCGCAGGTGAACGGCTGGCGCGGCGAGACCGAGACCGTCGAGAAGATGAAGGGCCGCATCGAGATGGACCTGCGCTACCTGCGCAGCTGGTCGCTGCTGCTCGACCTGCAGATCATCCTGAAGACCGTGGTCGTGGTGCTCGGGCGCCAGAATGCTTACTGAAATTCGGGCAGGGTCAATTCGGGCAGGGTCAATTCGGGGACGGAGCCCTAACTCCGTGAAGTTGCACTGGCTCGGTGGCGACGTCGGGGAGTTAGGGCTCCGTCCCCGAATTGACCCGGAGTTAGGGCTCCGTCCCCGAATTCCGCTGGTGGGCGCGGCCGTGATCGCCGCGCAGATCCTGTGGCTGAAAAGCGCGCCGTTTCCGCTCGGCGCATGGGGCGCGCTGTGGCTTGCCCTCGCATATCTCTCGCTCGGCGCGCTGCTGTGGATCGCGCTCGACCTCCACAGCCGACCGTCCCCGGCGCGCCGGCTGGTGGTGCTGCTTCTCATACAAAGACAAAGGAAACGCGCATGTGCGGCATCGTCGCGGCGGTAGGCCGCCGCAACATCGTCCCGGTCCTGCTCGAGGGGCTGCGGCGCCTGGAGTACCGCGGCTACGACTCCGCCGGCGTGGCGGTGATCAACGGCGAGCTGCGGCGCATCCGCTCGTGCGGGCGCGTGGCGGACCTCGAGCGGCTCACGGACGCGCAGCACCTCGAAGGCACCATCGGCATCGGCCACACGCGCTGGGCGACCCACGGCGTGCCCTCGGAGCGCAACGCGCACCCGCACGTCAGCAGCGGAATCTCGGTGGTGCACAACGGCATCATCGAGAACCACGACGCGATCCGCGCGCGCCTCAAGGCCGCCGGCTACGAGTTCACCTCGGACACCGACACCGAGGTGATCGCGCACCTGATCCATTCCAGCGTGCGCCAGGGTCTGGACCTGTTTGAAGCAGTATGCGTTTCCATCAAGGAGCTGAAGGGCGCGTACGCCATCGCGGTGATCGGCGCTTCCGAGCCGGCGCGCATGGTGGTGGCGCGCATGGGCGCGCCGCTGCTCCTCGGCATGGCCGAGGGCGAGAACTTCGCCGCCTCGGACAGCGCCGCCCTGCTGCAGGTGACGCGCAGCATCGTGTACCTCGAGGACGGCGACTGCGCGGAGGTGACGCCGGCCGCGGTGCGCATCGTCGACGCGCGCGGCCACGTGGTGGAGCGGCCGCTGCAGGTGAGCCGCCTGAGCGCGGAGGCGATCGACATCGGCAGCTACCGCCACTACATGCAGAAGGAGATCTTCGAGCAGCCCGCCGCGGTCTACGCGACGCTGCAGGAGCGCTTCGGCTACCGCGCCGAGCAGGCGCTGCGCTGCGTCGACGGCGTGCTGATCCTCGCCTGCGGCACGAGCTACCACGCCGGGCTCACCGCGCGCTACTGGCTCGAGTCGCTCGCCGGGGTGCCCTGCTCGGTCGAGATCGCGAGCGAGTACCGCTACCGCGAGCCGGTGGCGAACCCGCGCGCGCTGGTCGTCGCGATCTCGCAGTCGGGCGAGACCGCCGACACCCTGGCCGCGCTGCAATACGCGAAGAGCCTCGGCCACCGCCATACGCTCGCCATCTGCAACGTGGCCGAATCGGCGCTGGTGCGCGCGGCGCAGCTCACCTTCCTCACCCGGGCGGGCCCCGAGATCGGCGTCGCCTCGACCAAGGCGTTCACCGCGCAGCTCGCCGCGCTCCTCATGCTGGCGGCGGTGCTCGCGCGGGTGCGCGGCCGGATCGCCGCCGAGAAGCAGATCCTGCAGGCGCTGCGCCAGCTCCCGGCAGCGGTGGCGAGCGCGCTGCGCCTCGAGCCCGAGATGGCGGCCTGGGCGGCGAAGTTCGCGCAGTGCGAACACGCCCTGTTCCTCGGGCGCGGCGTGCACTACCCGATCGCGCTCGAAGGCGCGCTCAAGCTGAAGGAGATCTCCTACATCCATGCCGAGGCCTACGCCGCCGGCGAGCTGAAGCACGGCCCGCTCGCGCTGGTCGATTCCAGGATGCCGGTGGTGGCGATCGCGCCGCGCGACGCGCTGCTCGACAAGCTGAAGTCGAACCTGCAGGAGGTGCGCGCCCGGGGCGGCGAGCTCTATGTGCTTTCTCATGGAGATACCGCGGTAGACGAGGCGGACGGCATCCATGTGGTGCGGATGCACGATGCCCCCGGGGTTCTGTCTCCCATCGTGAGCACCGTGCCGCTGCAGTTGCTTGCCTATCACGCCGCCCTGCAAAGAGGGAACGACGTCGATAAGCCGCGCAACCTGGCTAAGTCCGTTACCGTCGAATAGGGAGAGGAAGCAGGGGGTCATCTCCCCCGCGCCCCCTCAGTTAGCGAGGTTGGCGGCGTTCAGGTCCGGCTTGAAGCGATAGCCGGTTCCGCGCACCGTCTCGATCAGCTTGTCGTGCCCGGTGGGCGTGAGCGCCTGGCGCAGCCGGCGGATGTGCACGTCCACCGTGCGCTCCTCGACGAACACGTGCTCGCCCCACACCTCGTCCAGTAATCTTGCTCTGGAAAAAACCCTGCCCGGATGGGTCATGAAGAAATGCAGCAGGCGCAATTCGGTGGTCCACAGGTCGACCGCCTTGTCGCCGGCGCTCACCTGGTGGGCGGCCGGGTCGATGCGCAGGCCCGCGATCTCGACCACGTCGTCGGCGAGCTGCGGCGCCCGGCGGCGCATCACCGCCTTGATTCTCGCCAGCAGCTCCCTCGCGGAGAACGGCTTGGTGACGTAGTCGTCGGCGCCGCTTTCCAGCGCGGTCACCTTGTCCTGCTCCTCGGCGCGCGCGGTCAGCAGCACGATCGAGATGTCCTTGGTGCGCTGGTCGGAGCGCAGCCGCCGGGCGAACGTCAGGCCCGGAATGCCCGGCAGCACCCAGTCCAGCAGGACCAGGTCGGGCCGCGTGTCGCGGACCAGCGCCTCGGCCTGCGGCACGTCTCCCGCGCACATCACCGTGTAGCCGGCTCGTTGCAGGTTGGCGGCCAGCAGATCGCGGACCGCGGCTTCGTCGTCAACTACCAGAATGGAACCGCCCATTGGCGTCTCCCGTTGTTTGAGGGCGAGGCCATGCTAGGGCGCGGGCCGGCCGCGGCATATCGCTGCCCCCTTATTTAACAGTCGTGTCATATTGGCCGCCTGTCGTTGGCCACCGACAGGCCGAAAAGACCGGAACGTGGTAAGACACCCCGAGTGGAAGACGCGGATTTTTCGGACGATTTCTGCAGCTTCGTGCGCACGCACGTGCCGACCGTAGACGCCGCCGAGGCGCTGGTGGAGGCTTTCGCGCAGCCCGGCTACCGGCCGCCGAGCGAGGCCCACGCGGCGCACGTCGGCACGCTGGCGCAGGCCTGGGAGCAGCGCCCGGTGACCCTGGTGCGCCTGATCTACGCCCTGCGCGACAGCAAGATCCGCTCGTTCGCCGACGCCTTCAAGCTGAGGAAAGGCTGACCATGGCCGCGTTCAACTTCGTGCTCTACGTGCTGGCGGTGCTCACCTGCCTCGCCTGCACCGTGCTGCTGTTCCGCGGCTATGCGCGCAGCGGCTTGCGCCTGCTGCTCTGGAGCGCGCTGTGCTTCGTGTTCCTCACGGCCAATAACCTGCTGCTGTTCTTCGACGTGGTGCTGTTCCCGACCGCGGTCGACCTGCGGCCCTACCGGCTGCTCGCCGCGCTCACGGGGCTCGCCTTCCTGCTCTACGGCTTCATCTTCGAATCGGAATAACGGGAGAGATTCGCATGATCGACTTTCTCTCCGGCGCAGTGACCCTCGGCTACCTGGTGGGTGCGGCGTTCTTCGTCGCGTTCTACCGCAAGACGCGCGACCGCCTGTTCGCGGCGTTCGCCGCAGCCTTCCTGCTGTTCGCGGCGAATCAGGCGCTGTCGTTCGCGCTGACGGTGGTGAGCGAGCCCACCAGCCTGATCTACGCGCTGCGGGTGCTCGGCTTCCTCCTCATCATCTGGGCGATCGTCGACAAGAACGTGAAGAAGCCTGCTTCTCAGAAACCTTTTGCGCGCAGCCAGCGCCGCGTGAGGTAGATGAACGCCGCGAACAGCGCCACCACCGCGCCGATAGCCCAGTAGCTCACCTTCGAGCTGTCCTCGAGCGCGGCGGACAGCTGGTCGCCGAACACCGTCCAGGCGACGACGGCCGGCAGCAGCGCAAGGAAGGTGCCGAGCATGAACTGCCAAAGGCGGATGCGCACCGCGCCGGCGATCATGTTCTGCACTGCGAACGGCGGCGTCGGCAGCATGTTGGCGGCGAAGATCGCGACGATGCCGTGCTCGCGCAGCTTCTTGCCCACGACCTCCAGCGCGTCGCCCGCGATGCGCCGCACGGTCGCCTCGGGCAGCAGCCGTCCCGCCGCATAAGTCACCAGCGCCGCCACCAGGACGCCGGCCATGCCGTACGCCACGCCCAGCCAGACGCCGAAGGTAAGCACGGAGACGAGCGTGATGACCGGCCGCGGAAACAGCAGGAACGCGCCGGCGACGTAGGCGCCCACCAGCGCCAGGGGCGCCCACCACTTCTCGCGCACCGCGCGCGTCCAGGCGAGGATGTTCTCGGCGGTGGCGATCTCGGCGAGCGGCGTCCAGCGCCACGCGGCCGCGAGTAGCGCGATGGCTACGGCGATCGCGGCGATCTTGCCCCAGGCCGGACCGCGACCCTTTCGTTTGCGCGCCACGAACTTCTAGAGGCGCTTTGCCGGCCCAAGTTCAAAACGGCTATGCTCGCGCTCCATGACCAGCGTGCGGACCTTCTACGCGCGAAGCTTCGCGCTCGTCGCGGCGGCGCTGCTCGCCTACCTGCTGTACCTGGTGCTCTCGCCGCTCGCGCAGCCGATCGCGTGGGCGGTGTTCATCGCCTTCCTGGTCCATCCGCTGCATGTCTGGCTCTGCCGCCGGCTGCGCGGGCGCGCGACGGTTTCCGCGGCGCTGCTTACCTTGCTGGTTTTCGTGGTGCTGATCGGCCCGCTCGGCGCGCTGGGCGCCGCGTTCGCCGCGCAGGTCACCGAGCTGGCGCGGCGCGCGCAGGAGTTCGCCACCGAGCACCGGCCCTCGGACCTCGGCGAGCTGGCGCAGGTGCCGGTGCTCGGGCCGGCGCTCGCCTGGGTGCAGGAAAACACCGGCATCTCGCTCGCGCAGCTGCAGGCGTGGGCGGTACAGGCGGCGCAGGCGATCCTCAAGGGGCTGGCGGGCGTGGGCCGCGCCGCATTCCTCGGCGCGCTCGGCACCGTGATCGGCTTCGCGCTGATGATGTTCATCCTGTTCTTCGCGATCCGCGATGCCGGCAAGGTGTTCCGCGCGCTGCGCGCGCTGGTGCCGCTCGAGGAGAGCGACAAGGCGCGGCTTCTCGAGCACCTCGCTTCGGTGACGCGCGCCCTGGTCTACGGCACCGGGGTCACCGCGCTGGTGCAGGGCGCGCTGGTCGGCATCGGCTTCGCGGTGGTCGGCTTGCCCTCGCCGGTGGTGTTCGGGGTGCTCGCCGCCCTCGCCGCCCTGATTCCGCTTGCCGGCACGCCGGTGATCTGGGTACCCGCGGTGGTGGCCCTCGGCATGCAGGGACGCTGGACCGCCGCGCTCATCCTGCTGGCGTGGGGCGGCTTCATCACCACGATGGACAACTTCCTGCGCCCCTGGCTGGTCGCGGGCAAGGCCGAGATCGGCGCGCTCACCGTGTTCATCGGCGTGCTCGGCGGTGTCGCTGCGTTCGGGCCGATCGGGATCGTGCTCGGCCCGCTGGTGCTCGCGCTCGCCATCGCGCTGATCCGCTTCGCGCTGGAGACCCGCGACACGGGAACGCCGATTGCATAGCTGCACCCATGCCGGCTAAACAGCGCAAAGCCTGTGTCCTGGTGGTGGACGACAAGCGAGCCAACCTGCTCGCGATGGCGGCCGTGCTGGAAGACGAGTACGAGCTTGCGTTCGCCAGCTCCGGCCCGGAGGCGATCCGGATGGTGCAGGCCGGGGCCGACATCGACGTCATCCTGATGGATGTGCACATGCCGGACATGGACGGCTTCGAAGCCGCGAGCCGCATCAAGCAGATGCCGGAGCGCCGCGACATCCCGATCATCTTCGTCACCGCGGTCTACAGCGACGACCCGTTCGTCAAGCGCGGCTACGAGGTGGGCGGCATCGACTACTTCAGCAAGCCTTTCGACCCGCAGATCCTGAAGATGAAGGTCGCGGCCTACGCCTCTTTCCGGCTGAAGGCGCACCTGCTGCGCGAGCGCGAGCTGCACATCCGCGAGTCCGAGGAGCTGATTCGCGTCGGACGCAAGCTCTCGTCCATGCTGGAGAGCCTGTCGGTGGGCGTGCTGATCGCGGATGTCGACGGCCGCATCTGCCAGGCGACCGAGGAGGCGGCGCGCATCCTGCGGACCAGCGACAGCGCCGGGCCCGACGCGTACGTCGACATGATGAAATGGTGGGACTCCGCCGGGCAGGCGATCCGCGCCGACGGCGGCGCGCTGGCGCGCGCGCTGCGCTCGGGCGCGGTGACGCACAGCGAGCGCATCGAGATCCGCTGCCCCGACGGCAGCCAGAAGCCGATCGTCGCCTCGGCTTCGCCGCTGCGCGGCCTGGACGGCGCGATCGTGGGGGCGGTGATCCTGATCCGCGACCTTACCGAGAGCCGCAAGATCGAGGAAGACCTGTCGCAGCGCGTGACGAAGCTGGTCGCGCTGGGAGTCGAGCTGGAAGAAACCGCGCTCGCCGCGGTGCGGCCCGGCTAGCCCAGCAGGCTGCGCAGGAACGCCGGGGCCACCGGCTTGACCAGGTGCTGGTCGAAGCCCGACGCGAGCGCCCGCGCCCGGTCCTCCTCCAGCGAAAAGCCCGTCACCGCCACGATGCGCACGCCCGGGCCGCAGCGGCCGCGCAGGTGGCGCGCCAGCTCGTAGCCGCTCATGTCGGGCATCGTGATGTCGAGCAGCGCGATGTCGGGCCGGCTCTGCGGCAGCCCGGCAAGCGCGCTGCGGCCATCGTGCTCGACGAACACTTCGTGCCCCATGGCGCGCAGCAGCGCGCCGAGCGCGCCGGCGGCGTCGGCGTTGTCGTCGACGACGAGAATGCGCTTCTGCACCACCGCGCGCTGGAGTTGCGGCTGCGGGCGCTCGGCGGCCAGGCGCGCGAGCTGCACCACGTCCTCGGAGCTGAGCGAAGACAGGCGCTCGTAGGCCTGCGCCGCGAACCTCGCCAGGCTCGCCAGCACGCGCCGGTCCTCGCTGTCGAAGCGCCGCTGGGCGTCATGCGAGATGACCCACACCGTGCCGGCCAGCTCGCCGGCGACCTCGAACGGTACCAGCAGCGCCTCGTGCACCTTCGGCGGCACCTGCGCGAGCGGCGTGAAGTGGCGCTCGGGATCGATCATCAGCTGCGCGGCCCCGCGGTCGAGCACCGTGCCGCACGGGCTGAACTCGCGCGGCAGCGTAGTCCACAAGAGCGGCGCCCATTTTCCCGAGACCGCGTGCCAGCGGAAGAAGCTGCGGCTGCCCTCCTCCTCGAGCAGGCTTACCCCGGCCGAGTGGGACGCGCAGAGCTCGAGCGCCATGTCGGTGAGCTTCTGCAGCACGCCGCGCGGCGAGGTCGCGAGCTCGCCCGCGAGTTGCGCGAGCGCAAGCTCGAGCGCGTCCTGCATGCGATGCCGCGGCCGGCGTCGGCTCAGCTCTTCGTTCGCGATGACTTCGTCCAGCGCTACCGGTGTCTGCATGATCTCCTCAGCTTTTTGGCTTGATCGGCAACCGCACGATGAATTCGCTGCCCTGCCCGGGTCCCTCGCTCCTCGCCTCGATGGTGCCGCCGTGCAGCTCGACCAGGCGGCGCGCGAGCGCCAGGCCGACGCCCAGCCCGCCCTGCGAGCGCGTGCGGTCGCCCTGCGTGAAGAGCGAGAACAGCCGCGGCAGCGTGTCCGCTTCGATGCCGACGCCGCTGTCGCGCACGCTCACCACGGCGTCGGCGCCGTCGCGCGCGCCGGCGATGGCGATGCGGCCGCCGGGGTCGGTGTACTTCGCGGCGTTGTTGAGCAGGTTCGCGAGCACCTGCGACAGGCGCACCAGGTCGGCGTGCAGCACGACCGGCTCGGGCGGCAGGCTGACGTCGAGCCGGTGGCGCGCCGCCTCGATGGCCGGGCGGCTGGTCTCCACCGCGCTCAGCACCACGGCGGCGAGCTCGACCGGCGCCGGGCGCAGCTCGATCTTGCCGCTCGAGATGC
>Ga0315912_10006799_pt1 | contig 10160 bp, 9 predicted proteins | sample VfabasoilMG_FD_204469 | JGI IMG/M metagenome (GOLD analysis project Ga0315912, IMG submission 204469) | Garden soil microbial communities collected in Santa Monica, California, United States - V. faba soil | ecosystem: Environmental > Terrestrial > Soil > Garden | place: USA: California... | reverse complement strand
TCGCTTCGGAACCGGAATTTGCGAAGAACGCCTTGCTCATCGGCACCGGCGCGCGGGCGAGCAGCATCTCCGCCAGCTCGATCATCGGTTCGTGCGACTTTGAATTGAACGCATGATAGAAGGGCAGCTTGCGCATCTGGGTCGCCGCCGCCTGCACCAGGCGCTCATTCTCGAACCCGAGCGACGCGCACCACAGTCCGGCCATGCTCTCGATGTAATCCTTGCCGGCATCGTCCCACACGCGCACGCCCTTGCCGCGCGTGACCACCAGCGGGCCGATCTCCTGATGCGCCTTCAGGTCCGTGTAGGGGTGCAGCACCGTTGCGATGTCGCGCGCGGCGTTGGAATTGGCGCCGAAAGCGGGCGGGGGAGGGGTCATGGCCGTGGCCTCACTGTCGATGGGGGTCGCAGGATAGCATGGCGGAAGGGAATGGGAGTCGAACCCACCCGGGACCGGTGCACGGCCCCAACCGGTTTTGAAGACCGGCCGCCCCACCAGGGACGCTTCCCTTCCAAACGCGGTACCGGGCTAGGCGCCCAGCGCGGCGCGCAAATCAGCAGGTTCTTCCAGGCAGCGCAAATCCAGCCGCACGGCGCCGTCGCGGATGGCGCCGATCACCGGCGGGTCGAGTCCGCGCAGCCGCTCCGCCATGGCCTCCAGCGCGCGGCCGGAGGCGCGGATGGGCGCCAGGGAAATCCCGGCGCTGGGCAGGGTATCGGTAGGCAGCGCGCCGGAGCCGATCTGGCTGCGGCACTCCACCACCTGGACCTGCCAATCGGGTCCGGCCCAGGCGGCGAGGGGAGCAGCCAGCGCTTCGGCCACGGCACGGATGGCGGCGGCGGAGCGGGTCAGCAGGCGCAGCGTGGGCACGGTTTCCGCCACACGGTCCGGGTCGCGATACAGGCGCAGCGTTGCTTCCAGCGCGGCCAGACGCAGCTTGTCCAGCCGCAGTACGCGCTTCAGCGGGTGCTTCGCGCAAGGGCCGACGAGGTCCTTGCGACCGACTATGAAGCCGGCCTGCGGCCCGCCCAGCAGTTTGTCACCAGAGAAGGTGACCAGGTCCGCACCATCCGCCACTGCCTGCGCCACGGTGCGCTCCGGTGGCAGGCCGAGGCGGGTGAAGTCGGCAAGCGTGCCGGAGCCGAGATCGTCCATCATCGGCAGGCCCCGTGCGTGCGCCAGGGCGGCGAGGTCGCGCGGCGCGACTTCCGTGGTGAAGCCCTCGATGCGGTAGTTGGAGGTGTGAACCTTGAGAATGAGCGCCGTGTCCGGCGTAATGGCACGCTCATAATCGCGCGGGTGGGTGCGGTTGGTGGTACCCACCTCCACAAGCTTAGTACCGGCGCTTGCCATGATGTCCGGCATGCGGAAGGCGCCGCCGATCTCGATCAGCTCGCCGCGCGAGATGATGGTCTCCCGCCCGGCGGCGGTGGCGGATAGCGCGAGCAGCACGGCGGCGGCGTTGTTGTTGACCACCACTGCGTCCTCCGCGCCGGTCAGTTCGCGCAGAAGGCCGCGCACGTGGTCGTCGCGCTCACCGCGGCCGCCGGTAACAATGTCGTATTCCAGCGCAGCGGGATGGCGCATGGCGGTCGTGACCGCCGCGATGGCAGCTTCCGCCAGAACTGCGCGGCCCAGATTGGTGTGCAGGACTGTTCCCGTCAGGTTGAGGACCCGGCGCAGCGAGGGGCGAGCGGCGCGTTCGAGGATGCTAGTGGCGGCAGAGGCGAGCGTGGCTGGGGCGAAACGGTCCGTTGCGGCACTCTCCCGCGCGGCGGCAATGGCGGCGCGAACGGCCGTTGTGACGGCCTGGCGGCCGTGACGTGCCACTGCCGCGTCGCAGCAACGCAGGATGAAGTCCACCGCGGGTGGTCGGTCGTGTTTTGGCATGGTGTCCATCAGGCCGCGAGTGTCGCTGCGTCACTGTCCGCAGGCAAGCCGTCGTCCGGTCATCGGTTGGAGATTCTATACAGCCGGAAGAAGCTGCCACGGTGGGATTCCACGAGAATGCTCGGAACATTCATAGGTGGTCCGATCCACAGCACGTGGTCAAACCGCCTGGGCCAGTCGGTCCAGTAGGGCGGCAGGCCCACCTGATTGCGTAATCCGGCCAGCATCGCGCGTCCTTCCGGGGTCAGCGCTGCTTGGAGTTCCTCCGGCAGCATGGGCATTGCGTCGGGCAGGGCGAGGGATGCATTGGTTCCGTTGGGTCGGATCAAGGTCCACCCGGTGAACAAGGTCGGAATGAATGCGCCGCGATCGATGACGGCCAGGCTCGCCATATGATAAAAGCTGGCGTTGAGGTGATATGCGAGCAGGGTGGGCATGCCGGGAACCGGGTGACGGCCGCCGGCAACTTTGGTTTGCACGACCAGAAGTCGGCTGTTTTTTGGCAATTCCGTCAGAGCGGTACGGAATTCTTGATAGTCGCGGTCCAGGTCGGTCCATTGCAATGTCAGCGCAGTACACCGGACGCCAAGAAGGATCGCGCCGGCAGTAAGTAGGGCCAGTTGCGTCCCGCGGGGTAGGGGGCGTATGCGAATGCTGGCGAGAACCAGAAAGGACAGTGCAATCGGAAGCCGGATGTCCGCCTGCCAACTGCCGAGTAGAACGTTGGGCATGGCAACCGCGACGGTGGCAATGACCACCAACGGCAGCCGCATCTCCGAAACGAAGCTGATCCACCGTTGCCGCCACGCGATGTAGAGAAGTGCAGGCAGGGTCAGTGCGATCGCGGGGCCTAGTTGACCGAATGCCATGGGGGCGGCGAGCGCGGTGAGCTTGTTCATCATGTCGCCGAAGACAATGAGACGCGGCCCACCGCCCCCTGCGATGGCGGCCCAGACCACGAGGCCGGGAGCAAACTGCAGCATTGTCGCCACGCCGGAGAAAAATGCGCCGCGGTCCCATTGTTTGTCGCGGCGAAGCTGGCCTGCTGCATGCGCCGCGACAAGCAGGCCGTAGATCCCGAAGGCGAACAGGTGCAGCAGCAACAATGCGACAGCCACCGGCGCGAAGACCGCGAGACGCCATGCCATGGACCAGCGTGATGTCGCGCGCCATGCCGCAAATGCCAACAGCGCGGCCCCCATACCGAACAGGAAATTTGCGAAACCCCATTGCATGGCCGCGTTGTATGCGAACAGGTAGGCGCCCAGTTCCCACGTGTCCGGCTGCCCGATGAGTTGCCTGCGGAGCCAGGCGGTCGCCCAGCATGGCATCAACATGGCCGTTGCGATGAACATCCGGCCGGCGGTTTCGAGTGGGATGACCCGCGCAAGTGGTGGGACCAGCAGTTCCATCGCCATGTTTGGCAGCCACTGCCAATGGACACGGTAATGAGCGGCCTGACCGAGTTCGTCAGCATGCAGTTGCAGCCATATGCGTGCCAGATGGTTAGGGTAATCCACCAGCACGGGGACGCTGATCCAGAGCAGCGGGAAAACGACGACGAGGCTGCAGACCAGGTGAGCGAGAATGAGGTCGGGCTGTAGGCTAATTCGTCGGGCCACGCGTAACACCGATGCGTGGCAGGCCTGCGTCCACGGTGCCGATTACGGCTGCCCGCGTGAAGCCATCCGCGTGCAGGCGATTGACGAGGTCAGCAGCAGATTCCGGGGCGCACGCCACCAGCAGGCCACCGGATGTTTGCGCGTCCGTCAACAAATGGCGCGTCGCGTCCGGAAGGCCGGGTGGCAGGTCTACTTCGGAACCGTAGGCATCCCAATTGCGATGGGACGCGCCTGTGACATTCCCGTCGGCACAAAGCGTCGCGGCACGTGGCAGCAATGGGACGGCGCTCGCATCGATCCGCAGCGTCACCCCGCTGCCGCGTGCCATTTCCAGGCCGTGGCCCAGCAGGCCGAAGCCGGTGACATCCGTCATGGCATGGACCGATGCCTCCTTGCCCAGCCATGCGCCGGCGCGGTTGAGCTGGGTGGTGGAGGCGAGCATCTCCGCGTAGCCCGTCTCATCCAGGGCGCCCTTGCGCAGGGCATTGGCGTAGATGCCGACGCCGATGCCCTTTGTCAGGATCAACGCATCTCCCGGCTGGGCGCCAACGTTGCGGCGCAGGTGCTCTGGACGGCAGGTGCCGAGGACCGCAAGCCCGTAGATTGGCTCCGCGGTGTCAATGGAGTGCCCGCCTGCCACTGGAATACCGGCGCCGGCGCAGGCCTCTGCGCCGCCGGCCAGGATATCCCGCACGGTGGGGATGGGAAGCTTGCCCAGCGGCATGCCAAGAATGGCGAGGGCGAAGATCGGCGTGCCACCCATGGCATACACATCGGAAATGGCGTTGGTGGCGGCGATACGGCCGAAATCGCGGGCATCATCCACCACCGGCATGAAAAAATCGGTGGTCGCGATCATGCAGGTCCCGTCCGGCAATTGCCACACCGCGGCGTCATCCGCCGTTTCCGTCCCGACCAGGAGCTGCGGGAAAGCCGCGGCGGCTGGGGTGTTGGCCAGAAGCTCGCGCAACACGGCGGGGGAAAGCTTGCAACCGCAGCCGCCACCATGCGCGAATTCGGTGAGCCGGATATCCGGAGTGCCCGATGGGCCGACAGTCAGCGTATCCATGGCCTGCTTCCTTTGCGACGGTTGCATTGTAATCGGCCAGTGCGCTTCAAGTCTTCCCCCATGGTACGATTGCATCGCCGATCGCCTGGCGTCGCCGCCCGGGCGGCATATTCCGTCCTGGCGCTGGCGGTGGCCATGACAATCTTGCTGGCCGCCTCGACAGCGTCCTGGGCACAGGACGAACCCGCCTTTGCCGGGCCGGTGATCCGGGCCCTGGGACTGGATGGACGGCCGGTGGCGCGGGAGACCCGCCGGGGTATCACGCGAACGAGACGGGCAACGCCGGATGAAACGCTCAGCCTGACAATCGATAGCACTGCCTGTGAGCCGGCGCGCTGCGCCGAAGCCATGCGCCTGGCCCTGGATTACCTGAACCGCATGGCGACGGGGCAGGGGGGGCGCCTGCTGGCGGTATCGGATTCCGACCTGCAGGCGGAGTGGCGGAGTGGCGCGGCGCGGACAATCGCCCTGGTACAGCGCTTTCCGGCGGCGGTGCTGTTCTGGACAGTGAAAGACGGACGTGTGCCGCCGACCGCGCCGGATCCCGTGCTGGCGCTTGCCCGGAGTGGGGCCAATGGCCAGCGCGCCAACGATCTGGCCGACGCGCCCGACGCCGTGCTCACCCCGTGGGTGGATGCCCTCCATGAGCATGCCGGTGCCCTGCGTGCCGCCGGGGAGACGGACGCAGCGCTCGGTTTGCTGCGGCGGCTGGCTGCCGCCGCGCCGCGCCGGTTCGACATACTGGCCGACCTGGCCGGGACAGAAACCTCGCCGGACGCGGCGCGTGCCGTCGCCCGGGTCGTGTTGGAGCAAGCCGAGGACAGCAAGCTGCGACAGCGCGCCGCGGTGGTGCTGCAGATTTCCCTACCGACCCTGGCTGCGTTGCCGGTCATAGCGCCGGGCAGGGGTGGCCTGCGGCTGGTACTGATCGCGCTGCCACCCTGCGATGCCAGCCTTTTGGCGGACGCTGCCCGGATCTATGAAAGAATGACCGGCATACCTACTGAGGTCGTACGGCTGGACGGCGACTGGGACTGGGGCGTGGAACAACGCTTCCTGGGCCAATTGATGGTGCTGGACGACCTCCGCAAACAGCGCGGGGACAAGCTGGATACCACCGGCTGGGACCGTGCCCGCATCATGGCGGCACTGCGCACGCCGCCCCCGGGCGTGGACGCCTTCACGCGCTATAGCCTGGAGCAGAGCGCCCGGGCGGTGGCCGATGCGCCGGCTCAGTACGACGTAACGGCCCAATTGGCTCGCCTGCGGGAGCGCGTCGCGCCCGCGCGCCAGGACGATCGCCGGGTGATGTATGTCGCGGTGACCGAGATGGCGCTGCACACGCCGGAGACACACTTTGTCTTCAGCCAGTCGGAGGGAGGGGCGATGCCGCTTGGCATTGTCTCCACCGCCATGATGCTGGCACGGCCTGTATCGGGTGGCGAGGAGCCATTCCGGGTGCGGTTAGTGGAACGGTTGGCGAAGGAGTTGGTGCCGGCGAGCCTTGCGCAACTGGGCATACCGCAGCCGACGGATCCGTCGGATCTGTATGCGCCCACCAACTCCGTGGCGCAGTTGCAAGCGAAGGGCCTCAGCCTGTCGGCTCCCACGCGGGAGGCGCTGGAAGCGATCCGCGCTGGGCGCTGACCGCAGCGGCTCTTGAGCGGGGTGGTGCTAGCGCAGCAGCGCGCGCAGCGCCTCCAGTTCGGCCAGCGCGTCGCCGAGCAGGGCGCGCAGACGCTCGACCTCGGCTTCGGCGGAGCCAGACTTGCTCACGTTGGTGGCGCGGCCGGGCTTGGTGGGTGTCGTCGTGGGATGCAGGCCGGGCATGGGCAGTTCCGGTTCCGAGGTCAGGGCGGGGGAGGCATCGTTCTCGCGGTCTTCGGCAAGGGGCGGCGGGATGTCGTCGCCCAGACGCCCGCCGGTTTCGCGCAGCAGGCGCTGCACACCCTTGATGGTGTATCCCTGAATGTAGAGCAGGTCGGAAATCCGCCGCAGCAATCCAATATCGTCAGGGCGATAGTAGCGCCGGCCACCGCCGCGCTTGAGCGGCTTCACCTGCTGGAACTTGGTTTCCCAGAAGCGCAGAACATGCTGTGGGATATGAAGTTCATCCGCTACTTCACTGATTGTACGGAAAGCCGTCGGCGCCTTCTTCACACGCGCTCGCGTGGCGCTTGCGCGCACGCTGCTCGCGTCCTGCATCAGCAGGGGGCGGGCGGTCTCGTTCATTCGTCGTCCTCCGACGCATCGGCGTCAGCGACGCCGCCGTTGACCTGGGCCTTCAGCACGTGGCTGGGCCGGAATACCAGCACTCGCCGGGGCAGGATGGGAACTTCCTCCCCGGTCTTGGGATTCCGGCCGATGCGGCGGCCCTTCTGGCGCACAGAAAAAGTCCCGAAACCACTGATTTTAACGGATTGACCGGACTCGAGTGCGGTGGAGATACGCTCCAAAATCATCTCCAGCAGATCGGCGGACTCGTTCCGTGACAGTCCGACCTGCGTGAATATCGTCTCGGCAAGATGGGCGCGGGTGACCGTGTTCATCCGCGCACGCTATGGATTTCGATCCTCTGAGTCAAGGATCGTGCGCCTGAAATCAATCAGTTTCAGCTACTTGGCGCCTGTTTCACGCGTTTGGGAAAAGCCGCAACCTACTGGCGCCCGTAATTTTCAACCGCAAGAAACGAGGTGGTTCCAATGGGTTGAAGGGAGTATCTTGTATGAACGTATAAGTTATCGCTACATCCGGACCAGAGCGGAACCCCAGGTTAGGCCGCCACCAAGGGCTTCCATAAGCACCATGTCGCCGCGCTGGATACGGCCATCCGCCACCGCTTCCGCCAGCGCTAGCGGGATGGACGCGGCGGAAGTGTTGGCATGACGGTCCACGGTGACGACCACGCGCTCGGGTGGCAGGTGCAGGCGCTTGCCCATAGCCTCGATGATACGCAGGTTGGCCTGGTGCGGGACCAACCAGTCCACGTCGTCGTGGGTCATATTGTTGGCCGCGAGCGCTTCCTCCACCGCTTCCGCGAGGCGGGTAACGGCGTGGCGGAAAACCTCCCGCCCGTTCATCCGCAGCGTGCCGGGGAGTTCGCGGCGCCCGACCGCGCCATCCACATAGAGGATGTCGCCCAGCGAGCCCTGGGAATGGATATGTGTGGAAAGGATGCCGCGGTCGGTCTTGTTGTGCTCCGGACCGGTTCCTTCGCCGGCGCGCAGCAGGACGGCGCCGGCGCCGTCTCCGAACAGCACGCAGGTGCCGCGGTCCTGCCAGTCCATGATGCGCGAATAGACTTCCGTGCCGATGATCAGCACGCCCTTGGCGTTGCCCGCGCGGATCAGGCCGTCCGCGACCGAGAGGCCGTAGATGAAGCCGGAGCAGGCGGCGGCCAGGTCGAAGGCGAAGCCACCGGGCACGCCGAGTTCCGCCTGGATGCGGGCGGCGGTGGACGGGAAAGCCTGGTCCGGGGTGGAGGTCCCGACGATGATCGCATCCACATCGTCCGGCCTGGCGTTCGCCATCGCCAGGGCGGCCTGGGCGGCGCGGGTGCCCATGTAGGCGGCAGTTTCCGTGGCGCCGGCCAGGTGGCGCTGGCGGATGCCGGTACGCTCGCGGATCCACTCATCGGAAGTTTCCAGCCGGCGGGCCAGTTCGTCGTTGGGCACGATCCGCTTTGGCAAATAGCCGCCGACGCCGGTCAGGATGGAACGGATCGCCATGGTCTGTGTCCTGGTTAGTGTAGCCTACTCAGCCGTGGCGAGGCGTGGCTGGCCATCGGCCGGCTTGCCGCCGCCGGCCACGCCGCCGTTTGCTGATGGCCCCAATGGGCCAAGCGCGGCGATTCGCTGCAATGCCTCGCGGATGCGGGCGTTGAAGCCGTGCGTCACCATGTCCATCGCCACGTCCAGCGCGTGGGCGAAGCCCTGCGCGTCCGTCCCGCCATGGGACTTCACCACCACGCCGTTCAGGCCGACCATGACAGCGCCGTTGTAGCGGCGGGGGTCCAGCCATTCGCGCAGCCTGTCCAGGCTGGGCTTGGCGAGGAGATAGGCGAGCTTGCCGCCGACGGAGCTGGAGAAGACCTGGCGCAGCATGTCCGCCATCAGCTTCAGCGCGCCTTCCCCGGTCTTCAGGGCGACGTTGCCGGTGAAGCCGTCCGTCACGATGACGTCCACGGTGCCGGCGGTGATGTCGTGGCCCTCGACGAAGCCATGGAACTGCGGCGCAAGGTGGGAGCGGCGCACCACCTCGGCGGCCTGGCGCACGCGGTCGTCGCCCTTCAGTTCCTCCGACCCGACATTGAGCAGGCCGATGGTGGGGGCGGGCAGGCCAAGCACGGTGCGCGCGAAGATGTCGCCCATCAGGCAGAATTCGACGAGGTTGCGCACGTCGCACTGGATGTTGGCGCCGAGGTCCAACAGCACCACGTCCCCACGCACGGAGGGGCCGATGGCGGCCATGGCAGGGCGGGAAATGCCGGGCAGCGGCTTCACCACCACCTGCGACAGGGCGAGCAGAGCGCCGGTATTGCCGGCGGAGACGACGCCGGAGGCTTCGCCGGTGGCCACCGCGTCAATAGCCAGGCGCATGGAGGCGTTGCGCAGGCGCAGCGCGGCCGTCGGCTTCATCTCGTTGCTGATGACGTCCGAGGTGTGGCGCACGGTACATGCGGCCGCGGCGCGCTTGTAGCGCGCCAGCAACGGGGCGAGCTTCGCCTCGTCGCCGATCAGCAGGTAGCGGGCCTTGGGATGGCGCTCGGCGGAGATATCCACGCCGGCGACAACCATATCCGGCGCGGCATCTCCGCCCATGGCATCCACGGCAAGGGTAAAGCTGGCCGGCGCGGTGCCGGTAGCAGACCCATTGCCGTTGCTGGACGCGCTCACAGGCGGGGTGTCCGCGCTGGCTGGCGCGTGCTCAGGCGCGAACCGCGCCCTTCAGAGCCTTGCCGGCAGCGACAACCTCGCGGCCGTCGTAGTGGCCGCAATGGCTGCACACGTGGTGCGGCCGCTTCAGTTCGCCGCAATTGCCGCACTCGGCATGGGCTTCGGTGCCCAGTGCGTGGTGGCTGCGACGCATGCCGCGCCGGGACGGCGAGGTCTTTCTCTTCGGAACGGCCATGGGGGACTACCCCTCCAATCTGCGTGACGCCGGCGCAAACAGGCGCGGCGGCACAGGCGTGGACATCAAGCGAGGCGCGGCGTCTAGCAGAGGGAATCTCGGCCCGCAAGGCGGTTACCTCTCATTCCGGCCATTCGGCCGACGATCATCTCGATCAGTGCCGGCCGGTCGGGGCAAAGCTTATTGCGGGCGGCGCAAGCGCGCCAGCCCCGCGAAGGGATGGGGCGTGCTGTCGTCCTCCGGCAGTTCCAGCGCGGAGCCGGGTTTGCGGGGGTAGGGATCCAGTGCCAGGGCAAGCTGCTGCGCCGCGGCCTCGCCAAGTTCGAGGGTCTCCGCGGCGAACGGCACCTCGTCCACCGCGTCGGGGTCCTCGTCCTCGCTTTCGTCGCCCTCCGGCACGAAGCGAAGGCGGAATTCCTCCCGAACCTCGGATTCGAAGGCGTCCAGG
>Ga0315912_10006798_pt1 | contig 10161 bp, 7 predicted proteins | sample VfabasoilMG_FD_204469 | JGI IMG/M metagenome (GOLD analysis project Ga0315912, IMG submission 204469) | Garden soil microbial communities collected in Santa Monica, California, United States - V. faba soil | ecosystem: Environmental > Terrestrial > Soil > Garden | place: USA: California... | reverse complement strand
ACGAAGCCCTGGAACAACGGGTGAGCGACCATCGGCCGGCTCTTGAATTCCGGGTGGAACTGGCAGCCGACGAAGAACGGATGCTGGGGAAGCTCGACGATTTCCACCAAGCGATCATCCGGGCTGGTCCCGCTGAGCACGAGGCCCATGCGCGTGAGCTGCTCCCGGTACTCGTTGTTGAATTCGAAGCGGTGCCGGTGCCGTTCCGAGATTTGCTCGTTCTTGTACAGCTCGAGCGCGTGACTGCCTGCCTTGAGCGAGCACGGATAGGCGCCGAGGCGCATCGTGCCGCCTTTGTCCTTCACGCCGCGCTGGTCCGGCATCAGGTCGATCACCGGGTTGGGGCAGTCCTTATCGAACTCGGTCGAGCTCACGCCCTTCAAGCCGCACACGTTGCGCGCGAACTCGATCACGGCCAGCTGCATGCCCAGGCAAATGCCGAAAAACGGCACGCCTTGCTCGCGCGCGTAGCGAATGGCTGAAATTTTGCCCTCGACGCCGCGATCACCGAAGCCGCCGGGCACCAAAATCGCGTCCAAACCGCTGAGCAGGGCGGGCGCGCTACCACGCTCGATTTGCTCGGAATCGATATGCTCGAGCTGCACCGCGACGTCATTGGCCAAGCCGCCAGCAACGAGCGCCTCGTTGAGCGATTTGTAGCTGTCCTTGAGGTGCACGTACTTGCCCACCACGCCGATGCGGACCGTGCCCTTGGCGGGTTTCTTGAACTTCTCGACCACGCGGGTCCAGTTGCTCAAGTCCGGCTGACGCGACCAGATGTTGAGCCGCTCGGCGATCTGATTGTCCAGACCCTCCGCGTGCAGCACTAGCGGCAGCTCGTAGATGCATGACACGTCCACGGCGGCGATCACGCTGTCGACCGCGACGTTGGAGAACAACGCGATCTTCTCCTTCAGGCCCTGGGCGAGCGGGCGGTCGCTGCGACAGATCAGGATGTCGGGCTGGATGCCGATCTCGCGCATCTCGCGCACGGAGTGTTGAGTCGGCTTGGTCTTCAGCTCGCCTGCGGTGACGATGTGCGGCACGAGCGTGACGTGCACGCTGAGCGCATTGCCGTTGCCGGCCTCGAGCTTCAGTTGGCGGATGGCTTCCAAGAACGGCAGCGACTCGATGTCGCCCACGGTCCCGCCGACTTCGATGATGGCGATGTCGACCTCGCTCGTGGCGTCGTAGATGCGCGCCTTGATCTCGTCCGTGATGTGCGGAATCACCTGTACGGTGGCGCCCAAATACTCGCCGCGCCGCTCTTTGGTGATGACCGCCTCATAGATGCGGCCGGTGGTCACGTTGGCGCGCCGCGTCAGTTTGGCGGAGGTGAACCGCTCATAGTGACCGAGGTCGAGATCGGTCTCGGCGCCGTCTTCGGTCACGAACACTTCGCCGTGCTGGTACGGCGACATCGTGCCCGGATCCACGTTGATATACGGATCCAGCTTCATGTGGGTGACGGTCAGCCCGCGGGCTTCCATCAGGGCTCCGATCGAGGCAGCGGACAGACCTTTGCCGATCGAGGAGACGACTCCACCCGTGACTAGGACGAATTTGGTGCGTCGACTCACCGCGGGACCTCCATCACGCGCTCCACGTTTCATGCATTCGACTCGCGTGCATCTGAACCATTGTAGTCACCCGCAGCGAATAGCGCTGCACAGTGTTCTTAGAATACGCCTACCACGCCAAACCCGACGCTGTTTTTCCCAGCGTCGAAGGTCGGGCGCCAATCGAAGTTTCTGTGACGCTCGGCACGAAGCGCCGCGCGTGCGCGCTTCGGTTCTTGTGTCGACATAAACAGGCCTTCGCCTGCAAGCGCGAGGCCAGCGGCTTGCCCGATTCCGTCGAGCGTCGTGGCGATGGCGCCCAACACGACGAGCAGCGTGTTGCATTCGGAGCCGCCACCGCAGCCGGTATGTGTCAGCGCCATCCAAGGGCCAGCCACCGGAATTCTCAGATCTTTTGCCATTGCCGGGTCATCCACCGCGTACGAGGTGCCAAGCGCGGCGCCATACCAAACCGCGCTGCTCGCCAGACCCGCGATCAGCAAAGTGCGGGCAGCGGACGGCGGAGGGTATTCATCGAGTTTGACGCTGGGCGTGGCGGGTAGGGGCTCGGACAGGTCCGGCTCCGCTGCAGCCGGAGCAGCCGCAGCGGTCGGCTGCGCAGCCGCTCGGCGCGGCGTGCTACCGGCCGCAAGGCCCAAGATCGCGGCGAGCGGCACAATTGCGCGCTTAATAGAACGAAGTGCGGGGCGGCTAGCCATGCGGGGCGGACTCTGCACTCAGGCCGGCGCTCGATGCAAGCGGAAGCTGACTGACTCCCTGCGCGTTGCCCACTCAGGATTTGGCCCAGCTCGAGCCCGTATGGATACTCCGCTCGTTCCCGTGAAGAGTCGCCCCATTCGGCTGAGTTATCCGTGCGCCGTCGCTGCCACCGTGCTGATCGTCGGTGGCGCGCCGCCCGCATCACCGGGCCTGACCGGTTGTGCGGCTCCGCCCCCGCGCACTCCTGTCGCCGAAATGAGCGACGCGCCGGCACTGGCCTCGACGCCCAGTGTAGCCCCCGCGGCGTCGACTCCGCCCGCGCTGGCGGCGGCTTCGGCAAGTGCGGCGCCGGATGCCGCTCAAGTGCCAGCCGTTGCCGAGCCGCCGCTGCCCGTGCCGCCCGCGGTGCCGCCCCACGTTTGGAAGGGCGGCGAGTTTCAGCGCGCGGTCTCGCAGCTTTCGCATTGGGTGAAAAAGAATGGCGGCGCGCTGGGCGCGGAGCTCGACGACGTAGCGAGCGGCGTCGTGCTCGGCAGTGTGGCTGCGACCACCCCCGAAAACCCCGCGTCGAACCAAAAGATCCTGACCACGGCCGCCGTGCTTCGGCATTTTGGCGCTGAATTCCGCTTCAGGACTGCGCTCTGCGGCGTACGCGCAGGGGATGCCATCGGCAAACTGGTGCTTCGCGGCAGCGGTGATCCATCGCTGGGCAGCGAGGACCTGCAAGAGATGGCCAAGAGCTTGGCGCAGGCCGGTGTGCGGCACGTCGGCGAACTCTTGGTCGATCAGAGCTACTTCGACGCGCATTTCGTGCCCCCCGCGTTCGAGCAACAACCGCAGGAATGGGCGGCGTTTCGCGCACCCGTGAGCGCCGCTTCGCTCAACCGCAACGTGACCACGCTGAATGTCGCACCCAGCGAGCTCGGCCAGCCCGCGCGCGTGTGGTTCGAGCCCGAGGGCTTCGTCGACGTGAGCGGAACGGTGCGCACGGACAAGATCGAACGCACACAGAACGTCAAATTGACGCTCAAGGAATCGGGCACGCGGCTCAGCGCGCTGGTTGCGGGCGCCATTCAACCGGGTAGCGCACCCTTCCGCTGGTCGCGGCGCGTGGAAGATCCGAACCTGCTCGCCGGCTACGGCCTGAAGGCTGCACTCGCCGCGGAAGGCATCCAAGTCAGCGGCAAAATCGCGGTCGGAGGCGAAGCCGAGCGCGCCGAGCTGACAGCGCACGAATCACGGCCACTGAGCGAGCTCTTGCCCGAGCTCGGCAAAGACAGCGACAACTTCTACGCCGAGACATTGCTCAAAGATCTGGGCGCCAAAATCAAAGGCGCGCCCGGCAGCAGCGAAAACGGCGCGGCCGTCGTGCTCGACTATCTGCGCGAAATCGAAGCGCTCGATCCGGGCACGCGCATCAGCAATGGCTCCGGACTATTCGACGCCAACCGGGTCAGCCCCCACACGCTCGTCAAGACACTACTGCACGCCTACAAAGACCCCGCACTGAGCCGCGTGTTCGTCGCTCAGCTCGCGGTGGGCGGCGTCGACGGCACGCTCAAGCACCGCTTCCAGGCGTTCAAGAAACAGCGCTCAATCCACGCCAAAACCGGTACCCTCGACAGCGTAATCGCGCTCAGCGGCTACGCCTTCCGCCCCGACGGCTCATCCCCCGTCGCCTTCGCCCTGATCGTGTCCGGCATTACCGGCAAACACAGCGAAGTCCGCAAACGCATCGACGAAATCGTAACCAACGTCGCCCGCACGCTCGCCAAAGACGCGACCTGACGGCACGCGCCGCTCAATAGACGTGTCCTTTTTTGGGGGCGATCTCAATCCGGCATCGCACCTCGAAGCGCGCGCTATTCCCGCTCACATCGCGCGCGCAGCGCCGCGCTCTCTTCTCTTTCGCGCCCAAGCGCGCGCGAAGGGGTTCAGCCGCATGCCCGGAAATACGTCGAGCTCACCCGACTTTGGCAGGATCAGATCGCGATCCGCGAATGAGATGGAGACCCACGAGAACTGACCGACACGCTTCGTGATCCCCGACGGGGGAAACAGGCGCATGCGATCTCTCAGCAAAGCGCGAGCGGCCCAGCGGTACAGCAAACCGCTAGGCCAAAAAACTCAGCAGCCCCCTCCCGCGCGCGCAGCGCCGCGTGCCCCCCCGCCCCGCTACTTGCCCGGCGTCACCGCCGTGGTGCTCTGGTACAGGTCAATGCTGTGCTGGTACTCGCCGCGATCCGTGATGCTCATCGATAGGAACAGCACGACGAACAAGATCGCCGTCACGAACAAGATCAGGTGGAACTTCTTGTCCCACAGCAAGTGCATGAAGAACGTGATCACCAGCGCGGCCTTGATGGTCGCGATCACCATGGCGACAACCAGGTTGCCTTCGCTGCCGAGGTCGAAGCTGGTGACACTGACCGTCAGCACGGTGAGGCCCATCAGCGCGCCGAGCACCGCGACTAGCATCCACACCGGCATGGTGTGAGCCAGCCCGTGGTCGTCGTGCCCGGAGTGCGCGTCGGCAGCGAGCGGGGCCTCGCGGCGAGCAGCTGCTTCCGGCTCGTCTTGCTCGGTCGGCTCCAGCTTGGGGTTCGGGCGCGTTGCGTCCTCGCGCGGTTCCGGCGGCTGCTCTTCCGAAGATCCTTGCATGGACTTGGGTTCTTTGTCGGCGTTTTCGGGCTTTTCTGAGTCTGCCATGGGTCAGCCGTCCAGTTTCAATGAATCAGGTAGAGCAGGGGGAAGAGGTAGATCCAGATCAGATCGACCAAGTGCCAGTACAGAGCGGCGTAGTCGATCGGACCGAAGTATTTGGGTCCGAACTGGCCCTTGTTGGCGCGCAAGAGCAGCCACACGAACACCCCGATGCCACCGAGCACGTGGATGCCGTGCAGGCCGGTCATGAAAAAGTAGATGCCGAAGAAGACGTGCGCGTTGCGCGGCTTCGAGGGGCGAGTTTGATCCTCTGCGGTCGGGCCGATTACGCCCGCCTTGATCAGCGGCTCGAGCTGCTCTTCCGTCGGCCGTTCGATGATGGCTGCCTCTGCCTCGGCAGCAGCGGGCTTCGCGCCGGCTTTCGCGTGTTCCTTGGCCTCGGCCGCCTTGGTCAGCTTCTCGGCGTACTCCGCGGCTTCGGGGTGCTTGTGCTTGAAGGTCTCCAGTTCCCAGACCTGCTCGGTCGGGTGGAACGCGGGACCTGGCAGCAGGCCATCGTGGAACTTGTGCTCGTACTCGAAGAACTTCACGACCATGAACGTGCAGGCGCACGCGATGGTGATGATGATGTTCAAGACCAACAGCTTGCGTTGAGCCAGCTGCGCGTTGCGCACCGCCCAAGCGGCCGTGAGGCTGCTGATCAAGAGCACGCAGGTGTTGATGGCACCCATCGTGGTGTTCAAGAAGTAGTGCGCGTACACGAACACTTCCGGATGCATGCCGCGGTACACGGTGTACGCGCAGAACAAGCCGGAGAAGAACAGCACCTCGGTCAGCAGAAACAGCCAGATGCCGAGCTTTCCGGCGTCGAACTGCTGCTGGTACGTGTCGAAGTGATGGGCGAGATGGGGCCCGTCGTGGCCATGGGCGCCGTGCGCGTCATGCCCGCCGTGCGCGGGCGTCGGCGCGCCGTGCCCACCTTTGTGGGCGGTCGTGGCCGCGGATTCCGAGGTGCTTTCACTCATGGGGATCGTCCGGATGTTCGAATTGCGAGGGAGTCTAAGCGAAGCGGGGGTTTGGGTCGGGCCCCAAACTCGGGGGAGGGGCCCGCCAGATGCATTTTCCGGCGGGCGTGGGGAAAATCCCCCGACTAGGACGACGACGATTTACGCGGGATGTAACCGCCGATCGCTTCGTCGTACATCAGGTTCTCGTAGCCGTCGTAGGGGCCCGCGGTGATGGCCGGAGCTTTGTGGAAGTTGTAGTAAGGCGGCGGCGACGAGCACTGCCACTCGAGCGTCGCGCCACCCCAGGGGTTGGCGGCCGCGGTCTTGCCGCTCTTCAGGCTCCTCCAGAGATAGAACGCGGTGAGCAAGAAGCCGATGCCGAGCGTGTACGCGCCGATCGTGGACAGCACGTGGAGCGATTGAAACTCCGGCAAGTAGTTGTAGTAGCGACGCGGCATGCCGCGGCTGCCCAGGATGAACTGCGGGAAGAACGTGACGTTCAAGCCCACGAACACCAGCGCGGCGCCGAAGCGACCGGCCTTCTCTGGATACATCTTGCCGGTGAACTTCGGCCACCAGTAGTGAAGGCCGCCCATGAACGCGGTGATCGCTCCACCCATCATCACGTAGTGGAAGTGCGCCACGACGAAGTAGGTGTCGTGCAAGTGCACGTCGACGCTCATCACGGCCAAGAACACGCCGGTCAGACCGCCGATGGTGAACACCCACAAGAACGCCAGCGCGTACAGCATCGGCGTATCCAGGTGAATCACGCCCTTGTACATGGTCGTGATCCAGTTGAAGACCTTGATTGCGGTCGGAATCGCGATGAGGAAGGTGATCGCGCTGAAGATGGTGCCGGCGAGCACCGACTGCCCGCTGACGAACATGTGGTGACCCCAGACCAAGAAGCCCAGGAACGCGATGGCCAAGCTGCTGATGGCGATGAACTTGTAGCCGAAGATGCGCTTACGCGAGAAAACCGGGATGATGTCGCCGATCACGCCGAAGGCCGGCACGATCATGATGTACACGGCGGGGTGCGAGTAGAACCAGAAGAAGTGCTGAAACAGCACGGGGTCGCCGCCCAGGGTGGGGTCGAAGATACCGATGTGCACCGTGCGCTCGATGATCATCATCAAGAGCGTGATGCCGATCACCGGCGTGGCGAGCACCTGAATCAAGGCCGTCGAGTAGAGCGCCCAGCAAAATAGCGGCAGACGGAACCAGGTCATGCCTGGCGGCCGCATCTTGTGCATGGTGACGATGAAGTTCAGACCCGTGAAAATCGAGCTGAAACCGAGGATGAAGGCGCCGAAGGCGGCCGGGACGACCGAGGTCGAGGTGGTCGTGCTGTACGGCGTGTAGAACGTCCAGCCCGTGTCGACGGCGTTGATCGCGAGCGAGGTGAGCATGAACAGAGCGCCCACGATCCACAGGTGGTAGCTCGCCAGATTCATGCGCGGGAAGGCGACGTCTTTGGCGCCGAGCTGCAGCGGCATGATGATGTTGCCGAGCGCCGCGGGAATGCCGGGAATGATCACCAAGAACACCATGATCGCGCCGTGCAGCGTGAACATCTGGTTGTAGGTGTCATGATCCATGATCGTGTGGCCGGGCGTGAGCAGCTCCGTGCGCACGAGCAGGGCGAAGAAGCCGCCGAGGGCGAAGGCCGTCAGCACCGAGCACAGGTACATCACGCCGATACGCTTGTGATCGAGCGTGAACAGCCACGACAAGACACCCTTGTCGTGAGTCAGGTAGTTGTCCGAGCTGCTGGAACGCGGCGCGACTACGTCGGCCGTTGCGCTGGGAGATGCCATGGTTCCGTTCCTTTACTTCAAACTCTTGATGAACTCGATGAGCCCATCGATGTCTTTGTCGCTCAACTTGCCCTGGTAGGTGGGCATGGCTGGAGCGAAGCCCATGACGATGTGGGCCTGAGGATCCATTATCGATTCACGGAGGTAGTTCTCGTCGACCTTGATCGGCGCGCCGGCGGTCATCGCCTCCATCTTCCCGAACAGGCCCTTCCAGGTGGGGCCGACCTTGGCCGAGCCATCCAGGCTGTGGCACGTCGCGCAGCCCTGCTTGTCGTACAGCATCTTGCCGCGGTCGACGCCGGTCAGGCTATCGGCGGCAGCGATCGTCTTGGCCAGCCACTTCTCGTAGCCGCCCGGCGGGTGGACGACGATGCGCGTGAGCATGTCGGAGTGCGAGGTGCCGCAGTACTCGGCGCAAAAGACCGGAAACTCTCCCGCCTGCGTAGCGTTGAACCACAGGTCCGTGTAGCGACCCGGCACCGCGTCCATCTTGGTGCGGAAGGCGGGGATGAACAGCGAGTGGAGCACATCCACCGAGTTGATCACCATGCGCACGGGCGTGTTGACCGGGACGTGCAGCACGTCGTCCGGCGTGCCGAGACCAGGATAGGTAAACAGCCACTTCCACTTCTGGCCAGTGGCGCGGATTTCCATGGCCGACTTGGGCGGCGTGCGCAAATTCACGAAGCCCTTGAAACCGCCGACGAACAGCGGAATCACGATCAAGAGCGGGATGATCGACCAGGTGAGCTCGAGCATCGTGTTGTGCTCGCTGGTCTTCTGCGCGATCTCGTTGGCGGCCCGCGATTTGGCGCGGTACTTCATACAGAAGCGCAGCATTGCCCAGAAGATCGCGACCGTGAAGAACAGCGACATCCAGACCATGGCGTCCCACAGCATGTCGGTGTTGCTGGTCGTGACGGACGCACTGGGCGGCATCCAAAAATACGGGGAATCCGGCAGCTTCGGCAGCGTCGGCTCGGCCCCGAGGGCGGCGAGGATGGTGGACATGGAGGTCATTGCTCTTTGCTCTCGCGTAGGCTCTCGTTTTTGCGCTTTTTGTCGCGCCTCGAAAGTACCGTCAGAAAACCGGCCAACATGAACACGGTGACGCCGCCGCCGGCGCGCATGATGTTGCGTGCGAGCGGCGCGTATCGGCCTTCATTGGCGTCGTAGTGGAAACAGAACAAGATCAATTGATCGACAGTCGTGCCGATCTTGCCTTCGGATGACTCGACGAGTGACAGGTGCAGCGTCTTTTCCGGGTAGTCGAGCCCGTACAAATAGCGGTCGATTTTGCCCGAGGGAGTGCTGAGCACGACCGTCGCCGGGTGCACGTACTCCTTGCGTGCCTCGTTGTACGAGTAGGAGATGCCGAGCGCTTTCGCCATCGCCTTCACGTTGCTCTCGGAGCCGTGCAGAAAGTGCCAACCAGCTTCGGAACCGGGGCGCCCATACTGCGCCAGGTAGCGAGAGTGGGTGCGATGCGCGAGCTCCTGCGTCTCGGTCGGATCCAAGCTGACCGTGACGATTCGGTAGTCTTTACCGATGGTCCAGTCGACTTTCTTCAAGCCATCGACCAACCCGCTCAGCTGCAAGCTGCAGAGCATCGGGCAGTTCGAGTAGTTCATGGTCAGGATCACCGGCACGCTGCCGTCGAAGTAATCCTTGAGCGTGACCGACTTGCCGTTTTGGTCTTCGAACCCGAGGTCCATCGGCACTGGTGCCGACAGATGCTCCTTCACGTCGACACCGACCAACCGTCGCGGCAGTGGATCCTTGCGCTCCACCTGCTCCGACTGCGGCACGAGGTCCGCGCGCGCTGCCTCGGGGGAGGCGACGAGCGAGAGACCTGCGATGACCGCAGTCAGAATCGGGGTGGAGAGGCGCTTTGGCATGCTGGATCTGCTCAGCGAGTCACTTCTTCGTCGGACCGGGGGCTTGGGCGCCCGGGGTCGCAGCGGTGGGGGGCGGCGTCGGAACGGGGGAGGGCTTGGCGGAGGCGTCGGGAGCCGTCTTCTGCACTTCGCGGCCAGCTTCTGGCTTTGTGGGTGCGGTTTTCCCTTCGGCGCCAGGCTCGTTTGGCTTGGCCGTTCCGGTTTCGCCGGTAGCCGGCGCGCCGCCAGCGCCAGCCGAAGCTGCCGCGGCGCTCGCGTCCGGTTTCGGCGGAGCGGGGGGCGTCGCGCTGGTCGGATCGCGTTGCAACTCCGCGACGACCAGCCCCTGAGCGATGTCGATCGGCAAGGAGACGAGCCCCTTGTTGCGGTCGACGTACTTGGCAGGGCCGGTCAGCGCGTTGTGCTGCTTGGCCTTGAGCTCTGTCACGACCTGATTGGAGTCAGCGTCTTTGAGTGCTTCCTCGGCGTCGATGTCATGGCGCACCAAGGC
>Ga0315912_10006797_pt1 | contig 10161 bp, 9 predicted proteins | sample VfabasoilMG_FD_204469 | JGI IMG/M metagenome (GOLD analysis project Ga0315912, IMG submission 204469) | Garden soil microbial communities collected in Santa Monica, California, United States - V. faba soil | ecosystem: Environmental > Terrestrial > Soil > Garden | place: USA: California... | reverse complement strand
CGCCATGCGCCACGACTCGCCGATGTCCTCCGCGCGGCCCTGGCCCGAGGGCATCAGGATGAAGCGCGTCCTCAGCACGTCGAGGTGCGGGCCCGCGAGCGTCGGCACGAAGTGGACCGGCGACGAGACCCAGAACTCGTCGGTGAAGTCGTTCGGTCCGGCGTCGAAGAAGCGCCGCAGATCGTACGTCCCGCTCATGGCGAGCGCGCGCGCGAACATGTCCGGGAAGCGGCAGACGGAGGCGACGGCGTGGAACGCGCCGATGGAAGCGCCCGCCGACCAGAGCTCGATGTCGGCGGTCCGGCAGTCCTGGCGGATCGCCGGCACCACCTCGTGCTTGACGTACTGGTGGAACTGGTTGAGCACCCACATCTGGTGCCGCGCCGAGCCCTCGCGCGTCAGCAGCGCCTGCCCTGCCACGCTGTCGCACGAGTAGATCTTGACGAGCCCCTCGTGGATCAACGGCTGGAGCGCGTCGATCATCTGGAAGCGCTCGATCTCCTCGGCGTCGCCGCCGGCCGTCGGGAAGACCAGCACGGGACGTCCGACGGTTCCCCACCTCACGAGCGTGACGTCGCGCTGGAGCCGATCCGAGCGCCAGCGCGACGAGAGCTTCTCGACGTCGGCCATCTCAGGACTTCCCCTTCGCTCGTGGCTTCTTGGCGGGCGCGGACGGCGCGGCCTCCTCGTCCTTCCGCCAGTCCTGGATGCGACTCCAGAACAACTCGGTGAAGGGCTCGATCTCGTGCGCCGGATAGAGGGCCGCCACCTTCTGACGGATGGCGTCCTTGGCGACGGGGCTGCCGAAGAACTCCCACGCCACCTCGTCGAGCTGCGACAGGTGCTTCGCGCAGAACTCGTCGAAGCGCTTGCTGTCGAAGCGCTCCGCCGCGATGGCGGCGTAGGCGCTCAACCGCTCGCGATAGGGCTGATCCCTCGTCTTCTCGGCGGCCGCGTAGAAGGGCTCCCAGTCGAGCGTCTTGCGGAACTTGCGCTTCGTGACGGCGCAGAAGACCGACCAGCGGATGTTGGCCTTCACCACCCACGGAAAGTGGCGATGGAGCGACGTGACCTGCGAGTCGGGGCACGGGTTCGCGAAGTCGATGGGGTACCAGACGCCGTCGCGTCGCAGCGACTCGCACGAGTTGAAGTCCCAGCCGAAGAAGGCGTTGATCGTCAGGCAGGTGTCCCTGAGGACTTGCGCGTCCTCCTCGGAGACGAACTCGGACTCGCGCTCCTGCATGTAGCGATCGTGCAGCGGCGCGTCGGGGTCGTACCGGACGACGTGGGTCTGCGGCCCGTAGCCGATGCAGCGCACGAAGCGGTCGTACGGGATGACCGCCTGCTGCAGGTGCATGATCATCTTGCCGCTCTCGTCGTAGGCCTTGCGCAGGCGCGCCTCGTCGGCGATGCGCGTGACGCCCTTCCATCCCCCGCCGTCGAACGGCTTCATGAACGACGGGTATCCGACCGTCTGCCCGATCGCGCCGAGATCGAAGAGCTTCGCGTAGGCGTTGAGCGTGCGCTGCATGTCCGGCACTGGCTCGTACGACTTCGCCGGGATGATCCACGTGTCGGGGATCGGCATCCCGAGCGCCATCATCGCGCAGTAGGTAGTGTGCTTCTCCATGGACTGCACGGCCCACGGATTGTTGAGCACGTAGAGTCCGTCCATGAGGATGGACTTCTTGATCCACTCGCGACTCAGGTGGTACCAGTGCGTGAGCCGATCGAGCACGACGTCGTACGAGCACGGCTGCCGCAGGTCGAACGGCTCGATGCTCACGCGCTCGACCTCGATGCGGACCGTGTCACCCTTCCACGGGATCGAGAGGTTGAGCTGCTTCATGATCTGCTCGTAGCAGATCGGCCAGCAGATGTCGGCTCCGAGCGACAGCCCTATCTTGCGCGTGACGGCAGGCATGGGAGGGCGATTCTAGCGCTCGGCAGGCCATCCGTGGACGATGCCCTCAACTCGGCGAGGCCCGCCAGGACGCCTGGCGATGACACCGGAGGCGACGCGCGCATTTGCCGCCACGGAATAGACGGCTCCCGCCGGGGGCGGCGGTAGCCTCACCCTCGGGGGACAACGGGCAGGGAGCATGGATCCGTCAGGCCTCCTGCGCCAGCTCGAGCGCATGCGCGTACATCGCGTCCGTCAGCCAGAAGCCGGCGCGCGTTCGGAGTGCGTCAAGCACTGGCCTTGCCTCGGCGATGATGGCGCGATGTTTCGCTGCGATCAGGGCGCCTACGAGGCCGATGACGCGCAGGCCATGACGCTGCGCCTCGCGACGACCAGCGGACTCGTCGATCAGCAACGGTCGGCTTTCAGCTCGATTCCGAGGGCGATGGCCTCGGCTTCGCCCCGATCGAGGCTCGCCTGCAGAGCGTGCACTCGTGCGCGACCGATGACCGTCATGACCTCGACCCAGGCAAGGCTCGTCCAGCGCGTGCGCTCGGAGTCGCGCGCGCAGAGCTCATCGAGCACCGCCTCCGGAATGATCACGCGCCCGTGGACGGCGGGCAGCAGGTCGAGCCTGTCGATCGCATCCAGGTTGAGCAACGGCGAGGTGTCGCAGACGACGATCACGCAAGGCCCAGGTCCGCTAGGGTGCGGATGTCCTCGTCGAGCTCATCGATCGTGTAGTGGACGGGGATCAGGCGGGCAGCGAGCGCACGCTGGAAGTCGAGCCTGGACAGGCCGCTGAGGCGACTCGCGCGCGCCAACGTGAGGCGCTCACGCTGGAAAAGCGATATCGCCAGCTCCAGGCGCAACTCGGCCTCGCTCAGCCCCGTGGCTCGCACGTCGGCAGCGGAAATGACGAGATCCATCGTGGGGTTCCTGCTTGCACCCAGGAACGGCGCACGCGGCCATTGTAGGTCCCGGATCCGCCTCGTGCCAGTGAGCCTTGCCCCCGCGATCCCCTACTCGTACACCAGCAGCAACGGGCCCGGGAACAGCCACGAGAGGCCTTCGCGAAGGCGGTCACGCCAATTGTCCCAGTTGTGACCGTCTCGGGCCTCGACGTGGCGGACGTCCATGCCGGTGGACTGGAGCAGCGGCACCAGCGAGCGGTTCTCGTAGATGAGGGACTCGTAGGTGCCGACGCTCATGAAGACGCGCTCCGAGACGGCCTTCGGCTCGGCGCGGAGCTCGTTCATGAAACGCACGATGGGATCGAACAGCGGGCCGCGATGGTTGCGGTCGCCGATGTCGGTGAACGCGAAGGATCCCGACTGCAGCAGCAGGCGGCCGTAGAAGCCCGGGCTCCGCCACGCGGCCGACAGCGAGGCGACCGCGCCGAAGCTCGCGCCCATGAGGCAGCGCGCCTGCGGCTGCGCGTCGAGCGGAAGGCGCCGCTCGAGGAGCGGGACCAGCTCGTGCGTCAGGAAGCTCGCATGCCGCGCGTCGTCGGCGTACTCCCGCAGTCGATCGGGCGAGCTCGTGAGCGCGACGATCATCTCCGGGATCTCGAGCCGATCGATGAGGTTGTCGAGGATGGCGTCGAGCGACGCGTAGCGCCGATAGTCGTCGCCGTCGTGCACGACCAGCAGCGGGTACTTCCGCGTCGCGCGGAAGCGCGCAGGCAGGTAGATGCCGACGCGACGCCTGTCGCCGAACGCCCGCGACTCCATGACGACCTCGTCGAGCCGGCCGCGCGCCGCGGCCGGATCGGGGAACACCCAGCCCGGCACCTCGTAGCCGACGCCGTGCGCGACGGAGTTCGATCCGAACGGATCGCGCGCGCGATTGGGATTGAGCGGATCCTGCACCCACTCCCCGTAGCCCCCTTTCACGACCTCCAGCTTGTACTCGACGCGCGACCTGGCGGCGAGCTCCAGCGTCAGGTGCCAGACGTCCGTGCCTTCGATCCTCTCGAGCGGCTGGAGCGACGAGAGGCCGTAGACCCAGTGCTTGAGATTGACGGCGTCCGCCTCGCCACGCCAGACGATCGTCACGAACGAGCCCTCGACGATCGGAAACGAGTGCCCCGCGAAGAAGGCATCAACCTCCTCGCGGCCGTGCGGGCCCGACTCGAAGGCGGCAATCGTCGGCGACTTCATGCGGCACCCGTCCAGCCACGCTCGACGCTGCCGTCGATCCTCAGTCGATCGGCTCGCGCGCTCACGACGCGCCGGTCCCTCATGAGCACCGTCGTCCCGTGATCCATCGCCACGCAGTCGGCGTTCGCCATGCGCCGCGCGAAGCGCGCCATGCCGGCAGCATCGTCGAAGCGGATGCGCCGCCCCGGATCGGGAAGCACGACGAGGCCCGGCGCGATGCCGAGCCCGGCATCCAGCACCTGCGCGATGGCGGAGCCATACGGCGGGAAGTCGTGGAACAACACGACGCGATCGGTGAGCGCCATCGCCCCCGCCGACCAGGCCACGACGTGCTTGCCGGCGATCAGCCTGCCGAGATCGAAGAGCCTGAGCCGGTTCAGCAGGGACGCCACGTGCCCGCCCGAGATCACGACGGCGCCGACCGATGAAAGCAGCGCGCCGAGCTCGCTCACCTGACGTGCGACGACGGCGCGCTCCTGCGTGCGCATTCGCTGCGCGAAGTCGTCGTGGATGGCGCGACAGCGCGACTCGTGGTCGCGATCGAGCCAGCGGAACTGCTCGACCGAGATGCTTTCCTCCTCCTCCAGCAGCTCGGATCCGACGTGGCGCACGGAGACCGCCTTCGCCGACTCGTCGGCATGGTCGAGGCGGACGCGATAGAAGCCCTGGACGTGGCGCAGCTTCTCCTGCCGCGCCGAGTGCGCGGCGGCGAGCTCCTCGTCCTGACGGAACACTTCCTCGGAACGCGCGTGGAGACGCAGGTTCACGGCGCTCACTCCGACATGGGCGAGATCGCCGACGAGCGCTGCATCGTCCGCCTCGCGCTCCTGCCAGCCCGCCGTGATCAGCGCCACCTCGCCTGTCACGCCGAGGTCGCGCATGACCGCGCCGATCTCGAAGCCCTCCTTCTGGGGACCGAGCAGCACGACGGAGGATGTCGCTCCCGAGGACATCGCCGGCATCACCTGAGCATCCCGCGAGATCGCCTCCGGCATCACTGCGCCCGCGTCCTCACGGTCTGTCCCACGGTGTCGAGGATCCTGCGCAGGTCGTCGTAGTTCTCGTGCTTCATGCGGATCCAGGCATTGGCCATGTAGCCCGCCTCCACCGGCTGTGTCGGCGTGCCGGCGGGCGGAAGGTGCCAGTCGATGAGATGAGCGCCGAAGGCATTCCTCACGGCTTCGAGCCCATCGTAGCCGACGATGCGCCCGTCGCGATCGGGTCGCAGCGCGATGATCCCCGCCGAGAGCCTGCGCGAAGGACGCTGCGAGGGCCGGCCGGCGGCGACGAGCATGGCCCACTCACGGTAGAGATCCATGTCGTTCGCGACGTTGTAGAGATCCCATGCCCTGACGCCCGGCGGCCGGCAGCCGATCTCCGAGAACTTCAATCCCTTCGGCCCCGCGAACCACTCCATGTGCGTAGCGGACGTCTCGATCCCGAGAAGCGCGATCACCTTGCGCGCCATTCCCTTGACTTCGTCGTAGCCGGGCGCGCTGTCGATGCGGTTCGTCGCGATGAACTGCGGCGAGATCCAGCGCGTGCGCATGGCCTCGAGGACGTTCGGGTAGTAGTGCGTCGCGAACTCGTGCACCACCTCGCCCCCCAGCGTCAGGGTGTCGAGGAAGCCCTCGTGCCCCTCGATGAACTCCTCGACGGCGACCTGCCGGCCCGGCTGATCCATCCCCATCTCGCGCATCGCGCGCTCGAGGTCCTTGTCGGTGTCGGCACGCACGGCCCCCGCCGCGCCCGCGCCGTCCCGCGGCTTGAGGATCACGGGAAAGCCGATCTCCCCGACGAACTTCCGCACCTCGTCTCCCGACGAAGTGCCGAGCGACGCCGCGCACGGGATTCCGCCCGCGCGCAGCGTCTCCTTCATGGCCGGCTTGTCACGGCAGAGGAAGGCCGTGCGCACCGACGTGCCGGGGATGCCGGCGGCCTCGCGCGTCTTCGCCGCCGTCATGACGTGCGCCTCGACGACGGCCTCGAGCCGATCGATCCGGGCGTAGCGCTGGATGACGCGCACCGCGTCGAGGAGCTGCCGCTCGCTCGTCACGTTCTGCACGGGCTCGTAGTGCGTGAGCCAGTGCTTCAGCTCGTCGTCGAGCGACTCCTTCGATCCCTCGCCGATCGCGCTGACCGTCGCGCCGACCTCCGCCAGCGCGCGCACGAAGTTCTTCTGGTTCGCGGGAAAGCGGGGCTCGACGAAGACGACGTGCATGGGATCAACCTGCGTCCTGGATGAGTCGGGCGTAGAGCGTCTCGTAGGCTTTCACCTGCGTCTCCCACGAGAAGTCCGCCGACATCCCGTTGAGCACGATGCGGCGCCAGGACTCCGCATCGCGGTAGGTCGCGAGCGCAGTCTCCACGCCCCATCGCAGGCCGGTGGCATCGAAGTGCTCGAAGGCGAAGCCGTTGCCCTCGCGCGTGCGCGGGTTCCACGTCACGACGGTGTCGGCGAGCCCGCCCGTCCGGTGGACGATGGGCACGGTCCCGTAGCGCAAGCTGTACATCTGGTTGAGGCCGCACGGCTCGAAGCGCGACGGCATCAGGAACATGTCCGCCCCCGCCTCGATCAGGTGCGCGAGCTGATCCTGGAAGCCGCGGTAGAAGCAGACCTGCCTCGGGAACGCGCGCTGCATCGCGCCGAACATCTCCTCGAGCCCATGCTCGCCCGTGCCCAGCACGACGAGCTGGCATCCCGTGCGCAGCAGGATGTCGGGCATCGCCTCGCCGACGAGGCCGAAGCCCTTCTGCGCGGTGAGCCGCGACACGATGCCGATCACCGGCACGCCCTTCACGTAGGGCAGGCCGAGCGCCGCGAGCAGGGCCTCCTTGTCGAGCTCCTTCCCATCCAGCGACGTGGCGCTGTAACGATGCGGCACGTGCTTGTCGTGATCAGGCGACCAGATCTCGTAGTCCACGCCGTTGAGGATGCCGACCACGCGAGAGCCGCGCTGGCGGAGGAAGCCGTCGAGATGGGCTCCGTGCTCAGGCGTCTGCATCTCGCGCGCGTACGTCGGGCTCACCGTGCTGATCCCGTCGGCGTAGAGGATGCCGTGAAGGAGGTAGTTCACGCGGCCCTCGCGGAGCTGATCCTGGTGGAAGAGATGGGCGGAATCGCCAGCGAGGTTCGTGTCCACGATCGTGCCCGCGGGGAAGATCCCCTGGTAGGCGAGGTTGTGGATCGTGAGCAGCGTCTTCGACCGGTTGAACAGGCGATCCCAGTCGAAGCGCGTCCTGCGGATCAGCGGCAGCATCGCGGCCTGCCAGTCGTGGCAGTGGATGATGTCGGGCGCGAACGCCATGCGCTGGCATGCCGCCATCGCCGCCCAGCAGAGCGCGAGGAAGCGTCGATGCTCGTCGTCGTCGCGCGTGTAGATCGAGCCGCGCGCGTAGAGAGCCGGGCAGTGGACGAAGTACATCTCGGGCTCGCTGCCCGCCGCCACGATGCTCGCCGCGTAGCGATGCGACCAGAGCTGGACGTCGATCCCATCGAGGATGGTGCGGAACTCGGCGCGGCTCCGATCGATGGTGTCGTAGAGCGGGATGAAGACGCGCACGTCGTGGCCCGCGCGGTGGAGGTAGCGCGGCAGGGCGGCCACCACGTCGGCGAGACCGCCCGTCTTGGCGTAGGGCGCCAGCTCCGAGGCCACGAACAGGACGTTCACGAGCGGCAACCTACCAGAGCGCGGGGCGCCGGGTCAGTGATCCCACCAGCGCCCGAGCGCCGCGGCGAGGGGCGCTGCGAGCCTCGCGACCTTCGCCGCGCCGATCCTCATCTCGACGAATGGATCGAAGGGATCGGCCAGCAGGTCGCGGCGCACTTCCAGGCAGAGCGCACGGCCGGGTCGCCGCGTCACGTGCTCCCACGCCAACGTGCTCGGATGCAACGGATACGAGACGCCCTCCTCGACCCTGATCCCTGCGAGCGCCATGCCCTCGCGCAGGCTTCGGACGACGGCAGCGGGCGCGAGCGACTCTCCCTCGACCGTGCGGCCGATGACATCCACCTCCGGGCGCAGCGGCCACGTCGGCTCGACGTCGGGCAGGTAGGCGCGGCGCATGCTCTCGACGATCTGCGCGTCCACTTCGACGCCCACGCTCCTCGGCGCGTAGCTGTGGAGCAGCAGCATCGCGCCGCTCGCGTCGAGCGTGCCGGCAGCGGCATGGACGGCGCTCACGTAGGCGTCGTAGCGCTCGCGCAGCAGCTGCCGATCCGCGCCGGTCGTGATCCACGGCATCAGCCCGGGCGTCACGCGGCCCGCCTCGAACTCGGCGGCGGTCGCGTCGATGCGGCGATTGCAGTCGATGAAGGTGCGCGGGATGCGGCAGCGCAGCAGCGCGACGCTCCGACGCGGCGACGCTTCGACGAACGCATGGGCGACGGCCTCGCCGAGCTCCGGCGCGCCGGCATCCGTGTTCACGTGGAAGAAGTCCACGAGATCGGCCGGCAGCTCGCTCGAGAGCAGCGTCTCGAGCGAGCGGAAGTCGCGCGTCGCCGTGGCGCCGTGAGGGATCTCGACGAGCAGATCGGGCGGCGCATCGGGCGATGCCTCGGCGCCGCTGACGACGTGCACGTCGATGACGCCCGGGATCGAAGCTGGCAGCGGCATCGCCGTAGTCTACGTCGCTGTCCAGGCGTGCTCCCAACGTCAGCTCTTGTTGAGCGAGACGAGGCCGACGACGAGGAAGGCAGCGCTGACGGCGACGTGCACCAGGTTGTCCGGCATGAGATCGGCCGAAGTCAGCGCGCCCTCATGGCCCAGGATCGTGCCGAGCAACGCGGGCGCGACGAAGCCGAGCACGGCGACGAGCCCGTAGACGACGCCGAAGATCGTGCAGAACAGCGCGGCCCCGCGCAGCGAGCCCTTGAACCCAGAGAAGGCGGCTAGCCCGCCGGAGACCAGGTGGATCACGTCGTGGACGAGCGTGAGGTGCATGCCGAGCACGCTGGGCACGAAGAAGCCGACGACGCCGACCAGCAGCAGGACGATGCCGCCGATCTTGCAGAGCAGTTTCGCCATGATTGTCTCCGGCGTCCCGAGGCAGGAGGTTGCCGCCGCCCTGGTCGAGCCGCAAGCCTCCCGCCCCGCAGGCGCTGCCTCGGAGGGCGCCGTCGCAGCCGAGCTTCCGCGGCTGGACCCTCATCCCTCCGCGAGGAGCCGGCCTTCCAGGCTCGCGCGGTTGCGGCCGGCTTCCTTGGCGGCGTAGAGGTAGCCGTCGGCGCGGGCGAGCAGCGAGTCGGCGTCGTCCGTCGGCTTCCACGTCGCAGCGCCGAGAGAGGCGCCGACGCGAAGGCTCACGCCGGGCAGGCGCGTCTCCATCGAGACGATCTCGCGCCGGATCCGCACGACCATGTCGGCGAGCTGCGCCTCGCTCATCGGCGCGATGGGGGCGACGAGCACCGCGAACTCGTCGCCGCCGAGGCGGCACGGGAGATCGCTCGTGCGCACGGCCCGCTTGAGCGCGGTGGCGACCGAGCGGAGAACGGCGTCGCCGGCGGCGTGGCCGTGCCTGTCGTTGACGGGCTTGAACTCGTCGAGATCGATGAGGAGCGCGGCGAGGCCGTCGCCGGCATCGCGCGCGCGCTCGATGAAGCGCGGGAGCTGATGCGTCATGCAGCGACGGTTGTAGAGGCCCGTCAGCTCGTCGGTGCTCGCGCGCATCTCGCTCGCGCCGAGGTCCTCGCGCGTGCGGCGGAGGAAGTCCACGGTCTGCTCGAGCTCGGTGTTCCGCTTCCGCAGGTCGGCGACGAGATCGCGCTGCGACTCGACGAGGTAGGCACAGGCCTGGCGCAGGCCCTGCACCGCGAGCTCGGGCCGCGTCGTCATGAACTCGTCGAAGCGCTCGCGCGCGATCTCGATCAGGCGGCAGTCCTCCGCCGCGACGAGCGTCGCGGTGCGCCGGCCGTCGGGGAGAATCAGCGCGAGCTCGCCGACGAGCTCGCCCGGACCGAGCAGGCGCCCGAGCGCGCCGCGATCGATGAAGGCCTCCACGACGCCGCTCTCGATGAGGTACATCGCCGTCGCCGAGTCGTCGATGCGGCACAGCACCGTCCCGGCGGCGACGTCACGCCGCACGCCCATCCGGCGG
>Ga0315912_10006796_pt1 | contig 10162 bp, 8 predicted proteins | sample VfabasoilMG_FD_204469 | JGI IMG/M metagenome (GOLD analysis project Ga0315912, IMG submission 204469) | Garden soil microbial communities collected in Santa Monica, California, United States - V. faba soil | ecosystem: Environmental > Terrestrial > Soil > Garden | place: USA: California... | reverse complement strand
CGACCGGCTTCGTCGTGTCGCCGGCGACCTTCTCCATCTGTGACGACCGCGAGTCCGAAACCGGGCGGCAGATATCCATCAGCTCGACCGGCCGGCCGAGCCTCGATCCCAACCTCGTATGCTCATAAGTTCCCATCGAAGGACCGGCGGTTTCACGCTGATCGAAGTGCTGATCGCGCTGCTCATCCTCGCGATCGGCGTGCTCGGCGTCGCCGCGCTCCAGTTCAAGGGCCTGCGCTACAGCCACGACGCCAACATCCGCAGCCAGATCAATTTCCTGGCGTGGGACATCGCCGATCGCATGCGCCTCAACCGCGCAAATGCGGCCGCGTACACCGACGCGGACGAGAATCCCTACACGTCGACCGGCGACACGAACGTCACGGCGTGCGGCGGCGGCGACATTGACGTGCAGGCCGACCTCGACTGCTGGCACGACCTGGTCGATCTCACTCTCCCCGTCGGCAGCGTCGCCACAATCGAGGGACCGAACAACACGCTCTACACCGTCCGGCTGAGCTGGACCGACCGCGAGGCCGACACCCACTTCGTCGAGTACACGTTCCAGCCATGAGAACCGAACGCACATTCCGCCCGCGCCAGGCGGGCCTCACGCTGATCGAACTGATGGTCGCCGTGGTCATCACCAGCCTGCTGCTGCTGGGCGCCATGGGCCTGTTCGTCAGCAACAAGCGCATCTACCGGGAACAGGATTCCATGGGCCGGCTCCAGGAAAACGCCCTGTTCGCCCTCAACCTGCTCGTGAACGACGTCCGCATGGCGGGTTACATCGGCGGCTCCGATGACGCCGCGAACATCACGGCCGGGGACAACGTCAACGTGCCGGGCATCGGTGTGCAGACGAACCTGTTCGATCTCGTCCGCACCGACGGTGCCGGCGACCCGGTGGCGGTCGCCATCGAAGGGCTCTCCGAGGCCGACGGACTCTGGTATCCGAGCGGCGCGGATCCCGCGAACCCGACGGACTCCCCGCTCGCCACGGCCGCGCCGTTTGCGGAAGTGGCGCTCGAGCCGAACAGCGACGGCATCACGGTCCGGTACCTCGCGCCGATCCCGAACCAGGCCATCGTCAATCTCAACACTGCGGTCGGCAGCTGCGACACGGTGCCGATCGGCTCGATCCCGGTGCGCTGCATCAGCGGCAACTGCGACACGGTGCTGTTTCAGGGCGAACCGCTGGCGATCAGCGATTACAGCCGGACCGAAATCTTCGCTCCCACGAACTCGCCCGCCGGGGCGTCTACGACCAACCTCACGCCCGGCGTCAACCTGGCCGACGTCTACGGGGACAGCACCGACCCCTGCGACGATCCGAACCCGCAACTGTCCCGTTTCGTGGCGGCCCGCTATTTCATCGGCATGAATACGGACGTGGACGGCGACGGCACGGCGGACGCGCAGGCCACACCGTCGCTGTACCGGTTCGCCTACGACGCCGCCTCCGGCGAGTTCCAGTGGCAGGAAATCATCCAGGGCGTGGACACGATGCAGATCCTCTACGGCGTGGATACCGACGACGCCGATCCGTCGGACAACATCAACCCGGACAACATCGCCGATTCCTACGTCACGGCGGAGGAAGTGGGCGGCAACGTCGGCGAATGGGATCGCGTGGTCAGCGTGCGCATCGGCCTGCTGCTCCGGACCGTGAACGAGGACCGGCAGGGCGGCGACCGGGACGGGACGACCTACACCGTGCTCGACGAGGACGTGGGGCCGTTCAACGACTTCCGGCGCCGCCGCATCTACACGGCGACGGTGCAGATCCGCAACCGTGCGAACTGAGCGAGGACGTGAAATGAAATACGTACCGGGAACGGGCAGTCGCGGGGAACAGCGCGGTGCGGCGCTGATCACCGCGCTCATGATGCTGGTCATCCTGACCATGCTCGGCCTGAGTTCCATGAATACGACGACGATGGAAGAGCGCATGGCGGCGAACTCCCAGGAGGTCAACCGCGCGTTCCAGGCGGCCTCCACCGGCCTCGAGATGGCGTTCAATGACTCCGCCTCCTTCGACACGTCGAACACGGTGTCGAGCCCGTACGTGCAGGAGAACGACGAGGTCGGCGACAGCGGCACCGATTACGCGTACACGGCCGAGACCGAATTCCGCTCGACGTTCCAGCAAGTGACCGCGCCGCCGCGCGGTTCGGGCTGGGACAGCACCTACGGCTTCTACAATTTCAATCTCTCCGCCACCGGCACGGCCGGCGGCGTGAACACCACCGTCAACAGCGGCGCCTACCAGGTCGGCAAGGCGCAATAGCAGTCGAGCGCCGCCGCGCGCCACACCGGGAGTACCCACATGAAAACCACCGTCAAGCTGCTGGTCCTTTCCACCGCCCTCCTCGCCACCACGAGCCTGTTCGCCGCGCAGGAAGTCAGGCTGCGCGTCATCGACCGCGGTTCGGGTGAAGGCGGAGACGGCGTCCGCTTCTATGACATCGTGTGCTTCAGCGGCGAGCGGACCAAGGTTGAACACTATTTCACGAAGGGCGAGGCCTGCTACTACCCGGTGAGCAACCGGGTGAACCGGCAGTGCATGCCCAGCAAAGACGTGGATCGCGCCGCCATCAAGGCGTGCAACGAATAGAGTCGCGATCCATCCCCATCATCCCCGGATTCCAGCAGTGAGGTCACACACCATGTTCGCGCGGTTCTTCAGGAAAGTGGCGGTTCTCACCCTCGGCGTGACTCTGACGGCGGCCAGCGGCTCGGCCGGCGCGGACGACACGGAGATCTACTTCAGCTCCGCTAGCAGTTCGGGCAATACCGGCGAGGCCATCCGGCCGAACGTGCTGTTCATTCTGGACACCTCGTTCAGCATGGACGCCTTCGTCACCGGCGGCAGCGACCGCCGCATCGACGTACTGAAGGACGCCATGACGCAGGTCATCGAGGAACTCGAGGACGTGAACCTCGGCCTCATGCGCTTCACCTCGGACGAGGGCGGGCCCGTCCTGTTTCCCATCGCCTACATCGACGAGAGCCTGCTGAATGTCGTCGGCGAAGCCACCGAGGACTACGAAAACGTCATCACCATCGGCAGCAACGACGCCGAGGAAGCCATCAACGCGAACACCAGCCTGCGCTTCGTGGACGCCGGCGACTCCGTTCTCGATTTCACCAACAGCGGCGCCTTCACGACGGGTTCGGTCGGTCTCACGGTATCGACCGCGAGCAGCGGCGCGCGCGATGCCGAACAGGCCGTCTCCGGCGGCGCCTCGGTCATCAACAATACGAGCGGCCTGCGCTTCACGAGCAGCCAGCGGTACGCCGGCGTGATCTTCGCCGGCGTCAACATCCCGCAGGGCGCAAAGATCACGAGCGCCAACCTGGTCTTCACAGAGTCCGGCAGCAACTCGAGCAGCGGCGGCCCGCACAACATCACGATCAAGGGGCAGAACGTGGACGCCCCGGCCGACTTCAGCACGGCGGGGACCAACAACATCTCCGGGCGCACCCTGACCTCCGCGTCCGTGACCTGGAGCCCGGGGACGGGCACGACGGAACAGACGCCGGACATCAAGACCATCGTCCAGGCCATCGTCTGCCGCGGCGTGACCGTGGCGACGACCCAGTGCCCCTCTGTTCCCTATACCGGGACCTGGACGGCCAACAACAACATGGCCTTCATCCTCGAACGCACCTCGGGCACGCGCAATTTCCTGTCGGCGGAGACCGGCACGAGCAGCACGCGGCCCAAGCTGAACATCAGCTACGAATCGGCGCCCGTCGGCACCGACCTGATGCTCGGCATCCGCTTCCAGGACATCCGCATCCCGAAGGGCGCGACGGTGACGAGCGCGAGCCTCGAATTCACGCCGACCGCGAGCCGCAGCGGGGCGGTGACCTGGACCATCAAGGGTCACAACTCGAGCAACTCCTCGCTGATCATCACCTCGCCGAACAACCTCGGCGCACGCGCCCAGACAACGGCGACGGCGACCTGGGACGTTCCCGACTGGACGGCGGAAGATCCGATCGCGACGACCGATACGAGTTCCACCAACACGCTGAAGGGTGTCATCCAGGAAATCGTGAACCGTTCCACCTGGTGCGGCGGCAACTCGCTGACGCTGCTAATCACGGCGCCCGCCGGCACGACTAACGAGCGCCTCGCCTACAGCTACGAAGGCAGCCCGAGCAAGGCACCCAAGCTCAAGTACACCTACGACGCCGGGGCGAATCCCACCGGGTGTTTCGGCAAGTCCGAGAACTCGCAGGCCGCGGTCGAGACCGACGACGCCGAGCAGAGTGGCTCCGTGGTCGATGTCAGCAGCCTCGATCTCAACATCGGTCTCGCCGGCAACACCGTCGGACTGCGCTTCCCCGGCGTCGATATCCCGCAGGGCGCGACCGTCCTCGAGGCCACCATCGAGTTCGTCTCCAAGGGCGTTTCCACTGGCGCGGGCACCTACACGATTAATGGCGAGTTCACTGACAGCGCCGTCCAGTTCTCCATCACGCCGAACGACATCTCGGCGCGCCCGCTGACGACGGCGTCGGTGAGCTGGACGCCGGAAGACTGGTCGTCGGACCTGCTCACGTCGACGACGCCGGACCTGACAACCATCGTCCAGGCCATCGTGAACCAGGGATCCTGGGAGTCCGGCAACCACATGGGCTTCGTCATCACGCCGAGCAGCGGCGCCCAGCGCGTGGCGAACACCTACAACAGCAACCCGGCCAAGGGCCCGCGGCTGCGCATCAAGTACCAGGGCACCGCCGAGAGCGAGTTCAAGACCGTGCGCGAGCGGCTGCTGGAAGTCGTCGACACGCTCGGACCGACCGACAGCACGCCCGGCCTCGAAACGCTGTTCGAGGCAGCGCGCTACTGGCGCGGCGAGCAGGTGCTCTACGGCAAGTACCGTGACAGCAACGCCACGGCGCGCATCAGCCACCCGGGCAGCTACTGCTCGCGGAACTCGGACAACTCGCTGAACTGCCACGGCGCGACGGTGAACGCCACCTCGCCGACCGTGACGAACCAGTACGGGCAATACATACCGACCGGCTGCTCGACCACGAACCTGGACAACTCCAGCTGTTCGTCCATGGAACTCAAGGGCACGCCGACCTACATCAGCCCGTTCCACTCGGAACTGACCTGCCAGAACAACTACCAGGTGTTCCTTACGGACGGCGCGCAGAACAGCGGCGATGACGGCGGCTCGGCGCTGAGCTCGGGCACCGTCGGAAGCCTGGTTGTCTCCAGCCTGAACAACAACGTGGCGTGCCTCGCCAACAACTCCACGTTCAAGGAAACGACCGACTCCGCCTACACCTACCGCACGGGCAGCGGCGGCGGCCCGAGCGGCCAGCCGGCGGTGTACGACAAGTGCTCGGTCGAGATCGTCAAGAAGCTGAAGACCTCCGACCAGTCGACGAGCCTGAGCGGCGACCAGACCGTGTCGACCTACACGATCGGCTTCGACCTGGCGAACCTGTCGCCGTCCGGCGAAGTGACCAACGCCAAGCAGTACATGAAGGATCTCGCGAACGTGGGCGGCGGCAAGTACTTCGACGCCACGTCGGTCGAGGATCTGATCTCGGTGTTCCAGACGATCCTGACGGACGTCAAGAGCGACCCGACCTCCTTCGTGTCGCCCTCGCTCGCAACGAACGCCTTCAACCGCCTGCTGAGCCGCGACGAGGTGTACTTCGGCCTGTTCACGCCCTCGCTCAACAAGGCGTGGCTGGGCAACGTCAAGAAGTACAAGATCTGCATCGACACCTCGACCGGCTGCTCGCTCGGCCAGATCCTGGACGCCCAGGATCCGCCGCAGCCCGCCATCGACTCGTCGGACGACAAGTTCAAGGACACGGCGCAGAGCCTCTGGTCGAACAGCGTCGACGGCAAGGCGACCACGCAGGGCGGTTCCGGCGCCGAGATCACGGACTACACGCAGACCGTGATCTACACGGATTCCAGCAACGGCACGTCCGCGACATCGTCCACGGACCTCGACGCCACGGCCGGCTACAAGCTGACCAGCACAACCTGGACGAACGCGGCGTTCAGCACCATGCGTTCCACGATCTGTTCGCCGGCCAGCACCGCCGGCGGCTCGGACTGCGAGAAGCGCATGCTGTGGCTGCTCGGCAAGGTGTCGGCGACGGATGCCGACAACGACATCAGCTCGACGCAGCGCTGGTCCACCAACGACGTGCTGCACAGCTCGCCGGCGGTCATCACCTACGGCGGCGAGGACGGCGACAACGACGGCACGTCCGGCGAGCCCGAGGACGCCGACAACGAGATCTCGACCTTCTTCGACAAGGTCTTCGTCGGCACGAACGACGGCACGCTGCACATGATCAACGGCTTCGACGGCAAGGAGGACTGGCGCTTCCTGCCGCAGGCCTTCTGGTCGCAGCAGCAGACCATGTACGGCAACCCCGAGGGCACGCACCCGTACGGCCTCGACACGACGCCGACACTGCTGGCCATCGACGTGGATCGGGACGGCACCATCGAGCCCGGCGACAACGACAAGGTCCAGGTCTTCGTTGCAACGCGCGGCGGCGGCAAGTACATCTACTCGCTCGATCTGACCGACTCGATCACCAGCATCACCGACAAGGTCGTGCCGCACTTCAAGTGGAAGATCCAGGGCGGCAGCACGACCGGCTACTCGCGTCTGGCCTACACCTGGTCACAGCCGCGGCTGGCCACGATTTCCGTGCGCAGCGGCAGCACCGTGGTCTCCAAGCGCGTGCTGGTGTTCGGCGGCGGCTGGGACACCAGCCTGTCGAACGCCGACGTGTTCAGCCCGGCCGACAACGGCGGCAGCGACTTCCTCGGCAATGCCATCTTCATCGCCGACCCGGACACGGGCGAGAAGCTCCTGTCCATCAGCGGCTCGGGTTCGGGCGCGGACATCCAGCTGGCGGCGATGCACTACTCGATCCCCTCGCGCGTGACGATCACGGACAGCGACGGCGACGGCGTCGATGACCGGCTCTATGTCGGCGACACCGGCGGTCAGCTGTGGCGCGTCGACCTCGGCAGCGACATTCAGAGCAGCGGCGGCCTGCTGGCTATCGCGTCCTGCACGGGCACCTGCAAGCAGACGGTGGTCGGTCGCCTGGCGGCGGTCTCCGACGTCAACGACGAGGCCAAGTTCCGGCGCTTCTTCGAGCCGCCGGCCGTGGTCCAGGTGCGCGATGCCGTGTACTCCGACCAGGCCGACTATGACTACGTCATGATCGGCTCGGGCTACCGCGATCACCCGCTGGATACCGAGGTCGAGGATCGCTTCTATGCCTTCCGCGACCGGACCATCACGCGGATGACGCCGGTGTCGAGCTCCTACCTCGCCTCGGGTTATGCCGACGGTTCGAGCGCGCCGCTGGACGACGGCGATCTCGTCGACGCCACCGACGACCCGCTGGACGCCGAGGACAACGACGTCCTCGAGGGCGACGGCTGGTATTACGACTTCACCAGCGCCGGCGAAACCGGCGAGAAGGTGATGTCCGCGCCGACGGCGACGGCGGGCGGGGTGACGTTCACGACCTTCAGGCCCGGCGCGGCCAGCGTGTCGAACCCGTGCGAAGGCACGCTCGGCAGCGCGACCGCGTACAACTTCAACATCCTGAGCGCCAACGCATTCCTCGACTGGGACGGCGACGGCGACATCGATCGCAGCGATACCTCGCTCGAGCTCGGCGGCGGTATTCCGTCCGACGTCGTGCCGGTGTTCACCGAGGAAGGCGTGGTGGGCATCGTCGGTATCGAGGGCGGCGCCTCGCAGCTCGGCGTGCTGTCCGGCCTGCCGCGGTTCCGCACCTACTGGTACGAGAACATGTGATGCGGGCGCCGGCGGGACTGCGTGTACAATTGAACCGGGCACAACCAGGGGTGAGCCACATGCACACACGGCACGATGTTTCGCGGCGCGCATCCGGCCGCGCCGGCTTCACGCTGATCGAGTTGTTGATCGTGGTCGCGGTCGTCGGCATCCTGGGCGCGATTGCGTTCCCGTCCTACACCCAGTACGTAATCCGCGGCAAGCGGGCCGAGGGACGCACGGCGCTGATGGACGCCGCGGCGTTGCAGGAGCGCTTCTACTCCGACTGCAATCGCTACGGCAGTCTCGGCAATTCCACCCGCGATTGCGGCGCCGGCGAGGCGGTCATCGGTACGACGAGCGAGAACGGCAAGTACAACCTGACGGTCAATCCGGCTTCGCCCACGACCACCTACACGCTGAAAGCCGCGCCGACCTTCGCGGACACGGAGTGCGGCACGCTCACGCTGACCAATGCCGGCACCAAGGGCATGGAAGGCGGCTCGACCACCGACGTCAAGACCTGCTGGGGCAAGTAAGGCGCCTCCGCCCCGGTTCGATTCAGATCGCTGTACGCCGGTCCGCCCCACGCGGGGCGGACCGGGTGCAACTACCGTGAACACAATTCCTGCTTCCGATTCGACCGGCCTGCGCGTCGCCATCCTCGGCGCCGCCCTGCTGTTCCAGGTTTCCGCCGTGGCCGGCGAGACGGCGCCTCCCGCGACGCCACCCACGCAGGCCGAGTACGCCGATCTCCGGCACAAGATTACCTATGGCGACGCGACTCTCGCCGATGTCCGCCGCGCACTCACCGAGCGCGACCCCGCGGCGCTCACCAACACGGTGCACGCGCTGTACTCGATGCGCTGGCACCGCGGCGTCATCACGCTGATCCACGCCCTGTGGGGCCTCAACAAGGATCTCTATCCGGAGATCTCCTGGGACCTGATCGAGAAGCCGCCGGTCCGCATCGCGCTGGCGAGCACGCTGAACCGGATCGAGGCGCCCAACACGACGGAATTCAAGGCCTACATACGCGCGCACGAGAACGACGAGCACGAGTTTCACCGCGCGCAGGTGGTGGTCGCCCTCGGCCTCGGCGGCGACCCGGCGGACGTGCCCTACGTCGAGAAGATGGCTGCCGGCGACAACGCCTACGTCACGCAGAGCGCGATCACCGGTCTCGGCCTGATGACAAACCCCCAGGCGCGGGACGCGTTGATCAGATTGCAGGAGAAGTTCAGGACCGATCCGCGCGAGCCGCTGATCGCGGAGATATTGCAGAAGGCCTATCACTGGCCCGAGAAGCCGGGCGCCGGGAAACCGTGATCCGCGGCGGCCGGGCGGGCGCCCGGGACACCGCGATTACTTGCAGAATTCGTTGACGGCTGCCTCGGACTTCGCCAGCTCCGCCTGCCGCTCTTCCTCGGTCGCGCGCCGGCGGCCGCCTTCGGCGCTCTTGTCCTCGACCGTGACCCGCGGACGTTCGTAGCTCGCCACCCGCGCTTTCGCCTGTTCGCAGCGCTGCGCCTGCTTCGCGGCGTCCTCTTCCGTCTTTGCCCGCTCGCCGGTCTGTTCCTTCTGCGCTTCCTCGGTCTTCTGCTCGCCTTCCACGCGCTTCTCGAGCGCCTGGTCGGCGGCCTCGACGTCGGCATCAGGCGGCGGGGGCGGCGGCTGGATTTCCTTGCCCTGGATGCCATCCGGCGGCGGCGACTGCGTGTACTGCACGTTGCCGTCGGCATCCACCCACTTGTAGATCTCTGCCGCGGCGCCGCCCGCGATCGAGCAGAGCAGCAACCCGGCGACCGGTATGGAAACAGCGTGCGCTTTCTTCATGTCAGGAACCTCCGGGGCGCGGAACGCCCGGCATGCCTGCTGAGACTCCGGCCGGCGCCGTTCGTTCACGGCGCCGTGCCGACCTGCCTGCCGAAACAATGGTGCCGGAGAGAGGACTCGAACCTCCGACCCGCGCATTACGAATGCGCTGCTCTACCAACTGAGCTACCCCGGCGTGATGATTCGGACCCGGCTGCGGCACGCGAGTATAGGGAAGCAACGGCCCCCGGACAATCCGGACTTAACCGCCGTTTCGCAGGCGCACGATCACGTCCACGCCGGCCTGCACGGTGCCGTCCGGGACCCGCGGCACGCCGCTCACCCGGAGACCCTGCGCGTTGAAATCGGTGAGACGCCCCGTGTCCTCGTTGTAGAAGTGATGGTGCGGCCCGATGTTTGAATCGTAAAACGCGCGTTCCGGATCGACGATGACTTCCTTGACCAGGCCCTTCCTGAGGAAGAGCTTGAGCGTGTTGTACACGGTCGCCTTCGAAACCGCCTCGCCC
>Ga0315912_10006795_pt1 | contig 10163 bp, 8 predicted proteins | sample VfabasoilMG_FD_204469 | JGI IMG/M metagenome (GOLD analysis project Ga0315912, IMG submission 204469) | Garden soil microbial communities collected in Santa Monica, California, United States - V. faba soil | ecosystem: Environmental > Terrestrial > Soil > Garden | place: USA: California... | reverse complement strand
CCGACGCGCCGGCCATGCTCTGGGGCACCGCGAGCGCCTTGGCTTTCAGTGCGCGCCCGGCGGGTGTGAGGTGCAGCAGCACGCGGCGCTCGTCGGCCGTGTCGCGCAGACGGCGCACGAGGTCGGACGATTCCAGCCGCTTCAGCAGCGGCGTCAGCGTGCCCGAGTCGAGCGCCAGGCGTTCGCCGAGCTGCGACACGGTGATGCCGTCGCCCTCCCACAGCACCAGCATCACCAGGTATTGCGGGTAGGTCAGGCCCAGCGGGTCGAGCAGCGGCTTGTAGAACTTGGTCATCGCCAGCGACGCCGAATACAGCGCAAAGCACAGCTGGTGATCGAGCTGGAGCCACTCGGCACGGCGGGCGGCGGGGGTTCGGCTGCGCGGCATGGCCTGAAATGTAGAACACAATTCAATTGCACACAATCTATAGGGCCATTGGCCGCTTGCTCAACCGCCGGCGCTCAGCGCCTCGATCTGCGCATGCAGCTCGAGCCAGCGCTCCTCGATCATCGCGGTCTCGGCGGCGATGTGGTTGAGCCGCCGGCCCGCGTCGGCGATGTCGGGGCCGGCCAGGGTGCCCGCCACCAGGGTGGCCTCGATCTCGGCCTTCTCGGCGCCGAGCTTTTCGAGCCGGCCGTCGATCTGCTGGATCTCCATGCGCAGCGGCCGCGTGCGATGGGCCAGCTGCGAGCGTGACTGCGCCTGTTGTTTGCGTTCGTCGCGACGGCTGGCGCCAAGCTGCGCGGGTGCCGCCGGCGGCCCGGTGCGCGCGGCCGCAGAGGTCGCCGCCGGTGCCGCGGCCGTCGCCTGCGGCACGCTGCCCGGGCGCGCCGGCGGGTCGCCACCGCGCGCCCGCGCGCGCGACACGTCGAGCAGCCAGCGCTGGTATTCGTCGAGGTCGGCGTCGAGCTCCTCGACGCCGCCGTCGACCACCAGCCAGAATTCGTCGCACACCTCGCGCAGCAGCGCGCGATCGTGGCTCACCAGCATCACGCTGCCTTCGAACTCGTTGAGCGCCATCGACAGCGCCTCGCGCGTGGTGAGATCCAGGTGGTTGGTCGGCTCGTCGAGCAGCAGCAGGTTGGGGCGCTGGTAGACGATCGTGCACAGCACCAGCCGCGCGCGCTCGCCGCCCGAGAGGGTGCCCACGCGCTGGTGCACCATCTCGCCGGGGAACGAAAACTGGCCGAGGAAGTTGCGCAGGTCCTGTTCGCGCGCCTCGGCACCGAGCGTGCGCGACAGACGCGTCATCATCTGCAGCGGCGTGTCGTCTTCGTTGAGCAGATCCATCTCCTGCTGCGCGAAGTAGCCGATCGCGAGGCCCTTGCCCACGCCCATGCTGCCGCCCAGCGGCTGCAGCGCGCCGGTGATGGTCTTCACCAGCGTCGACTTGCCCTGGCCGTTGGCGCCGAGCACGCCGATGCGCTGGCCGGCAGTCACGCTGCGCGTGACGTTGCGCAGGATGATCGATTCGGCTCCGTAACCGCACGACACCCCGCGCAGGGTGAGCATCGGGTTCGGCAAACTCGCCGGCTCGCGGAACTCGAACTGGAAGTCGCTCGCGGTCAGCACCGGTGCCAGCCGCTCCATGCGATCGAGCGCCTTGACGCGGCTCTGCGCCTGGCGGGCCTTGGTGGCCTTGGCCTTGAAGCGCTCGATGAAGCGCGTGAGGTGCGCAATTTTTTCCTGCTGGCGCGAGTAAGCCGCCTGCGCCTGCGAAATGCGCTCGGCGCGCGCCTCCTCGAAAGCGCTGTAGTTGCCGGTGTAGCGGTCCACGTGCGCTGCGTCCACGTGCAGCGTGACGCGCGTGATCGCATCGAGAAACTCGCGGTCGTGGCTGATGATGATCAGCGTGCCCGCATAACGCACCAGCCAGGTCTCCAGCCACACCAGCGCGTCGAGGTCGAGGTGGTTGGTCGGCTCGTCGAGCAGCAGCGCATCGGTGGGCGCCATCAGCGCGCGCGCCAATTGCAGCCGCATGCGCCAGCCACCCGAGAAGCTGTTGACCGGCGCGTCGAGCTGTTCGACCCGGAAGCCCAGCCCCAGCAGCAGCGCCTGCGCCCGCGCGCGCGCATCGAAGGTGCCGGCCTCCTCGAGGGCCAGGTGCGCTTCGGCGATCGCGTGGCCGTCGCCGCTGGTCTCGGCTTCGATCAGCTGCGCCTGCGCGCACATCAGCACGTCGTCGCCCTGCAGTACGAACTCGGTGGCGCCGTCGCCCGTCTCGGGCATCGACTGCGCGACCTCGCCGACGCGCCAGCGCGGCGGCACCTCGACGTCGCCGCGGTCGGCGTGCAGGCGGCCGGCCAGCATCGCGAACAGCGACGACTTGCCGGCGCCGTTGCGGCCGACCAGGCCCACTTTCTCGCCGGCGTGCACGGTGAGACTGGTGCGCTCGAGCACCACCTTCGCGCCGCGGCGCAGCGTGACCTCGCGCAACGTGATCATGGCGTCGCGGTCATGCTCTCTCGAGCGCTTCGCGGGTGATCAGCAGCACCGCGTCCTCACCTTCGCTGGTGGGCAGCCCCACCACCTCGAGCGACGGAAACGCCGCATCGAAGTGGGCGCGCTCGCGGCCGATCTCGAGCACCAGCAGGCCATGCGGCTGCAGGTGCGCGGCCGCGTCGTGCAGGACCCGGCGCACGAAATCCATGCCGTCGTCGCCGCCCGCCAGCGCCAGCGCGGGCTCGGCCTTGAACTCGGGCGGCAGCGCAGCCATCGACGACGCGTTCACGTACGGCGGGTTGCACACGATCAGATCGTAGCGGTCGCGCACGGCGGCAAATACATCGCCCGCCAGCAGCGCGATGCGGTCTGCCAGGTCGTGGCGCTCGACGTTGACGCGCGCGAGATGCAACGCATCGGTCGACACGTCCGACGCGTCGACCCACGCCGCCGGCCAGCGCAACGCGGCCAGCACCGCCAGGCTGCCGTTGCCGGTGCACAGATCGAGCACGCGCGCGGGCGGGCCCTGCAGCCACGCATCGATGGTGCCGTCGGCCAGCACCTCGGCGATCAGCGAACGCGGCACGATGCAGCGTTCGTCGATGGTGAACGGCACGCCTTGCAGCCACGCTTCACCCGTCAGGTACGCGGCCGGCCGGCGGGTTTCGATGCGCCGCGCGATCAGCGCGTCGACGAGCGCGCAGTGTTGTTCGTCGAGCGGGCGATCGGCCGCGTCGTCCAGCGAATCGAGCGGCAGGTTCAGGCGCCACAGCACCAGCCAGGCCGCTTCGTCGAAGGCGTTGGTGGTGCCTTGTCCAAACGAAACGCCCGCCTGTTCGAGGCGGGCGCTGGAGCGCTCGATCAGTTCGATCACCGTCATTTCAGCAGAGCCTCCAGGGTGCGGCGGTAGACGTTCTTCAGCGGCTCGATGTCGGCCACGATCACGTTCTCGTCGATTTTATGGATGGTTTCGTTGACCGGCCCGAACTCCACCACCTGCGGGCAGATCTTCGCGATATAGCGGCCGTCCGAGGTGCCGCCGGTGGTCGACAGCACCGGCGTGACGCCGCATTCGGCGCGAATCGCGTCACTGAGCGCCTCGCTCAGCGTGCCGGGCGCGGTGAGAAACGGCTCGCCGCCCAGCACCCACGCGGTGTCGAAGGTCAGGCCATGGCGGTCGAGCACGGCCTGCACGCGCGCCTGCAGCGAGCCGGGCGTCGACTCGGTGCTGAAGCGGAAGTTGAAGTCGACGACCACCGCGCCCGGGATCACGTTCAACGCGCCGGTGCCGCCGTGGATGTTGGACACCTGGAACGTGGTGGCCGGAAAGTGCACGTTGCCGCGGTCCCATTCGGTGGCGGCCAGCTCGGCCAATGCCGGTGCGAGCTGGTGGATCGGGTTGCGCGCCAACTGCGGGTAGGCGACGTGCCCTTGCACGCCGCTGACCGTGAGCCGGCACGACAGCGAGCCGCGGCGGCCGTTCTTGATCATGTCGCCCAGGCGTTGCACCGACGTCGGTTCGCCGACGATGCAGCAGTCGAGCCTCTCGCCGCGTGCCTGCAGCGCCTGCACGACGCGCACGGTGCCGTCGACCGACGGGCCTTCTTCGTCGCTGGTGATCAACAGCGCCACCGCGCCGCCGTGCGACGGCTGCGTGCGCACGAACTCCTCGCTGGCCACCACCATCGCTGCGATCGAGGTCTTCATGTCGGCCGCGCCGCGGCCGTACAGACGGCCATCGCGGTGCGTCGGCACGAAGGGATCACTGCGCCATTGCTCGAGCGGGCCGGTGGGCACGACGTCGGTGTGGCCAGCCAGCACGATGGTCGGGCCCGGCCGTGGGCCGCGGTGAATGGCCCACAGGTTGCTCACGCGAGCGCCCTCGGGCCCGAACGGCATCGCCTCGCAAACGAAGCCGGCCGCCTGCAGGCGCTCCACGATCAGTGCCTGGCAACCAGCATCGTCGGGGGTGACGGAGGCGCGAGCAAGCAGCGCCTCGAGCAGGTACAGCGTGTGGCTCATGCGCAAGATTATCTGCGACGCTCCAGCGTCGCATCCCCAAGCGAACGCCGCGGATCTGGCTCTGCCAGGCCGCTGGCGTTGCCCCCTCGAGGGGGGAGCCGCCGCCAGGCGGCTTCGGGGGTGGGCGTTATCTCCGCGTCAGCGGCGCGCTGCGGGTGGTCGGGCTGTCGGCCACCACGTCGAGCGCGATCTCGGTGAAGAACGCCGTATCGGGGTCCTCACTCTTGACCGGTGCACGCGCGATCGGGGTCTGATCGTTCTGCAGGCGCCACATCAGGTTGGTGGGCGAGTCGGCGAACGACAGGCCCTCGTCTCGCGTGATGGTGCCATCGCCGATCATGCGCGCCAGATCCTCTTCGAAGGTCTGCGAGCCTTCGGCCATCGACTTCTCCATCGCCTCCTTGATCGCGGTGAACTCGCCCTTCTCGATCAACTCGGCCACCAGCTTGGTGTTGAGCATGATTTCCACCGAGGGCATGCGGCCGCCGGCAGTGGCGCGCACCAGCCGCTGCGACACGATGGCGCGCAAGCCCGACGACAGGTCGCTCAGCAGCGCAGGGCGCGACTCCGGCGTGTAGAACGACAGGATCCGCCCCAGCGCGTGGTAGCTGTTGTTGGCGTGCAGCGTGGCCATCACCAGGTGGCCAGACAGCGCATACGAGATCGCCGAGGTCATCGTCTCGCGATCGCGGATTTCGCCGATCAGGATGCAGTCGGGCGCCTGGCGCAGCGCATTCTTCAGTGCCACCTGCAGCGTGTTGGTGTCGCGGCCGACCTCGCGCTGGTTGACCAGCGAGCGCTTGTTGGTGAAGGCGAATTCCATCGGATCTTCGATCGTCAGGATGTGCCCCGCCATCTGCTGGTTGCGCCACTCGAGCATCGACGCCAGCGTCGTGCTCTTGCCGGTGCCGGTGGCGCCCACCATCAGAATGAGGCCGCGCTTTTCGAGCACCAGCTGCGACAGCAGCGGCGGCAGGTTGAGCGTTTCGAGCGTGGGGATCTCGGTGGGGATGTGGCGGATCACCGCGGCGATCGAGCCGCGCTGGCGAAACGCCGACAGGCGGAACACGCCCAGGCCGTCCATGCCGATGCCCATGTTCAGCTCGCCGGTGTCGTCGAGCTCCTCGATCTGCTGCGGCGACAGCAGCTCGGTGAGCAGTTGGCGCGGCTGGCCCGGTGTCAGTGACTGGTCGGACAGCTGCAGCATCTGACCGTTGATCTTGATCAGGATCGGCATGTTGGCCGACAGGAAGACGTCCGACGCCTTCTTGTCCGCCATCATGCGCAGCACCTTCTCCATGTTGCCGCTCATTCACTAACCTCCGTGCTTCGCACTGCGGTGCCGGGCCCCTTCGGGCGGCCGGACGGGGCCCATGCCCGGGCTCCGGTTTTTCAGCAACCCTTAGTGTGCCCGTTCACTCTCGCAACAATTCGTTGATGCTGGTCTTGGCGCGGGTCGAGGCAGTGACACGCTTCACGATCACCGCGCAGTAGAGGCTGTGGCTGCCGTCGATGGCGGGTAAGGACCCGCTCACCACCACCGAGCCGGCCGGCACCCGGCCATAGTGAATTTCTCCCGTCGAGCGGTCGTAAATCCTTGTGCTCTGGCTGATGAACACGCCCATGCTGATGACCGAGTTCTCTTCGACGATCACGCCTTCGACCACCTCGGAGCGTGCACCGACGAAGCAGTTGTCTTCGATGATCGTCGGGTTGGCCTGCAGCGGCTCGAGCACGCCACCGATGCCGACGCCGCCCGACAGGTGCACGTTCTTGCCGATCTGCGCGCACGAGCCCACCGTGGCCCAGGTGTCGACCATCGTGCCTTCGTCGACGTAGGCGCCGATGTTCACGTAGCTCGGCATCAGCACGACGTTGCGGGCAATGTAGCTGCCGCGCCGCGCCACCGCCGGCGGCACCACGCGCACGCCGGTGGCGCGCATGTCGGCTTCGTCGAGGTGCGCGAATTTGGTGCCCACCTTGTCGAAGAAGCCGAGGTCGCCGGCGCGCATCGCGCGGTTGTCATTGAGCCGAAAGCTCAGCAGCACCGCCTTCTTGATCCACTGATTGACGTGCCAGTCGCCCACGCCGCGCCGCTCGGCCACACGGATGCGCCCGGCGTTCAGGTCGGCGATGGTCTGCTCCACCGCCTCGCGGATTTCGGGTCCGGCGTTGGTGGGGTTCAGCGCGGCGCGGCCCTCCCAGGCCAGGTCGACGATCGATTGCGCGGATTCGCTCATGGTGTGCGCCCTTGCAGGCGTTGGGTGTAGTGGACGATGCGTTGTGCGGCTTCCAGGCATTCGGCGGTCTGCGCCACCAGCGCCATGCGGATGCGGCCGCGCCCGGGGTTGACGCCGTGGGCCTCGCGCGCCAGCAGGCTGCCCGGCAGGACGGTCACATTGTATTGAGCGAGCAATCCGCGCGCGAACGCGATGTCGTCGCCCGCGGCGCCGGCGCCGTTGGCCGGCACGGCGGCCCAGAGGTAGAAGCCGGCATCGGGCAACCGCACGTCGAGCGCCTGCTGCAGCAGTGGCGTGACCCGATCGAATTTGTCGCGGTACAGCGCACGGTTGGCCTTCACGTGCTCTTCGTCGCGCCACGCGGCCACGCTGGCGGCCTGCACCACCGGGCTCATCGCGCTGCCGTGGTAGGTGCGGTACAGCAGGAACGATTTCATGATCTGCGCGTCGCCGGCCACGAAGCCCGAACGCATGCCCGGCACGTTGGAGCGCTTGGACAACGACGTCAGCATCACCAGGTTGCGGAAGTCGTCGCGCCCCAGCGCGTGCGCGGCCTGCAGGCCGCCGAGCGGCGCGCCGCCGTCGGCCTCGTCGCGGAAGTAGATCTCCGAATAACACTCGTCGCTGGCGATCACGAAACCGTGGCGGTCGGACAGCGCGAACAACGTGCGCCATTCCGGCAGCGGCATCACCGCGCCGGTGGGGTTGCCCGGCGAGCACACGTACACCAGTTGTGTGCGCGACCAGGTGGCGGCGTCGATCTGCGACCAGTCGACGCCGAAGTTGCGCGCCGGGTCGCTGTTGACGAACGCGGTGCGCGCACCCGCCAGCAGCGCCGCGCCCTCGTAGATTTGATAGAAGGGGTTGGGGCACACGACGGTGGCGCCGTCGCGCGTGGGATCCAACACCACTTGCGCGAGCGCGAACAGCGCCTCGCGTGAGCCGTTGACCGGCAGCAGCTGCGTGGCCGGATCCACGCGCACGCCGTAGCGGCGCGCGAGCCACGCGGCGCACGCCTCGCGCAGCCGCGGCTCGCCGATGGTCGGTGGGTACACCGACAGGCCCTTCAACGAGCCGGTGATCGCCCGCTCGATCAGCTCCGGTGTGGCGTGCCGCGGTTCGCCGATGCCCAGGCTGATCGGCGACAGTTCACCGCGGTGCTGCACGCCCACGGTCAGCTCGCGCCAGCGCTCGAAAGGGTACGGGTGCAGGCGCGCCAGCAGCGGATTCATGCGGCGATTATCAACGCCGCAACACAGCCAGCCACTCGCGCTGCGCGGCGTCGAGCGCGCCGTCGGGGGTGAGCACGGCTCCCTGAAGCGCCTGGCGGATCTCGGGTTCCTCCGGCGGCAACGGCTGCGCCAGCAAGGCCTCGAGCAGCCGCCGCGCCTTGGTCAGGCTCTGGCCATAGAGCTCGAAGATCGCGCCGACGCTCACGTGCTTGGACGGGTCGTCCATCCAGCAGTCGTAGTCGGTGACCAGGCCCACCGTCGCGTAGCAGATCTGTGCCTCGCGCGCGAGAAAGACCTCGGGCACGTTGGTCATGCCCACCAGGTGGCAGCCCGCACCGCGCATGAAGTGGCTTTCGGCGCGCGTGCCCAGCCGTGGCCCTTCGACGCAGGCGTAGGTGAGGCCGCTGTGCAGCGTGAAGCCGAGCAGCCGGGCCTGGCCGGCAATCCAGGCAACCAGGTTTTCGCTCACCGGCGTTGCGGTGGACACGTGCGCCGCCACGCCGCCGCCGAAGAAGCTGCGCTCGCGGGCGCCGCGTGTCCAGTCGAAGTATTGCGACGGCATCGCCAGGTCGCCCGGCGCCACTGGCTCGGCCAGGCTGCCGACGGCCGAGAAGCCGACGATCTGCGTCGCACCGGCACGCTTGAGCGCGAACACATTGGCCCGATAGTTCACCTCGTGCGGCAGCAGCCTGTGACCGGCGCCGTGGCGCGCCAGGAACAGCAGTTCGCGCCCATGCAGCCGACCTTGCAACACCGGCCCCGAGGCGCGGCCGAACGGCGTGTCGGGGCTCAACTCCTGCTGGATCTCCATGCCGGCCAGGTCGTACAGGCCGGTTCCTCCGATGATGGCGAGCATGTCGGCGTCTCGGGTCAAGCGTCGATTGGAGCGACTTCGATTCGCAGCGCGTCGTCGATGGTGTGGTCGGTGCCTTCGCTGATGCGCGACCAGTACGACGCGTGCGCGTCGCTGCCGGCCGGCCATTGTGCGAGAAAGCTGCGCCGCCACGCGACGTCGTCGTAGTCGATCGCGATGGCGTCGAGGTGCAGGCCGCCGCGTTGCAGGCCGAAGCGGCGCTGCGGGCCTTCGAACGGATGCGTGGCGATGCGCGTCAACAGACCCTCGCGCGCACCGGCCAGGTTCGGCATGCCGGCGGCGCCGTTGTTGAGCACCAGCGGCGCGAACACGGCGTCGACGCGGCCACCGGCGTCGAAGCCCTGGAACACCGGCACGCAGGTATGGCTGCTGGCGAACAGGTCGACCTGCGCCTGCTCGAACCACTGCAGCGCGGTTTGCCGCCGTGCGCCCTCGTGCAGGGTCTCCTGCGCGAAGCCCCAGCCCGACAGCGATTGCGCGTCGCCGTGCACGATGGCGACGCGGCGAGCGCCGACATCGATGCGCCGCCACATCGGCAGCATCGCCAGCTCGCGGCAGGCGCCGGGCACCCCGCGCGCGGTGCCGCGCAGCCTCTTCAAGATGCGATTGGAGCGCTCGACCACGGCATCGCCCACCCAGTCGGGGTAACCGCAGCCGCAGCCCGCGTCTTCGTTGTCGCGCGAGGCCGGGGCAGCGAGCTCGGTTTCCACGTTGCCGCGTGTGGCCTCGAACGGCAGCACGCCGCGCTGGATCTGCGCGAACGCCTGTGCATCGACATCGAACCAGTGGAAGTCGCCGCTGAACACGAGCCGCTTGTCACCGCGTTCGCGCTCGAACAGATCGACCACACGGTGCAGCGCCGGCACGTTGCCGTACAGGCCGCCGACCACGTACAAGACCTCGCAGCAGGCACTCGCCGGCACCGCGAAGTCGTGCGGCCGGTAGCGGTAGTGCAGCGGGCAGTTGCGGCCGGGTGCCTGGTCATGCGTCATGGTGCGGTCTTTCGAGGTTGCGCGTCAGCGCTGGCCTGTCGTCGAGGCGCAGCAGCGGCTGATCTTCGTCGGGTCGATACAGCTGAGCCAATTCAGCGTCGCTGACCCGCGACACCGCCTTGTCGAGGGCGACCCGCCCGTGCTTCAGGCCGATCACGCGGTCGGCCAGCAGCGGCAGCAGGCTCGGCGCATGCACCACGCTGATCAGCGTTGCACCGCGCGCCGCGCCGGCCAGCAGGCTGCAGATTTCGGCCGCTGCCAACGGATCGAGGCTGGCCGTGGGCTCGTCGGCAAGGATCAGCCGTGGCCGCTGCATCAGCATGCGCGCGATCGCCACCTTCTGCCGCTCGCCGCCGGACA
>Ga0315912_10006794_pt1 | contig 10164 bp, 6 predicted proteins | sample VfabasoilMG_FD_204469 | JGI IMG/M metagenome (GOLD analysis project Ga0315912, IMG submission 204469) | Garden soil microbial communities collected in Santa Monica, California, United States - V. faba soil | ecosystem: Environmental > Terrestrial > Soil > Garden | place: USA: California... | reverse complement strand
CGGTCCGTGGCAGGTTTTGCAGCCGAACTCGGCGTAGCGCTTGGCGTTGTAGGCTTTGAACACCGGCTCCATCTCGGGCACGACGTTCTTCTTCATGAAGGCGATCTCTTCGTCTTTGGTCATGCCTTCTCTCCACACGTCGTGCGGTGGCGTGGCCGGTGCTTCCGGGGCCGCGGCGGGCTCAGCGGGCTTCGGCGCTTCTGCTACGGGGGCAGCGGCGCTGGCTGCGGGAGCTGCGGGTGGCGGCGGCGGCGGTGGCGGAGTGGCCGGTTCGGCGGGGGCGCCGCCACAGGCGGAGAGGGTGAGGAAGATGGTCGCAAAAAAGGACGCTCGAAAAGTTCCCATGATGAGGACGACCAGTAGCGCGAACTCGTGCTCGCCAATAGTCCGGATTTCGGCGGGCCAGCGCGTCCCTCAGTGCCGCGGCCGCGAGCGGCTTTCTTGCAACTACTTCCCGTCGACTTCGAGCGTCAGGCTCTCGCGGGCCACAATCACTTCCGTGCCCTTGGCATGCTCGCTGATCCACTTTTGCGAGCGTTCGCCAATCGCATCGAGCGTGTCGTCGGTGCGGTCGGGATCGTGGTGGAAGAGCACCAAGCGCTTCGGTTCCGAAAGCACGCCGAGGTTCAGGACGTCATCCACGACCGAATGACCCCAACCGTGTTTGTGCGGCATGTCGGCCATCAAATACTGCGAATCGTGGATCAGCACGTCTACGCCATCCGCGAAGCGCGCTAGTTCTTCCACGGTAACTAGGGCTTTGCCTGCGCGGAGCTCGTTGTCGGTGATGTAAGCGAGCGACGTGCCTCCGTCGTCATCGATGCGGAAGCCCTGCGCGCCGCCGGGATGGTTCAACAGAATGCGGCTGACCGTCGCCGAGCCGATGCGCCAGGTCTGGGTTTCGGGCTTCACGAACTCCATGCGCGCGGGGATGTCGTCGACGCTGACCGGAAAATGGATGTCGTCGAAAATGTTGCGCTGGAAGCGCTCCTGCGCGTCGTTGGCCAGCGGGTACACGAAAATGTGGTTTTCCTTGCCCCACAATGGGCCGAAGAACGGCAAACCGAGCACGTGGTCCCAGTGTGTATGCGAGAGCAACAGGTGCACCGGGGACGGACGCCCTTCGCGAAGCAGGTTGTTGCCCATCTGGCGCAGGCCGGTGCCGGCATCGAGGGCCAACACCGAACCGTCGGCAAGCCGCACCTCGACGCAGGAGGTATTCCCCCCATAGCGAGCAGTCTGCGGCCCGGGTGATGGAACCGAACCCCGAACGCCATAAAAGGTGACGCGCATCGATCGGTGACCACTCTATCAGCAAGCCATCGGCGGTGACACGCGGCATTCACTCGCCCTTCGCCGGCGGTCGCCCGAAGCGCGCGCGTTTCGGCCTGATTTTGCGCGAAAGCCGCGGGAATGGGGGGATGTGCGCTCGCGCCGGACACGCTTGCGGCCCCCGGGCAGGATCGCGAGACCGCTCGGCCCAGGCCGCGGTTCCGCGCTGACGGCGGCTGGCGGGAGGCGCCTTTTGGTCGCTGCGATCGACGACCGCCGGCGGGCACGTTAGCGTTGTCCGGGATGACTTCCGCATTGGCTCCGGGTTTGCTGCTTTCAGCCCCACCGCTCTCGGATCCGAACTTCGAGCGCTCGGTGGTCCTGCTTTCGGCACACGGCCCCGACGGCGCGTTCGGCTGGGTACTCAACGGCAAGCAATCGATGTCGTTCTCCGAGCTACTCGCGCGCGCCGGCATCTCGGGGGCCGCGCCGGATTCGACCTCCGTGGTGCGCGTGGGCGGTCCTGTCTCGCCCGAGCAAGTTTGGTTGGTCTATCCGAGCGGAGTGCTCGCTCCCGAACTCGAAGGTCAGATGGAAGTCGCGCCTGGGATTTGGGCCAGCGCCTCGCGCAAGGTGTTGGAAGCGATCGCCCGCTCGGGCGTGCCACGCGGGCTAATTACCCTCGTGGGTTATGCGGGTTGGGCACCGTGGCAGCTGGAGAACGAGATCAAGGTGGGGGCCTGGTTGCCCACTGACGTGAACGCCGAAATCGTGTTCGATACGCCGCCCACGGAGCTCTGGGCGCGCGCCTATCAACGCGTCGGCGCAAGTCCCATGTCCTTCAATACGCGCACCGTCGGCTCCGCCTGAGCGGGGCTCAGCTGCTCACCAGCGGTACGAAAATGCACGGCACCGAGCGCCGCCAGCGCAGCTCGCCAGCGCTGGTTTTTTCGCCCAGGAGCAAGGTCTGCGTGTGTTCGTTACCGACCGGGATGGCGATCCGACCGCCCGTGGCGAGTTGCTCCAGGAGCGCGCCCGGAACCTGGTGCGGCGCGGCCGAGACCAAGATTCGATCGTAGGGGGCGTGTGCTGGGAGGCCGAGGCTGCCATCGCCGACGGACACGTGCACGTTGCGCGCTCCGCTGCGCGAAAGGTTTTCGCGGGCCAAAGCCGCCAGCGCAGGGCGTAGCTCGATGGCGTACACCTCGCGCACGAGTTGCCCCAGCACGGCAGCCGCGTAGCCCGAACCAGCTCCCACTTCCAGCGCGCGCTGGCCGGGCTCGCAGCCGAGTTCGTTGAGCATGATCGCAACCATGCTCGGTTGGCTCACCGTTTGTTCCTCTTCGAGCGGAACGGCGCGATCTTCATAGGCCACGTCGCTCTGGCGTCCGGACAAAAATTCATGCCGAGGAACGCTGGCGAAGGCGTTCAAAATCCGCGCGTCGTCGATCTGAGTCGAGGCGCGGATGCGCTCGATCAGCCGCTGCCGTTGCAGGTTGTGGTCACTCGGCATCTGGTCAGCACGATGGGTCTGAGACTGGCACACCGCAACGGCCGAAGCTGCGAAAGGCCCGCCCAAGCCCAATTGAATTGGGCGCGGGCGTCGTTTCAGCTCGTCAGCCCGTGGCAAAAATGTTGGTATTTCAGGCGGATGCGGCGCTGGCTTTCGCTCTTCTGTTTTGCGCTTTCGGGCTTGCGTTTCAGCACGTTGCACGCGGAAGGGCCGCCCAAGCCCGCCAAGGCTCGCGGCTGTAGCCCCGAAATGGCGAGGGTCCACGGCTTCTGCATCGATCGTTGGGAGATTCGAACCGTGGATGCGGCCAGCGGTGAGCGGCTGTCGCCGTTCTACCCCCCGAGTCCGAAGCTCTCCGCGAGCGTGCGTGACACCTGGCTGTGCGAGCAGAACACCTTGGGCTCGGCCGCTGCTCGCGCGTTTCCGCTGCCGGAGTTGCCGCGCTTTCAGCGCGAGCACCCGTTCGAACCCCGCGCGGTGTCCGAGCCCAACGCCTTGCCCCAGGCTTACTTGTCGTACAATCAAGCCAAGCGCGCGTGTGAGAATGCGCACAAACGGCTGTGTAGCAAAGACGAGTGGGTGACCGCGTGTCGCGGCCAGAAGGGCAGCCAATTCCCCTATGGCGATAGCTTTCGCGCCGGGCGCTGCAACGTGCACCGCGCGATCCATCCGGGCCACGTGCTGCACGGCTCCTCCTCGCTCGGCCTCTTGGATCCGCGCCTCAACTTGGTCGAGGAAGGAGAAGAGCCCTTGCTGCGTTTGACCGGCGCGACGGCGACGTGTGCCAGCGAGTGGTCGGGCGAAAAGATCTACGACATGGTGGGGAACCTCGACGAATGGGTCGAAGACAAGATGTTCCTCGGCGGGTTCTATGCGCGGTCGACGACCAAAGGCTGCGATGCGCAGGTCTCCTCACACGCCGAGAGCTACTTCGACTACTCCACGGGCACGCGCTGTTGCTCCGACCTCAGGTAGCGGAGCGCGCGACTCTCCTCTGCTGAACGACGCACGCTGCAGGATTGCACCCGTCGGGTATCGCGAAGCGCGTAGATCGCCCCCTCTTCTCATCCCAGGTGGGCTGCCTCGCAGTAGCCCGCGTGCACCAGTGCGTTACGGCGCGCGGTCCCGCTGCTCGATTTTTCGGGCACGGGCTCGGGTGCCTGAGCAATCAGCGACAGGCCCGAGTGCAGGGCTACGAGCCTTCATGCCTCATTTTGAGTCAGCCTGCGCGGCCTCACGGCGGGCAACGGCGCCGCGCGCCGGCCGGCTGGGTTGGGAATTCTGTCGCGCTGCGAGGTGTACCCCTTCGGGTATCGCGAAGCGCGTCGCCGCTGGACCACGAACGCCCCCTTCTCGGAGAAGCGACTTGCCAGGGCAACGCGGTCGCACAGCAGCGCGCTGACGCGTGCAGACACGCCTCGTTTCCGAAGCGCGTCTTACCGGGTGTTTTGTGTGATGGGAACCTGAAGGGTGGAGCGGAGGGGGATCGAACCCCTGACCTCTGCATTGCGAACGCAGCGCTCTCCCAGCTGAGCTACCGCCCCAACAGGGACGCGGAAAGTAGCTTTTGCGTCGCAAGAGTCAACCAAAAAACGGCGCGCGCCGGGAGTTTTGCTGCAATCTCCTGGGGTAACGCCCCCGCGAACCATGCCTCGATGACGCTCGATGACGCCTGATGACGCCCGTTGACCCCCGCCCATCGGTGGTTATGTTGCTCGCGTTCGCGGCTCCGGGCGCTCAATTGTTCTGGCGCTCTGCCACCGCGTGACGACTTCGCGGAGCTTGCCCCCGATCCGTGGGCGGCTGCAACGCACGACATCGCACGAAAGAGGCCCCCGCATGTGCCGGGGGCGAGTAGGAGAACCAGCATCATGGGCAAGATCATCGGCATCGACCTCGGCACGACCAACAGCGTCGTGTCCGTCATGGAAGGCAAGGAAGCCAAAGTCATCGTCAACGAAGAGGGATCGCGCCTCACGCCGTCCGTCATCGCTTGGGACGACAAGGGCGAGGTGCTGGTCGGTACGATCGCCAAGCGTCAGGCAGTGACGAACCCGGAAAATACGGTCTACTCCGCCAAGCGCTTCATCGGCCGCCGCTTCGAGGAGAGCGAAAAGGAGGCCAAGCGGTTCCCGTTCAAGATCGTCAAGGGCCCGAACGGCGACGCCTGGATCGAAGCTCGCGGCAAGCAGATGGCCCCGCCGGAGGTCTCGGCCAAGGTGCTGCAGAAGCTGAAGAAGGCTGCCGAGGATTACCTGGGCGAAAAAGTCAGCGAAGCCGTGATCACCGTCCCCGCGTACTTCAACGACGCCCAGCGCCAAGCCACCAAGGACGCGGGCAAGATCGCCGGCCTGGAAGTGAAGCGCATCATCAACGAGCCGACCGCGGCAGCGCTCGCTTACGGCCTGGACAAGAAGGCCAACGAGATCATCGCCGTGTACGATTTCGGCGGCGGTACCTTCGATATCTCGATTCTCGAGGTCGGCGACAACGTGGTGCAGGTGATCGCGACCAACGGCGACACCAACCTCGGTGGTGACGACGTCGACCACATGTTGATGGATTGGCTCAGCGCGGAGTTCCGTAAGGACACCGGCATCGATGTCTCGCACGACAAGATGGTCATCCAGCGCCTGAAGGACGCGGCGGAGCAAGCCAAGATCGAGCTGTCGAACAAGCAGGAGACGACCATCAATCTGCCGTTCCTCACGGCGGACGCCAGCGGCCCGAAGCATCTGCAGAAGCAGCTGACGCGCTCCAAGCTGGAGCAGATGATCCGCCCGCTCGTCGACCGTACGCTCGAGCCGCTCAAGCGTGCGCTCGACGACGCGAAGAAGAAGGTCAGCGACATCAACGAGGTGGTGCTGGTCGGCGGTTCCACGCGCATCCCGCTGGTGCAAGAGGTCGTCACCAAGTACTTCGGCAAGGAAGCGCACAAAGGCGTCAATCCGGACGAGGTCGTGGCCATCGGCGCGGCCGTGCAAGGCGGCGTGCTCTCCGGTGACGTGCAAGACGTGGTGCTCCTGGATGTCACGCCCCTCTCGCTCGGAGTGGAAACCCTGGGCGGCGTGATGACCGTGATGATCCCGCGCAACACGACGATCCCCACGCAAAAGAAGGAGATTTACTCGACGGCGGCGGACAGCCAGACGTCCGTGGAAATTCACGTGCTGCAGGGTGAGCGCGCGGAAGCTCGCTACAACCGCACGCTCGGCAAGTTCCACCTGGAAGGTCTGCCGACGGCCCCGCGCGGCGTGCCGAAGGTCGAGGTCACGTTCGACATCGACGCCAACGGCATCCTTTCCGTCGGCGCCAAGGACCTGGCAACCGGCAAGGATCAGCGCATCACGATCACCGCCTCCAGCGGCATCAACAAAGACGACATCGAGCGCATGGTCAAGGACGCGGCCGCGCACGAAGCGGAAGACAAGCGCCGCCGTGAAGAGATCGACCGCCGCAACAAGCTCGATAACATGTGTTATCAGCTCGAGAAGCAGATCGCCGACAACAAGGACAAGCTCGGCGGCGTCGATGTCGCTGCGATCGAAGCTTTGATCAAGGAAGGCCGCGCCGCGGTCGAGAAGCAAGACGACGACAAGGTGACGGACGTGCTCGCGCGGCTCGAGAAGGAAGCCCACGCCATGGCGTCCAAGATGTACGAAGGCACCGGCGCGCCGCCCGGTGGCGCAGGTCCCGGTGCTGCCGGTCCCGCGGCAGGTGGCGGTGCGGCCGAAGACCCGAAGAAGGGTGACGTGATCGACGCCGAGTTCGAAGAATCGAACTGAGCTCGCGCGGCGGTTGCCGAGGAACGCGCGTCCAACGTAGCTAGATTGGCTACGGGGGCGCGCGTTCCGTCGTTTTGTGTCGCGCGCGAGCACGTGTAGAGTGGCGCCAATGTCGAAGGAACGCTCGAAGTTGGCGTCGCGGTGGGTTTCGTTCAACATGCTTTCGCTGGCTTTGCCCGCGCTGCTTCTCGGCTGCGGCGGCCCTCCCGCGCCGGCCGCGCCAGCGAGCGCCGCGCCGGTGGTGGCTGCCGCGCCGCTCGTCAAAGAGGACCCAGCAGATCTGAGCCCCGTGGCGGCTCCGCCCGAGCTCATCGGCTTGTTGCGTTTCAAGAAGCCGCAGACCGCGATCGAAACCGTCGCGGCTTGGGCGAACTTCCCCTACAAATTGCGGGATGTCCTACCCTCGGAGTTCAAGGGGCTGGAGTCTGTGGTGGCTTGGGATGCGCCGCTGGAAGCCGCGCTGGCGCTCGATACGCAAGGTGACGGCAAGCTCCCCGAGCCACTCGCGGTCTTCTCCATCGGCCTGACTTCGCTGGAAGGCGCGCTCGACTTCGTGCGGAGCAAGGGACAATCGGTGCGCAAGCAGCGCGCTGGCGTGTACCGCATCGGTGACGCAGAGGATGTTTCGTGTGCCGCCGGCCTCGCGCTCGGCAGCGCACCCGCGCGCTTGGTCTGCGGTCACCGCTTGCGAGACGTAGAAGGCATGTTCGACTACGCGACGCGCGGGCTGCCCAACGAGCCCCTGCCGAACGTGGATTTTCAGCTCGAACTGCGGCTCGAGCCGATCAAAAAGAAGTATCAGGCCGAGCTCGGTTCAGCGCGCATGCTGGCGGGCGTGTTGCTTCGGGAGATCCAAGTCGACAATCCCCGTTTCGATCGGGCGCTGTCCGACGTCGGCTACTCCTTGGTCGACGAGGCCACCGCCTTCGTGCACGACCTGACCAAGCTGCGCATCGACTCGCGCCTAGACAGCGCGAAGAACCTGGTCGATGTCCGCGTCGATTTCAAATTTGCGGACCGCAAGTCCTGGCTCGTGCAAGCGAGCGCAGAGACGCTTTCGATGGTCGAACCCGCGCCGGAGCTGTTTTGGCAAATGCCGGCGGACAGCACGGCCGCGAGCTTCGGCGTGGGCTGGAAACCCGGGCGCCTCAAGCCGATTGGCCACACGCTCGCCGAGCTCGTCGAGGGCTACCTCGAATCTGCCAAAGTATCCGCGGCGCTTCGCAACCAAGCCGCCAAATCGGTAGAGCTTTTGTTCGAGCAGAACACGAAGCAAGTGCGCGCTCAGGGAGAGCTCCGCGATCTGCCCAGCGACCCGCTGCTTTCCGCCGGCTATCGCGTGTTCGGCTGGCAAGTCGCCGCGCTCGAAGGCGACTCGAAGAGCCTCACTTCGCTGTTCGACGGCGTTTGGGCGACCCTCGGCAGCCGCGAACTTTCCCAACTGCTGAAGACGCGCTTCAAGCTGGATGCTGCTCTGCTGCCGAAGGGGAGCTCGCGCGGCGTGCAAGTGCGCGGCTTCAAAGCGGGAGCCAAAGCCTATCGCCTGGACATTTCGCGCGAGCTCTTCGAAAAGTATGCCAAAGGGCAGCTGAAGCTCGAGCCCGCCGTCAAAGGCAAAGCGCTCGCCAAGAGCGTGCCGCTCTCGATGATCATCGCCTTCGACGGCGAGCGCACTTGGATTGGCGTGTCTCCGGATGAAAAGGCGCTGATCAAGCGCCTCGAATCGCTGAAGGATCCCGCGGCGCCCGTGCTCCGCACTCGCCCAGGGCTCGAGGCATTGAAGAGCACGCCGCGCGCAGCTGGTGGCTTCCTGACCTTGGCGCGCTTCGCTGGCCAGCTGGGTGCGCTGGGCGCGGGCGCGGCCGAGGCACCCAAGCTGTTCGCCGCGCTCCCGCACCACGGCGAAACGCCCGTGTTGGTCAGCTACGATCTGAGCTCGAACGGCCCCGAGATCGGCGCGACCATCACGCTGCCGCGCGCTGCGGTGGAAGACTTGGGCGCCTTGGTCCCCGTGCTCGCGTTGATGGCCGGCAAACACGCTTCGGTGCTGGCGACCCCTTGAGTTGAGGGCCAAGCAGGCCGCACTTCAATAAGTGCGGCCTTTCCGGGGCACCCAAACTTGCCCGTCGACGTCCCCTGCGACTAATCCAGGTCCAGGATGTACGACTTCAGGCGACACATAACTACACTGTGTGCCTTCGCCGGTTTGGCGCTGATTTCTGGGCGAGCTCGGGCCTGGGTCGAGAGCGAGGTGCGCGCGCACGTGGCCACGGTCGAGGTGGACCGGGCTGGCAAGGCGCTCGTGACCGAGGATCTGACGCTCGCCGTGCGCGGCGGACCCCTGCCTGGCTTCGAGCTGAGCGGCGTGGATTTGGACGCGGAGCCGTTGCCCGGTGCCATCGTCTCGTCCGTCGCGAGTTCCCGAGCGCAACTTCCTGCAACCCCGCTGCTGCTCGACAAGCGTGACGACGGCACGCTGCGCATCGAGGTCGACCGCGAGAAGGGCTTGCGGACGGGGGTGTACTCATTTCATTTCCAGTACCGCACTGACTTGCTGGGGCGCGGTTTGATCCAGCGCGAGGGCAACGCGGTCGAAGTGCGCTGGGTGGGGCCGCGCTTCGAACAGGGCATCGATTCGGCGCGCGTGGTGTTTCGCTTGCCCGCAGGGCCGACGCCACCCGCCCTGCCCGACGTGAACGGTAGCGCCGGACGCTTGCAAGAGGGGGACGCGCTCGGTGGCGTGTTCATCGGTAATCTGCATCGCCTCGCGGAGCAGGATGAGCTCGATATCGTGCGCCCGCACGTCTCGCGCGGTGAACCCGTGTTGTGGCGAGTACGCGTGAGTGCGAAGGCCTTCGACGCCTTTGCCAATGCAGTGCCCGCAGCGCGGCTCGAGAAAGAAAATGGTCCGCGCGCGCTTTCGCTCGGCGAAAGTGCTGGGCCGCGGCAGCGCTTGCGCTGGTGGCTGTGCGCGGCCCTTTCGGCGCTGGCCTACGCCTTCGCCGTGGCCTTCAAATGGCGCTCTTTTTCGGCGCTGTGTGCCACCCGCGGCGCCCAGGCGCGTGCGCTCGTGCCCGTGCCAGTCGGCTTGCGCGCGGCCGCATCGGGCACGCTACTGGCTTCCGCTTTCGTCAGCGCTGCCTGGTTCGATCAGCCGACATTGGGAGCTGGGCTGCTGGTGTTGGCCATGGCTCTGGCCTGCCACTACGCGAGCCCCGCCAAGATTGTCTTGCGCGGACCGGGCCAGTGGTTGCCGCTGTCGGATCAGGAAGCGTTCGCGCGCTCGGCAGCCAAAGTCCCAGGGCGTGGCCTCGACGCGGGCAGTTGGCCAGGGTTTGCTTTGTTCGGCGCGTTGAGCGCCGGAGTTTCGTTCGCGGCTTGGTTGCTGCTTGCACGCGCGCCCTATCAAGCGCTGCTGCTCTTGTTGGGTGGCTCCAGTCTGCTGCCGCTATTTTTCACCGGTCGCGCCGCGCAGCTGCCGGCAGATTTGGCGGCGCGTCCGCGCGGGCTGTTGCACGCGCTAGCAACGCGGCTGCGACGCGCCCCGGGGATCAAGGTCGTGCCCTGGGCACGCATTCCGGAGGGTAAGGCACA
>Ga0315912_10006793_pt1 | contig 10165 bp, 9 predicted proteins | sample VfabasoilMG_FD_204469 | JGI IMG/M metagenome (GOLD analysis project Ga0315912, IMG submission 204469) | Garden soil microbial communities collected in Santa Monica, California, United States - V. faba soil | ecosystem: Environmental > Terrestrial > Soil > Garden | place: USA: California... | reverse complement strand
GGCTGGAGCCGTCGCGCTGGTATTGGTATCGCTTCCGCGTGGGCAACGAGGACAGCCCAATTGGACGCACGCGCACCGCGCCCGCCGTCGGCTCAGTGGAAGCGCTCAAGTTCGCGTTCGTCTCGTGTCAGCACTATGCGCAGGGGCTCTATCATGCGCACAAGCATCTGGCCGAGGAGAACCTGGACTTCGCGGTGCACCTCGGCGACTACATCTACGAAGGGCGCACGACCACCGGCGTCACCGGGCGGCTGCATCTGCCCGATCACGAGATCACGTCGATCGACGACTACCGGATCCGCCACGCGCAATACCGGTCCGACGCGCATCTTCAGGCGGTCCACGCGCGGTTCCCGCGGATCATGACGTGGGACGATCACGAGGTGGAAAACGACTACGCGGGCCTGGCGCCCGAGAATCCCGCCGATCCCACCGACAATCAGCCCGACTTCGCCGGCCGCCGTTCGCGCGCCTACCAGGTCTACTACGAGCACATGCCGCTGCGCGCGGCGCAGATCCCCGCCGGCCCCGACATGCAGCTCTATCGGAACCTGAGCTTCGGCGAGCTGCTCTCGGTGCAGGTGCTCGACACGCGGCAATACCGCTCGCATCGCGCGCCGGCGAACTGCGCGCTGGCCGAGCGCGTGGACGGCTACTGCCCGGGCGCGCTGGATCCGTCGCGGACGATCGCGGGCGCCGCGCAGGATGCCTGGATTATCGACGGTGTCACGCAGTCCACGGCACGGTGGAACCTGCTGGCCAACCAGGTGCCGTTCGCGCCGAACGACACGAACGCCGATCCGCTGATCAAGACGCTGGGCGGCGAGAAGTGGGACGGCTATCCCGCGGGGCGGCAGAAGGTGCTGGACGCGATTGCGGCTCGCGGGCTGGGTAATACGGTGGTCATCACTGGCGACGTTCACGCGAACTTCGTGCGTAACGTGCCGCCGAATCACATCCAGCTCGACGCCCAGCCGATCGCCACCGAGTTCATCGGCACGTCGATCAGCAGCGGCGGCGATCGCACCCTGGTCACGACCTTCGGGGGCAACGCGAACAATCCGCACCTGCGCCTGTCTGACAACCATCACGGTTACGTGCGGTGCACGGTCACGCCGCAGCTCTGGCGGTCGGACTACCGCGTGGTGCCGTCGGTCGTCGAGACGGACGACGGCGGTATCAGCACGCTGGCGTCGTTCGTCGTCGAGCAGGGGCACGCTGGCGCCCAACAGATCTAGCATGGCGCATTCGAACTAGCGTGCGCGCAGGGCTGCCGCCGACACGGCCGGCGGCAGCCCCACGTATTTGGCCCGCGGCCGTATCAGCTGGCCGGTGGCGTACTGCTCGAGCGCATGGCCAATCCATCCGGCGGTGCGGCCGATGGCGAAGAGCGTCAACGCGGCGCCGGCCGGCAGGGCGGCGACCCGGCAGACGGCGGCCAGGCTGAAATCGAGGTTCGGGTGTTCTCCCGTGAGCGCGCTGGCGACGCGGGCGAACTCCGCCACGAACCGGTACTCGGCGGAGCCGCGGTATCGCTGGCCGGCCATGGCCAGCAGCACCTTGGCGCGAGGATCGCCGTTCGGATAGAGCGGGTGGCCGAAGCCGTCGATCGACTCGCCGCGGCGCAGCCGCGCCGAAACCGCCGCACGCAGAGGCCGGGCGCGGCGCATGGCGTCGAGCATCGATTCGGCTCTGGCACTGGCGCCGCCGTGCCGCGGCCCTTCGAGCGCGGCAAGGCCGGCCAGCACCGCGCCATAGGGATGCGCGCCGGCCGAGGCCACGCAGCGAGCGGTGAACGACGACACATTCAGCTCATGGTCGGCGCACAGCACGAGCGCGGCGCGTATGAGGTCCGCGCCGCGCGGGCCCGCCTTCCACGCGCGCGAAAGCGCGAGATGCGCCGGGACGTCGCGCGTGTCGCCGCGGGTCGCCGCCCGCGTCAGGACGCGCAGGATATAGAGGCCGGTCGCGGCCACGCTGTCCGGCCGGAGATCGAAGGCCGACGGGTCGTGGGCCGCCGCCGTGGCCAGCATCGCCTGCGCGCACGGCACGAATGGGAGCGCGGGCCGCGGCGGAACGGCGCGTGCGGGCTGCGGTGGAGGGGGCCAATCCGGCCGCCCGGTCCAGATGAGCGCGGCGACGTCCTCGAGCGTGTGCGTCCGCGCGAGTCCGGCGGCGCTGAGCCCGCGGTAGTACAGCTCGTCGCCGTCGATGCAGCTGATCGACGACTCGAGAATCGGCATGCCCCACTGCAGGGCGCGGGCCGCCGCCTTGTCAGGCGCGCGGCGTTCTTCGCTGCGGCGCCGCAGCCGTTCGAGATCGTCGCGCGCATAGACGCGCTCGCGCGTGGAGGACGTAGCGGACGCTTGTGAGCGCACGAAGCCGCGGCTCACGTAGGCGTAGAGCGTGGTGCGGCTGACGCCGAGCAGTGCGGCGGCGTCGGCCGCCGGAATCCAGGCAGCATGCGCGGTCATATTGATTGTCGAATCAACGTTGACGAGATGATACAGCGGCGCTACGGTGCGGGTATGGCCTCGAGCGGATTGGACGGCGTGATCGCGGCGACGACGCACCTGAGCCACGTGGACGGCGAGCGCGGCGAGCTCGTCATCGCCGGGTATCCCGTGGAGCAGCTCGCGCTGCATGCCACGTTCGAGGAAACCACCTGGCTGCTGTGGAACGGCGCGCTGCCGGCAGCCGCCGAACTCGAAGGGTTCTCGCGCCAGCTGGCGGCGGCACGTTCGCTGACGGGCGCCACGATGGCGTTGCTGCGCGAGTGCGCCGCCCGCCGCGTGGACGCCATGGACGCCCTCCGCATGGCGGTGGGCACCTTGTCGCTCGACTCCGACGAGGCTGTGCCGATCGTGGCACGCGTGCCCACGGCCATCGCGTCGTACAGCCGTCTGCGGCAGGGGCTCGACCCGCTGCCGCCTCGCGCCGATCTCGGGCACGCCGCCAACTTCCTTTTCATGCTGACCGGCGAGGTGCCCGATCCCGAACGGGTCCGTGGACTGGAGACCTACCTCAATACCGTCGTCGACCACGGGCTGAACGCGTCCACCTTCACCGCGCGCGTCATCACGTCCACCGGATCGGACCTCGTATCGGCGATCGTCGGGGCGCTCGGTGCGCTCAAGGGCCCGCTCCACGGCGGCGCGCCGGGGCCGGCGCTCGACATGGTGTTCGAGATCGCCGACGCGTCGCGTGCCGAGGGGCTCCTGCGGCGCAAGATCGAGGCTGGCGAGAAGCTGATGGGCTTTGGCCATCGGGTCTACAAGGTGCGGGACCCCAGGGCCGACGTGCTGGCTACGGCCGCCGAACGGCTGTTCACCCGCGCCGGCGACATGTCGCTGTATGGCCTCGCGAGGGCGGTGGAGCGCGAGGCGCTGCGGTTGCTCGAGGAATACAAACCTGGCCGGCGGCTGCAGACCAACGTGGAGTTCTACACCGCGCTCCTGCTGCACGGGCTGGGTCTCGACGTGTCGCTTTTCACGCCGACGTTTGCCATGAGCCGCGTCAGCGGATGGATCGCACACGCGTTCGAGCAGCGGCGCGCCAACCGGATCATCCGCCCGCAGTCCGAATACGCGGGCCCGCGAGGGCGCCGGTGGGTGCCGGCGGCAGAGCGCGTGGAGGCCGCCAGCTCGAGCGCTCGGTAGAGGCGGCACGCGGCTTGCCTCCAGAAACTGTGGAGGTGGGCCATGGTTGCGATCGACCGCGTCCTCTGTCCAGTAGACCTCTCGTCGTGCTCCCGCGCGGCTCTGCAGCACGCGCTGGCGATCGCGCGCTGGTACGAGGCGAAAGTCACCGTACTGCACGTGTTCCGGCAGGTTCCTGTGGTCGATACCGCCGCGGCGGCGCTGGGTGCCGGCCTATACACGCCCCCCGTCGCGCTGACCGACGTCGATCGCAAGGCGGTCGAACGGCAGGTGGCGGAATTCGTGGCCCACACGCCGGGAGCGGCGGGCGTGGCCGTTCACGTCTGCGAAGGAATCAACGTCCGTGAGGAAATTCTCCGCGAGGCGGAGGCCCTGGACGCCGATCTGCTCGTCGTGGGCAGTCATGGACTCACCGGTGTCAAGCGGCTCATGCTCGGCTCGATCGCCGAAAACGTCCTTCGGCACTCGCCAACACCGGTCCTGATCGTCCCGGCGCACGCGCCCGAGGCGTCGGTCACCGGTGTGCCGTTCAAACGCATCGTGTGCGCCGTGGACTTCGACGCCGACTCCTACCGTGCCCTGCGCTACGCGTTCGACCTGGCGCAGGAGTCCGACGCACAGCTGACGCTGCTGCACGCGGTGGCCATGCCAGCCGTCCATGTGGGCGCCGAGGATCTGACCATCGACGTCGAGTCGATTCGCGGGCCGGTGATGCAAAACGCGCGCGAGCGTCTCGACGCGCTGGTGCCGGACCATGCCCGGGCGTATTGCAGCGTGCACGCCGAGGTGGTCGAGGGGCAGGCGCACCAGGCGGTGCTCGACCTCGCGACCGAGGTGAACGCCGATCTGATCATCATGGGCGTCCGCAGCCGCGCCGCGTTCGACGTCGCGGTGTTCGGCTCCACGACGCAAGCCGTGGTCCGTGCGGCGCATTGTCCAGTGCTGACCGTGCACCAGGAGTGACGAGATGGCTATGGTGACCTTTCCACCCTTGTACGTCCGCCGTCTCGCGGGCGCGATGATGCTCGACGCGCCCACTTACGAGGACGTCGAGGCCGATCGCCGCGCCACCGTGCAGGCGGGCCTGACGGTGCTCCTGGCCGCGGTCGGCGAGGGCGTGGCGCTGCGCCACTCGGGCGGCTTGAGCAACGTGGTGCTCATGTCGGCCGTTGCGCTCATGGGATGGGCCGCGTGGGCGCTCCTGACGTTCGAGGTCGGGGCGCGTCTGATGCCAGGCGCCAGGACGCACAGCGACGTGGGAGAGCTGCTGCGCACGCTCGGCTTCGCGGCAGCGCCAGGGCTCGTGGCGTACCTGTCCCTCGTCCCCGGCCTGATGCTGCCGGTGCTCCTCGTCTCCCGAGCGTGGATGCTGCTGGCGATGGTCGTCGCCGTCCGGCAGGCGCTCGACTACACCAGCACGTGGCGGGCGATCGCGGTGTGCCTGGTCGGCTGGCTGCTCACGTCGGCCATCATCCTGGCGTTCGCGTTCTTCGGCGGAACCACAGTGTCATAGGATCTCCGCATGGACGCGGTGGCGGTTCCCGCCTCGTTCGCCGAACTGGCGGGACGGTTGGTGCTGGCGACGCTCTTCGGGGCGCTGGTCGGCCTGAACCGTGAACGGTGGGGCAAGCCGGCCGGCTTGCGCACACACGCGCTGGTCGCGCTCGGTGGGGCGCAGATGGCGATCCTGGCCTTGCTCTTCGGGGAGCACGACGTCAGCGCGCCCAGCCGCGTGCTGCAAGGCGTGCTGACCGGCGTCGGATTCATCGGAGCCGGTGTGATCCTTCACCGCAGCGACGCGCAGGGCGTGCAGGGGCTCACCACCGCCGCGGCCGTCTGGGTCGTGGCCGCCATCGGCGTCGCCGCCGGGGCTGGCCTGTGGCGCACCGCCGCCAGCGGCCTCGTGCTGACACTCCTCGTCCTCACGGCGGGCGAGCGCATCGATCGGTGGGTCCATCGCGACAAGCTACAGTGAGGCGGGCCTGAAAGTCTCGCGGCGACATCCGTGTGGTAGGCTCGCCGCCGCACAGGAGACCATCGTGATGTCCACACTGAAGCCAACTGCCGCCGCCCTGCTCGTACTCGCCCTGCCGCTCGCCGCGGCGGCGCAGGACGTGGCCATTACGAACGCCCGCATCGTCGTCGGCACGGGCCAGGTGATCGAGTCGGGCACCATCATCGTGCGCGGCGGAACGATCGCATCGGTCACGGCGGGTCCGGCGCCCACGCAGGGCCTGCGCGTCATCGACGCGAAGGGGCTGTCGGCCATGCCCGGCTTCATCGACAGCCACAAGCACGTGAACGACGGACCGAGCGCCAAGGCGCAGATGCAGTCGCTGCTCGAGGCCGGCTACACGACTGTCCTCTCCGGCGGCAGCAACGGCGGCGCTGATGTGGCGCTGCGCGACAAGATCGAGAAAGGGGAATACAACGGTCCGCGCATCATTCCGTCCGTGCGCATTCCGCTGACGCAGACACCGGCCGAAGCACGCGCCGCGGTGCAGGCGATGGCGGCCAAGGGCATCCGGCACACCGCCGAGATCGGCCTCACGCCGGAGCCGGCGCCGCCGCAGGCGGAGATCGAGGTGCTGAAGGCGATCGTGGACGAGGCGAAGAAGGCGGGCGTGCAGGTGAACGTGCACGCCGTCAGCACGCCGGCGATGGTGGCCGCGGTGGACGCGGGCGTCACGCGCCTCGTGCACCTGCCGAACAAGGACTGGACCAGTTACGACGCCGCGGAGGCGGTGGCGAAGACCGGCTCGATCGTGGCCGGACTGATCGCGTTTGGCGCGCCGACCATCGACCGCGAGTCGCCGGCGCCCGCCGTGGTGCAGTTCCCGCGCGACAACACCACGCGTTTCCGCGACGGCAAGAATTGGCCCGAAGCGATTGCCGGCGCCAACCGCGATCCCAAGGGGCGCGCCGTGGGCACCGAGGCGGGCTACACCATCGTGAACGCGCGCCGCATCTGGGACGCCGACCCGAACCACCAGACGATGGCGTATTCCACCGACCAGAACTTCGCGGACCTCGCGGTGCTCGAACACGAGTTGAAGTCGTTCAGCATCGTCTTCTCGATGGCGGACATCCATCGCATCATGGGGCCGAACTCGGCGCGCTACGTCGGGATGGCCGACAAGATCGGGACGCTCGAGACGGGGAAGTTCGGCGACATCATCCTGATCGACGGCAACCCCATGCTGAACATCTACGAGATGCTCAAAGCGAAGATCGTGCTGAAAGAAGGAAAGGTCGTCGTCGACAAGCGGTAATCGGTCGAGCGGGCAACGTACGTAGAGGCGGACCTTCAGATCCGCCTTGAACGCACCGGCGTGGCGACGGCACAATGCGACTGCGAACCCCCGTCGCTTCCAGCTGTGGCCGCTGGGAGGCGCCACTACGAAGGTCGGGCCGGTTTTCGGACCGCGAAGAGCTTTACCGCCCAGCGAAGACGATTGGTAAACTAACCGGATGCACAACAAGAGTCTCGAGGACGTACTACAGGCGGCGGGCGACCCGGTGCGGCTGCTGCGGAACATGCAGTCGGGTCCCAATGTCTATCCCGGCATCCCGCCCGAATACACCAATTGGCGCGACGAGACGCAGGCGTGGCAGAAGACCTGTGTGCTCTTCAACCAGTCCTACCACATGGCCGATCTCCTCGTGGAAGGGCCGGACGCCCAGAAACTGCTCTCGCACCTCGCGGTCAACAGCTTTGCCGGCTTTGCCGTGGACAAGGCGAAGCAGTTCGTGCCGTGCACGCCCGATGGCTACGTCATCGGCGACGTGATCCTGTTCTACCTGGCGCCGAACTCCTTCAACCTGGTCGGCCGCATCCCGTCGCTCAACTGGATCCAGTTCCACGCCGCGACCGGCGGCTACGACGTGAAGGTGACGCTCGACGAGCGCTCCGCCGCGCGCCCGGATCCCTTCGGCCGCAAGTCGTACCGCTTCCAGCTGCAGGGCCCCAATGCGATGCACGTGCTGGAGAAGGTGATCGGCGGCAAGGCGCCGGAGCTCAAGTTCTTCAACATGGGGCACGTGACGATCGCCGGACGGCCGGTGCGCGCGCTGCGCCACGGCATGGCGGGGCAGCCCGGGTACGAGCTGTTCGGACCCTATGCCGAACACGACCTGATTCGCGATGCGATCTTCAAGGCGGGCGAAGAGTTCGGGCTGCGCCTGGTGGGCGGCCGCGCCTACTCGGCCAACACGCTGGAGTCGGGGTGGATTCCGTCGCCGCTGCCGGCCATCTACAGCGGTGACAAGCTGAAGGCGTATCGCCAGTGGCTCTCCGCGGATTCCTACGAGGCCAAAGCGTCGATCGGCGGCAGCTTCAACTCGCCGAACATCGAGGACTACTACCTGACGCCGTGGGACCTCGGCTACGGGCCGCACGTGAAGTTCGACCACGACTTCATCGGGCGTGAGGCGCTCGAGAAGAGGGCGCAGGGTTCGCACCGCAAGAAGGTGACGCTGGCGCTCAACACCGACGACGTGATGCGCGTCATCGGCAGCCAGTTCCAGCGCGACGGCCGCGCCAAGTTCATGGAGTTCCCGTCGGCCGTCTACTCGATGCACCCGTTCGACAAGGTGACGAAGAACGGCAAGACGGTGGGCGTGTCGACGTGGGTGGGCTACAGCGCCAACGAAGGGCAGAGCCTCACGCTGGCGATCCTCGAGCCCGAGCACGCGACGGTCGGCAATCAGGTCACCTTCGTGTGGGGCGAGGAGAACGGCGGCACGACGAAGCCGACAGTCGAGCGCCACGTGCAGGTGGAGATCCGCGCAACGGTCAGCCCGGTGCCGTACAGCGAGGTGGCGCGCACGGAATACGCCGACCTCGGCTGGCGCCAGACAGCAACGAGATAGGCAGGCCTGAAGGCCTGCAGCTACGAACGTGGCTGCGGACCTATCAGGTCCGCCTGGTTTGTCGCCGCTTCGACATCGCAGGCACGATGCCGAAGCGGCGATCGTTCCGCGCCATCCGCCGCGCCACCGCTTCCATGGTGGGCTCGAACTCCTCGTGGGTGGAATCGATATAGAGCCACTTTCGCAGGACGCCGTGCGGCATCAGGGCCGGGAACTCGGCCCGGATGGACGCGTGGTGCTCCTGCCCCGTGCACACCAGGACCCCGTGCCACTTCCACCGCCCGGTCTTCGTGGGCTGCACGAGCACCAGCATCTGGCGCTCGTGCACATAGGCGGCGAGCCCGCCGAACATCCGCTTCGTGAAGAATGTCGAGCGTCCGGCGAACGCGTCGAAGATCCACTCGTGGTCGAACGGCTTCAGCGGAGCGGCAGCCAAATCTCGGTCCTGAGCGCCGTCGGCGGCACCACGCGGGCGTCGTTCAAGTACGCCTCGATCGTCGGCGCGTCGGCCGGCTCTTCGCCGCTCTCCGCGAGCCACGTTCCGTAGAGCCACCGGTAGACGCGTTCGAGCTCGGCATAGGGTCCCACGTGCAGGACGGTCGCGTAGCGCCCGCCGCGAATCTCCTTCAGCTGCAGATCGCCGGCCGGCGCGGCGCCCGCGGGCACGGCCACGCAGGCGTCGGCGCGCAGCGCGTTGACCGGCGTCGCCGACGGATCGTCGTAGTAGATGCCGAAGCTCCTGAGGTCCGCGCCGAGCAGCTGCTGGCCGACGGCCAGCGCCATCAGCCGTTCGAACGTGCTGCCGATCGCCTGATAGTCGCCGTCGTGGCGCAGCGCCGCCACGCGCACCGCCGGTTCGGTCCTGATCGTCGTCTCATACGTCGTCGGGTCCATCGCATCCTCCCGTCCGCCTGATGTGAGCGTTGGAACGAACGACGCCCGGTAGCGGGCGGGGGGCACGCCGTAGGCCGCCTTGAAGGCGCGCGTAAACGCCTCCTGGCTGCCGTAGCCGGCCCGCCGCGCCACGCGGGGGATGGGCAGTTCACCCGTGATCAGCTCCGCCGCCGCACGATGCAGGCGCAGCCTGCGCACCGTGTCGGCCGCCGTTTCCCCCTGCATCGCGCGGTAGACGCGATGGAAGTGGTAGGGCGAGAGACAGGCCACGTCCGCCAGCCGCGTCAGGTCGAGCGTGTCGTCGAGGTGATCGGCCAGCCACATGAACACCCGCTCGAGCCGCTCGGCGTAGTCGCTCCGGGTCGTCGTCCGTTCGTTCATGGGCTGATGCTAGAGAGGTGGCTTTGACCTGGATTGCGATCTTCTCATTGCGGGTGTGAAAAGATACCGATACTCGTGAACGGAACCGCGTTTCCGCTGCCGCTCTCGGCCTACGCCGACCCGCCCGGAAGCGGACTCCTCGACCTGCTGTGGTCGCGCATCGCGGCCGAGCCGTTCAATGCCGTGGCCACCGGCATCTTCCTGCTGGCTGTCCTTCACACCTTCGTGGCGGCCCGGTTTGCCGAAGCGGCCCATCGCCGGCAGACACGCGCCGACGCCGCCGCGCTCGCCGCCGGGCGCATGCCGGTGCCGGACGTCGCGGCGGGTGTCCTGCACTTTTTCGGCGAAGTCGAAGTCGT
>Ga0315912_10006792_pt1 | contig 10166 bp, 7 predicted proteins | sample VfabasoilMG_FD_204469 | JGI IMG/M metagenome (GOLD analysis project Ga0315912, IMG submission 204469) | Garden soil microbial communities collected in Santa Monica, California, United States - V. faba soil | ecosystem: Environmental > Terrestrial > Soil > Garden | place: USA: California... | reverse complement strand
GCCCATGGTGTAGAAGGGCGCCTGTTCGCGCACCCCGTTCCAGCCGCCCAGGCTGGTCATGAGCCCGTCGATGACGCCGGACTCGAGCGCGCTCGGCACTTCACCGAAGTTCATGACGACCGGACTTGCTTTCCACGCCTCGAGCGCGGCATTCTCGACCGGCCCCATGCTGCGCATTTTTTTGCCCGTGAAGTCGTCGGGCTTGGCGTAGCGCCGCTTGCCGCCGACGCCCATGCCGAAGCTCATGTGACCGGCGCCGAATACCTTGATGAGCTGCTTTTTCTCGAGCCGGTCCACCAGCATCTGATAGGTCTTGGTTTTCTCGAGGCTGTCCACCGCGCCGACGGTGGTGAGGATGCCGGGGCCAACGACCGACATCATCCAGGCGTCAACCGGCGCAGTCTTCCCGATCTGCATCCAGGTCATCTCAAGGTTGCCCTGGCGCATGGCCTCGAAGGCTTCGGGCACGGTGTAAAGCGCGCCGGCGTAGTAGAGCCGCGCTTCGCTACCGGGGATGACCTGCGGCAGGCGGTCGGCGAAGTGTCTCATCGCAAGGGCTGCCGGGTGCGGCGGCGGCGGGAAATCGGCGACGAAACGCAGCACGACTTTTTGTGGCGTGCCCTGCGCCTCGGCGTTCCGCGGGCATCCCCAGGCAACAGCAAGCGCGGCCATGAAACATGTGGCCGTGATCATTACCCTGGATCGATGCAATTGGTCGTATTCCATGGCTCCTCCATCGCAGTCATTTATGATCGGGATTGCCCATTCATTCCCGGACTTCAGGCGAACTGACTGCTGAACCTATATGAACGACCAGCCAGCGTCAAGGTTCCCGCATCTCCAGGTGTGCGTAGCGGCCGATGGCGACAGCACCCTGTTGCAGTGCAAGAAACTGCGGGCTGGCGCGTAAGCGTGCGGTCTATCCGCGCGCCGACTGCAGCTTGGGGGTGCGCTTGCGATCCTCGGGATGGTCCCAGCCCTTGAAGCGGGGCGGGCGCTTCTCGGCGAAGGCCTTGCGCGATTCCATCAGATCGTCTTTTGCGCCGTGATCCTTCAGCCGCGAGGCGAGATCCTCGAATTCCTCCGCGACGCGGGGGCGCATGGCCCGCATCAGCGTCAGGGTATTGACGCGCGATGCCGGTGGCAGGGTCATCAGATGCGCGGCCATTTCGCGCGCGGCGGGCAGCAGTTCTTCCGCCTCCACCAATCGGTTCAGAAATCCGAGCTCGTACAGGCGCTCGGCCTTGAAGCGAAAGGCGAAGGCAAGTTCGGTCGCCACGGTGTGCGGAAGATTGCCGTTGACGCCGTGATCATAGCCGCCCAGCAACCAGCGTTTCGCCTCTGACGACTCGAAAGTCGCGCCGCGCACGGCAACCCGCAGATCCGCGCGCTCGACCAGTTTGAACCCGCCGCCCATGGCGAAACCATTGACCGCTACGATCACCGGCTTGTCGAGCGTGCCGTCGTTGTACGGATTGTCGGTTTTCAGCCCCGGCGCCCCCGCGCTGCCGACCCGGCCGCGTTCGACGGACTCCTTCATGTCCTCGCCGGCGCAGAAGGCCCGCCCGGTGCCGGTGAAGATCGCAACCTCCAGATCGCGGCTGTCGCGGAACTCGCACCACGCATCGGCCAGCCCGTTGCGCATGTCGGTGCCGAGCGCATTCATCCGGTCCGGCCGGTTCATCCGGATCACCATGATTCCATCATTGCCACGCTCGATTTCGATAAAGCTCATTTCGATCTGCCTTTCACCTGCTTGGTTGTGTCCGGATCGACGCCGGCAGCCCCGCTCGCCTTGAGTGCGGCAATTTCAGCCGCTGTGTAGCCGTACTCTTTCAGTATCACATCGGTGTCGGCGCCGGGCGCCGGTGCCGCGCGTCGCAGCGAGGTCGAAGTGCGCGAGAGTCGCACCGGCGAGCGCACGAGCGTGAGTTTCTTGCCGTAGCGCTCGCTCTCGATTTCCTGCGCCATCGCGAGATGCCGCACCTGCGGGTTCTCGAAGACCTTGTCGATGGTGAGGATCGGTCCGCTGGGCACGCCCACTGCGTTAAGGGCGTCGATCAGGTCATCCCTCGCCCAGGTCCGCGTCTTCTCCTCAACCAGCGCGCGCAGCGCCGGGCGATGCTTGCCCCGTTCCGTGCGCGTGGCAAAGCGTTCGTCCTTGACCAGGTCCTCGGCGCCGATCACCTTGAGGAAGTCGAGAAACATGCGGTCGCCGGCGGCGGCAATGCTGACCATGCCATCCTTCGCCGGGAACACGCCCATCGGGAACGCGGTGGGGTGGTCGTTGCCCGCCTGGGGCGCGACTTCGCCGCCGATCAGCCAGCGTGTGGCCTGGAAGTCGAGCATCGCGATCATCGCCTCCAGCAGCGAGGTCTGCACCCACTGGCCTTCGCCGGAGCGTTCGCGCTCGATCAGGGCGGCCATGATGCCGTGGGCGAGATACATTCCCGCGCACAGATCCGAGATCGGAATGCCCACGCGCCAGGGGCCGCCGCCGGGCGGGCCGGTGATGCTCATCAGGCCACCGAGTCCCTGCGCGATCTGGTCGACGCCCGGCCGTTTGCCGTAGGGGCCGTCCTGCCCGAAACCCGAGTTGCTGCCGTACACGATGCGCGGGTTGATTGCCCTCAGGGTTTCGTAGTCCACCTTGAGGCGGTATTTGACTTCAGCGCGGAAGTTTTCCACTACGACGTCGGCGTCCTTGACCATGCGGTAGAACACCGCGCGTCCGGCGTCGGTCTGAAGGTTGAGGGCGAGCGAGCGCTTGTTGCGATGCAGGTTCTCGCGGTCGAAGGCCGGGAAGACCGAATCCAGTCCGCCGCCTTGTTCGGGGCGCAGCACCTGGGTGACCTGGGCGCCGTGATCCGCAAGGACGCGCACGCAGGTCGGCCCGGCGCGCGCAATGGTGAGGTCGAGAACCTTGATGTGGGCGAGCGGGCCGGCACTGCCGTTGCTGCTGGGGAGGGTCATGGTGGCTGGGGTTCCTTTCTTCGTGGGATCAGGCGCTCGCCACCGGATAGCGGGACGGTGAGTCGAGCACGGTAGTAGGTTCCATATGGCGCCGCTGGGCCAGGTCGAAGCTCCCCAGCGCCCGATGCAGGGTGCAGCGATTGTCCCACAGCCCGATCAGTTCGAGGTCCATGGGTTCCCGCCCTTCAACCACGTGGCGGCCAGACCGGCGGATGGTAGCCGCGCGGCACCGACGGGCGTGCCCAGCGCGCGGGCGTCTCGGACATCTGCACCACCGGCGCAAGATGCGTGATACGCCCGATCGGCGATACGTGTTCCATCAGCAGAGGCTGCAATTCGTCCGCCGGGAATTCCGCCGGAAGGTGCGCGTAGGCGGCGGGCTCGAGGATCCCATTTTGCCGGATCCAGTGGCCCGCGCCCGCGAGCGACGCGCGCACCAGCCAGCTGCCGCCTTCGCGCACGCGGCGGGCGAGCGCCACCATCGCGCCGAAGGCGAGCACGTACCCGGCGACGTAATCCTGCGCGGAATACGGCAGGAACGCGGGACGCTGATTATTGGGCTGCCAGGCAAATCCGTTTGCCGACTGAACGACGGTATCGTAGCCGCGGCGTTCACGCCAGGGGCCCTCGCGCCCCCATGCGCTCAATGTGACATAAACGATGCCGGGCCGCAGCTGCGCGAGCGCCTCGGGCGACAGGCCATGGCGTGCGAGCGCCCCCGGCCGGTACGACTGTGAAAATATGTCGCACTCGCGCACCAGCCCGCGCATGGTTTCCGCCTCGCGGGGATTGCGCAGGTCGATGTGGGTGCACAGTTTGCCGATGCCGGTATCGAAATCGGTCGGGCCCATGTCGGCCAGGTCTTCACGCGTGACGCGAAGCACGTCGGCGCCGTGTTCGGCGAGCGTGCGCGCGCAGGTCGGTCCGGCCAGCACACGCGTGAGATCGAGCACGCGCACACCCGAGAGTGGCCGGCCGCCCGCCGGCAGCGGCTGCGCGGGCGCCTCGCCGATCTTCACGATCTCCAGCAGCGGCAGGCGCGCCACCGCCTGCATCTGCGGCAAAGCGCGCCACTGCTCTTCGCTGCGCACGAAGCTGCATGCGCCGCCGCCTTCGAAGATGGCGTTCTCGAGCTCGATGCCATCCCACTTCAGGACGGCCTGCGCGACGGCATCCCGCTGCCGGGGCGCGCCGAGCACCGCGAGGTTGCGATCCCGCAGGTTGAAAAAGTTGCAGTGCAGATACATCCAGCGGCCATCCCGCAACGGGTAGAAACCGGTGATTTTTTCGGGGTCGTCCGCAGGTTTCTCGCCGTTGATCTTGAGGTAGCGCGATCCCCGCAACGCGGCGGCGGCAGCGCGCATGCTCACGCGCACCTGCTGCCGCCTCCCGGTCTTCAACGCCCACAACTCGGCCGCAGCCAGGCCGGTGGCGGCCATCGCCGCTGCTCCTGGTGCGACCGGCTTGTAACGCGTGGGAAAGACAGGTTCGGAACCGGTAATCTCGACCGCGTCGGCGGCTGACGCAGGCAGGCCGGCGAGCTGGGTCAGTTCGATGAGGGAGGGATGGGCCAACGGTCAGTCTGTCGGGTGGTTACGCGTGCGTCGCCCGCGGAGGGTAACACGGTTGGCCGAGCAGCGGAATTTCGAGGAAGGAAGGCGTGGCGCCGGCATGATGCACGGTATTGGTGGCGGGTCGCAGGTCAGTTTCGGTATCGTTCGCCAGCCTGGGGTTGCCGCTGTTGGTGTTGCGGGCGCGGCGCGGGAAGTTGCTGCTGGTCACATCGACTTCGATGCGGTTGCCGGCGCGGAAGGTGTGGTGGAGATGGGCGAGGCTCAGGGTCAGCCGATAGACCCGGCCGGGCTCGAGGTGCCGGGGTTCGGGCGAGGCGTCGCGGAACATCGCACGCACCACTCCATCCATCAGGAGCAACGCCCGGCCGTCGGGGTGAACCTCTACCAGCTTGGCGACGAAGTCGGTGTCGCGGCAGTTGGATTCGACGTGCAGCGTCACACGCGCCTCGCCGGCCACGGTCAGATCCGCGGTCAGCGGCGCGCCACGATAGATGAGCCCGTAATTGGGCAGGGCCTGAATCGGACGCTGGTCGCGCGGCCCGGCGTCGATCAGCATGTTGCGCCCGCCCAGCGTCGGGATCGGACGCCGCGGATCGTAGCGATAGCTGCGAGGCGGACCGCCGGGACCGTCGGCGCGGAGGCCGCCATCGCCGCAGAGGTAGAGTCGATGCGGCGTCGTCCCGGGCGGCGGCCAGCATACGGCATGGCGCCAGTCGTCGGCGACGTAGTGTTCGCGATCTTCGACCCAGGCGCGCGGCGAATAGAACACCGCCGGCTGGTCCATGATGCCGGTGGGCTCGTCCTTGAGCCAGTATCCGAACCATTCGAAGTAGGGATCGCGTGGCCAGAAATTCGGCTCGTAGACGAAATAGTGGTCGTTGGGCCCGATCCACAGGATCTGATTGCCGACGCGCGCCTGGATGTCGTTGAACGCCGCCACCACGCTCGTCTGGAAGATGTCGAACCAGGTGGTGACGTGGAAACCCGGGATGTCGATGGCGCGCCGGAAATTGTGTCGCGTCCGAAACGCATCGGGGGCGGGGTGAGCCAGGATTTCGTCGAGGAACGGCTGCCAGGTGGTGAAGTCCGGGTAGCCGGCGAGCGGGAGCCGCATCCAGTCCGCGCAGCCCACGTAGGGCGGATCGGACTGGCGCGCGGCATCGAGGCGCGCGTAGCGCATGGCCGCGGCGGCCGCGGCGGCATCCATTTCTGCCGCCCCGATTCCGAACCGGCGCATCATGGCTTCGCGATGCGTGGCCGAGAGCCCGGGAATATTGCGCGACACCCAAAGCCACAGCCGCTCCATCTCGATCGACTGACCCTCGTAAACCACGTCGTCGTAAATGCTGGAGCCGCCTGCTTGAATGAAGAAGGCGCGCAGGCTGGGATGGCGCTGCGATGCTGCGGCAAAGGTCGTGGTCGCCGCGGCGGATGAGCCGGACATGCCGACCCGGTGATTGGTCCACGGCTGGCCGGCAATCCATTCCAGGGTATCGAGGCCATCGGCCGCGTCGTCGGCATAGACGCGATCCTCGCCCTCCGAACCGTAGCGGCCGCGCGTGTCCTGGTAAACCGCGGCGTAGCCGTGCCCGACAATCTCGCGCCATCCGCGCAGGATGGAACCGCGCCACGGCGCCAGCGGGCTCGGCAGCCAGCCCCGCGCGCAGTCGGTCACGTTCTGGCCCTCGGGCGAAGTGATGCCGTAAGGCGTACGCTGCAGGATGACCGGGTAGCGGGGTCCGCCGCCGGCCGGCAGAAAGACAAAGGTGTTGAGCCGAACGCCGTCGCGCATGGCGACCATGGCCTGGCCGCAGCGCGTGCCATCGGCAGCGGAAATCGGTAGCATGACTCGGCTTCAGGGTCTCTCGTGCGTCGGCGCCGTCGACTGTGGCAGCCGGCATTATGGAGCAATCCCGCCGGGGTGCCGATAGACCGTGGGGGAGATTCCGGGTAACGTACGGTTTGCGTTTAGCTTATTGTCGTGCGAGGTCCGGACGGGCCTCTTACCGGGAGGAGTCATGAAAATCAGTCACCGCATTCAGTCGGGTCTGGCATTGGCCTTCTTGCTCGGCGCATCGTCGGCCTGGGCACAGAACGTGAAGATCACCCCGCTCGGCTCGCATGAGGGGGAGTTGTGCGCCAATGATCGCGCCACGCTGTTTGAAGACCCGACCGGGGTTCGCATCCTCTACGACGTGGGCCAGACTCTGACCGGCGCCGACGACCCGCGCCTGGGCACCATCCACCTCGTGCTGCTGAGCCACGTGCACGGGGATCACATCGGTGACCAGAAACTGAAGGCGCCCGGCGCCGGAACCTGCACCAACTCGGAGCGGGTGCCGGCTGGCCCGAATTCCATGACCGCGGAGGTTGCAGCGGCAAAGAACGCCGCGATCGTGATGACGAGCGACATGGGTACTTTCATCGGCAGGAAAATCCAGAACATCCGCGGCAAGCCGATTGCCCTCTGCCCGCAAACCGCGGGCGTGACCAATGTTCCGGTCGCCACGTCGTGCCGCTCGAATACGCATCTCGGAGGGGCGTTCATCGCAAGGGCGGCGGGCGCATCGCAAGGGGTGGAAATCACCATCGTATACGCCTCACACGCCAACAATGTGCCGCTCTCCCTGCTGTCGGAGGCGCAGCGCGCGAACCTGGGCCCTGACGGCGCCGGCATGGTGATCGGGCCGCCGACCGGCTACGTCGTCAAGTTCACCAACGGCCTCACGGCCTATCTGTCGGGCGACACGGGGATACACACCGAGATGAAAACGGTCGTGAACGAGTATCACAAGGCAAATCTTGCGGTGTTGAACCTTGGGCCGAGCGCCGGAACCGTGATGTCGGGCGCGCACGCCATGAACGAGCTCGTGCGGCCGGCGGCGGTGATCCTGACGCATCCCAACGAGGCGGTGACCGAGGGCGGCAAGCTGCGGCCCGCTTCGCGCACGGCGGCGCTCATCAAGCAGCTCAAGGGCGTCACGCCGCACCTTGCCATCAGCGGCCGGACGATGGAGTTCGACGGCAATGCGGCCTGCGTTTCCGGTTGCTGAGGGGGGCATGCCATGCAAGCGGTGAATGCAGGCGGCGGGTTTGGCTTGTGGGCGGCAATCCTGCTGATCGCCATCAGCACCTTTGCGCCGGCGCAGGCACCCGCGCCGCCCTCGCACGCGCCGGTAGTGAAGGAAGGAAAGACGGTCAAGGTGTCACCGCACGTGTACCTGATTCCGGACGAGCGTATCCCGATGGTTCCCAACGTCGGTATCATCGTCGGCACGAAAGCGACGCTGGTGGTCGATCCGGGCATGGGGCTGCGCAGCGGCGAGGCGGTGATGCGCGAAGTGCGGAAAGTGAGCAGGGGCGGCGAGCTTTACATCGTCAATACGCACTTTCATCCCGAGCACACCACCGGCGAGATGGCATTTCCGGCCGATGCGAAGATCGTACGCGCGCAGGCTCAGCAGCAGGATATCGAGGAAATGGGGATGAAATGGGTGAAGAACTTCGCCAGTCGTTCCCCCGCGCTCGCCGAGATCCTCCAGGGCGTCACGTTCCGCGCGCCGGCTGAAGTCTTCGAGCGCGAGAAGACGCTTGATCTGGGCGGCGTGCGCGTGCGCGTCATGCGGCTTGGCCCTGGACACACGCGCGGCGACACCGTTGCGCATGTTGAAGGCGATGGCGTGCTGTTCTCCGGCGATCTGGCGATGAAGAACCTGTTTCCGGCCTTCGCGACGCCGCAATCGCGCAGCCGGTCATGGATCGAAAGCCTGGATCAACTCGATGCGCTCAAACCCCGCATCGTCATAGGCGCCCATTTCGACATGACCGATGCCACGGTCATCGAGGCTTACCGCGGCTACCTCAAGTCGCTGCAGTCGCGCGTCGCCGAGGTGAAGAAGCAGGGCAAGACATCGGATGAGAGCGCCGAGTTGTTGCGCGCGGAGTTTCGTGCGAAATATCCTGACTGGGAGCAGCCGCTGCGGATACACAATGCCGTGACGGCGATCTATGCCGAGCTACAATGATTCACGATGGGATGGCTTAGCGCAAGGAGCGACGACATGACTAGGCGTAAACGGTGGTGCCTGGGCGCGACGATGGCCGGCGTTGTTGCGATCCTGGCTGCCTGTGCGGCCCAGTTGACCCAGCACGGCGCCGACCCGTCGATCCGCGTCGGCGAGAATGATCTTGGCGGCGTCGTGACGAGCGCGCAGGGCCCGGAGGCGGGCGTGTGGGTCATAGCCGAGACGAAAGACCTGCCCACCAAGTTCGCGAAAATGGTCGTGACCGACGATCGCGGGCGCTACGTCATGCCGGAGCTTCCGAAAGCCCACTATAGGGTGTGGGTGCGCGGCTACGGGCTGGTCGATTCACCCAAGATCCTGGCCGTGCCCGGCCGGATATTGGATCTCAAGGCCGTGCCGGCGCCGAGCGCTGCAGCGGCGGCCGAGTACTATCCGCCGATCTACTGGTATTCGATGCTCGGGGTGCCGGCGAAGACCGAGTTTCCCGCGGGGCAGATGAAGTCCCAGCCGGAGTGGTTGAACCAGATCAAGACGACCGGCTGCATGTCGTGCCACGCGCTGGGCACCAAGTGGACGCGCACGATGCCCAGGGACTTCGCCCATTACAAGACTTCAGCCGAGGCCTGGGCGCGGCGTATTGCGTCCGGTCAGGCCATGACGCAGATGATCAACGTTCTCGGCAGGCTCGACCAGCAGCGCGCGCTCGCGCTGTTCGGCGACTGGACCGATCGAATCGCCGCCGGCGAGCTGCCGTTCGACAAGCCGTCGCGGCCGCAGGGCGTTGAGCGCAACATCGTCATCACCTCATGGGACTGGAGCACGCCGACGGGCTACATGCACGACCTGATCTCAACCGACCGGCGCAATCCCACGGTCAACGCCCGCGGCAAGCTTTTCGGAGCGCCGGAGGAGAGCACGGATTTCTTCCCGGTGCTCGATCCCAATACCCATACCGCAACGCAGGTGAAACATCCGGTGCGCGACCCGAAGACGCCGTCGTCGAAGAGCAACCCCATGGCGCCTTCCCCCATCTGGGGGCCGCAGCCGATCTGGGACAGCCAGACCAGCATACATAATCAGATGATGGACGAGAAGGGACGTGTCTGGATGGCGGCGCGCGTGCGCCCCCCGGCCAACCCGGACTTCTGCAAGAAGGGCTCGGACCATCCTTCGGCCAGGGTATTTCCGCTGAACGCCGCCAACCGTCACCTGTCGATGTACGATCCTGCGACCGGTCAGTTCAAGCTGATCTCGACGTGCTTTCCAACGCACCACGTGATCTTCGCCGAGGATGCGAATAACACGTTATGGGTGTCGAGCGGCGTTACCGGCCCCGGCGCGGCCGGCTGGCTCAATCGCAAGATGTACGAGGAAACCGGCGATGAGGTGAAATCGCAGGGCTGGACGCCGTTCATACTCGATGCCAACGGCAACGGCAAGCGCGACGCTTACGTCGAGCCCAATCAACCGACCGATCCGGGCAAGGACAAGCGGATTGCGACCAACCTCTACTCAGTCGCCGTCAATCCGCGGGACGGATCGGTATGGGGCACGAACCTGGGATATCCCGGACAAGTTGTTCGCGTCGCCCCGG
>Ga0315912_10006791_pt1 | contig 10166 bp, 6 predicted proteins | sample VfabasoilMG_FD_204469 | JGI IMG/M metagenome (GOLD analysis project Ga0315912, IMG submission 204469) | Garden soil microbial communities collected in Santa Monica, California, United States - V. faba soil | ecosystem: Environmental > Terrestrial > Soil > Garden | place: USA: California... | reverse complement strand
CACGTGCGTGTAGCGACCGATGTGTTCACCCAGACCGTGCACGATCAGCACGCTGCGCGTTGCAGCGGCCGGCCAGTGCTGCAGATGCAGCTGCAGCCCGTCGCGGGTGTTCAGGCGTTCGGGCAGCGCAGGCATCGGCGCAGTGTAGTCAGTTGGCCGTGTCCTTCCACCCGCCGCCGAGGACCTTGTAGAGGGTGACGAGGTTTTGCTGCTGGGCGGCCTGCACGACGATGGTGGCCTGCTGGGTCTGGAACAGCGCGCGCTGCGCATCGAGCACGTCCAGGAAGCTGGAGATGCCGTTGCGAAAGCGCAGCTCGGCCAGTTCCGAGCGCTTCTGTTCCGCTTCGGTCTGCGCCTGCTGCGCGCGCAGCTGCTCGCCATAGGTGGCGCGCCCGGCCAGCGCGTCGGCCACCTCGCGGAAGGCCACCTGGATCGAGCGCTCGTACTGCGCTACCGCGATGTCGCGGTTGGCCTGGCTGAGTTCCAGGTTGGCCTGGTTGGCCCCGGCATCGAAGATCGGCAGCGTGATGCGCGGGGCGAACTGCCAGGCGCGGTTGTCGAACAGCCCGCCCAGGTCGTCGCTGGCCAGGCCGATGCTGCCGGTCAGCGTGATGCGCGGGAAGAAGGCTGCCTTGGCCGCGCCGATGTTGGCATTGGCCGCCTGAAGTTGTCGCTCGGCCTGGCGCACGTCGGGGCGGCGCTCCAGCAGCTCGGAGGGCAGCCCGGCGGGCAGCTCGGCCAGCAGGCCCTGCGATTGCAGCGCCAGCGGCGCCGGCAGATCCTTGGGCAGCGGCTGGCCCACCAGCAGCACCAGCGCGTTCTCGTTTTGCAGCCGCTGGCGCTGCAGCAGCGCCAGCGCGGCCTTCGCGCCTTCGACCAGCGTCACCGCCTGCGCCAAGTCGTAGTCGGACAGCGCGCCGTTGTCGAACTTCAGCTTCAGCAGTCGGTAGCCCTGCTCGCGCGAATCCAGCGTCTTGCGCGCCGCTTCCAGCTGCGCGTCGTCGGCCAGCAGCGTCAGATAGGTGTTGGCCACCGCGGCGATCAGGCTGATCTGCGCGGCCTTGCGCGCCTCCTCGCTGGCGAAGTACTGCTGCAGCGCGGCGTCGCTCAAGCTGCGCACGCGGCCGAACAGGTCGAGCTCGTAGCCGGTGATGTTCAGCCCCGCGGTGTAGTAGGTGTTGTTGCCCTGGTTGTCGGCGTTGGGCTGGTACAGCCCGGTGGCGCCGAGCATCAGCGTGGGGAACTGCTCGGCGCGCTGGATCTGGTACTGCGCGCGCACGCGCTCGATGTTCAGCACCGCCACGCGCAGGTCGCGGTTGTTGTGCAGCGACAGCTCGATCAGCTTCTTCAGCCGCGCATCGGTGAAGAACTGCGCCCAGTCCAGATCGGCCGCCGGCTGCGTGCTCGCAGCACCGGCCGCAGCAGCCTGCAGCGCGTCGGGGTAGCTCGCCGCCACCGGCGCGGCCGGCCGCTCGTACGGCGGCGCCATCGACGCACAACCGCCCAGCAGCAGCGCCAGGCCGGCCGCGGCGAGCGAAACAAGGCTACGCATGGGCCGCCTCCGGGGACACGCGTCGGGCCCTGCGGCCGCGCAGCAGCGCATAGAAGGCCGGCGTCAGGAAGATGCCGAACAGCGTCACGCCGACCATACCGCAGAACACCGCGATGCCCATCGCACGGCGCATCTCGCTGCCGGCGCCGATGCCCAGGATCAGCGGGATGACGCCGGCGCAGAAGGCGATCGAGGTCATCAGGATCGGCCGCAGCCGCAGGCGGCAGGCGTGGATGACGGCATCGAACATCGCTTCGCCGCGGTCTTCGAGATCCTTCGCGAACTCGACGATCAGGATCGCGTTCTTGCAGGCCAGGCCCACCAGAACGACTAGCGCCACCTGCGTGAAGATGTTCAGATCGCCGGGCTGCAGGAAGGGCGGGAAGCTCGACATCCAGACGCCGAACAGCGCCGACAGGATGCCCATCGGCACGATCATCACGATCACCAGCGGCAACATCCAGCTCTCGTACTGCGCGGCCAGCACCAGGATCACCAGCAGCACCGACAGCGCCAGCACCGCGGCCAGGATCGGCAGCTTGACGCCGGTGCCCGGCAGCGTGAGGTCGCGCGTCAGCCGGTCCTGGTAGGACAGTTCGGTCCATTCGTAGCCGATGCCGCGCGGCAGTCCCTTCAGCAGCGTTTCCATCTCGGCCTCGGCCTCGCCGGAGGAGAAGCCGAACTTCGGCGCGCCGTTGATGTCGGCTGACGGGTAGCCGTTGTAGCGCGTGACCCGCGTCGGGCCGAAGGTGGGCTCCACCTTCATCAGCGCGCCCAGCGGCACCATCTCGCCGGCGGCGTTGCGCGTCTTCAGGCTGGTGATCGCCTGCGCGTCGTTGCGGAAGGGCGCGTCGGCCTGCACGATGACCTGGTAGGTCTTGCCGAACTTGGTGAAGTCGTTGACGTACAGCGAGCCGAGGTTGACTTGCATCGTGTCGTAGATGTCGGCCAGGTTGATGCCCATCTGCTTGGCGCGGGTGCGGTCGACATGCGCGTAGAGCTGCGGCACGTTGATGTCGTAGGTCGAAAACGGCGTGCCGACGCTCGACTTCGGGTTGCCGTAGATGCCGCCGAGCGTGCCCCACACCGCGCCGTACAGCGCCTGCTCGCCCAGCCCGCCGCGGTCCTGCACCTGCAGCTTGAAGCCGCCGGCATTGCCCAGCCCGTCCACGCCCGGCGGTGGCACGACGAACATGCGCGCGCCCTGGATTTGCTGGATCGCGCCGTTCACCTTGCCGAGGATCGCGTCCTTGGTCTTGTCGGCCGAGCGCCGCTGGTCGAAGGGTTCGAGGCCGAAGAAGATGATGCCCTCGTTCGGCGCGGCCGAGAAGCCGGCGATCGACAGCCCCGGGAAGGCCACCGAATCGATGATGCCCGGCACGCCGAGAGCGATGCGGCTCATCTCGCGGATTACCGCCTCGGTGCGGTCCAGCGTAGCGCCGGCGGGCAGCTGGGCGATGCCGATCAGGTATTGCTTGTCCGGCGCCGGCACGAAGCCGGCCGGCACGCGCGTGAAGACGAAGGCCGTCAGCCCCAGCAACACCGCATACACGAGCAGTGCCACCGACTTGCGCCGCACGACGCGCGCGACGCCGCGGCCATAGGCTTCGCTGCGCCGGCCGAACCAGCCGTTGAACCAACGGAAGAAGCCGCCCAGCACACGGTCCATCGCGCGTGTCAGCGCGTCCTTCGGTGCATCGTGCGAGCGCAGCAGGATCGCGCTGAGCGCCGGCGACAGCGTCAGCGAGTTGAAGGCCGAGATCAGCGTCGAGATGGCGATGGTCACCGCGAACTGCTTGTAGAACTGCCCCGACAGACCGGGCACGAAGGCCAGCGGCACGAATACCGCGCACAGCACCAGCGCAATGGCGATGATCGGCCCCGACACCTCGTGCATCGCCTTGACCGTGGCGTCGTGCGGCGACAGGCCGCTGGCGATATTGCGTTCGACGTTCTCGACGACGACGATGGCGTCGTCGACGACGATGCCGATGGCCAGCACCAGGCCGAACAGCGTCAGCGTGTTGATCGAATAGCCGAGCAGCAGCAGGAAGGCGAAGGTGCCGACGATCGACACCGGCACCGCCAGCAGCGGGATCAGTGACGCGCGCCAGGTCTGCAGGAAGACGATGACCACCAGCACCACCAGCGCCACCGCCTCGAACAACGTGGCCACCACCTTCTCGATCGAGGTCTGCACGAAGCGTGTCGGGTCGTAGACGATGCTGTAGTCCATGCCCTGCGGGAAACCCGGCTTGAGCCGTTCCATCGCCTTGCGCACCGCGTTCGACAGCGCCAGCGCGTTCGAGCCCGGCGCCTGGAACACCGCGATCGCCGCCGCCTCCTTGTTGTTCAGCAGGCTGCGCAGTGAATAGGTGTTGGCGGCCAGCTCGACGCGGCCCAGGTCGCGGATGCGGATCAGCCCGCCGGTGCCGGGGTCGGTGCGCACGATGATGTCGGCAAACTCCTCTTCGCTGGCCAGCCGCCCCTGGGTGTTGACCGACAGCTGGAACTCGGTGCCCTTGGGTGACGGCGACGCGCCCACGGTGCCGGCCGCGACCTGCGCGTTCTGCTCGCGGATCGCGCCGATGACCTCGGCGGTGGTCAGGTTGCGCGCCGCCAGCTTGGCAGGGTCGAGCCAGATGCGCATCGCATAGTCGCCGGCGCCGAACATGAAGACCGAGCCCATGCCCGGAATGCGCAGTAGTTCGTCGCGCACGTTCATCTGCCCGTAGTTGCGCAGGTAGAGCGCGTCGCGGCTGTCGTCGGGGCTGACCAGATGCACCACCATGGTCAGGTTCGGGCTCGACTTCTCGGTGGTCACGCCGATCTGGCGCACGATGTCGGGCAGCCGCGGCAGCGCGCGGTTGATGCGGTTCTGCACCGCCGTCTCGGCCACCTCGGGGTTGGTGCCGATCTTGAAGGTCACGGTCACCGTCAGGCTGCCGTCGGCGGTGGCCTGCGATTCGAAGTACAGCAGGTTCTCGACGCCGTTGATCTGCTCCTCCAGCGGCGTGGCCACGGTCTCGGAGATGACGCGCGGGTTGGCGCCGGGAAACTGCGCGCGCACCACGATTTGCGGCGGTGCCACCTCCGGATACTCGGACACCGGCAGGTTGAAGATCGCCAGCAGCCCGACCAGGAAGATGAAGATCGACAGCACGCCGGCCAGGCGCGGCCGGTTGATGAAATAGCTGGAGATGTTCATGGCCGTGTCCCGGTCGACGCTGCCGGGGCGGGCACGGGCATGCCGCTGGCGTCGACCTGCAGCACCTGCGGCGCCACCGGCATGCCCGGCACGACGCGCTGCAGGCCTTCGACGATGACGTTGTCGCCGGGCTTGACGCTGCTGCCCGCGATGACGCGCATGCCGCCCTGCAGCGCGCCGAGCTGCACCTCGCGGAACTGCGGCCGGCCGTCGGCGCCGACCACGTAGACGAACTTCTTCGTCTGGTCGGTGCCTATCGCGCGCTCCGGCACCAGCAGCGCCGCATAAGGCGTGCTCGTGCCCATCGTCAGCTTCACCGCCAGGCCAGGGGTGAACTGCCCCTTGCCGTTGTCGAAGCTGGCGCGCATGCGGATCGCGCCGGTCTGCGGGTTCAAACGGTTGTCGACGAAGTCGACACGGCCTTCGTGCGGATGGCCAGCCTCGCTGGCCAGGCCCATGCGCACGCGCGGTGTCTTGTCCGGGCCGGCCATGACGCGCAGGTAGGTCTGTTCGCTGATGTCGAAATAGGCATAGACCTTGGCGGTGCCGGCGATGGTGGTCAGTACCGTCTGGTCGTTGACCAGGTTGCCCGCGGTCACGTTGGCACGCGACACGCGCCCGCTGATCGGCGAACGCACCGACGCGTACTCGAGGTTCAGGCGCGCGCTGCGCAGCGCCGCCTCGGCCGTCTTGATGTCGGCCTGCGTGGTGCGCGCACCGGAACTCAGCTGGTCGAACTCCTGGCGCGACACGGCCTTGGCGTCGACCAGCGCCTGTGCGCGTTTCAGCTCGGTCTGCGCCAGGTCGGCGCGCGCCGACACGGCGGCCAGCTGCGACTCGGCGCGCGCCACGTCGGCGGCGAAGCCGCGCGAGTCAATGCTGAACAGCAGCTGCCCCTTCTTCACCAGCGCGCCGTCGCTGAAATGCACCTGGTCGATGGTGCCGGCCACGCGCGGCCGCAGTTCGACGAATTCACTGGCTTCGAGCCGGCCGCTGAATTCTTCGCTGTCGGCCACGGTGCGCTGCACGGCGGGCGCGACGCTGACCGGCGCGGCCGGCGGCGGGCCGCCCTGGGCATCGGCCGGGCCGCTGCAGCCGGCCAGCGATGCCATCAGCAACAGCACCGGCGCGAGCACGGCCAGGGCCGCCCGGCGAGACGCGCACGGGCGCAGGCGATCCGTCATGGACATGGGACTCCTCGGCTTTGGAGATATGGCGCGGCCTCTGACGGGCCTTTCAAAGGATTGTGGGTCGATCTGCAAAACCTGCATCGGCCATAAGGCCAATGGGGTGGCCGGGGTCAGCGATGCTCGATGCGGAACACCGCCACGCTGGCCAGCAGGTTGGGCCAGTGCCGCACCATGCGGCCGTGCTGCAGGCCAAAGCTGTCGCTGATGCGCAGCCCGAGCTTGCGCGCCAGCAGCTCGAAGTCGGCATGCGTGCCGACCCGGATGTTCGGCGTGTCGTACCACTGGTAGGGCAGCGCCTTGGTCACCGGCATGCGCCCGCCGAGCACGCTGAGGCGGTTGGGCCAGTGCGCGAAGTTCGGGAAGCTGACGATGCCGATGCGCCCGACGCGCGCCGTCTCGCGCAGCATGCGCTCGGTGTGGCGCAGGTTCTGCAGCGTCTCCAGCTGCAGTACCACGTCGAAGCTGGCGTCCTCGAACAGCGCCAGCCCGTCTTCCAGGTTGAGCTGAATGACGTTGACGCCGCGCTGCACGCAGGCCAGCACGTTGGCGTCGGCGATCTCGATGCCGTAGCCGCTGCAGCCGCGGTGTTGCTGCAGGTGCGCCAGCAGCTCACCGCCGCCGCAGCCCAGGTCGAGCACGCGCGAGCCCGGCGGCACCAGGCTGGCGATGATCTCCAGATCCGCTCGCTCGCTCATGGCGCCTCCGCGGCCACGCGCTCGAAGTAGGCTCTGAGCACGCTGTGGTAGCGCGCATCGTCGAGCAGGAAGGCATCGTGGCCGTGCGGCGCATCGATCTCGGCATAGCTGACGTCGATGCGGTTGTCCACCAGCGCCTTGACGATCTCGCGCGAGCGCTCCGGCGCGAAGCGCCAGTCGGTGCTGAAGCTGATCAGCAGGAAGCGGTTGTGCAAGGCCGGCGCGAAGGCGCGCGCCAGGTCGCCGCCGCTGGCGCGCGCCGGGTCGAAGTAGTCGAGCGCGCGCGTGATCAGCAAGTAGGTGTTGGCGTCGAAGTACTCGCTGAACTTGTCGGCCTGGTGGCGCAGGTAGCTCTCGATCTGGAACTCGATGTCCTGCGTGCTGTAGGCCGGTTCGGCGGCGCGCAGCGTGCGCCCGAACTTGGCGTCCATCGAGTCGTCGGACAGGTAGGTGATGTGGCCCAGCATGCGCGCCACGCGCAGCCCGCGCTTGGGCACCACGCCACGGCGCTGGTAGTGGCCGCCGTGGAACTCGGGGTCGGTGACGATGGCGCGGCGCGCCACCTCGTTGAAGGCGATGTTCTGCGCCGACAGGCTGGGCGCGGTGGCCACCGCGACGCAGTGGCGCACGCGCGCGGGAAAGCGCAGCGTCCAGGCCAGCGCCTGCATGCCGCCGAGGCTGCCGCCGATCACCGCCGCCAGCTGCGTGATGCCCAGGGCGTCGAGCAGCCGCGCCTGCGCGTCGACCCAGTCCTCCACCGTCACCACCGGGAAATCGGCGCCGTAGGGCTGGCCGGGCTGGTCGGGGTTGGGGCTCATCGGCCCGGTGCTGCCGAAGCAGGAACCGGGGTTGTTGACGCCGATGACGAAGAGCTTGTCGGTGTCCAGCGGCTTGCCCGGGCCGACCAGGTTGTCCCACCAGCCGATGTTGTTCGGCTCGCCGGCGTAGTGGCCGGCGACATGGTGGCTGGCGTTCAGCGCATGGCACACCAGCACCGCGTTGCTGCGTGCGGCGTTGAGCGTGCCGTAGGTCTCGTAGGCCAGCGTGTAGTCGCGCAGCGTCGCACCGCTGCGCAGTGGCAGCGCAGCGGCGAAGTGCATCGATTGCGCAGTGACGGTACCGATCGAAGCCATGGACCCACAAACGACAAACCCGGTGCCGCAACTGTCGAGGCGCACACCGGGTGAGCCCTCTTTAGCGGCATTTGTAGAGCGCCCGCAATCCGGAACAAATCGGCGCTTTGCATGCCAGTATAACGATGCCGCGCCACCTATTGCAGCCTCGGCTCGACCAGGCCGATGTCGGCGCCGGACAAGAGCTTGTCGATGTCCACCAGCGTCAGCAGGCGCGTGCCGATCGCGGCGATGGCCAGCAGATGCTCGGCGCACAGGCCCTGGCTGAACAACGGCGCGGGGAGCAACTGGCCCGGCTGCAGTGCGATGACCTCGGACACGGCGTCGACCACCAGGCCCATCACGCGGGTGCCGACGTTCAACACCACGACCACCGTGAAGGCGTCGTAGCGCACCATGTCCAGCCCGATCCTGATGCGCATGTCGACGATCGGCACGATCACGCCGCGCAGGTTGATCACGCCTTTCACGCAGTCCGGCGTGCCGGCAATGTGCGTGGGCTTCTCGTACGAGCGGATTTCCTGCACGCGCAGCATGTCGATGCCGTATTCCGTGCTGCCGAGCCTGAAGGCCAGGTAGTCGCGCGCCGCGCTCGGCGGGGGTGGCTCGACCGGCGTGGTGCCGGCCTGCGCTGCAGGCTGCAGGTTCATGCGCATCTCCTCGAAACTCGGGGCAAACCGCCGCCACGGTGCTGGCGCTTCGGCTTGACGGCTATCGGCCGCGCTGCGTCGGACTTGATGCAGCGCTGCGATGACGACGCCATTTCCGGCCTTTTGCTGCACGGTTCCGGGCTTCACCGAGGTGCGCATGCACACCGGCCACGCTCCGCTCCGATATTGGCGACAACCATGTCGGCGGCGCCGGGAAGGTGCTGCGGCCGGCGAAGGAGTTCCTGTCATGCGCGAATGGATGAAGCGGATCGACCGGCAGCTGCCGCTGCGCTATGCGCTGTGGCTGCTGTGCGGCGTGGCGGCGCTGCTGGGCGCCACCAGCTGGGCAGCCTTCGGGCAGGGCGGCGCAGCCGCGCTGCTGTTCGGCGCGCTGGCCGCACTGGGCCTGCGCGACCGGCTGCAGACGCGCCGCTCGGTGCTGCGCAACTACCCGGTGGCCGGGCACCTGCGCTACCTGCTGGAATACATCCGCCCGGAGATCCGCCAGTACTTCATCGAGCCCGACAACGAGGCTGCGCCCTTTTCGCGCCAGCAGCGCTCGCTGGTCTACCAGCGTGCCAAGGGCGACCCGGACAAGCGCCCCTTCGGCACGCAGCGGGACGTGCATGCGCACGGCTACGAGTGGATCAACCACTCGATGACGCCGACACGGCTGCCCACGCACGACTTCCGCGTCACCATCGGCGCCGATCGCGCGCGGCCTTATTCGGCGAGCATCTTCAACATCTCGGCGATGAGCTTCGGCGCGCTCAGCGCCAACGCCATCCTGGCGCTGAACGGCGGCGCGGCGCGCGGCGGCTTCGCGCACGACACCGGCGAAGGTTCGATCAGCCAGCACCACCGCGTGCACGGCGGCGACCTGATCTGGGAGATCGGCTCCGGCTACTTCGGTTGCCGCCACGCGGACGGGCGCTTCAACCCCGAGGCCTTTGCCGCGGTGGCGCGCGACCCGCAGGTGAAGATGATCGAGCTCAAGCTCAGCCAGGGCGCCAAGCCCGGCCATGGCGGCGTGCTGCCGGGCGCCAAGGTGACGATCGAGATCGCCCAGGCGCGCGACGTGCCGCCGGGCCAGGACTGCATCAGCCCGGCCAGCCACAGCGCCTTCGACACGCCGGTGCAGCTGCTGCAGTTCATCGAACAGCTGCGCGCGCTGTCTGGCGGCACGCCCACCGGCTTCAAGCTGTGCATCGGCCACCCCTGGGAATGGTTCGCCATCTGCAAGGCCATGCTGCACACCGGCTTCGTGCCGGACTTCATCGTCGTCGACGGCGCCGAAGGCGGCACCGGTGCGGCGCCGCTGGAGTTCACCGACCACGTGGGCGCGCCGCTGCAGGAAGGGCTGCTGCTGGTGCACAACACGCTGGTCGGGCTGAACCTGCGCTCGCGCATCAAGATCGGCTGCGCCGGCAAGGTGGTGGGCGCCTTCGACATCGCGCGCGCCATGGCCCTGGGTGCCGACTGGTGCAATGCCGCGCGCGGCTTCATGTTCGCACTGGGCTGCCTGCAGGCGCAGACCTGCCACACGGGGGCCTGCCCCACCGGCGTGGCCACGCAGGACAAGCGGCGCCAGCAGGCGCTGGTGGTGCCGGACAAGGTGGAGCGCGTGTATCGCTATCACCAGAACACCTTGGAGGCGCTGAAGGAGCTGGTGCAGGCCGCCGGGCTGCAGCACCCGAACCAGATCAACGCCTTTCACATCGTGCGCCGCGCCGCCGAC
>Ga0315912_10006790_pt1 | contig 10169 bp, 10 predicted proteins | sample VfabasoilMG_FD_204469 | JGI IMG/M metagenome (GOLD analysis project Ga0315912, IMG submission 204469) | Garden soil microbial communities collected in Santa Monica, California, United States - V. faba soil | ecosystem: Environmental > Terrestrial > Soil > Garden | place: USA: California... | reverse complement strand
CGTGCTCAAGATCGAAGGCAAGAACCTGCCGGTCGTGAAGCTCGGCGATCCGTCGAAGCTGCGTCCCGGTGAGTGGGTGCTCGCGATCGGCTCGCCGTTCTCGTTCGAGAACAGTGTCACCGCCGGCATCGTCAGCGCGACGGCGCGCTCCATGCCCAGCGAAGACGGACTGGTGCAGTTCATCCAGACCGACGTGGCCGTGAACCCCGGCAACTCCGGCGGTCCGCTGTTCAACCTCAACGGTGAAGTCGTCGGCATCAACTCGCAGATCTACAGCCGCAGCGGCGGCTACATGGGCATCTCCTTCGCGATTCCGATCGATGTCGCCAACGACGTGCGCATGCAGCTGGTGAGCACCGGCAAGGTGACGCGCGGCCGCATCGGCGTGCAGATCCAGGAAGTGAATGCGCAGTTCGCCGACGCCTTCGGCCTGGATCGCCCGCGCGGCGCGCTGGTCGGGCAGGTCATCGACGGCGGTCCGGCGGAGAAGGCCGGAATCAAGACCGGCGACGTGATCCTCGGCGTCAACGGCAAGACGGTGGAACGCTCCACGCAACTGCCGGCGATCATCTCGTCGATCAAACCCGGCACGGACGCGCAGCTCGAAGTGTGGCGTGACGGCAAGAGCAAGGCGATCGCGGTCCGCGTCGACGAATACAAGGAGGAAATCCAGAAGGCCTCGAATACCGAGCCGCAGGCGCCTGCCAAGGCTGACAAACTCGGCCTGTCGGTACGGCCGCTGGCGCCGGAGGAGCGCAAGAGCGCCTCCACTCAGGGTTACCTGCTGGTCGAAGACGTGGACGGTCCCGCGGCACAGGCCGGTGTGCGGCCCGGCGACGTGATCCTCGGCGTGAATGGCAAGACGGTGAAGTCGATCGCCGAACTGCGCAGCGCCACGGCGAACGGCTCCAAGACCGTCGCCATCCTGCTCGAGCGCGATGGCGGCCAGCTGTTCCTGCCCATCCGAATCAGTTGATGTTGCTGGTGGAGTGAGACGGAAACGCCCGGCCCTGAGCCGGGCGTTTTCTTTTGCGCGACCGCTCGCGCCGTGGATGAAGCCGAGCTCAATCGAACATTAGAAACACTGCAGGGGTCGAGACCGAATCCAGACCATTTCATAACTACATTCGAAAGCCCGGTCCGTAACCTGCTCCTCACACCAAACAACCCGTGAGGACAACGTGAAGACCTTGATTGCCAGTTTCTTTCTCGCCGGCGTCGCCGTGCTCAGTGGCTGCGCCAGCGCTCCGGCCTCGGATGCGCCATCCGCCCCCGACCTTTCGAGTTATCGCGCCGCGGTCATCGGCGAGGTGCGCATCGATCCGGAAGCCGCGCAGAAGCTCACCGATACCGAGCGGCAGGCGCTGGAACGGGAGTTCTACGAGGCCCTGGCGCCGCTGCTTTGGGCCGACACGACGTCCGAGAACGACGTGGGCGTGCTGCGTGTCGACATCACCGTGCACGAGCTCGACGGTTCGAAGGCCGCGCTGAACGCGGTGTCGACGCTGCTGATCCACGTCCCCGTGGACCGCGGCAGCATCGCGTTCGAGGCTCGTTTCTATGAAACGGCGAACCCGGTGCCAGTCGCGAAAACCGACCATCGGCACAAGGGCGCCGTGTACGAGCTGATCGGTGGCCTGAGCCAATATGGCCATGCCAAAAATGCGCTGAAGGACTGGGCCAAGGACCTGCGGCGCGAGATCGAGGGAGCGTGATTTAGCGCGCGCGAGCCGCCTCGTGTATTCTTGCCGGCCTTTCACAAGCCCCTGAAAAGCCAGCTTTTCCCGATGCAAGAACGATACGAGGCGGCCGCCGTCGAGCGCGCCGCGCAGAAGTTTTGGGACGACAACCGGGTCTTCGAAGCGCGCGAGAACGCGGGCGAGAAGTTCTATTGCCTGTCCATGTTCCCGTATCCGTCGGGCCGGCTGCACATGGGCCACGTGCGCAACTACACCATCGGTGACGTGCTCACGCGCTTTCACATGATGCAGGGCAAGTCGGTGCTGCAGCCCATGGGCTGGGATGCCTTCGGACTGCCGGCCGAGAACGCGGCTATCAAGAACGGCGTGCCGCCTGCGAAATGGACCCGCGACAACATCGCCTACATGAAGGGCCAGATGAAATCGCTGGGCCTGGCCTTCGACTGGTCGCGCGAATTCGCCACCTGCGATCCGTCTTACTACCACTGGAACCAGTGGTTGTTCCTGCGCATGCTCGAGAAGGGCATCGCATACCGCAAGACCGGCGTGGTGAACTGGGATCCCGAGGACCAGACCGTGCTCGCCAACGAGCAGGTCATCGACGGTCGCGGCTGGCGCACCGGCGCCATCGTCGAGAAGCGCGAAATCCCGATGTACTACCTGGCGATCACGAAGTACGCCGAGGAGTTGCTGGGCGATCTCGAGAAGCTGCCGGACTGGCCCGAGCGCGTGAAGACCATGCAGGCCAACTGGATCGGCAAGTCCGAGGGCTGCGAGATCAGCTTTCCGTACGCGCCGGACACGAAGGCGCTGCTGGGCGCGGACGGCGCGCTCAAGGTGTTCACCACGCGCGCCGACACGCTGTTCGGCGTGACCTTCATGGCCGTGGCCGCGGAACATCCGCTGGCACTGGCGGCGGGCGCGAAGAGCGCCGGCCTGCAGGAATTCATCGACGAGTGCCGCCGCGGCTCCACCATGGAAGCCGACATCGCCACGCAGGAAAAGAAGGGCATGCGCACCGGCTTCCACGTGCTGCATCCGTTCACCGGCCAGATGGTCGAAGTGTGGGTGGCCAACTACGTGCTCATGGCCTACGGCGAAGGCGCCGTCATGGGCGTGCCCGGACACGACGCACGCGACTACGAGTTCGCGCTCAAGAACAAACTACCCATCGTGCAGGTGGTGAAGTCGAAGAGCGGCGCCTACGAGAACCTGGATCCGCCGTGGCAGGACGCGTTCGCCGAGTACGGCATCACGATCAACTCGGGGGAATTCAGCGGGCTGGATTTCCAGAAGGCCGTCGATGCCATGGCCGTCGCACTCGAGAAGAAGGGCCTGGGCAGGAAACGCACCCAATGGCGGCTGCGTGACTGGGGCATTTCGCGCCAGCGTTACTGGGGATGCCCGGTGCCGCTGATCCATTGCCCCAAGTGCGGCGAAGTGCCGGTGCCCGACCAGGACCTGCCGGTGGTGCTGCCGGAAGGGCTGGTGCCGGACGGCTCGGGCAATCCGCTCAACAAGACGCCGTCGTTCCTGAACGTGAAGTGTCCGAAGTGCGGCGCCGATGCGCGCCGCGAGACGGACACCATGGACACCTTCGTCGATTCGTCGTGGTACTTCCTGCGCTTCGCCTGCCCGGACGCGAAGACCATGGTCGATGGCCGCACCAACTACTGGATGCAGGTGGACCAGTACATCGGAGGTATCGAACACGCCATCCTGCACCTGCTGTATTCGCGCTTCTGGACCAAGGTGATGCGCGACCTCGGCCTGGTGCAGGTGGACGAGCCGTTCAAGAACCTGCTGACGCAAGGCATGGTGCTGGCGCACATCTATTACCGCGTCGGCCCGACCGGCGCCTACACCTACTACAACCCGGCCGACGTCGAGGTGGTGAACGGCCAGCACATCCTGCTCAGCGACAACCAGCCCGTGATCGCGGCCGGCCTGGGCACGATGTCGAAGTCGAAGAACAACGGCGTCGACCCCACCGCACTGGTGGAGCAGTTCGGCGCCGACACCGCGCGCATGTTCATGATGTTCACCGCGCCGCCCGAGCAGACGCTGGAGTGGTCGGAAGAGGGCGTGCAGGGTTCGTTCCGCTTCATCCGCCGGCTGTGGAAGGCGGTGTACGACCAGGTGAACGCGCCGCCGCCCGCGGATGCGATCACCACCGCGGAATTCGACAAGACGAAACTGACTGCCGCGCAGAAGGAAATGCGCCGCATCGCGCATCACACGCTGGAGAAGGTGACCGACGACATCGGCCGCCGCCGCAGCTTCAATACCGCGGTGGCCGCGGTCATGGAACTGCTGAATGCGATCTCGAAACACGACAGCTCGACGCTGGCGGGCCGCGTCGTGGCGCACGAGGCGCTGGAAATCGCGGTGATGTGCCTGTCGCCGATGATTCCGCACGTGACGCACGAGTTGTGGCACCAGCTCGGCCACGAGACCGCGCTGATCAACGAGCGCTGGTGGGCACCGGATCCGGATGCGCTGGTGCAGGATTCGATCGAAGTCTCGGTGCAGGTGAACGGCAAGCAGCGCGCCCGCGTCAGCGTGCCCGCGGACGCCACCCAGGACGCGGCCGTGCAAATCGCGCTCGGGGATGAGAACGTGCGCAAATACATGGAAGGCAAGCCGCTCAAATTCTCCAAATACATCCCGGGCCGCATGGTGACCATCGTCGTATGAAATGGGGAGTGGCCCCAATGCTGGTTCTGGTGCTGGGCCTGGTGGCCGGCTGCGGCTTTCACCTGCAGGGCCGTCAGCCGCTGCCCAAGTCCTTCGAGCTCACCTACATCGATACACATGACGAGCAGACCGACTTCGTGCAGGACCTGCGCAAGGCGCTGATCGCCTCGGGCTCGAAAGTCATCCGCACCAAGGGCTCTTCGGGCGCCACCATCAGCGTCCACGAGGACGAGCTCACGGAGAAGATCCTGTCCGTGTCGGCGCGCAATATCCCGACGGAGTACGAGCTGACCTACCGGGTGAAATTCACCGTGGTGTCGGAAGGCAAGACCCTCATCGACCAGGAAGAGGTCACCGCCTCGCGCGATTTCAGCTTCGATGAAACGCAGCTGCTCGCCAAGGAGCGCGAGCAGGAAATCCTGCGCGAAGGACTGGCGCGCGACCTCGTGGCGCTGGTCATGCGCCGCCTCGCGGCCCTGTAACCAAATGAACGCCGAGCCGGTGGCCGACGTGATGCGCGTCGGCCGCGACGTGCATCCCTCGATTACCGCACTCACGCATCGTTATGGCGTCGAACTCGAGGTCTGCGCGGCGGATGAAATCCCGCCGGGCTCGTACTGGGGCGACAGCGAGGCCGGCCTCAAGGCGAACCGGCTCTACGTGCGATCCGACACGCCGCTGCATTCATTGCTGCACGAGCTCAGCCACTACGTCTGCATGGCGCCCGAGCGCCGCGCGGGTCTCGACCGCGACGCGGGCGGCGACGACGAAGAAGAATGTGCCGTGTGTTACCTGCAGATCCTGCTGGCCGACGAAATGCCCATGCTGGGTCGTGAACGCATGCTGCTCGACATGGACGCCTGGGGTTACAGCTTCCGGCTGGGGTCGGCGCGCGCCTGGTTCGAGAACGATGCCGCCGAGGCCCGCGTCTGGCTGGTTCGTCGGGGGCTCATAGATGCAGCCGGACGGCCGACTTTCAGACCGCGTGAGACGCCGGGAGACGGAGGCGGTTGAGAGAAGAGTGGAGTCGTTTCAAGAAACTCCGCCTCCGCCGTCCCGGCTTTGGACCAACGGTACCTGCGTTGAGCGGGCGCAAGCCCCGGTAGCCGCTGTATCGGCGCCCCGCCTTCGGACTTGAGTCGCTTTTTACTTATTTTCCCGAATATCGGTCGGTGGCCTTGATCAGCTCGCGGGCGGTACCCGGTTCGAACGCCGAGTGGCCCGCATCCGCGACGATGCGCAGGTCGGCTTCCGGCCAGGCCTTGTGCAGGTCCCACGCGCTGCGCATCGGGCAGACGATGTCGAACCGCCCCTGCACGATGGTCGCGGGAATGTGCCGGATCCGGTGCACGTCCTCGAGCAGCTGGTTGGGCCGTTCGAGAAATCCGCCGTTGACGAAGTAGTGGCACTCGATGCGCGCAAACTGCGCGGCGAACTTCGGGTCGTTGAACTGCTTGATGTAATCCTTGTTGAGCTTGATGTACGACAGCGCGCCCTCCCACACCGACCAGGCCCTGGCGGCCTCGAACAGCCTGTTCTTGTCGTCGCTGGTCAACAGCCGGTAGTAAGACTGCATGCAGTCGGCGCGCTCCGCGGGCGTGAGCGGCTTGAGGTACTCCTCCCACAGGTCCGGCCAGATCTGCGCCGCGCCCTGCGGGTCCTGGTAGAACCATTCGAGTTCCATGCGTCGCAGCAGGAAGATGCCGCGCAACACGAGCTCGGTGCAGCGCTCGGGATGTTTCTGCGCATAGGCCAGCGCGAGGGTCGATCCCCAGGAGCCGCCGAATACCTGCCAGCGTTCGATGCCGAGCTTTTCGCGAATCGCCTCGATGTCGGACACCAGGTGCCAGGTGGTGTTGTCGACCAGGCTGGCGGAGGGTTTGCTCCTGCCACAGCCGCGCTGGTCGAACAACACGATGCGGTAGCGCTTCGGATTGAAGAACTGGCGCATCTTCGGGCTGGTGCCGCCGCCCGGCCCGCCGTGCAGGAACACCACCGGCTTGCCGCGCGGGTTGCCGCTCTGCTCGTAGTAGATCTCGTGATCGGCCGAGACCTTGAGCGTGCCGGTGTCGAAGGGTTTGATCGGCGGATAGAAATCGCCGGGTTTGCGCGCCGCGACGGCGCGTGCCTTTGCCTTGCTCTTTTTCCTAGCCATGTTTTCCTCCGGCGAGCATCGGGCCCAGCGGCGCGCCGCCGAGCAGATGCATGTGCAGGTGGAACACCACCTGGCCGCCGTGTTTGTTGCAGTTGACGATGAGCCGGAAGCCGTTCTCCGCGATGCCTTCCCGCTTCGCGATGTCGCGCGCCACGATGAACATGTGGCCGAGCGTCGCCTCGTCGGCTTCGCTGACGTCGTTGGCCGTGGGGATCGGCTTGTTGGGGATGATCAGCACGTGCACCGGCGCCTGGGGACTGATGTCGCGGAACGCGGTGACCCGATCGTCCCGGTGAACGATGGTGGCCGGAATCTCGCCGGCGACGATTTTCTCGAATAGGGTGGGCATGGTGACGAGGGAGAATACCCGGGTGGCTTCCGGGGAGGAATCTCGCCAATAATAGGCGCCAATTGAAACTGACCTTCGACAGCCTGCGCTCGCACCTCGCCGGTGAACCCGTCCGCGCGTACCTGGTTTCCGGCGACGAAGGTTTGCTGGTGGGCGAGGCGGCCGATGCCATCCGCGCGCGCGTGAAACGCGCCGGCTTCGAGGAACGCGAGGTCCATTTCATCGAACGCGTCGCGGACTGGGAAGCGGTGCGCGCCTCGTCTAACAACCTTTCGCTGTTCGGGTCGCGCAAGTTGATAGAGCTTCGCCTGCCGTCCGGCAAGCCCGGTGTCGGCGGCGCCAACGCCATCGTCGAGCTGCTCACCAACGCCGCACCCGACAATGTCTACCTGATGCTGACCGGGAAGCTGGATCGCGACCAGTCCGGATCCTCCTGGGTCAAGGCATTCGAAAACGCCGGCGCTGTGCTTCCGATCTGGCCGGTGGAGGCCGCACGCCTGCCGCAGTGGCTGCGCAGCCGCGCCTCCGGCATGGGACTGGATCTCGATGACGCGGCGGTGGAATTCATCACCGATCACACCGAAGGAAACATGCTCGCCGCGCAGCAGGAGCTGGAGAAACTCAAGTTGCTGGCGCCCGGCGGCAAGATCGGTCTCGCCACGGTGCAGGCGTCGATCGGCGAGAGCGCTCGCTTCGACGTGTTCCAGCTCGGCGAGGCGGCGCTCGCGGCCGACGTGCCGCGCGCGTTACGCATCCTGGGCGGGCTGCGCAGCGAAGGCACGGAGCCGGTGCTGGTGTTGTGGTCGCTGGCGCGCGAGATCCGCAATGCCTGGGGCACCACGCAACATGACGGCTATAACGCGCGCAGCTGGCAGCGGCCTTCCGGCGCACTCGAGATCGCGAAGCGGCGCGCGGCGCGCCTGCCTTACGCGCGTCTCTCGGCACGCATGGCGCGCGCCGATCGCATGATCAAGGGCCGGCAATCGGGCGACGCCTGGGACGAGATGGCGCTGGCCATCGTCGAGTTCGCGGGACGGCGTACCCTGCCACTGACCGGGAACCGCGCCGCGTGAGCCAGGCAGTGCAGGAGACGGGACCGATCGGCCTGTTCGGTGGAACCTTCGATCCCATCCATTACGGCCACCTGCGCACGGCGTTCGAACTGTGGCAGTCGCTGAAGCTCGCCGAGGTGCGCTTTCTGCCTACGGGTAATCCGCCGCACCGCGAGCGCACCCTGGCCGATGCTGCGTTGCGCGTGAAAATGGTGAGGGCGGCCGTGGCCGATCAGCCGTCATTCGTGGTCGACGATCGCGAAGTGCGGCGTGCGGGCGCGTCCTACACGGTGGATACGCTCACCGAGTTGCGTGGCGAGTTTCCGCAACGCCCGCTGTGCCTGTTGCTGGGAATGGACGCTTTTCTCGGGTTGCCGAACTGGCATCGCTGGCGCGAGCTTTTCGACCTGGCGCATGTGGTGGTGGCGCATCGCCCCGGCTGGAAAGCGCCCACCCAGGGTCCACTGGGCGAGCTCATGGTCGATCGCGGCACGGGCGCGGTGACGGAGTTGCACAAGTCGAAGGCCGGCCGCATCTACGTGCACGCCGTTACCCAACTCGAAATAAGTTCGACAGAATTGCGGCAGATCATCGATGCTGGACGCGATCCAAGATTCCTCGTTCCCGACCCGGTTCGCGACATCATCAACCAGTCGGGGTGTTATGCTCGAAACCGCTGAAGCCACACACGGAGTGCAATGACCACGAAAACCCGTTCCCGCCGGGCACCAGTCACGGCAAAGTCCCCGGCCAAGTCCTCAATCCCGCAGACTCTCCTGCGCATCGTCAATACCGCGCTCGATGACATGAAGGCCGTCAACGTCAAAGTCATGGACGTCCGGCACCTCACCGATATCACCGACATCGTGGTCATCGCCTCGGGCAATTCCGACCGCCACGTCAAATCCATCGCCGATCGCGTCGTGCAGTTCGCCAAGCAGAACGACTTCCAGCCCATGGGTGTCGAAGGCGCGCGCGAAGGAGAATGGGTGCTCGTCGACCTGACCGATGTCGTCGTGCACGTGATGTTGCCGCGCGTGCGGGAGTTCTACGGCCTCGAGAAACTCTGGGAAGACGTCGCCGCGCCGGCCGAAGAGACATCGAAAACGATGACCGAGCCGCGCCGCAAGGTCGCGACCCGGGCGCGCGCCGCGCGCTGAAGAAAGTCCTCCGCCATGCGCGTTCGCATCCTCGCGGTGGGTACGCGCATGCCCGAGTGGGTCACGACGGCCTACGAGGATTACACGCGCCGCCTGCGCAAGGACATGCGCATCGACCTGGAGGAGATCCCGGTCGGCCGCGCCAAGGCGGACGAGGAAAAACGCCTCCTCGAACGCATCGGCGACGACTACCTGGTCGCGCTCGACGAGCGCGGCAAATCCCTAACCACCCTGCAGCTGGCCAAGTGGCTGGGAGAACGCCAGCAGGATGGCCGCAATCTCACCTTCGTGATCGGCGGCCCCGATGGCCACGGCCCCGGGCTGCTGGTCAAGGCGAACCTGCGCTGGTCGCTGTCCGCGCTGACCTTTCCGCACGCCATGGTGCGGGTGATCCTCGCCGAACAGCTGTATCGGGCCCACTCGGTGTTGCAGAATCACCCGTATCATCGCGAGTGAGGGTGGATGGGGGACAAACAAGAACAACCGCCGGTGTTGCGGCTGGCATCGGCATCGCCACGCCGCCGCCAGTTGTTAGAGCTGATCGGCGTGCCGCACCTGGTGACGCCGGCCGACATCGACGAGACACCGCGCCCCGGCGAAGCCGGCGCCGACTACGTGTCGCGGCTGGCACGCGACAAGGCTCGCGCGGTCCACGACCGGCACCGCGACCTGCCGGTGCTCGCGGCCGATACCACCGTGCACGTCGATGGCGCCATCCTCGAGAAGCCGCAGTCCGAGGCGGATTGCCTGCGGATGCTGGGCCTGTTGTCGGGACGCCGGCACCAGGTCTACACCGGCGTTTGCGTGGTCAGCGCGTCTGAACCCACGGTCGTCTGCAGTACCACCGAAGTCGAGTTTCGCCGCATCAGCCGGGTTGAAATGCAGGCCTACTGGGCGAGCGGCGAACCGCAGGGCAAGGCAGGCGCCTACGCGATCCAGGGGCTGGGCGCGGTGTTCGTGTCGAACGTCGCGGGCAGCTACACGGGCGTCATGGGTCTGCCGCTGTTCGAGACCGCGCAGGCGTTGCGCCGGCATGGCGTTCCGGTCTGGAATGGC
>Ga0315912_10006789_pt1 | contig 10170 bp, 4 predicted proteins | sample VfabasoilMG_FD_204469 | JGI IMG/M metagenome (GOLD analysis project Ga0315912, IMG submission 204469) | Garden soil microbial communities collected in Santa Monica, California, United States - V. faba soil | ecosystem: Environmental > Terrestrial > Soil > Garden | place: USA: California... | reverse complement strand
GCGGCGTCGCTCGGCCTGGCGACGCGCGTCCGCCTCGTAGAGAGCGAGCTCGCCAACGTCCCGATGACGCTCGGCGCGCTGCGACCGGTGATCGTCGTTCCGGAGGGATTCCCGGAGTGGGAGCCCTCGCGCCGGCGCGCCGTGCTGCTGCACGAGATGGCACACGTGCAGCGTCATGACTGGCTCGTGCACTGCCTGGCGCAGCTCGCCTGCGTCGCCTTCTGGTTCCATCCCCTCGTGCGCGTCTCCGCGCGGCGCCTGCGACAGGAGGCCGAGCAGGCGGCGGACGATCTCGTCCTCGCGCACGGCACGAAGCCCTCGTCCTACGCGGCGGATCTCGTCGAGCTGCTGCGCAAGCTCCAACCCATGAACAGGAGTCACCTCATGACGGTCTCCATGATCGGCGGCCCATTCGACGGCCGCATCCGCGCCATCCTCGATCACGCGCGCTCGCGCGGCCCCGTGCCTGCGCGCGTGCGCCTCGCGGTCGTCGCCGCCTCGACGGCAGCCCTCCTCAGCCTCTCGGCGATCGACGTGATCGCGGAGCCGGCCAGGCCGGCGCCGCCGGAGCCCAGCACGTGGGAGCAGCTCACGAACGCCGTGCACGACGCGATGCGCCACGTGCACGCGCACGTGCGCGCCCTCCACGGCACGGACGATCCCTACGCGAAGGCGATGGAGCTCCACTCGGCCGGCGACTACCCCGCGGCGATCGCCGCCTTCGAGAAGGTCGTCGCGTCGGGCCAGCGCGTCGATGCGGCGACCTACAACATCGCCTGCGGGCATGCGCGGCTCGGCCATTCGGACGAGGCGATGAAGTGGCTGCAGCGCGCGGTGGACGAGGGCTTCCCCATCGGGCGCTATCTCGAGGACGACGCCGATCTCGCGTCGCTGCGCGCGGATCCGCGCTTCCAGCGCTTCGCGGAGGAGAACGCCGACGTGGACGAGGGCGCCGCGCTGCGCCGCCGGATGGCGAAGCTGCGCGCCACGAATTCGCCGGACGCCGACGCGTGGGCGGAGATCGGCGGCGAGCTGCTCGCGGCGGGGCAGCATGCGGACGCGGCGGAGGCCTACGCGCGCGCCGCGGCGCGAGGCGCCGAGTCGGAAGTCGTGTTCTACAACCTCGCGTGCGCCCGATCGCTCGACGGCGACGAGGAGGGCGCGCTCGACGCGCTCGAGCAGGCGATCGAGGCGGGCTACGACGACGCGAGCCACATGCGGAACGACTCCGACCTCGATCCGATCCGCGACTCGGAGCGCTACGAGCGTCTCGCACAGGACGTGGACCTGCTCCAGGGCCCCCATCAGGCGACGCTGTTCGGCTGGCAGCTCGCGGGCGACGAGGCGGCATGGGCCGAGAGCGCGCAGCGCAAGGAGCGCTTCGTGAAGGCGCATCCGCAGTCGGGCGCCGGCTGGTTCCAGCTCGGCTTCGCGGCGCTGCGAGCCGGTGACGCCGAGCGCGCCGTCGTGGGGTTCCGGAAGGCGCACGAGCTGGGCCATCGGCCGGGCACGTCGGCCTACAACGTGGCGTGCGCGCAGGCCGTCGCGGGGCATCCCGACGCGGCCTTCGAGTGGCTCGCGCGCGCGGAGTCCGAGAAGTTCGACGTGGCCGCGCAGGCCGCGAGCGACGACGATCTCCGGAGCCTGCGCGCCGATCCGCGTTTCGCCCGCTACGCCGAGCGGCACTCCTCCGTCATCGAGCGCGTGATCGAGCTCTGAGCGGCGAGCCTCCGCGGTTTCGGGGCATGCTGGGCGCTTCCCACGGAGCTCCCGCATGCGTCCCGGTGCCGTCGCGCTAGCCCTCCTCGTCACGCTCTCGCTTCCGGTCGTCGTCGCCGGGGAGCCGAGGGTCGGGTACTACCGGCAGCCGGCTCTGCGAGCCGACACGCTGGTGTTCGTCGCGGAGGGGGATCTCTGGAAGGTGGGCGCAGGGGGCGGGCTCGCCTCGCGGCTGACGTCGCATCCGGGCGTCGAGGAACTGCCTTCGATCTCGCCTGACGGCGAGTGGCTCGCGTTCACCGCCGGGTACGAGGGCCCCGCGGAAGCCTACGTCATGCCGCTCGACGGCGGCCTTCCGAAGCGGCTCACGTGGAGCGGCGGACCCGCTCGCGTGGCGGGATGGACGCCCGACGGCCGCGTCATGGTCTCGTCGCGCAACGAGGCGGGCCTCCCCGACTGGCGGATGACGCTCATCGATCCGAGGAGCGGCGACTCGAGCGACGTGCCGCTCGCGCAGGCCGCGTCCGGCGCCTACGACGCCAGCGGACGCACGCTGGTCTTCACGCGCGTCGCCTTCCAGGGAAGCCACGCCAAGCGCTACAAGGGCGGCACTGCGCAGTCGCTGTGGTCGTGGACGGAGGGCGCCGCCGAGGCCGTGCCGCTCACCGCCGATCATCCGGGAACGAGCAAGGATCCGTCGTGGTGGGGCGACCGCATCGTGTTCGCGTCGGATCGCGACGGGACCATGAACGTCTGGTCCATGCGCGCGGACGGCTCGGATCTCCGGCAGCACACGCATCATGACGGATGGGACGTGGCAGGCCCGTCATGCTCGGGAGGGCCGGGTGAATTCAAGATCGGCTGCGGTGATCTGCGACTGGTGGGCACTGGAGAAAAGGTCGCCTACCAGCTCGGCGCCGACCTGCGCATGCTCGATCTCGCGACCGGCGAGGATCGGCCGATCCCCATCACGATCGAGTCCGACTTCGATCAGACGCGGCAGCAGTGGATCGAGAAGCCGCTCGACTACGTGTCGTCGGCCCATCTCTCACCCGACGGCGATCGCATCGTGTTGACGGCGCGCGGCCAGGTGCTCGTCGCGCCGCGTCGTCAGGGACGCCTGGTCGAGGCGACGCATCAGCCCGGCGTCCGCCATCGCGACGCGCGCTTCATGCCCGACGGGAAGAGCCTCGTCGTGCTCTCGGACGCCTCGGGCGAGGTCGAGGTCTGGACGACGCCGGCCAACGGAGTCGGCGACGCGCGACAGCTCACCTCCGACGGCAAGGTGCTGCGCTGGGAGGCCGTGCCCTCGCCGGACGGGAAGTGGATCGCGCATCGCGACAAGGATCAGCAGCTCTGGCTGCTCGAGGTCGCGACGAAGAAGCATCGCCTCGTCGAGCACTCGACGATCGACGCGCCCACGGACCTGCGCTGGTCGCCCGACAGCCGATGGCTCGCCTACGTGTCGTGGGCGGACAACGCGTTCTCGGTGATCAAGCTGCACGAGCTCTCGACGAAGGCGACGACGACGATCACGTCCGACAGGTTCGACAGCTCGAGCCCCGCGTGGAGTCCCGACGGCGACTGGCTGTACTTCCTCTCGGAGCGACATCTCGAGTCGCTGGTGGACAGCCCGTGGGGGGCGCATCAGCCCGAACCTTTCTTCGATCGCAAGGCGCAGATCTTCCAGCTCGCGCTCGAGCGCGGCCTCCGCTCGCCGTTCGCGCCGGAGAACGAGCTCCAAGGCGACGAAGAGGAGGACGACGAGAAGGAGGAGGACGCGGAGGACGAGAAGGACGACGACGACGACGCGAAGAAGCCGCCGAAGGTCGTCATCGATCTCGACGGCATCGCGTCGCGACTGATCGAAGTGCCGCTGCCGGCCGGGAACATGTCGGCGCTTTTCGTCGGCGACGAGCGCCTGTACTGGCTCGCGACCGACACGACGGCCGAGCGCAAGGCGCAGCTCATGGCAGCGCCCGTCGCGCGGCGCGACGTCGAGGCGGAGGTGCTCGTCCCGGACGTCCAGGGCTACGAGCTGTCGCAGGACGCTTCCGCTCTGCTCGTCCGCAAGAAGGACGCCCTCCACGTGATCGACGCGGACGCGGAGGCGCCGGCCGATCTCGAGAAGACGGCGGTGGACCTCTCGGCATGGAAGCTCGCCATCGTCCCGCGCGACGAGTGGCGGCAGATGTTCATGGAGGCGTGGCGGCTGCACCGCGACTACTTCTACGACAAGGCCATGCACGGCGTGGACTGGCGGGCCATGCGCGAGAAGTACCGCCCCCTCGTGGATCGCGTGACGACGCGCGCGGAGCTCTCGGACGTCATCGCGCAGATGATCTCCGAGCTCTCCGCGCTCCACGCGAGCGTGCGCGGCGGCGACCTGCGCAAGGGCGAGGACGACGTCCAGCCCGGCCTGCTCGGCGCGCGCATCACGCGAGACGCCTCGGCGGGCGGCCATCGCGTCGAGCACGTGCATCGCTCGGATCCCGACCGGCCCGAGCTCCGCGCTCCCCTCGCTCAACCCGACGTGGACGTGCACGACGGTGACGTGATCCTGCTGGTGGACGGCGTCGCGACGAGCGACGTGCCCGACGTCGGCGCGCTGCTGCGCGGCAAGGCGGGACGTCAGGTGCTGCTGCGAGTGAAGCCCTCCGGCAAGAATGCGGCGGCGCGCGACGTGATCGTCGTGCCGCTCGACGCGGCGAAGGCGCGCGACCTGCGCTACCACGAGTGGGAGCTCACGCGGCGTGAGCGCGTCGAGGAGGTGGGCGGCGGCCAGATCGGCTACGTGCACCTGCGCGCCATGGGCTCGGGCGACATCGCCGACTGGGCGCGCGGCTACTACCCCGTCTTCACGCGCCAGGGCCTCGTCGTGGACGTGCGCCACAACGGCGGAGGCAACATCGACAGTTGGATACTGGGCAGGCTGTTGCGTCGCGCATGGTTCTACTGGTCGCAGCGCGAGGGCCGCACGCCGACGTGGAACATGCAGCAGGCCTTCCGCGGCCACCTCGTCGTGCTGTGCGATCAGAACACGGGCTCGGACGGCGAGGCGTTCACGGAGGGATTCCGCCGCCTCGGTCTCGGGCCCATCGTGGGGACGCGCACGTGGGGCGGCGAGATCTGGCTTTCCGGCGGCAACGTGCTGGTCGATCAGGGCATCGCGACGGCGGCGGAGTACGGCGTGTTCGGGCCCGAGGGCGAGTGGCTCATCGAGGGCTGGGGCGTCGAGCCCGACGTCGTCGTGGACAACCTGCCGCATGCGACGTACCTGGGCGAGGACGCGCAGCTCGACGCCGCCATCGCCCGGCTGAAGGAGCGCATCGCGGCGGAGCCCGTGGCGATCCCGCCCGTGCCGCAACATCCCGACAAGTCGTTCCGCAACGCTCCCTCGAAATGAGGTCCGACGTGCGCACCCTCCTGGCCGTGGTGGCGAGCATCCTCGTGGCGCGGCTCGCTTCCGCAGAGCCCGTGGCGACGCCCGTCGCCGCGGCGGCGAACCTCGACTTCGAGGAGGGCGTCGTGGGCGAAGCGCCTTCGGGCTGGCGGGTGCCGGAGGTCGTGCGCCAGGGAGGATGGACCGCGAAGCTCGTCGAGGACGGGGCGGCGTCCGGCGCGCGTCATGCCGTGCTGGCGCATGACGGCACCGCGCCTCGCCGCGGGTTCGGCAACATCCTCCAGAGCGTGGACGCGAAGCCGTTGCGCGGGAAGGCGATCCGCCTCGCGGGACGCGGACGCGTGGAGGGCGACGCGCGTCTCCAGCTCTGGCTGCGCGTTGATCGCAGCAGCGGAACACCGGGCTTCTTCGACAACTGCCAGGATCGGCCCATCGTGAGCGCCGACTGGGCGGCGGCCGAGATCATCGGCGTGGTCGATGCCGACGCCGAGAGGCTCGTGCTCGGCGCGCTGGTGCTCGGGGGCGGCACGGCCCACGTCGATGCGCTGCGGCTCGAGACGCTCGACGTCACGCCTGTCGTCGCTGAGCCGGCGCGCGCCGTCACCTCGCGCGGTCTCGCGAACCTCGAGGCCTTCGCTCGCCTCTACGGCATCGTGCGCTTCTTCCACGCGAGCGACGAGGTCGCCGCGGCCGACTGGGAGGGCGTCGCGATCCACGGCGTGCGCGTCGTCGAGGCGGCGGCGGATCCTGCCGCGCTAGCGGCGGCCCTCGAGGGCGTGTTCCGCCCGATCACCCCGATGCTGCGCGCGCATCCCACCGTCGCCCCGCCGGCCGATCTTCCGTCCCTCGCGAAGCCGCCGGAGGCGACGCGATCGCTCGCCTGGCTCCATGCCGGCGTGGGCTTCGACCCGCGCGCCACGGGCATCTACTCGAGCCGCCGGATCACGCCCGAGGAGCTCCCGTCGGCGCATCGACTGCCCGGCCAGATGCACCTCGTCCTCGACGCGACGCCGCTGCGCGGCCGCGAGCTGCGGCTGCGCGCCGCCGTCCGCGTGCTGCCGGCGGCTCCGGCGAAGATGAGCGTCGAGCCCGGCTGGTACGCGATGTCGTCATCCGAACAGGTTGCCGGCGAGGGCGCGGGTGCCGCCGCCGTCGACGCGCAGGAATGGACGCCCGTCGAGCTCGCGCTGACCGTACCGAACGACGCCCGCAGGCTCTTCCTGGGATTCCGCGCGACAGGCGAAGGGCGCGCCTTCGTGGACGACGTGCGCCTCGACGTCGGCGGCCTGCCGCTCGTGATGCCGGGACTCGACGTCGCGGAGCTCGACGCCCACGCCCAGGTCCCGGGCCAGCCGCCGCGGGGCTGGCTCTCGCCGGAGATCTCGTCCGTGGAGGGCTGGCGCGCGTCGATCTCCACCGACGCACCGCGCACGCCACCGCACTGCGCCCTGCTCGAGACGGTCCCGATCGAGCGTCCGGCTCTGCCCGATCCGACGCAGCCGTTCGTCGTGGACCTGCCGGGCGGCGTGACCTGCCGCCTCCCGCTCGCCGTGCACGCCGACGCGCAGCACACGCTGCCCCGCGGCACGCTGCCGGCGTCGGCCGATCGCATGGAGCTGCTCGCGCGAACGACCGAGGACCGCGCGACGCGCCTCGCCGCCGTCGTCATCGCGTGGAGCACGATGCAGCACTTCTATCCGTACTTCGACGTGATCGGCTCGGACTGGGCGCAGGTGCTGCCGCGCTCGCTCGGGAGCGCGGCGACGGACGCCGATGCGCAGGCCTTCGGCGTCACGATGCGAAGGCTCGGCGCCGCGCTCGAGGACGGGCACGTGCGCATCGGCGGCCTGCCCGAGACGCGCTTCGCGGCACTGCCCCTCGCGTGGGACGTCGTCGAGGAGACCCTCGTCGTGACCGCGGGGCCCGCCGCCGACGAGGTCGCGTCGATCCACCTGGGCGACGTGGTCACGGCCATCGACGGCGAGCCGGCGCTCGCCGCGCTCGCGCGCGAGGAGTCGCTGGTCTCGGGCGCGACGGCGGGATGGCGGCAGCACGTCGCGCTGATGGAGCTGGCGCGCGCGCCGCTCGATCGCGCCGTTGCCCTCGACATCCTCGACGCGAGCGGCGAGGCGCGTCGGATCGAGCTGCAGGGATCGTCGTCCGCTCCGTCGCCGCGCGAAAAGCGGCCTTCGACGGTCGAGGAGGTGCGCGCGGGCATCGTCTACGTCGATCTCGATCGCGCGACGGACGCCGAGATCGAGGCGGCCTTCCCGCTGCTCGAGCGGGCCGACGGGATCGTCCTCGATCTCCGCGGCTACCCCGCGAGCTCGACGATCGCCCTCGCCCACCTGACGGATGTCCCCCTGGCCTGCGCGCGCTGGAACGTGCCGGTGACGGCGTGGCCTGATCGACGTGAGGTGACGTGGCAGCGCTCGCGATGGCCCGTCATGCCGGAGCCGCCGCGCTGGAAGGCGAAGGTGGCGTTCGTCACCGATGGCGGCGCCATCAGCTACGCCGAGACCTACCTCGCGATCGTCGAAGCGTACGGTCTCGGCGAGATCGTCGGCGCGCCGACGGCGGGCACCAACGGCAACGTCAACGTCGTGCCGCTGCCGGGCGGACTGTCCATGTCGTTCACGGGCATGAAGGTCCTCAAGCACGACGGCTCGCGGCATCATGGCGTCGGCGTGCTTCCGACGGTTCCCGTTGCGCGCACGCTCGCGGGGGTGCGTGCCGGCAAGGACGAGCTGCTCGAGAGGGCAATCCAGATCGTCTCGGGCAAGCCCGCGTCGATCGCCGAGCAGCCGTAGCGGATAGGATGGCCGCGTGGAGGCGCCATGCCCGTCGAGCGGCTGTCCATCGAGCTCACCAACCGATGCGCGAAGTCGTGCGCGTTCTGCTACAACGCGAGCGGACCGCGCGGCGAGACGCTCTGGACTGCCGACGAGGTGGTCACCTTCGCCGAGGATGCAGCGCGCGCGGGCACGAGAGCGGTCTCGCTCGGCGGCGGCGAGCCGCTGCAGCATGACGGCGTGTTCGAGATCCTCGCGCGGCTCGAGGGGACGCTGTTCCGATCGGTCACGACGAACGGGCTGCTGCTCGACGGTCCGCTCGGCGACGCGCTGATCGCGGCGCGTCCCGACAAGGTGCACGTCAGCATCCACTTCGCCGAGCGCGAGGCGGAGGTGGCGCGCGTCATCCGGCAGGTGACGGCGCTCGAGGAGCGCGGGGTTCACGGCGGGATCAACCTGCTGGTGCCGCGGAGTGGCCTCGATGCGGCGCGCGCCACGGCGGAACGCCTGTGGGCCGCCGGGATCTCGAACGAGCGCATCGTCTACCTGCCGCAGCGCGGACGCGACACGCCGACGCCCGAGGAGATGGGGCGCGTGGCCGGCGGGCTACGCTTCCAGTCGATGTCCTGCCTCATGGGATGTGGCAGGAGTCCGCGGTTCGCGGCGGTCGCGTGGGATCGAACGGTCGCGTGGTGCTCGTACACGACGGAGCGGCGGCCGCTGCGCGCGTTGACGGCACAGGCGCTCGATGAAGCGCTCGACGGCCTCGGCCTCGTGTTCTGCGGGGGCACCGATGACGCCTGACTTCCCCGCCGCACACTCGATGGACACCGAGTGGTTCGCCGTCGACGAATGTGGTCACGTGGCGCTGTTCGATTCGGGGCAAGCGGGTGTCGTGCCGGAGGACGCAGCCCGATCGTGGACGGAGGTCGCGCCCGGCGTCGCGCTGGCCGCGTCGCTGGCGCGCGTCATCCCTCCGGCGCCAGTCGTCCTCTCGACGCCGCGGCAACCGGCGCATGTCCCGCTGGAGAGCGAGGCCCCCGGGAAACCGAGGTTGATCTTCCTCGCAAGCGAGGCCGATGCGACCCCGTTGCTGGCGCTACAGGGCGCATCGCGAGCGGCGTGCACGCGAGGCATCGCGATCCGCGTTGGCGCGGTGCCCGATCACCTGGCTGCGCAACTCCACGCGACGGGCGCGTGTCTCACCTGTCGATGGGAGCGCCGGGACGAGCCTGTTGCTGCCGCCATCTACGTCTTCGAGCATGACGACGGCGACTTGCCGACGCCGCCCTACGCTCGCGTCACGCTGCCCGAGCGTGCGGTGCGCCTCGACGAGCTGCCGGAAGCGCTGCGCGAGCCGCTGCTTCGCGCGCGCCTCCCCGGCTGCTTCGCCGCGATCGAGAGCGAGGAGATCCAGCCGGCGGAGCACCTGCGCTGCTGCGGCTACCACGTCGCATGGCTCGACGTCGCGCGGCACCATGTCCGCCGGATCGAGCTCGCTCAGCTCGGCGGGCCGATGCCGCCGCGCGACTACGCCTCCTACATCGACCGCGCTCGCGACGATCTCCGCGCGCGCGGGTTCACGTGGGATCCGCCCGAATGACGCCCGACTTCCCCGCCGCGCACTCGATGGACACGTGGTGGTTCGCTGTGGATGCGGACGGGCACGTGGCGATGTTCGACTCAGGAGAGCCGGGCGTCGTCGCGGTCGACGCTGCGTCACCGCATGAGAAGCTCGAAAGCGGCAGCGACCTGGGCACTGCACTGCTCGAAGTGCTGCCGGCGACGCGGCCGATCTACACGATGCCGCGTCACCCGTCGCACCACGCCAGGGCCTGGCAGACTGAAGGGCAAGTCGTGCTGACTTTCGTCGCCGGCGAGGCGGAGGAGGCGCTGCTGCTCGAGCAGCCGGGCGCGCAACGCGTGACGAGCGACATGGGGATCGGCATCCGCCTTCCGATTGGCAGGAGCGATCTCTACCCGCGCCTCCACTCCGATGGGGGCTGCGTGTCGTGCCGGATCCTGGCGGAGCCCGACAGGGGCCAGAACGATCGCATCCTCTACTCCACGTCGCGTGTCGGTCTCTTCCACTTCGAGAACGAAGAGTATTCGTACCCGACGCCGCCCTACCTGCGTTTCAGCTCGCCCGATCGGCCGGTGCGCATCAATGAATTGCCCGATGCGCTGGCCAGGCGCATCGCGAGCGTGCGCCTGCGCGGCTGCTTCGCCGATGCGCCCGAGATCCAGCCGGCGGAG
>Ga0315912_10006788_pt1 | contig 10172 bp, 11 predicted proteins | sample VfabasoilMG_FD_204469 | JGI IMG/M metagenome (GOLD analysis project Ga0315912, IMG submission 204469) | Garden soil microbial communities collected in Santa Monica, California, United States - V. faba soil | ecosystem: Environmental > Terrestrial > Soil > Garden | place: USA: California... | reverse complement strand
CGCGCGAAGCCGCGCCGCGTCGGCCGCGCGGTCCTGGGTCACCCTGGAACCCGGAACTTGAAGGGAATCCTCGGGGGCACCACGGCTGCGGACATCAGATTCCCCACTCGGACTGGTCTCCGCCGTGCGCGTCGATCGCACGGAACATGGCGGTCACGAATGCGCGCTCTTCATCGGTGAGCTCGGGCCGCCAGGCCTCGAAGAGCAGGACGACTCGCGTGCGGGCGCTGCGATTCCACGCCTCGTGCTCGATCGTGTCGTCGAACGCCCACGCCTCGCCCTCGACCCACTCGCGCTCGTCGTTCCCCACGCGGAAATAGCACCCGTCCGGCACGATGAGCGGCAGGTGGCAGATCATCCGCGTGTTCACGAACCCGTTGTGCGGCGGGATGTGGGCGCCCGGCTTCATCAGCGAGAAAAGGATGGAGGGCGAGCGCTGCGGGATCTGCGGCAACGGCACCTCGGAGAGCGCCGCCAGGGTCTTCGGGCAGCGTTCCCAGTTTCCCGCGACCGGCGATCCGTTCTTCCAGAGGTAGAACGCGCTCCACTCGGGATTGTCCGCCATGCGGTCGCCCGCGGCGCCCGGACGCCGCGGATCCTTCTCGACATACGGCTTGAAAGCCGCGTCGTCCTCGAGGATCGCGAGAAGCTCGTCGCGAATCTCCGCGGTCGCGGCCTCGACCCGGTCGAGCCAGGGGAAGTTCCTGCGATCGAAGAACTGGATCTGCGGCAGCTCGGGAAAGTGGTAGTAGCGCGGACGCTGGAGGTAGAGCTGCTTGCGGCCGAAGAGCAGGTCGATCGATTGCGCGAAGCGGTGACTCGAGGTGCGCGCGTCGAACCCGGCCTTCCCGAGCTCCGTCCCGAGAATCTGCTCGAACTGGCGGCCGTGCTGCTGGATGATCGCGTTCGCCCGCTGGAGATCGGCGCGCAGGTCCGCGGTGAGCTGGTTGAGCGGCGGCGCCGCCTGGACGGCGGCGAGGTAAAAGGACGACGCGGCGCGAACGTCGCCTTCGTGCGCGAGCAGGTCCGCCTTCACGATGAGCGCACGCAGGTTGCGCGCCTCGAGCGAGAGCGCGCGATCGGCCGCCGTGTGCGCCGCCGGCAGGTCGCCGAGCCGTCCGCAGGCGCCCGCGAGCGCGATCCAGATGTTGATGTCGGCCTGCCCGGCGTCGGCGAGGCGCTGGAACGAGTCGCGAGCCGCGCGCGCGTCGCCGCGCCGCAGCGCTTCGGCGCCCGTCTTGCGTAGCTGGGTGATTTCCGCGATATCCATGGGCGCAATTGTAAAATGGCCGGCACGGCATGAAGAACTATCTCGACCTCCTCGACCACATCCTCGATCACGGGGTGCGCAAGGAGGACCGCACCGGGACGGGCACGCTCTCGGTCTTCGGCTACCAGATGCGCTTCGACCTGGCGGACACCTTTCCGCTCCTGACGACGAAGCGGCTGCACGTGCGCAGCATCCTCCACGAGCTCCTGTGGTTCCTCCAGGGCAGCACCAACGTGAAGTACCTTCGCGAGAACGGCGTCACGATCTGGGACGAATGGGCCGGGCCCGATGGCGAGCTCGGCCCCGTGTACGGCTACCAGTGGCGATCCTGGCCCGCGCCTGACGGAAGGCACATCGACCAGATCAGCCAGGTCCTCGAGGAAATCCGGCGCAATCCCTCGTCGCGGCGGCTCGTGGTGTCCGCCTGGAACGTCGCGGACCTGCCGAAGATGGCGCTGCAGCCCTGCCACGCGATGTTCCAGTTCTACGTCGCGAGCGGCCGCCTCTCATGCCAGATGTACCAGCGCAGCGCGGACGTTTTCCTCGGCGTTCCCTTCAACATCGCCTCCTACGCGCTGCTCACTCGAATGGTCGCGCAGGTTTCCGGGCTGGAGCCTGGCGAGCTCGTGCTGACGCTGGGCGATGCGCACCTGTACGTGAACCACCTCGAGCAGGCGAAGGAGCAGCTCGCGAGGATGCCGCGGGCGCTGCCGGTCCTTCGCATCAATCCCACCGTCACGGACCTTTTCGCGTTCCGCTACGACGACTTCATCATCGAAGGCTACGATCCCCATCCCGGGATCAAGGCACCGATCGCGGTCTAGCGATGCGCCGCTCGCTCGTCGTCGCGATGTCGCGCAACCGCGTGATCGGCCGGAACAACGCCCTGCCCTGGCGCCTTCCCGCGGATCTCGCATTCTTCAAGCGCACGACCCTGGGGCATCCGGTGATCATGGGTCGGCGTACGTACGAGTCGATCGGAAAGCCGTTGCCAGGCCGCGTCAACATCGTCGTCACCGGCCGGCGTGGCTTCGCCGCGCCCGGCTGCATCGTCGTGCATTCGATGGAGGAGGCCTACCGCGCCGCCGGCGAGGTGCCGGAGGTGGCGATCATCGGGGGAAGCGCCATCTTCGAGGAGGCGCTGCCCCACGCGGACGTGATCTACCTCACCGAAGTGGACGCCGACGTGCAGGGCGACGTCTACTTTCCGCCCTTCGACCGAAGCCGTTTCCGCGAGACGGAGCTCGAGCGCCACGCCGCCGACGAGCGCCACGCCTATCCCTTCAGGATCCTGAAGCTCGAGCGGAAGTGATCAGCGCCACGGCTCGCGGCGCTCGATGCGCCGCGTCGTGCGGCCCACGACGATGCCCTGCGGGTCGAGCATCACGGAGAGGATGGCATCGTAGCCCCACGAATCGACGAATCGGTAATCCCACGCCGTCTGGTGGAGCCTCGGAAGCTCCATCACCTCGATGGGAGGTCCGATGAGGCGCAGGACGTCGTCGCGGGTGATGCCGGGGACGATGCGGTAGAAGCGCTCATCGCTCAGGACCTGCTCGATGCTCTGCACCAGCCCGTCGCTGCCCAGGCGCACCATGAACGTCCGGCCGCTGTAGTAACCCTTCGGATAGGCGAGGCTCTTCGAGCCGTCCGCGTTCGCGAGCTCCATCGCGGGCGGCCCCATCGTGCGCATGACGTCCTCGGCGCTGCTCACGCCGGGACGCAGCCCCGTGCCGTCATATGCGGCGCAGGCGGAGAGGATCAGCGGAAGCAGCAGCCGAGCTCGCATGGACATGACTATAGACCTCAAAAATGCGCCCCCGCGAGGAGGGCGTCGATATTGAAAGAGCGGCCGGCGCCATCCACGAACACCCGGACCTCGGAATATGTTCCGCGAAAGCCGTTGTTCAGCGCGTTAAGGCAGTTGGAGCGCTGCTCGAGGTGGGAGCCGTTCCAGACGCCCGAGAGCGCGGCGGCGTCCCGCGCCGGGCGCTGGAGGGGGTTGGCCTGCGCTTGCGCGCCGGCCGCGGCGAGGAGCAGGAGTGCCGCCACCGATCCGGCGGCCGCTGGAGGACCCATGCCCGTTGGAGGCCGCAGGACTGTCCGGAGTTACCGGGCCTGGTCCGGGCGGCTCAAGCGGCAGGGGGAAATTGGTAGGGCGTACTGGATTCGAACCAGTGACCAACGGATTAAAAGTCCGCTGCTCTACCAGCTGAGCTAACGCCCCGGAGAAGCCGGAAGGAAAAGCCGGAAAAAGAACGAAATTATAGCTTTTCGCGCGAAACCGGGTCAAACCGCGCGCCCTTTTTCCCCGTTGAGATAGGTCAAGAGACCGCGCGACCGCGAAAATAGAATCGCCGCATGGGAATCGCAGCCGCCGGCCTCGCTTGCGCGCACTGCGGCGAGCCCGTCGCGGCCACGCGCCCCGAGGGAAGCCGCTATTGCTGCGCGGGCTGCGAATACGTTCACGGGCTGCGCGCAGGTGTCCCGCCGCGCGCCCCGCCCGCCCCGGCGCGGACGATCGAGACGGTCCTCCAGGTCGAAGGCGTCAGCTGCTCGGCGTGCGTCGCGCGGGTCGGCTCGGCCCTGGGCGCGATCGACGGCGTGAGCGCCGCGGGACTGGACTTCGCCACGCGCCGCGCGCGCGTCGTCCATCGCCACGACGTGGCCCTCGAAACCCTCCTGCAGGCGCTCGGCAAGGCCGGCTACCGCGCGCACGAGGCGCGCGACGCGGAGGCGTGGGAGCGCGCGGAACGCCGCCGCTCGCTCTGGCACCTGGCCCTCGCCGGCTTCGCGATGATGCAGATCATGATGTTCGCGCTGCCCGCGTACGTGGCGGACGAAGGCACGCTGCCGTGGGACGTCGCGCGCCTGTTCTCGCTCGCGAGCCTCGCGCTCACGCTGCCCGTCCTCGCGATCTCGGCGCGGCCGATCTTCGCCGCGGCGTGGCACGGCGTGATCGCGAGGAGCCCGGGCATGGACCTGCCGGTCGCCCTGGGGATCATCGCCGCCTTCGGCGCGAGCCTGCCCAACACGTTCTACGGTGGCGACGTCTATTACGACTCGATCGCCATGTTCGTCTTCCTGCTCCTCGCCGCGCGTCACCTCGAGCGCCGCGCCCTCGCGCGCACGGCCGAGACGACCGAGTCGCTCGCGGAGCTTCTGCCGCGACGCGCGCGCCGGATCACCGCCGAGGGCTTCGACGACGTCGAGTGCCGCGAGCTCGCGGTCGGCGACCGCGTCAGCATCGGCATCGGGGAAGCCGCACCGGCGGACCTCGCGCTCGTGGGTCCGGCCACGCACTTCGACGAAGCGGTTGTCACCGGCGAGAGCGCGCCGGTGGCGAAGCACTGCGGGGACACGCTCCTCGCGGGGACGGTGAACCTCACTTCGCCCGTCGAGGCGACCGTCATCCGCGCCGGCGCCGACCAGACCCTCGAGCGCATCCGCACGCTCGTCGAGCGCGCCGCGCTGGACCGCCCGCAATGGACGCTGCTCGCCGATCGCGTCGCGCGCCAGTTCGCGACCGGCGTCGTGGTGCTCGCCGCCGCGGGCGCGATCGCGTGGTGGTTCATCGATCCTTCGCGCGCCCTGTGGGTCGCGGTCGCGACGCTCGTGGTCTCCTGTCCCTGCGCCCTCGCGCTCGCCACGCCCGCGGCCTTCACTGCCGCGATCAACGGCCTCGCCCGCTCGGGAGTTCTCGTGACGCGTGCACGCGCGCTCGAGTCCCTCGCCTCGATCACGCACTTCGTCTTCGACAAGACGGGCACGCTCACGACGGGCCGCCTGCGACTCGCGCACGTCGCGACGCTCGGTCGCCTGGAAGGCGACGAGTGCGTTGCGCTCGCGGCCTCGCTCGAATCGGCGCTGCCGCATCCGGTTGCCCATGCGCTCGCCACGGCGTCACCACGCAGGGTTCCGAGGGCGCGCTTCCTGAATGCCGTCGTCGGCGAAGGCGTGGAAGGGGTCATCGACGGGCGCAGGTATCGCGTCGGCTCCGCCCGCTTCTGCGCCGCGCTCGCGGAATCGCCGGTGCCGTCGGAACCGGAATCCAGCTCCCCGGGCGCCTGGCTCGCTGCGGAGGGCGCCTGGCTCGCCTCTTTCCACTTCGAGGACTCGCCGCGGCCCGAAGCCGCGCGCCTCGTGGAACGCCTGCGCGACGCGGGGTGCGAAGTCGTGCTGCTTTCCGGCGACCGCCGCGCCGTGGTCGAGCCGCTCGCCGCGGCTCTCGGCATCCGCGAGCGCGTCGCCGGGGCCGATCCGCGGGCGAAGGCCGCGTTCGTCGCGCGGCTGATTCGCACGGGAGCGCGCGTCGCCATGGTCGGCGACGGCGTGAACGACGCGCCGGTCCTCGCAGGCGCCCACGTCGCCATCGCGCCGGCGAGCGGCACCGCGATCGCCCAGTCGCAGGCCGACTTCGTCCTCGCGAACCCGTCGCTCGAGGCGCTGGCCGATGCGCTCGCCGCCGCGCGGCGCACGCGCCGCATCGTGAAGCAGAACCTAGCCTGGGCGGCGCTCTACAACGCGGTCTCCATCCCGCTCGCCCTCGCGGGCGTGCTCACCCCCTGGATCGCCGCGCTCGGCATGGCCGCCTCCTCGCTCCTCGTCGTGACGAACGCGCTGCGGCTGCTCCGCCCCGCCTCCTGATGGACATCGTCTACCTCCTCGTCCCGCTCAGCCTCGTGCTCGTCTTCGCGATCGGCGCGGTGCTCTGGTGGGCGATTTCGCGCGGGCAGTTCGACGACCTCGAGAAGCAGGGCGAGACGATCCTGCGCGACCCGGACGCCTAGGAAAAGTCCGATTCGCCGCGCGCCCGGCCGCGCGATTGATGCCGATCAAATGAGGCGGCGGACGCGCCGATAAAGTCCTCGCTGACCCAAGGAGATGTGATGCCAACCTCGACCCACTACAACGATCGTGTGGTCCGGCAATTCGCGATCATGACCGTCGTCTGGGGCATCGTCGGGATGCTCGTCGGCGTCCTGATCGCCGGACAGCTCGCCTGGCCTGCCCTCAACTTCGACCTGCCGTGGCTGAGCTACGGGCGCCTGCGCCCGCTGCACACGAACGCCGTGATCTTCGCCTTCGGCGGGAGCGCGCTCTTCGCGACGTCGTACTACGTCGTGCAGCGCACCTGCCATGCGCGCCTCATCTCCGACAGCCTTGCCGGCTTCACCTTCTGGGGCTGGCAGGCGATCATCGTCGCGGCGGCGATCACGCTGCCCCTCGGCTACACGAGCGGCAAGGAGTACGCCGAGCTCGAGTGGCCGATCGACATCGCCATCGCCGTCGTGTGGATCTCCTACGCCCTCGTGTTCTTCGGGACCCTGTGGCGGCGGAACGTCAAGCACATCTACGTCGCGAACTGGTTCTTCGGGGCGTTCATCCTCACCGTCGCGCTGCTGCACGTGGTGAACAGCGCGGCGGTTCCCACCGGCCTCCTCAAGAGCTACTCGCTCTACGCGGGCGTGCAGGACGCGATGGTGCAGTGGTGGTACGGCCACAACGCCGTGGGCTTCTTCCTCACGGCAGGCTTCCTCGGGATGATGTACTACTTCGTGCCGAAGCAGGTGGGGCAGCCGGTCTACTCCTACCGGCTCTCGATCGTGCACTTCTGGGCCCTCATCTTCACGTACATGTGGGCGGGCCCGCACCACCTCCACTACACCGCCCTTCCCGACTGGGCGCAGTCGCTCGGGATGCTCTTCTCGCTGATCCTGCTCGCGCCGTCCTGGGGCGGAATGATCAACGGGATCATGACCATGTCGGGCGCCTGGCACAAGCTGCGCACCGACCCGATCCTCAAGTTCCTCATCGTGTCGCTCTCGTTCTACGGCATGTCCACGTTCGAGGGCCCGATGATGTCGATCAAGACCGTGAACGCGCTCTCGCACTACACCGACTGGACCGTCGGCCATGTGCACTCGGGCGCGCTCGGCTGGGTCGCGATGATCAGCATCGGCTGCATCTACTTCCTCATCCCGAAGCTCTATGGCCGCGCGGAGATGCGCTCGGTGCCGGCGATGACGCTGCACTTCTGGATCATGACCGTCGGAATCGTCCTGTACATCACCGCCATGTGGATCGCCGGCGTCATGCAGGGGCTCATGTGGCGCGCGGTGAACGACGACGGCACGCTCACGTACACGTTCGTCGAGAGCGTCAAGGCGACCTATCCGTACTACGTCGTCCGCTTCCTGGGAGGTGTCCTCGTGCTGTCCGGCATGTTCGTGATGGCGTGGAACGTGTGGCGCACGATCGCCGGCGGGAAGGCGACCGACGCGCAAATACCGCCGGTGCCGGCCTCGGCGCGCATCGCCGCGGCTCCCGTCGCTTCCCCCGAACCCGTGACCGCCTGACGCCCATGAAACTCACCCATGACTTGATCGAGCGGAAGACGGGCCTCATGGCGCTGCTGGTGGTGCTCACCGTCAGCGTCGGCGGCCTTGTCGAGATCGTGCCGCTCTACTTCCAGCGCTCGACCACCGAGCCCGTGGCCGGCCTCAAGCCCTACGACGCGCTGCGCCTCGAAGGACGCGACATCTACCTGCGCGAAGGCTGCTACAACTGCCATTCGCAGATGATCCGGCCGTTCCGCGCCGAGGTGGAGCGTTACGGCCACTATTCGGTCGCCGGCGAATTCGTCTACGACCACCCGTTCCAGTGGGGCAGCAAGCGCACCGGACCGGACCTCGCCCGCGTGGGCGCGCGCTACAGCGACGACTGGCACCGCACGCACCTGCGCAATCCGCGCGACGTCGTGCCGGAATCGAACATGCCCGGATATCCGTGGCTCGCGAAGACGGCGCTCACGGGGGACGACATCGTGACGAAGATGAAGGCGCTTCGCGCGATCGGAGTGCCCTATACGAACGCCGACATCGACGGCGCGCGCGCCGCGCTCGCCGGCAAGACCGAGGAGGACGCGCTCGTCGCGTACCTGCAGGAGCTCGGCACCGTGATCAAGACCCGGAGATAGCCATGGACATGAACACCCTCAGGATCGTCATCGAGGTCGCCACCTTCGCCGCCTTCATCGCCATCGTCGCGTGGGCGTGGTCGGGCCGCCGGGTCGACGACTTCCGCAGCGCGGCGAACCTGCCCTTCGACGAAGCGCGACGGAACGACGCATGAGCGACTTCACCAACGGATTCTGGAGCCTGTACGTCGCGGGGCTCACGGTCATCTCCATCCTGGCGTGCGCGTTCCTCCTCATGGGGCAGAACCGCAAGCGCAAGCCCGGCGAGGCGGTCGAGACGACCGGGCACGAGTGGGACGGCGACCTTGCGGAGCTCAACAACCCCCTGCCGCGCTGGTGGATGGGACTCTTCTGGGTGACCATCCTCTTCTCGGCCGCGTACCTCGCGCTCTACCCGGGACTCGGGACCTTCCAGGGCTTCTTCGGCTGGTCCTCGAAGGGCCAGTACAAGGACGAGCAGGCGAGCGCCGACAAGGAGTACGGGCCCGTGTTCGCGCGCCTCGCCGCGATGCCGATCGAGGACATCGCCAAGGATCGCCAGGGACTCGCGATCGGCGAGCGCCTCTTCCTCAACTACTGCTCGCAATGCCATGGCTCCGACGCGCGCGGCGCGAAGGGCTATCCGAACCTCACCGACGGCGACTGGCTCTACGGGGGCGACCCGCAGGCCCTGCTGGCGACGATCCTCGAAGGCCGCAAGGGTAAGATGCCGCCGCTCGGCGCGGCGGTCGGCGGACCGGAGGGCGTGGCGGACCTGGCGAACTACGTGCTTTCGCTTTCGGGCGCCGCGCACGAGGCGAAGCGCGCGGAAGCCGGCAAGGCGAAGTTCGCGGTTTGCGCGGCATGCCACGGTCCCGAGGGCAAGGGGAACCAGCAGCTCGGCGCCCCGAACCTCACCGACAACATCTGGCTCCACGGCGGAAGCGTGAAGACGATCTCGGAGACGATCACCAACGGGCGCGACGGCAACATGCCCGCGCATCGCGAGTTCCTCGGCGAGGACAAGGCGCGGGTGCTCGCCGGTTACGTGTACTCGTTGTCGCCCAAGGTTGCGGCGAAGCAGTGACCGATGGCCGAGTCATCCGGCTGAAGCAGGCACCGCCGGAATCTTCGAGCGAGACGCTTTTCGAGGTCCGGCGCAAGATCTACCCGCGCGCGGTGCACGGCGCCTTCGCCACCGCGCGCTGGTCGCTGGTGTGGCTCACGCAGCTCGTCTTCTACGGCCTGCCGTGGCTCGCCTGGAACGGGCGCCCGGCAGTCCTCTTCGACCTCGGCGCGCGCAAGTTCTACGTCTTCGGGCTCGTCTTCTGGCCGCAGGACTTCATCTATCTCACCGCGCTCCTCTTCGTGAGCGCGCTCTCGCTCTTCCTCTTCACGGCGATCGCCGGGCGGCTCTGGTGCGGCTACGCCTGCCCGCAGACGGTCTACACCGAGATCTTCCTGTGGATCGAACGCGTCATCGAAGGCAACCCGACGGCGCGCACGCGGCTCGACGCCGCCCCGCTCTCGGCGCGCAAGTTCGGGATCAAGGCCGCGAAGCACGCGGCCTGGATCGCCCTCGCGCTCTGGACCGGGTTCACGTTCGTCGGCTACTTCACGCCGATCCACACGCTGCTCGGCGAGGCCGCCGCGTTCTCCCTCGGCCCCTGGGAAACGTTCTGGATCCTCTTCTACGGCTTCGCGACCTATGGAAATGCCGGCTGGATGCGCGAGCAGGTCTGCAAGTACATGTGTCCCTACGCCCGATTCCAGGGCGCGATGTTCGACAAGCACACCCTCATCATCGGCTACGACGCAGACCGCGGCGAGCCGCGCGGCGCTCGCGCGCGCAAGGCCGTTCCCTCGGCGGTCGGCCTTGGCGACTGCGTCGATTGCAAGCTGTGCGTGCAGGTCTGCCCGACCGGCATCGACATCCGCGACGGC
>Ga0315912_10006787_pt1 | contig 10173 bp, 11 predicted proteins | sample VfabasoilMG_FD_204469 | JGI IMG/M metagenome (GOLD analysis project Ga0315912, IMG submission 204469) | Garden soil microbial communities collected in Santa Monica, California, United States - V. faba soil | ecosystem: Environmental > Terrestrial > Soil > Garden | place: USA: California... | reverse complement strand
GGCAGCACGATCCGCTGGCGGTTGGCCGGGTCGAGCGTCTCGGGCAGGCGCAGGAAGACCCACCCCGCCGCGACCAGCGCCATCCCGGCGAGCAGGACGAAGATGAGCCGCCAGCCGGCGAACAGCAGCACCGCCTGGCCGAGGCTCGGCGCGATCACCGGCACGGCGATGAACACCGCGCTGACGAGGCTCATCAGCCGCGCCATGCGGTCGCCCTCGTAGCGGTCGCGGATGATCGCGTTGGGCACGACCATCAGCCCGGCGGTCAGCACGCCCTGGGCTCCGCGGAGCACGAGCAGCATCTCGAAGTCGCGGACCAGTGCGATCGCCACCGAGAACAGCGCGTAGGCGGCCAGCGACAGCAAGAGCAGCGGCCGGCGGCCAAAGCGGTCGGCGAAAGCTCCGGGGACGAGGCAGCCGATGCCGTTGGCGAGCAGGTAGACGGCCACCACCAGCTGCCGGCGGTTGCCGTCGGCCGCGCCCAGTTCGCTCGCCATCTCGTCGAGCGCAGGCAGCATCGCGTCGATCGCCAGCGCGTTGAGGCTCATCAGCAGCGCGACCATCACCACCAGCTCGCGCTGGCCGAGGGTCCTCTTGTCGGATGGGACGCCGGTGATCGTCATCCGCGCGCCGTAGACCCGTGTTGCGGCGCAGCACAACCCTCGTCATCCCGGCGAAAGCCGGGACCTCGTTCCGCAAGCTCGGCTCATCAGGCACGCGGTCCCGGCTTTCGCCGGGATGACGGGCCATCTAATCTGGAGAGATGGAGGACGAAGACGAAGCCCCGCTCGGCCTGCGCAAGATCATCCATGTCGACATGGACGCGTTCTTCGCCAGCGTCGAGCAACGCGACAATCCGGCGCTGCGCGGCAAGCCGGTGGCGGTCGGCGGCTCGAGCGGGCGCGGGGTGGTCGCGGCGGCGAGCTACGAGGCGCGCAAGTTCGGCGTGCGCTCGGCGATGCCGTCGCTGACGGCGAAGCGGCTGTGCCCGGACCTGATCTTCTGCAGGGGCCGGTTCGACGCCTACACCGCGGTCTCGCAGCAGATCCGCGCGATCTTCCGCGAGTTCACTCCCCACGTCGAGCCGCTGAGCCTCGACGAGGCCTTTCTCGACGTCACCGAGGACCTGCCCGGCATCGGCTCGGCGACGCGGATCGCGGAGCTGATCCGGCAGCGCATCCGGGCCGAGACCCAACTCACCGCGAGCGCCGGCGTCAGCTACAACAAGTTCCTGGCCAAGCTCGCCAGCGACCAGAACAAGCCCGATGGCCTGTGCGTGATCCGCCCCGGCCAGGGCGCCGCGTTCGTCCAGTCGCTGCCGGTGCGCCGGTTTCATGGCATCGGCCCGCGCGGGGCCGAGAAGATGGCGCGGCTCGGGATCGAAACCGGCGCCGATCTCGCGGCCAGGGACCTTGAGTTCCTTCGCCGGCATTTCGGCAGCTTCGCCGAGTACCTCTACCGCGCCGCGCGCGGGATCGATCTCAGGCCGGTCCGCGCCAACCGCATCCGCAAGTCGCTCGGCGGCGAGCGCACCTTCTTCGACGACATCTCGAGCGGTCCGGCCCTGCGCGAGGCGCTCGACAACATCGTCGACGTCGTCTGGGAGCGGATCGCCGAAAAGGGCACCCGCGGCCGCACGGTCACGCTCAAGATGAAGTACACCGATTTCCGTATCGTGACCCGCGCGCGCTCGCTGGCGCAACCGGTCGCCGACAAGCCGGAGTTCGCGCGGATCGCCCGCGCCCTGCTCGACGAGCAGCTGCCGCTGCCGCTGCCGATCCGGCTGATGGGGCTGACGCTGAGCGCGCTCGACGGCGACAAGGACGTTCGACCGCGCGACGAGGCGCAGCTATCGCTGCTCTGAACGGGCCGCCTCCGCGAGCGCGATTGCGCGCCGCACACGCCGGTCGCAGGGCACCGGCAGCTCATCCGGTCCGAACAGCCCGATGGCCACGATCTCGCGCATGTCTGGTTTCGGCGTCCCGGCCAGGCGTGCCGTGAAGAGGTGGCGCAAGTCATGCGAGCCGGAGTCTTCCTCTTCGGTCGCTTCGGCCAACGCGATGTCGGCGAGATCGCAGCCAAGCTCCTCGCGGAATTCACGCGCCGCGGCGCTCGCCGGATCCTCGGCTCGCCCGATCCCGCCCCCCGGCAGCGCCCACACTCGCGGACCGTAGGAATGGCGCACCAGCAACAGGCGTCCGCGATCGTCGAATGCGGCCACCTGGACGCTCGTCCGCCGGGGCTTGCGAATGCGCCACCAAAGCCGCCGCGCGCGATCGGCCGCCCGGTACAGCCGGCGGTGCAGCGGCGGAGGAATCAGGTGAAGCATGTGACCGGCCGCCCCGCCGCGGCCAGCAGGCGCGCTACCGGCAGGTCGTTCTCGCCGCGCGCCGCCGCCTCGAACACCGCGCGCTTGTCGCCGCCGCGGATCACGAACAGGAGCTCGTCGGCATCGAGCAGTGCGGGAATCGTCAGCGTGATGCGGTCGAACGGTGCTTCGGGGGGAAGCGGGTCGGGTGTCAGGCGCCGGACCTTGTGCGGATCGTCCGCTCTGGGTTCGGTGTTCGGAAACAGCGACGCGACATGCCCATCGCTTCCCATACCGAGCCAGGCGAGCGCGAAATGCGGCACTTGTTCCATCTCGCTCAATGCGACGACTTCGGCCCCGGCAGGCTCGAGCAGCGCCCGGATGCGGCCGGTATTGCTCGCCGGATGGTCCTCGGGAACCAGCCGGTCGTCGCCCGGCCAGACGGAGACCCTGCGCCAGTCGAGCGGCGCCTGCGCCAGCAGCGCGAGGATCGGGAAAGGCGTCGATCCGCCGGGGACGGTGATCGCGACGGGCGCCGCCCCCGCCGAAAGCGCGCCCGCGAGCCGATTCGTCAGCCAGTCCGCAATCGCCGCGTCCCCGGCGCCTTCGATGATCTCGACCAAGGCCATGCAGTCCTAGTAGCCGACACCGGAACCGTGTCGAGCGTCAGAGCAATCCTCGCGCCGCCAATCCGGTCGCGAGCGCGGCCGACAACAGCAGGCCCGCAACGCCGGTACGCAGCAACCGGAGCGGCAAGCGCCTCTCCCATGCCACGCCGACCGACCAGGCCGCCGCGAACACCGCCCCGCTGCCCAACGCCCCGCCCGCCGCCGCCAGCCACGGCGCCCCCGTGGCTGCGGCCAGGGCGAAGACGAGGAAGCCCGCCGCGGCGGTCAGCTGCGCCGCACCGAGCACCAGCAGCACCGCACCGAACGACCGCGTCGGCTCCACCGGCGCCTTGCCGGGACGCAGGATCAACAGCTCGAGCCCCGCGAGCAGCAGCGCGATCGCCACGAGCATCGTCTTGGCCTCGGGTGCCAGCTCCACGGCAATGCCCGAGCCCAGCCGTGCCGCGAGCACGCACGCGATCAGGCAGGCCAGACAGCCGGCCACCAGCAACGCCGCGCCGCCCCCGAGCGCCGCCGACAGCCGCGCCACCCGCACCGCCTCGCGCCCGCCGAGCGTGGCCAGCGCGGCGGCGATCAGGGCGAGGAAGAACGACGGCAAGCTCGGGTCAGACCGGGCGACAGGGTGGAGCGGGTGAAGGGAATCGAACCCTCGTCGTAAGCTTGGGAAGCTTCTGCTCTGCCATTGAGCTACACCCGCCCGCTGCAGGGGCGCTATTTGGAGGGTCGGCCGGGCGCGGTCAACTCCCCTCGCCGCCCCGCGTCGATCGCGGTAGCGGTACCATTCCGCGTTGACATTGTCTGTGGCCGCAAATGGGCGGAATCGCTATTGGATTGTCCCAGACCGCGCTCTATGCGCCCGGTATCTTTTCAAGGAGCAAGAACCCCCAATGCCCCTCGTCAACATGAAGCCCCTCCTTCGCGATGCGATGGATCGGGGCTACGCGGTCGCCGCGTTCAACCTGGTCGATTACGGTACCACCAAGGCGATGGTCGCCGCCGCCGAGGAGCTCAATGCCCCGGTGATCTGCCAGACCAGCGCCAAGACGATCCAGTATTGGAGCCATCGCGAGATCGTTTCCTGGGTCCGGACCGTGGCCGAGGATTCGCCGGTTCCCGTCGTGCTCCACCTCGATCACTGCAAGGACCTCGCGATGATCGAGGCCTGCGCCAAGGCCGGCTGGACCTCGATCATGATCGACGCCTCCGAGCTGCCGTTCGACGAGAACCTCGAGATGTCGAAGCGCGTGCGCGAAATCGCCGAGAAGTACGGCGTCGGCATGGAGGCCGAATTGGGCCAGATCATGGGCGTCGAGGACGACATGCATGTCGCCGAGGAGGATTCCGTCCTGACCGATCCCGAGGATGCCAGAAAGTTCTGCGACGCGCTCGACCTGTCGGCGTTCGCCTGTGCCGTCGGCACCGCGCACGGCTATTACAAGGGCGAGCCGAAGGTCGACTTCGATCGCATCGCCGCGATCAATTCGCTCACCCGGACGCCGATGGCGCTCCACGGCGGCACCGGCCTGTCGGACGAGACTTTCGCCAAGGCGATCGCCCGCGGCGCGGCCAAGGTGAACATCTCGACCAACCTCAAGCACGTCTTCGTCGAGAGCTTCGTCAAGTACCACGAGGCGAAGCCCAACGACTACGAGCCGCTGCGGCTGATCGACGCGCAGTACCAGGCGTGCAAGACCATGTTCGCCGGCTTCATCGAGAAGTTCGGCGGCAGGGACAAGGCGCCGAGCTTCCTCGCCAGGGCCGCGTAAGGAGCTGCGGGAGGAATGATCAAGGCGCTGATTTTCGACTGCGACGGCGTGCTCGTCGACACCGAGCGCGACGCGCACCGGGTGGGCTTCAACCTCGCGTTCCGTGAAATGGGGATCGACGCCGAATGGGACGTCGATCTCTACGGCCGGCTGCTGCTCGTGGCCGGCGGCAAGGAGCGCATGCGCGCCTTTTTCGACGAGTTCGGCTGGCCAGCGCGAGCGGGGACCGCCGAGCAGAAGGACGCGCTGATCGTCGAGCTGCACAAGACCAAGACGCGGATCACCTCGGAGCTCGTGGCGAGCCTTCCGGTCCGCCCCGGGATCCTGCGCATCATCGACGAGGCGATGACGGCCGGGGTCAGGCTCGGCGTGTGCACGACGTCGAACCCGAAGTTCATCGACGCGGTGCTCGACCTGTTCGGCTCCGAGCGCAAGGCCGCCTTCGAGTTCGTTCACGCCGGCGACGTGGTCTCGAAGAAGAAGCCCGATCCGGAGATCTATGAGCTCGCCAAGCGCTCGCTGGGACTGCCCCTGCACGAATGCATGGTGATCGAGGACAGCCGCAACGGCCTGCTGGCGGCGACCGGCGCCGGCCTGCCGACGCTCATCACCACCAGCACCTACACGGTGGACGAGGACTTCACCGGGGCGGTAAGGGTCGTCCCCGAGCTCGGCGACGAGCCGAACGTCAACGTCAGGCTTGCCGACCTGGGCGAGCTGGCCGCCGCGACGGCGGCCTGAGGGAGAGGACCAGAATGACCGAGATTTCCCAGGCCCGGATCGAACAGGCGATCCAGGCGACCTGCAAGACGGTGCTCAGGAACGAGCTCTACTTCTCCGATCTCGACGGCCTCGCCGGCGACGGCGATTTCGGCACCTCGCTCGCCACCGGCTTCCGCGTCATCGAGAACGAGTGGGGCGAAATCCCCAAGTCCGACATCGGCGCGATGCTGCTCAAGATCTCGATGCTCGTCAGCAAGCACGTCGGCGGCAGCTCGGGGCCGATCTGGGGCACTGGGTTCATGAAGGCGGCGATGCTGACCCGCGGCAAGACCGCGATCAGCCTGCAGGAGCTGGCCGACATGCTCGGCTCGGCGATCGAGGGGATTCAGGCCCGCGGCGGCGCCAAGCTCGGCGACAAGACCCTGCTCGACGCGCTGATCCCGGTGCACGAGACGCTGAAGGCGCACGCCGCGAACGGCGGCGCGCTTGGCCCGGCGCTGTGCGAGGCGGCCGACGTCGCCGAGAAGGCGATCGAGGAGACCAAGGCGCTGGTGGCGCACCGCGGCCGCGCCTCGCAGGTCGGCGAGCGCAGCGCCAACACCCCCGATCCGGGTATTGTATCGATCGCCGTGATCCTCAATGACTGGTGCAAGGAATTCGGAGTCGCGCGCACGCCGACCGCCGCCGAAGTGATCAACCAACCCGCCTGAATTCACCGCTAGCCATTCCTGGGAGAGGATAAGTCATGAAGAAGTTCGTCAACGATCCCGCCAAATTCGTCCCCGAGTTCATGCAGGGCATCGCGCTCGCCAACCCCGACCTGCTCGAGTTCACCCCCGAGTTCCAGATGATCGTGCACAAGGGCGGGGTCGACAATTCGAAGGTTTCGGTTGTCCAGGGCTCGGGCTCGGGCCACGAGCCGGCGCACGTGATGGCGGTCGGCCCGGGCATGCTGACCGGCGCCTGCCAGGGCGCGGTGTTCGCCGCTCCTGCGGTCGACTCGTGCTACGAGACGATCAAGGCCTGCGCGTCGGACGCCGGCGTGCTGGTGCTGGTCAACAATTACCAGGGCGACCGCATGGCGTGGGACATGGCCACCGAGATGGCCACTGCCGAGGGCATCAACGCCAGGCAGTTCTGGATCAACGACGACGTTGCGGTCGAGGACAGCCTGTACACCGTCGGGCGCCGCGGCGTCGCCGGCAACTTCTTCGTCATCAAGTGCTGCGGCGCCGCCGCCGCGCAGGGCAAGAGCCTCGACGAAGTCGAGGCGATCGCCAAGAAGGTCAACGACAACGTCCGCACGATGGGCGTCGCGCTGACCAGCTGCATCCCGCCGGCAAAGGGCACGCCGATCTTCGACATCGGCGACGATGAGATGGAAGTCGGCGTCGGCATCCACGGCGAGCCCGGCCGCCGCCGCGAGAAGATCAAGAACGCCGACGCGATCACCAAGGAGCTGTTCGACGCGGTCGCCAACGACGTGCCGTTCAAGGGCGGCGACCGCGTGGCGATCATGGTCAACGGCCTCGGCGGCACCCCGATCACCGAGCTCTACGTGATCTACGCCAAGGCCCACGAGCTGGCCAAGGCGGCCGGCTTCAAGGTCGTGCGCAACTATGTCGGCGAATACTGCACCAGCCTCGAGATGGCCGGCGCTTCGCTCACGATCCTGCGCCTCGACGCCGAGATCGAAGCGCTGCTCGACGCCCCCGCGGAAACGGCCGCGCGCATCTTCTGATCGGCAAGCTGATGAATCACATGCGCCCGGCCCCCGTGGGGTCGGGCGTTTTGTTTGCATCAGACACGTTGCAAATTGCGCAACACTTGTCATAAATTTCGCAATTGCACGATTTTGTGCGATGCACCATCTGCCCCGTGCCGGACGCCCAAGGCGGCGTCCATCAACAGGGGAACAGCTCATGCGCACTTTCGCGAGCGCCTTCCTCTCGGCGATCGCCGCCGCTTCGATCAGCGGCGTGCTGTTCAGCGCCGTTCTGATCTGAACGGCGACGCCTTGGAAGGCTGAAGCGCCCGGCTCCCTGTGGGGCCGGGCGTTTTCTCTTTGCCATCGCGCTTGCCAAGCTGCACCGGCGTTGCGAGGAGCCGAGCTTCATGCTCGCGAAGGAGACCCCATGCCCGGCGGACTGGTAGCCCTGCTCGACGACGTCGCGGCGATCGCCAAGGTGGCGGCCGCCACGATCGACGACGTCGGCGCCGCCGCAGGCAAGGCCGGCACCAAGGCCGCCGGGGTGGTGATCGACGACACCGCGGTCACTCCCAACTACGTCGTCGGGCTGTCGCCTGCGCGCGAACTGCCGATCATCTGGAAGATCACCAAGGGCTCGCTTCGCAACAAGCTGCTGTTCCTGCTGCCGGCAGCGCTCGCGCTGAGCGCCCTGGCGCCGTGGGCGATCACGCCGTTGCTGATGCTCGGCGGCGCTTACCTGTGCTTCGAGGCGACCGAGAAGATCTTCGAGGCGCTGACTCACACCGGCCACGCCGAAGAGGCGGTCGAGATCACCGATCCGGCCGAGCTCGAGGACCGGCAGGTATCGGGCGCGATTCGCACCGACTTCATCCTCTCGGCCGAGATCACCGCGATCGCACTCAACGAGCTGCCCGAGATGTCGGTTACGATGCAGGGCGTGGTGCTGGCCGCCGTCGCGGTGGCGATCACCTTCGGGGTCTACGGCGCGGTCGCGCTGATCGTGAAGATGGACGACGTCGGCCTGCACCTAAGCGAGCGCGAGGACCGGCTGTCGCAGGCGCTCGGTCACGGCCTGGTCCGGGGGATGCCGGCGCTGCTGCGCGCGCTGTCGGTCATCGGCACGGCCGCGATGCTGTGGGTCGGCGGCGGCATCTTCCTCCACGGCCTGCACGAGTATCACCTGACCGCGGCCCCCGAATGGGTCGACGCCGCCTCGCACGCAGCGGGCGCGGCCGTGACCTGGGCCAGTGGCGCAGCCGAATGGCTGGCGCACGCGTTGGGCTCAGCGATTGTCGGTCTGGTGGTCGGCGGGATCGTGGTGGCGGTGATGCACCTGGTGCCCAGGCGGGCGGCGGCTCACTGAATACCCGTCATCCCGGCGAAAGCCGGGACCGCATTCAGCAAGCGAACCGTCTGAGGCACGAGGTCCCGGCTTTCGCCGGGATGACGGCATGTTTTACTGCCTACTGCCTACTGCGTACTGCCTACTGCCCACAACCCGCTGCCTACCGTCCCGCGTACCGCGCCCCCTGGATGTCGACGGTCTGCGGAGTGCGCGAGAACAGCTCGCTGAACGGATCGTCCCCGGTTTCGAGCTGGTGCGGCTCGGTGCCCTCGCGCACCGTGGTGCGGCGCATGTCGCGCTTGTACTTCGCATAGTCGAAATCGCCGCCGCGGTGCATCGAGCACAGGTTGTCCCAGATCACCATGTCGCCGACGTTCCAGCTGACCGAGAACACGTACTGCGGCTGGGTCGCGTGCTCAATCAGCTGCCTGATCAGCACGCGGCCCTCTTCCTTCGGCATGCCCTCGACGTCCATCGTGTGCGCGGCGATGAACAGCGCCTTGCGCCCCGAGCCCTTGTGGACGTGGACCAGCGGATGCCGGGCCTTGGGCCGCTCGTCGATCTCGGCGTCGTCGATCTCGGCGCCGGCGAGCTTGCGGCTCCACCACAGCGAGTTCACGCCGACCTTGTCCTCGAGGAAGTCCTTCATCTCCTGCGGCAGGTCGTCATAGGCGCTGCGGGTGTCGGCGAACGAGGTCTGCCCGCCCTCGGGCGGGACCTGGTGCGCGAGCAACAGCGAATAGCTGGTGCGCTTCTCCATGAACGCGCTGTCGGTGTGCCACAGCCGGTCGCCCTTGCGGTACTGGATCGCCGCCGGGTCCTGGGTGATCTCGCCCTCGACATTCAGGTTCGAGGCGTCGAACAGCTCGCGGAACGGCAGCCGGAACCTGACCCCCTCGCGCCGCGGGACGCGCTCGAGGTAGCCGAAGTTGCGGCTGAACTCGACGTGCTGCTCGTCGTTCATGCCGGTGTTGCGCCACACGGTGACGCCCCAGGTGTCCATGGCGTCGGTGACCTGCTTCACCTCTGCCTCGCTGAGCGGCTTGGTCAGGTCGAGCCCCGAGCACTCGGCGCCGAAGCGCGGCAGGATGGGTTCGACTTTCAACGGCATCGGAGTCTCCGGTAGGTAATTAGCAAGCTAAGCTTTATCAGCGGGCCGCTTGCGCTGCAAGGAGGAACGCTTGCAGTGCGCGACCAGCTCGCCGTGCTGGTTATAGGCGCGGTGCGCGAATGTGACGATGCCCTGCGTCGGCCGGCTCTGGCTCTCGCGTACCTCGAGCACCTCGGTCTCGATCCTGAGCGTGTCGCCGACGAAGATCGGCGCCGGAAAGCGCACTTCGTCCCAGCCGAGGTTGGCGACCGCCGTCCCCTGGGTGGTGTCGTTGACCGAGATCCCGACCATCAGCCCGAGCGTGAAGCACGAGTTGACGAGGATCTTCCCGTACTCGGTGCCCTTCATGTACTCGGCGTCGAGGTGCAGCGGCGCCGGGTTGTGGGTCAGCGCGCTCATCAGCAGGTTGTCGGTCTCGGTCACCGTGCGCCGCAGCGGATGGTCGAACACCCGCCCGACCTCGAACTCCTCGAACCACAGACCGGCCATTGCGCAGCTCCTCTCAGGCAGCCCTCTAGCGCGCTCCGCGCGGCCGGGAAAGGAATGGCGCGCCGCACGTTGTCAGCGCGAAGACAACAGG
>Ga0315912_10006786_pt1 | contig 10173 bp, 8 predicted proteins | sample VfabasoilMG_FD_204469 | JGI IMG/M metagenome (GOLD analysis project Ga0315912, IMG submission 204469) | Garden soil microbial communities collected in Santa Monica, California, United States - V. faba soil | ecosystem: Environmental > Terrestrial > Soil > Garden | place: USA: California... | reverse complement strand
TAATGGCGGAGGGTCGGGGAGAACGGAAAACGGCGTATCGGCAATAAACAAGGCCCCTGCGTGAGGAGCCATCGCTCTGTTCGCATCAGACATTCCCTCTACCGCCGTCGTGAACAATGCCTGTATTTTCCCGTCTCGCTGTATCAGTTCAGGACACGTAACTCTCGGCGACCCGGGGAAAATCCACTCCGTCAACACCGCACCGTCCGACAATCGAATCTCATGCGCCACACCATCGCTGATGGGCTCAGGATCGTAGAAGGCCACCACAATACTCGTACCGTCAGCACTCGCCCGCAAGCCGTCCGGGAATGCGTGCAGATTCCGCGGTTGACAGACAAGCGACCGTTCCACGACTCTCTCCAACGCGGCGTCGAACACATAACGCGTGATAGTTTTGGGGATCGAATCAATATCAATCAATACCGCACCATCTTCGTGGGGAACAAAGTACTTCCCGTTCGAGCACATCTGCCCGGCAATCACTTCGCGCAATTTCCCCGTCTCGCAATGGTAGTGATAGACAGACGCGATGGGCTGATTGAACTCCAGATGCTTAGTCCCAAACAAAAGCCCACCCGGAATCGCAACACCATCGTTGATAATCACACGTTCGTCTGTTGACACCTGCGCCACAGTACGCAGCACTTCCCCGTGTTGCAGGTCAAAGAGAACAATGCTCCGTTCCAGCCCGATGTAAACCACGCCGGGTGTTGTGGTCTCGGCGAAAAAACCGGGCCTGCCGGGTAATGGGAACGATGTATTGACGCCGGTGTCAAGGTCCAATAGATGGATGCTTCCCGCGCACAGCCCCGTGCCATGCTGAATCGCAATCCAACCAAGAAGGGATTCATGCCCAGGAAAATTCCGTAGCAATCGCGGACACTCCGGCAGGAAAAGCAGCGCTTCCTCTGATGGTTGAAAAAGCACCCGCGCAGTAAAACGTCGCAAGGGCTACACGCCCCAGCAGTAGTCTTCCAGTGCCTTTTCGAGTGTCGCGTCGCTTTCGGTGAGTCGCATCAATTCCAACTTAATCGCGTCGATCAAAGCAAGCCAACTTGCCTCAATCACGTTTTCAGAAACACCCACCGTAGCCCAGCTCTTCTTATGGTCCGACCATTCAATGAGCACGCGCACCTTAGCAGCCGTGCCTTTTTTAGAGTCAAGCACACGCACCTTATAGTCCGTGAGTCGCACACTTGAGATACCCGGATACAAACCAGACAAGCATTGCCGCAAACAAAGATCCAGCGCATTAACCGGACCATGCCCGATCGCAGTGGCCGAGTGAACACCGTCCATCGCCTTCAAATTCACAGTAGCCGTCGTCGATGATTCCAGATTCCCGGTCATCCGTGTCGTCACATCAAAGCTAATCACTTCGAAAAACTTCGCCGTCGGATGAATGGCTTCACGCACCAACAGTTCAAACGTGCCTTCAGCAGCCTCCAGCTCGTAACCGGCGAACTCCAGATCCTTGATGCGCTCCAACAATTCCTTGCGTGCCGTCTCGCTCAGACGGTCTTCCAGGCCGTGCTCCTTCAGCTTATAAAGGACATTGCCGCGGCCGGACAAATCGCTCAGCAACACACGCTGGCGATTACCAACCTTCTCAGGTTGTACATGCTCATACGTAGCGGAATCTTTCAACACCGCACTAACATGTACCCCGCCTTTGTGAGCAAAAGCGCTTTGGCCGACATACGGCTGATCATTACGGATCTGCAGATTCGCCATCTCCGAAACAAACCGCGCAACCGACGTCAACGACTTTAGCTTTTCCGGCCCAATCGTCTCATGACCATACTTCAATTCCAGGTTCGCCAGAATCGAAACCATATTGGCGTTCCCGCAACGCTCGCCATAGCCATTGATACAACCCTGGACGTGGGTTGCACCAGCCTCAATCGCAGCCAGTGCGTTAGCAACCGCGACATCAGAATCATTATGCGGATGGATACCAATCACACCGCCAAACTTTTCCACAACCAACCGAGTCAACTCAGCAACACGCGAAGGCATGTTTCCCCCGTTGGTATCGCACAAGCAAAGCACGTCGGCACCAGCATTTTTAGCGGCTTCCAGCGTCTTTAACGCATAATCTGGATTCGCATTATAGCCGTCAAAAAAATGCTCGGCATCATAAATGAATTCCCGCCCATGCGACTTAATAAAAGACACCGTCTCCGAGATCAGCTTCAGGTTCTCTTCCAACGGGATACCCAGAGCGCGATGCACATGCAAGTCCCAGGTCTTACCAAATACAGAAATCGCCGGCGTATTAGCACCGATCAACTCCAACACATTCGGATCCTTCTCCACCGGGTTGCGAGCAAACCGTGTGGATCCGAAGGCGGTCAGCTTGGCATGATGAAGTTTCACCTCGCGAGCGCGAGCAAAAAACTCCTTATCCTTAGGATTCGAGCCAGGCCATCCGCCTTCAATATAGTCAATACCCAACTCGTCCAGCTTCTGCATAATGACGAGCTTGTCGTCGACAGAGAAAGTGACGGCTTCCCCTTGGGTGCCGTCACGGAGAGTGGTATCGAACGTTTGGATCCGCATGATTTCGGACTAGGCGGTGGGTACGCCTGCCTCCTTCTTCTTTTTCTTAAGGAACGTCATCATTTCACGAAGCTCTGCGCCAACGGTCTCAATCTGATGTGTTGCACCTGCTGCGCGCATTGCCATGAACTTCTTCCGGCCGCCGGAACGATTTTCTTCCATCCATTCCTTGGCGAACTGACCAGACTGAATCTCGGAGAGAATCTTCTTCATCTCCTTCTTCGTTTCCGCGTTCACAACACGAGGACCACGCGTGTAATCGCCGTACTCCGCCGTGTCCGATACCGAGTAACGCATGTAGCCAAGGCCGCCTTCATAAATAAGATCGACAATCAGCTTCAATTCATGCAGACATTCAAAATAAGCGATCTCCGGGGCATAACCAGCCTCAACCAAGGTTTCAAAACCAGCCTGGATCAACGCGGAAGCGCCGCCGCAAAGAACAGCCTGCTCACCGAAGAGATCGCTTTCGGTCTCTTCGCGGAAAGTCGTCTCAATCACACCAGCACGCAAGCAACCCAGCGCACGAGCATAAGCCAGCGAATTCTTCAATGCATTGCCAGTAGCATCCTGATGAATAGCAACCAGTCCGGGAACGCCAACACCTTCGGTAAACAGTTCACGAACGCGATGACCAGGAGCCTTCGGAGCAACCATCGTGATATCCACACCAGCCGGAGCTTTGATAAAACCAAAGTGAATATTAAACCCGTGAGCGAACAGCAACGTGTTGCCCGGCTTCAACCCAGGAGCAATATCTTTGTCGTAAAGATCCGCCTGGATATGGTCGGAAACCAGGATCATGATCATATCGGCAGCAGCGGACGCCTCGGCTGCGGTCATCACTTTCAGACCAGCATCCTTAGCTTTGTCCCAGCTCTTGCTGCCTGGATAAAGACCGACAACCACATCAACGCCGGAGTCGCGCAAGTTCAAAGCATGCGCATGACCCTGACTGCCATAGCCAATAATGGCTACGGTCTTTCCATTGAGAAGGGAAAGATCCCCGTCTTTTTCGTAATAGCGATTAGGCATTTAATTCACAACTCCCGTGTTTGTATTCTTCGATGCCGCCGTTGGCACCGGCGACGACAGACGCAACTTGCGCGCCTCAAGCGATACGGCCACTGTGCCAGAGCGGGTTACTTCAATCTCTCCGTAGCTGCGCATGACGTCGATAAATTCATCCAGCTTCTCGGAATCTCCGGTCGCTTCCAATGCAAAGCCATCCACCGAAGAATCAATCACACGCGCGCCGAATATTTCGGCTTCTTTCAAAACCGCAGTCCGCGCTTCCATCGTGGCACGCACGCGCATCAAACAGAGTTCGCGCAACACCGACGGACCTTCCGTCATATCCGTCGCTTGCAACACATTGATCAAACGGTTCATCTGCTTAATCACCTGTTTACGCAACGAAGGATCCACATCCACAACAATCGTCATCCGCGACAACTGCGGGTCCAAGGTACGCGCAACCGTCAGGCTCTCGATGTTATATCCGCGAGAGGTGATCAAACCCGTAACGCGCATCAGTGCGCCCGGGGTGTTTTCCATCAACAAACTAATTGCTTGTAACATAGAGCCTCTTTTATTTAACTGCCACCGGCGTCGGATCGCCAAGCACCATCTCGTTGATCGCACCACCCGCAGGAACCATCGGATACACATTCTCAAACGGAGTCACTTTGATGTTCAAAAGGTACGGGCCATTCTCGGCCACCGCTTCCTTCAACGCAGGAATCAATTCACTCGGATGCTCAATCGTCCGACCCTTAAATCCATACGCAGCAGCAAGCTTCTCCGCATCCGGGAACCCATCCAGCGTCACCGAACTCAAGCGATTGTTATAAAACAAATCCTGCCACTGCCGAACCATTCCAAGATAACCATTGTTCATGATAATAATCTTGATCGGCAGCGCATAGTTAACGATGGTCGCCAACTCCGGCAGCGACATCTGAAAACCACCATCACCGGAAATCGAAAATACCAGCTTGTCCGGATTCGCATACTGCGCGCCAATCGCCGATGGCAATCCAAAGCCCATCGAACCCAATCCACCAGAGTTAATCCACAAACGCGGCTCGTTGAATTTGATCAACTGCGCGGCCCACATCTGATGCTGTCCTACGTCGGAAGTCACAATCGCATTGCCACCGGAAATCCGATCAATCTCGTGCATCAAATGCTGCGGCTTAATCTCGGTATCAGAAAAACGCGGCTCCAAAGGATGCTCGTCTTTCCAAGCCCGAATCTGCTTCCACCAAGCCTTACGCGACTCGGAATTCGCAGGCGATTCCGCCGGAGCAATCTCCGCCAACACCTTATTCAACTTGGTAAGAACCTTCTTAGCATCGCCAACAATCGGCAGATCCACCGCACGGTTCTTCCCAATCTCAGCCGGATCCACATCCAGGTGAATCACCTTCGCATGAGGAGCAAACGCAGCCAAACGACCCGTCACACGATCATCAAACCGCACGCCGAGCGCGATCAACAAATCCGCATGAGTCATGCCCATGTTCGCGGCATAGCTGCCATGCATACCCGGCATACTGATAAAGTTCGGATGCGATGACGGCATCGAGCCCAACCCCATCAGCGTGCAAACCGAAGGAGCATCCAAAATATCAACCAACTCCCGTAACTCCGCCGACGCATTCGCATTGACGATTCCGCCGCCAGCGTAGATAAACGGACGCTTGGCTTCCCACATCATATGAGCAGCGCGACGAATCTGACCCGCATGACCATCGCTGTGCAACTTATACCCGGGAAGATGAATCGAATTGACGGGAACGTAATGAATCTGCCCCTGGAACACGTCCTTCGGAATATCCACCAACACCGGACCAGGCCGCCCCGTCGAAGCAATATAAAAAGCCTCATGCAAAATCCGCGGCAGGTCCGCAAGATCCTTCACCAGATAATTGTGCTTCGTACAAGGACGCGTAATTCCAAAAGTATCGGCTTCCTGAAACGCATCCGTCCCGATCAGCTTGCTTGAAACCTGCCCCGTTAGAGCGACAACTGGAATGGAATCCATCATCGCGTCCACGAGTCCAGTGATCAGGTTCGTGGCACCTGGACCCGAAGTCGCGCAGCAGACCCCAACCTTCCCCGACGACCGCGCATAGCCCTGGGCCGCAAACACAGCGTTCTCTTCATGGCGAACCAAAACATGGCGCAAGTCATGATCGTACATCGCGTCATATAAAGGAAGCGTGACCCCGCCCGGATAGCCGAATACAACCTCGACACCTTCCCTGGTCAAACACTCCAGAAGTATCTGCGCTCCCGACATCAACTGCGACATTTCCACATCCTCCCAAATTCACTCAAGCTTTAAACAGGAAAAGGGCCACCGGCTTGACTTGCTTGCCCCGCCGGTGGCCCTTTGGATTTCCTAATCCTCTGTGACCGTCAGGCGGGGCCCGCTACAGTAACTCCAATAATAATTACAGGGGGTACGACAAAGACGACACTAACCACGAACGGGTTCGCTTTCGCCATCTGTGCCTCAAGGTTCACATTATGAGTTTAGCCTGAAAACTTTCCAAATGCAATAGGTCATCGCCATTAAAAAAACTAATGTAAACATTGTCTTGCAGTCGCCGTATGCCACCCAAAACCCAACTTGAGGGGGGGCATTTGCAAAACATCAGGCCGATGCTTTCAAAATTTCAATTTTCCCTTACACCAGCAAACCACTGATAATAAATAACTTACTAGAATTACTACAAATGTGACCAAACGCGATTTTCGCGCCAAAAAAAGTAGTCACAACTGTATGATAATTATTTCTCGCTTGTTTTCAACAACTTACACAAAACCCCGAATCACTCTCCACCTTTTCACCTGCTACTTTTAAATCGCGCCAAGAGTTTCGCGCAGATGACGAAAGGAGGCAACGAGATGAAGTGCAACCAAGACGGAGGCGAATGGAAAGACCAAGCCACAATCCTGGTGGACGAGCTAATTGAGAAAGGCTTCGCCCTGCTCAAAGACAAGAACTCGATGACCGTACCGGAAATGGTACGGCTACTCGAACTCCGCGAGGAACTCGCGGAAGATCAACCAAAGGAGGTAACCGTGAGATGGGTGGATCCGACAGAAGACGACTAGAGATCGAACGGCTGATTCAATATCACAGCCTTCCCTCTCAGCGAAATTTTCATAACGCGGAAGAGCGTTTCAAAGGTTTTTCAGGACCAATAGGTTCCGGAAAAACCCAGGCTCTCTGCCAGGAAGCCATACGGATGAGCTATCTGAACCCCGGCCGGACCGGCGTGATCGGCGCGCCAACATACCCGATGCTAAGGGACGTAACACAGATAAGCCTGCTCGATATCCTGAACAGTAACTCGGTCCCGTATGACCTGAACAAGACGACACAGACTCTCACCTTTCTGGACACCGGTTCCAAGATTCTCTTCCGGTCCATGGGAGATGCCGAGCGTTTGAGAGGAACCAATCTCGCCTGGTTCGGCGTCGACGAGTTGACCTATTGCGACGAAGCGGCATGGCTCCGCCTGGAAGGCCGTTTGCGCGATCCCAAGGCGACAAAACTTGGGGGATTCGCCGCGTGGACCCCAAGTGGGCACGACTGGGTCTACCGTAAGTTCATCGACAAACCAGCAGAGGGCTACCGCGCCATCATCGCAAGTCCGGCCGAGAACACGTTTCTCCTGAAAAACACGCCGGACTTTTACGAGCGCCTGAAACGCAGCTATGACGAAGTGTTCTACCGCCAGGAGGTCCTTGGCGAATACCTGAACACCAACATACACAGAGTCTACCGGGCCTTCGACGCCCCGGCCAACGTGAAAGCGCTCTGGCCGAAAGAGGAATTGCCGCTGCTTTGGGCCCTCGATTTCAATGTCGATCCGATGTGTTCGGTCGTTGCACAGGTGGAAGGTGACAGGGTCTACGTTCTGGACGAAATCGTCCTCAGAAGAGCCAGCACCACGGATGCCTGTGCGGAATTCGTCCGTCGCTACGGCAATGTCCGCCGACAATTGACCATCTACGGAGATGCGTCCGGCCATCATCAGCAAACTACGGGATCTAGTGACTACCAGATCATCCGAAATTATTTTACGCAGCTTCCGTACATGCGTACGACCTACAATACGCCGAAATCGAATCCCAGCGTCCGGGATCGTGTCTCGCTGGTCAACGCCCGCCTCAAAAACGGGGAAGGCAAAGTGCGCATGTGGATCGACCCGAAATGCAAGGAATTGGTCCGCGATTTTGAAGAGGTCAGCTATCGGGCCGACTCCAGCGAAATCGACAAAAACAAAGATCCAAACCGGACGCATCTTTCCGACGCGTTGGGCTATCTGCTTTGGGATATCTATTCTCCCAAGCCCACCATCGGCGAACGTTCGCAAAGGCTCATCTAGAAAGGAAATGCACCAGTGAAAGAAATCATTGCCGAACATCCCGATTACATCGCGCGCAAAGCACTCTACCGGCGCTATCGCGATCTGTATGCGGGCGGAGAACAACTCAAGTCCAACGGACGCGAGTACCTCATGCACCGCCAAAAGGAACCATTCCTGATCTATCAGGAACGGCTGTCCAGACTCTTCTACGAGAACTACATTGGATCCATCATCGATTGGTACGTAGCAACGCTGTTTCGTCGTGAACCGCTTCTGCTCGCCGAAGGCACCGACGAACCGGGCAAACAATTCCTCGGACGTTTCAACGAGGATTGCGACCTGCGCGGCACCACCATTACGGACTTCTTCCGCAAACTGGTGCTGGACGCTCTCGTCAACGGCACCAGCTACGCTGTTGCCGATTTCCCGCGAGCCGCCGCCAAGCCCCAAACACGGGCTGAAGAGGAAGCCTGCGGGACCGCCCGTGGCTATCTGGTCGACTACACCGCCGATCAGCTCATCAACTGGAGCCACGACGACAAAGGCAACTACGATTGGGTCGTTCTCAGAACTTCCTCCATTCGCAAGGCCAACATCGAAGATCCCGAATGGATCAACGAGACCCGCTGGTTTTACTACGACAAGCAGCGCTTTGAAGTCTATCGTAGTGTCAGCGGGGACAACATCGAACTGGTGGACTCCGGTTTTCACGGCTTCGCGAAACTCAACCGCGTCCCGCTATTCGAACTGAAGGTCCCGGAAGGCCTCTGGCTCATGAATCGCGCAGGGCTGCTGCAACTGGAGCACTTCAACAAGTCGAATGCGCTCTCGCACGCCCTATCCATGGGCCTGTTCGCCTCGCCAGTCATCTACTCCGATACCGAGTGGAACGGCGTGGCCGGTGATTCCTACTACATCCAACTCGGTAAGGATGACCGCTTCGGCTGGACTGAACCGGAAGGCCGCGTATTCGAAATCGCACGCGACAATCTGAGCCGCCTGCAAGAAGAAATCTATCGCGTCTGCTACCTGATGTCACAAGCCGGCGGCCCTCCGGGAAGCGGTGGCGGATCGTCAGGGCTCAGCAAACAGCGCGACTTCGCCATCACCCAGGAGGTGCTCCGCGCCTACGGGGATCTGGTGAAAGACTGCATCAAGAGGGTGCTCCGCGCCATCATCGAAGCCCGCGAAGATAACGTCGCGCTCGATGTTTCCGGCATGGATGAGTTCGACATAGGCGACTTCAGCAATGAACTCGCCGACGCCGAACGGCTGCTCACTATTGGAATCGACTCCCCGACGCTGCGCAAGCAGGTGTACAAGAAGCTCGCCTTCAAGTACCTCTGCGACGTGCGGCAGGAGGTCAAGGACAGGATCGCTCTCGAAATTGAAACGGGAGTCGATAGCAACGAACTCGAAAGGAGATAAGAATGGACGAAAAACCAACAGATGCGCAAGGTAACACACCGGATCTGTCTTCGGTCGTGCGTACTGTCATCCAGGAATATATGGATGCACAGCGCGTAAAATCGGAGCCGGCGTTCAAGGCCGAACTCATGGAGGAACGCCGCCGCCGCGAACAGTTGGAGCAACGCATGAACCAACTGGCCGAGGAAGCCAAGCGCCAGAAAGATCGCGCCGAGGAGATGGACCGTAACAGCTTCATCCGCACCGAACTGCATAAGCTCGGCGTTACGAAGGTCGATCTCGCGTTCAAGGCCGTCAAAGACGACCTCGTCCGCAACGATGACGGAGCACTCGTCGCCAAGGGTCCCGAAGGGGAAGTCTCGGCACGGGAGTTCCTGACAACCTTCGTAGCGGAAAATCCGGAGCTGCTGCCAGCCAGAATGTCCGGGGGATCGGGTACCACCCGCGAACCCAGACAGCCTCAGGGCTTCGATCTTGACCGGATCAAACCGGGCATGGAGCCAGAGGAGATGGATAGAGTCCGCAAGGAAATTTCCAGACTCGCTCAGCAGTCCTTAAGAGGCTAGTCCTCAGTTTTTTTGACCGACGTACCCGCACAGTGCGGTTCCGGTGTTATCCGGACGCTGTGCGGTTTTTTATTGCCAATTCAGATCAAGGAGAAAAGATAGAAAATGCCTTCCATTACTTCAGCCAATGTCGCCCAGGCGATTGTTAAGCTGGTTGCCGCTGATGCGCTGCCCGCTTTGATGGGGAACCTCGTCATGGGAAACCTCGTGAATCGGGACTTTGA
>Ga0315912_10006785_pt1 | contig 10173 bp, 5 predicted proteins | sample VfabasoilMG_FD_204469 | JGI IMG/M metagenome (GOLD analysis project Ga0315912, IMG submission 204469) | Garden soil microbial communities collected in Santa Monica, California, United States - V. faba soil | ecosystem: Environmental > Terrestrial > Soil > Garden | place: USA: California... | reverse complement strand
GCCGTACAGCGCATTCGGGAACAACGCATGGAACACACTGCCGGGGAAGGGCCCGAAGCCCAGCTTGTAGGGCGCGACCTTGCCGGTCAGTCCCAGCGTGAACATCGTACGGCCGTGGTAGCCGCCGGCGAAGGCGATGATGCCGGGTCGCCCGGTGTGGGCGCGCGCGATCTTCACCGCGTTTTCCAGCGCCTCGGCGCCGCTGCTCAGCAGCAGCGTCTTCTTCGCGAAATCGCCCGGCGCCAGCGCGTTGAGCTTTTCCGCCAGCGCCACATAGGGCTCGTAGGCCAGCACCTGGAAGCAGGTGTGGGTGTACAGCTCCAGCTGCGCCTTGACCGCGGCGATCACCTGCGGGTGGCGATGGCCGGTGTTGAGCACGGCGATGCCGCCGGCGAAGTCGATGTAGCGCTTGCCCTCGACGTCCCAGACCTCGGCGTTGTCCGCGCGCGCGGCGAAGATCAGGTGCGTGTGGCCGACGCCGCGCGCCACCGCGGCCTGGCGGCGCGCCAGCAGCTCGGCATTGGTCGTTGGATTCAGTTTCGGTTGGGCATCGCGTTGCATGGCATCGCTCCTTGGCTGGCAGGGGATCATCGTGCCACAGACCCTACACGGCTCGCCGGCAGGCCGCACGGGCGCATCGGATAATGCGGACCCCGCGCCGCGCGATGTGCCTGGCGCGCGATGGCCGACCTTCCGGACCCTTCCCGCCTGCGCCCCATGAACGCCTCAGACATCCGCTCCACCTTCCTGAAATTCTTCGAGTCGAAGGGTCACACCGTGGTCGCGTCGAGCCCGGTGGTGCCAGGCGACGACCCGACGCTGCTCTTCACCAACGCCGGCATGAACCAGTTCAAGGACGTGTTTCTGGGCTTCGACAAGCGGCCCTACACGCGCGCGGCCACCAGCCAGAAATGCATCCGCGCCGGCGGCAAGCACAACGACCTGGAGAACGTCGGCTACACCGCGCGCCACCACACCTTCTTCGAGATGCTGGGCAACTTCAGCTTCGGCGACTACTTCAAGCGCGATGCCATCCAGTACGCTTGGGAGCTGCTGACCCAGGTCTACAAGCTGCCCAAGGACAAGCTCTGGGCCACGGTGTATGCCGAGGACGACGAGGCCTACGATATCTGGCTCAAGGACATCGGCCTGCCCGCCGAGCGCATCGTGCGCATCGGCGACAACAAGGGCGGCCGCTACATGTCCGACAACTTCTGGATGATGGGCGACACCGGCCCCTGCGGCCCGTGCAGCGAGATCTTCTACGACCACGGCCCCGACGTCGCCGGCGGCCCGCCGGGCAGCGAAGAGCAGGATGGCGACCGCTACATCGAGATCTGGAACAACGTCTTCATGCAGTTCAACCGCGACGACGCGGGCGTGATGCACAGGCTGCCCAAGCCCAGCGTGGACACCGGCATGGGCCTGGAGCGGCTGGCGGCGGTGCTGCAGCATGTGCACAGCAACTATCAGATCGACCTCTTCGTCCATCTTCTGGCCGCGGCCAAGGCCGCGGTGGATGCCGCCGGCGCTGGCGACTGCGACAAGGACAGCCCGAGCCTGAAGGTCATCGCCGACCACATCCGTGCCTGCGCCTTCACCGTGGCCGACGGCGTGATTCCCGGCAACGAAGGCCGCGGCTACGTGCTGCGGCGCATCGCGCGTCGCGCCATCCGCCACGGCTACAAACTGGGCGCGCGCAAGCCCTTCTTCCACACGCTGGTGGGTGCGCTGGCGGACGTGATGGGCGAAGCCTACCCCGAACTGAAGCGCGATCGGCTGCGCATCACCGAGGTGCTGAAGCAGGAGGAGGAGCGCTTCTTCCAGACCATCGCCAACGGCATGGAAATCCTGGAAGGCGCGCTCGCCGGCGGCGTGAAGACGCTCGACGGCGAGACCGCCTTCAAGCTGCACGACACCTTCGGCTTCCCGCTGGACCTGACGGCCGACGTCTGCCGCGAGCGCGGCGTCACGGTGGACAGCGCCGGTTTCGACGCGGCGATGCAGCGCCAGCGCGAGCAGGCGCGCGCATCAGCCAAGTTCAAGATGGCGCAGGGCCTCGAATACGAGGGCGCGGCCACCGCTTTCCACGGCTACGAGCACCTGGTGTGCGAGCACTCCCATGTCACGGCGATCTACATCGACGGCTCGCCGGTGCAGCGCGCGCGCGCCGGCGACGACGTGGTCATCGTGCTCGACCACACACCCTTCTATGCCGAGAGCGGCGGCCAGGTCGGCGACAGCGGCGAGCTGCGCAATGCGCGCTCGCGCGTGCTCATCCAAGACACGCTGAAGATCCAGGCCAGCGTGTTCGGCCACCATGGCCGCATCGTCGAGGGCGAGCTCGAGATCGGCGACACCTTCGTCGCCCGCGTCGATGCCGAGCGCCGTGCCAAGACCGTGCGCAACCACAGCGCCACGCACCTGATGCACAAGGCGCTGCGCGAGGTGCTGGGCGCGCACGTGCAGCAGAAGGGTTCGTTGGTCAACGCCGAGCGCACGCGTTTCGACTTCGCTCACAACGCGCCGATGAGCGACGAGCAGATCCGCAAGGTGGAGCAGCTGGTCAATGCCGAGGTGCTGGCCAATGTGCCGGTGAAGGCCGAGCTCATGCCCATCGAGGCGGCGCAAAAGGCCGGCGCGATGATGCTCTTCGGCGAGAAGTACGGCGACGAGGTGCGCGTGCTCGACATCGGCACGAGCCGCGAGCTGTGCGGCGGCACGCATGTGCAGCGCACCGGCGACATCGGCTTGTTCACCATCGTCGCCGAAGGGGGCGTCGCTGCCGGCGTGCGCCGTGTCGAGGCGCTGACCGGCGACAACTCGCTGGCCTATGTGCAGGGGCTGGAAAGCACGCTCGGCGGCGTCGCCGGCACGCTGCGCGTGTTGAAGCCCGATGTGCCGGCGCGCGTGAACGCGCTGCTGGACCAGGTGCGCGGGCTGGAAAAGGAGCTCGATGCGCTCAAGGGCAAGTTGGCCTCGACGCAAGGCGACGAGTTGCTGGCCAAGGCCGTCGACGTGGGCGGGCTGAAGGTGCTGGCCGCGGTGCTGCAGGGCGCCGACGCCAAGGTGCTGCGCGAGACCATGGACAAGCTGAAGGACAAGCTGAAGAGCGCGGCCATCGTGCTGGCCGCGGTGGACGGCGCCAAGGTGCAGCTGGCGGCCGGCGTCACGCCCGACCGCATGGGCAGCATCAAGGCCGGCGAGCTGGTCAACTTCGTCGCCCAGCAGGTGGGCGGCAAGGGCGGCGGCAAGCCCGACCTGGCGATGGCCGGCGGCACCGACCCGTCCAAGCTGTCGGCAGCGCTTGACTCGGTGCGCGGCTGGGTGGCCGAGCGGGTCTGATCCCCATCAGCGCGGCATCAGCCGCACCGAACCCAGTTCGGCCAGCGGCCGCGGTTCGCCCAGGTGGTAGCCCTGGCCATAGTCCACACCGATCTCGCACAGCTTGTCGAGGATGGCCTCGCTGGCCACGTATTCGGCAATGGTCTTCAGCCCCATCACGTGGCCGATGGCGTTGATGGCCTGCACCATCGCCAGGTCCATCGGGTCGTCGGCGATGTCCTTGACGAAGCTGCCGTCGATCTTCAGAAAGTCCACCGGCAGGTTCTTCAGATAGGCAAAGGACGACAACCCGCTGCCGAAATCGTCCAGTGAGAACAGGCAGCCCAGCGCCTTGACCTCCTCGATGAACAGCACCACCTTCGACAGATTGGCCACCGCCGCGGTCTCGGTGATCTCGAAGCACAGCACGCCGGGCGGCAGGCGCAGCTGCTGCAGCGTGTGGCGCAGCGCCTGGCGGAAGCGCTCGTCGGACAGCGAGGCACCGGACAGGTTGATGGCATAGACGCCGTCGACACCGCCGCTCTGGCGCAGCCGATCGCTCAGCCACGACAGGGTGTTGTTGACCACCCATTGGTCGATGCGCGGCATCAGCCCGTAGCGTTCGGCCGCCGGCAGGAAGGCGCCGGGCGGGATGATCTGGCCGTCCTCTTCCAGCCGCACCAGGATCTCGTAGTGCGCGATCGCGTCCGCGCCGCCCTGCAGCGGCAGCACCGGCTGCACGTACAGGCGCAGCCGGTCGGCCTGCAGCGCCGCGGTCAGCCGCGTCACCCATTGCATCTGGCCGCGCTGCTGCTGCACCTGGCTGTCGTTGGGCTGCAGCACGTGCACGCGGTTGCGGCCGCCTTCCTTGGCGGCATAACAGGCGGCGTCGGCGGCGGCCAGCAGCGCGCCCAGGTCCTGGCCCTTGGTCGGCGCGAGCACCAAGCCGATGGACACGCCGATCGAGAACTGCTTGCCTTTCCAGGCAAAGCGCAGGTCGGCGATGGCCTCGCGGATCTTCTCGGCGATGCGCACCGCATGGTCCAGCGGGCAGGCCTGCAGGATCAGTCCGAACTCGTCGCCGCCCAGCCGCGCCAGCATGTCGCCGGCGCGCAGCATGCGGCGGATCAGCTGCGTCACCTGGCGCAGCAACTCGTCGCCGGCCACATGGCCGCAGGTATCGTTGACCACCTTGAACTGGTCCAGGTCCAGGTAGCACACCGCGTGCGCCAGCCCGTCCTGCGCGCTGCGCTCCAGCAGCTCGGCCAGCCGGCGCTCGAACTCGCGCCGGTTCGGCGCGCCGGTCAGCGCGTCGTGCGCGGCCTGGTGCGACAGCTCGCGCGCCAGGGTCAGCGTGTCGGTGACGTCGTGGAACACCAGCACCGCGCCGATGAGGAAGCCGTCGCGCGAGCGGATCGGCGCCGCAGTGTCGATCACCGGCACGCTGCTGCCGTCGCAGCGCTGCAGCACCGCATGTTCGTGGCGCGACTGCACCTGGCCGCGGCGCAGCACCTCGCGCACCGGGTGCGGCAGCGGCGCCTTCTGCGCCTCGTCGAAGAGCTGGTAGATCTCGCTGGCCAGCCGGCCCACCGCCTCGGCCGCGGCCCAGCCGGTCAGGCTGGCGGCCACCGGGTTCATGTACTGGACGAGGCCGGCCTCGTCGGTGGTGATGACGCCGTTGCCGATCGAGGCCAGCGTCACCTGCGCGATGTCGCGCTCGCGCTGCAGCTGCGCCTCGACCTGCTTGCGCTCGCTGGTATCGCGCAGGGTGGCGGTGTACTGCGCGCCCTGTTCGCTCTGCGTCTCGCTCACCGTCAGCTCGTAGAAGCTGCGTGCTGCGCCCGGGCGCACGATGCGCAGCTCGATCGGCGCGCCGGCGCGGCACAGCCGCTGCGGGTCCGGTGCCAGCGCGCAGCCGGCGCGGTTCAGCACCAGCGGCAGCGGCTGGCCCACGGCGGCCGGCGCCGCCAGCCCCAGCAGCCGCTCGGCGCCGGGGTTCAGGCTGGTGACCAGGCCGTCGCGCGTGAAGGTGAGGATGCCGTCGCGCATGTCGCGCAGGATGGCCAGCGTCTGCTGCGTGGTCTGGTCCAGCGCGGTGATCACGCGGTTGTAGGCGCCGGCGATCTGGCCGACCTCGGTGAAGGGCTCCTCGGGCACGCGCTGGCGCAGGTCGCCGCTGCGGCGCTGCGCCTCCATCGCGTCGAGCAGGTCGATCAGCTCGGTGCGTGCGCCATGTTCGGCCACGTTCAGGCCGCTGCGCTCGCTGTCGGCGTCGACGCGCAGGCCGCCACCGCGGCGCCACCAGTGCAGCATCGGCCACGAGGCCAGCGTGCACCAGGCGCCGCAGGCGGCGATGCCGAGCAGCTGCACGCCCACCTGTTCGCTGCGCGTCAACCCGGTGCCCATCAGCTGCAGGTCGCCGAACAGGCCGACCGCCAGCGTGCCCCAGGCGCCGGCCGCCAGGTGCGCGGGGATCGCGCCCACCGCATCGTCGATGCGCCAGTGCATCAGCTTCTCGTTGGCCCAGGCCATGACCACGGCACCGACCGCGCCGATCAGCATGGCATGCAGCGCGGATACCGCATGCGCGCCGGCGGTGATGGCCACCAGCCCGGCGACCAGGCCGTTGATCAGGTACATCACCTCGTAGTAGCCGTACCAGAGCCGGCCGATGGCCAGCCCGGCGACGCAGCCTGCGGCGCCGGCCAGCATGGTGTGCAGCAGCACGCCCGGCACGCGGCCGTCGAAGGCCAGCGTGCTGCCGCCGTTGAAGCCGAGCCAGCCGAAGGCCAGCAGCAGCACGCCGAGCATGGCGATCGGCAGGTTGCCGGCCGGGATCACCTTGGGCGGCTCGCCCTTGCTGAAGCGCCCCTCGCGCGGGCCGGTCTGCAGCACCGCCACCAGCGCCACCCAGCCGCCGACGCTGTGCACCACCGTCGAGCCGGCGAAGTCGACGAAGCCCAGCCGCGCCAGCCAGCCGGGTTCGCTCAGGCCCCAGGCGCCGGCCCAGGCCCAGTGGCCGAACACCGGATAGATGAGCAGCGAGACCATGGCCGAGGTGGCCAGGTAGGCGCCGAAGCGCATGCGCTCGGCCACCGCGCCGGAGACGATGGTCGTCGCCGTGGCGCAAAACATCAGCTGGAACAGCGCGAAGGCCAGCATCCCGGTCTGGTTGGGGATCTGGTCGAACAGGCCGAACAGGCCGGTGCCGATCCAGCCGCCGGTGCTGGGGCCGAACATCAAGCCGAAGCCCACCAGCCAGTAGACGAGCGCGGCGATGGCAAAGTCGGCGACGTTCTTGGCGGCGACGTTGATCGAGTTCTTGTTGCGCGTCAGCCCCGACTCCAGGCACAGGAAACCGGCCTGCATCAGGAACACCAAGGCGGCGCAGAGCACGATCCACAGCAGGTCGAGGGCTTGGGCGTTCATCGGGTCGGCGGGGGCAGGGCGGCGGCGAAACGCCAACGCTAAGGCCGCACGCGCCGCGCAATACGCCGATGTCCGGCGCATTGCCGCGCCAATCCTGCGGGGTGCACCGCGCTGGCGCGGCCGCACCGCGGCAGGGCGCGAATCAGCGTGCCGGCGCGGACGCCGCGGGCGGCGCGGCCAGGCGCTTGCGCAGCCCTTCGCAAGGGTCTTCCTGCGGCGTGAACCGGGCCGGACGCCGCTCGTCGGCGACCAGGCCGTCGCCGGCGGCGCTGAACACCACCACGTGCATCGCCGGCAGGTCGGCGGCCATCTCGCGCTGCAGCTGCAGCGGCACGCCGCGGTCGCGTGAGGTGTGCATCGCGCCGGCCAGCAGCAGCACCGTCGACCCCGGCGGCGCGCTGCGCAGCGCCGCCGCGGCCACCTGCGCCATCGACAGGTCGCGCGCGATCTGGATGCGCAGCATGCCCGGCTCCTGCGCCGCAGGCAGCATGTGGCAGTGACCGATGCGCACCGCGTCGATGAGCAGTGCGCGCGTGGCCTCGTCGAGGCGTGCGTCCAGTGTCGCGTCGGCCATCGCCGCGCGCATCTGCTCGCGCGGCAGGTTGCCGCCCAGCACCGGCACGCCGGCGTGCACCGCGTTCATCACCACTGCGGAATAACGTTCCCAGGGCCAGCCGCGCCATTGCAGCGCGTCGCGCACCCGCGCCTCGCTGGCGTCGCGCGGCAGGCCGGTGGTGTGATGGGGCCGTTCGGCCATCTCCAGCACCACCGCGGCGAGTTCGCCGCGTGCGGCCAGCCCCTGCACCTCCTCGGCCACCTGGCGCTGCTGGTCGGGCTGGTCGTGCTGCTCGCCGAAGAGCAGCAGCCGGGCGGGCGCGGCCCAGGCGGCGCCGGCGGCCAAGCACAGACCCGGCAGCCCTAGAAATCGAAACCATGGATGTCGCATGGCCGATAGTGTGCGGCATCGCCAGCGGCGACCATGACATGATGCGCGGCCATGAAACCCCGAGACAGCAGCGATGCCGACATCCGGGCGCTGGAGGCGCTGTGCGAGCGCCTGGCCGGCTTCGACGAGCGTGTCTCGCTGGAGTGGCTGGACGGCTGCATGGCCGCGCTGCTGGCCGGCCCGCGTGCGCTGTCGCCGCTGCAATGGCTGCCGCGACTGCTGGACGACGCCTGGGAGCGCACCTTCGCCGACCCGCAGGACCAGCAGCAGGCGCTGGACACGCTGCTCGGGCGCTGGAACGTGCTGGCCTCGCAACTCGACGCCGAGGCGCTGTTCGACGAACCCGATGTGCTGCGCCTGTCGCCGCTGATGGGCGACTACGGTAGTGAAGCGCGCGATGCGGCTGTCGCCGAAGGCCGGCTCCCGCCAGAGGCCCTGGAGGACTGGCCGCTCACCGGCGAGCTGTGGGCGCTGGGCGTGCTGGAGGCGATCGAGGCCTTCGCCGACGACTGGGTCGCGCCCAGCGGCGACGCCGACGACGCAGCCTGGTACGACGGCTGCCTGCGCGCCATCGAGGTGCTGACGCAACGCGACGCGGCGCTGCTGGCCGCCGACCTGCAGATCCGCTACCCGGGCCAGACGCTGACGCGCGACAAGCTGGTCGACGAAGCCTGCCTGGCGCTGCAGGACCTGCGCTGCTGGTGGGTCGAGCATGCGCCACGCCACGCCCCACGGCGCGTGGAGAAGACGCCCGGCCGCAACGACCCCTGTCCCTGCGGCAGCGGCAGGAAGTACAAGAAATGCCACGGCGCCTCCTTGAGCTAGAGTGCGCGCCATCATGAGCGAAACCCCTGAACTGCAAGGCCGGCACATCGTGCTTGGTTTGAGTGGCGGTATCGCCTGCTTCAAATCGGCCGAACTGGTGCGCGAACTGGGGCGCCAGGGTGCGACGGTGCAGGTGGTGATGACCGAGGCGGCCACGCAGTTCATCACGCCGGTGACGATGCAGGCGCTGTCCAACCGCAATGTCTACACCCATCAATGGGACGTGCGCGAGCCCAACGCGATGGCGCACATCAACCTGACGCGCGAGGCTGATGCGGTGCTGGTGGCGCCGGCCAGCGCCGACTTCATGGCCCAGCTGGCGCAGGGCCGCGCTGACGAGCTGCTGAGCCTGCTGTGCCTGGCGCGGCCCATCGAACGCTGTGCGCTGCTGCTGGCGCCGGCGATGAACCGCGAGATGTGGGCCCATCCGGCCACGCAACGCAACGCCGCGCAACTGCGCGCCGACGGCTGCACCATCCTGGGCCCGGCCGCGGGCGACCAGGCCTGCGGCGAGATCGGCGACGGCCGCATGCTCGAAGCCATCGAGCTGTGCGAGGAACTGATCGCCTTCTTCCAGCCCAAGCCGCTGGCCGGCAAGCGCGTGCTCATCACCGCCGGCCCCACCTTCGAGGCCATCGACCCGGTGCGCGGCATCACAAATTTGTCCAGCGGCAAGATGGGCTTTGCCATCGCGCGCGCCGCGCAGCAGGCCGGCGCCGTTGTGACATTGGTGGCCGGGCCGGTGAAGCTGGACACGCCTCGCCAGGTGACGCGCATCGACGTGAAGAGTGCGCAGCAGATGCACGACGCCGTGCTGCCGCTGGCCGCGCGCCACGATGTCTTCGTCGCCACCGCGGCGGTGGCCGACTGGCGGCCGGTCGAATGCGGTGCGCAGAAGATCAAGAAGGACGGCAGCGGCCGCGCGCCCAGCATCGCCATGACCGAGAACCCCGACATCCTGGCCGCGGTGGCGCGGCTGCCGCAGCGGCCTTACTGCGTGGGCTTCGCCGCCGAAAGCCACGACCTGGCGAAACACGCGCGCGAGAAGCGTCTGCGCAAGAACGTGCCGCTGATCGTCGGCAACATCGGCCCGGCCACCTTCGGCCGCGACGACAACACGCTGCTGCTGGTGGACGAGCACGGCGAGCGCGAGCTGCCCAGCGGCAGCAAGCGGCAGCTGGCGCGCACGCTGGTGGCCGAGATCGCGGCGCGGTTATGAGCATCATCGAGCTGAAGCTGCTCGATGCGCGCATGGCGGACTACCTGCCCGCCTATGCGACGCCGGGCAGTGCCGGGCTGGATCTGCGCGCCTGCATCGACGCGCCGCTGGAACTGCCGCCGGGCGGCGCGGCGCTGATCCCCACCGGGCTGGCGATGCACATCGGCGACGCGGGCCTGGCGGCAATGCTGCTGCCGCGTTCCGGCCTGGGCCACAAGCATGGCATCGTGCTCGGCAACCTGGTCGGGCTGATCGACAGCGACTACCAGGGGCCGCTGATGGTCAGCTGCTGGAACCGCGGCCGCGAGGCCTTCACCGTGCAGCCGCTGGAGCGCATCGCGCAGATGGTCATCGTGCCGGTGGTGCAGGCCACGTTCCGGCGCGTGGCCGAGTTCGAAGCCTCGTCGCGCGGTGAAGGCGGCTTCGGCTC
>Ga0315912_10006784_pt1 | contig 10173 bp, 7 predicted proteins | sample VfabasoilMG_FD_204469 | JGI IMG/M metagenome (GOLD analysis project Ga0315912, IMG submission 204469) | Garden soil microbial communities collected in Santa Monica, California, United States - V. faba soil | ecosystem: Environmental > Terrestrial > Soil > Garden | place: USA: California... | reverse complement strand
TCGGTGGCCGGCCGCACGATGCCGTCATCGCCGCCGTAAAGCGTGATCGACGGGGCCGCGATCTTCGGCCGTGTGGCGAGGCGGGCTTCCACGTCCTTGAAGCGCGGCTCCCCCGGCGCGTTCATGAGGCGATGGCGATACGAGTGGACCACGACGTCCACGAAGTCCGGATTGTCGAACGATGGCGCGGTGCGGTTGTAGGTCTCGTCGGTGAACTTCCAGCTGGGCGACCACTGCTGCCACAGATAGCGGCAGATGGCGCGGCGGTTGGCCTGCAGTCCCGCACGGCCCCGCTCGGTGTTGAAGTAGTACTGATACCAGATGCGGTGCTCCGCTTCCGGCGATCCGGGCGGACCCGCGCTCACGGTGTTCTGCACCGTGTAGCCACCGACGAGCACCGCCGCCCTCACGCGATCGGGATGCAGCGCGGCGGCGACGGCCGCCGCGCGCCCACCCCAGTCGTAGCCGCTCACCGCGAACCGCGGCAGCTTCAGCGCGTCGGCGAAGTCGATGACGTCCTGCCCGATCGCCGCCTGCTCGGCCATCCGCGGCGCCGCCGCGTCGCGGAACCGCGTGGGTCCGTAGCCGCGCAGATAGGGCACGAGCACGCGATGCCCCGCCTTGACGAGCGGCGGCACCACACCGTCGAATGCGCGAACGTCGTCTGGAAACCCGTGCAGCAGGATGATGGGAAACCCGCGCGGGTCGCCCGTCTCTTCGTAGCCGATCGACAGCGCCGCCGTATCAACGGCGCGCACCGCGGGCGGCGGCCCCTGCGCCAGGACGCCGGGTTCGGCCCACCGGCCCGTCACCGCGCCCGCGCCGGCGAGCGCGGCCGCCTTGAGAAACGTGCGTCGAGGCTCGTCGTGCATGGCGGAGAGGATACAGTGATCCCTGATGCCTGCGCGGCCGCCCATGGGAGCCACCACACGCCCGCTCAAGACACTCGAGCGCGTGCTCTCGAAAGCCGGCGTGGGGTCGCGCACCGAGGCGCGCAGCTGGATTCACGCCGGCCGGGTCACCGTAAACGGCACGGCCACGCGCAACCCGGATCAATGGGTGGACATGAAGCGCGACAGTGTGCGATTCGACGGCAAGCCGCTCGAAACGCGCGAGCGCGTCTACGTACTGCTCTACAAGCCGGCCGGCTATCTGACCACGTACAAGGATCCGAAGGGGCGGCCCACCGTGTACGACCTCGTGAAGGACGTCGGGACCTTCCTCTCGCCCGTCGGGCGGCTCGACCTCGACACCTCAGGGCTGCTGCTCATGACGAACGACAACCGCCTGGCGGAGCGCGTGACGAACCCCGAGTCGCACGTGCCGAAGACCTATCTCGTCACCGCCTCGCCGGCGCTGTCGGACGCGCAGCTGCAGCGGCTCCGCGGCGGCCTCGAGCTGTCGGACGGGCCGACGCGGCCCGCGCAGGTCATGCGCGTGCGCGACTCGGAGACCGACACACAGTTCGAGATCGTGCTCACTGAGGGGCGCAACCGCCAGGTGCGGCGGATGGTGGAGGCGCTCGACGCCAAGGTCGTCGAGCTGGTCCGCGTCACGCTTGGCGGCATCCCGATCGGAACCCTCCCGATCGGAAAGTGGCGGATGCTGACGCGCGCCGAGGTCGCGGCGCTTCGCTGAGCCTCTACTTCGCGCGACGAGGTACGCGACGCGTCAGTTCCTCGAGCCAGTTCTGCACGAGCACGATCTGCGTCGGTCTGATTGGAGTCCGCTCGCGGGGTTGAACCGCCAGAAAGCGGCCGTCTGGCGTGACGTCGTAGTTGCGGACAGACGATCCTGCGGTGAGCGCCGTACTTTCGAACAGAAATCGAGGCTCTCCCGCAGTGAGCTGCGTTCCGAGTGTCAACGTGACTGCCATCATCCTGACACTCGCCTTCTCGCGCGAGAGTACGGGCACAACGTAGAAGAGCTGCCGCCCATCTCTGTCCCAGGCCGGCGCAGTGCCTCCTTCGTCCCGTGAGATCAGCGTCCTGGCACCCGGCCCCGGGAAGGGCTGTACAAAGACCTCCGGCCGGCCGGACTCGTCGGAAGCGAACGCGAGCCAGCGCCCGTCCGGGGAGAAGTCAGGGTGGCTCTCATTGGATCGTGACGCCAGGAAAGCCTTGGGCTGATCGTCGCCATGGCGGAGCGTCAGGATGTCATACGAGAGTTCCTGTTGCTCGACGAACGCGAGAACGCCGTCGGGCGACCAGGCTGATGCCCGTTGAAACAGCGGGCTCATCGTGAGTCGTTCGGGAGTCGCGGTGCCATCCGCCATCGCCAAGAACAGATTCTCGGTTCCGGCAATCGATGAGCCGTAGGCAACGCGCGTGTCGTCGTGAGTCCAGACGGCCGCCTGGCTCCGGCCTTCCAACGAAAGCCTCTTCATCGTCCCGCTCGCGATCTCGTAGGTCCAGATCTTTCGATCGCCCTGCGTGGACACGAGCACTCGCGTCCCGTCGCGCGAGAGTCGCGGGTATGTGTAGGCGCGCGGCGGTGCCGTCAGCGCTTCGACTCCACCCGATCGATCGATCGACACGAGCGAGCGATCGGGAAGCGAGCTGACACCACCGGGAACATAGGCCAGCGATCCCGCGGCGGCGTGAGTGAACTGTCCCGCGCCGGAATCCTGCGCGCTGTTGACCATGTTCGCGGCCTGCATGACGTCGCTCAACAGCGCGACCGAGCCTCCGCTCACCGTGAGGTCGTCTGGATCGAACGGCGCGGCCATCAACGTCGAGCGTCGCATGTAGACGAGGTGACCCGTTGGAAGGTAACGCGCGTCGGCAGCACCTTCGATCAGGACGGCACGCTGACCCGTGGTCAACGATTGGGCGACGATCTGCGTGTCGTCCCACGTCGACAGGGGCGTTCGAGTCACGGTGAAGATGACCGTCCGATTGCCTGGAAGGATCTGCGGGAGCCGGTGGCTGACTTCGCCGGCTTTTTCGTCGAGTGCCGTGACGGTGGTGGGCGAACCGCCCGAAGCAGGCACCTGCCACAGCCCGCCGCGTTCGCGCGCGAAGAAGATCACGTCGTTCGATCCCCAGCTCGCTCCGAATACGGCGGTCGTCTCGCACAACGTGGTCGGCGGCGCGCCGCCCTTCAGCGGGACCTTCTTGAGCGCGCCGTTTGCCCAGAAACCAACCCAGAGTCCGTCGGGCGACAGGAATGGATTGGCTGCCCCCTCTGTTCCTGGCATCGGCACCGCGTCGAGCTGGTCCAGCGAGCGTGCGTATAGCTGCTGGCGATCGCCGCGGACGGCGCTGAAAACCAGCGTCCGGCCGTCCGGCGCGAGAACGATGGCGCTCCGGCTCAACTGGCCAAGGTCCCGGGGCGCATCCGTGGAGGCGCGCAGCTGATCGGCCGGAGCGACCCCGACGAGCACGCGTGAGATGTCGCGCGTCTGACCGCCACGCTCCGTCGTCATTGACACCACGAGCGCCGTCGCGGCGGCGCCGATCACGATGCCGGCAAGCCCTGCGACGTACCTGACGTACCGCGTCCGGCCGGCAGTCTGGACAGCTGCCACTCTCGCCCGGTCGCTCAACGCGCTGGCGTCCTCCCGGATCAATGTCAACGCGCGTGCGAGGTCGCCAGCGCTCTGCCAACGCGAGTCCGGATCCTTCGACAGGCATGTTGCGATCACGCGGTCGAGCGAATGCGGCACCAGGGACCGCAGGTCGGACGCCGGTGGTGGATCGTGCTCGAGGATCGACGTCACGACGCTGGCCTGGCTCGTTCCCTCGAACGCCTTCTTGCCGGTCAGCATTTCGTACATAACGGCGCCACACGCGAAGACGTCCGCCCGCGCGTCAGCTTCGAGCCCGTTGAGCTGCTCCGGCGCCATGTAGTTCAGCGTGCCGGCGGCGAGCGTCCCCGGATCGGTCAGCGGACTCGCGGCAGTTCTGTCGATCCTGACATTCGCTTCCGTAACAACGGCGCCTCGCCTGGCCAACCCAAAGTCCAACAGCTTGCTGCCCGCTCTCGTCAGCATGACGTTGGCCGGTTTGAGATCGCGATGGACGATCCCGCATCGATGCGCCTTGTCGAGCGCATCAGCGATTTCTATTGCGTAGCGCAGGACCTGATCGATTGGGAGCGGTCCCCTGGTGATCCGCCCGGCAAGCGTCTCGCCCTCGAGCAGCTCCATGACGAAGAAGTCGAGGCCATCCTGCTGGCCAACGTCGAACACCGGACAGATGTGAGGATGGCTGAGCGTTGCCAGCATCTTCGCTTCACGCGTAAAGCGGCGCCTCAGCTCGAGATCGCGCGCCACATGTGAGAGAAGCGTCTTGATGGCGACCGGCCGGCTCAGTCGTTCGTCATGAGCTCGATAGACGGCACCCATGCCGCCCGACCCGATCCGCTCGGCGATCTCGTAGGGGCCCAGCCGATGACCGGGGCCGAGCACTCGATCCGAGTCGGGGTTGCCGTCCACCTCGTCTGGCGTGAGGAACGGGAGCGCATGGATGGCGGCCCGCTCGGCGAAATCTCCAGCCGCCTCGTGAGCGGCCAGCAACGAACCAACCTCGGCGCGAAGCGCGTGATCACCGGCGCAGGCCTTGTCGAGAAACGTCTCCCGATCGTCCGGCCCGCGATCGAGCGCTGCCTGAACCAGGTGCTTGACGCGGCTCCAGTGGTCGGGCTGACCTGTCATGAGTCGTCTCGGGCTCGCCCCGTCGTCAGGCGACGATACATCCACGCTCGCGCGGTCTGCCACTCGCGCGTCACGGTTGCACGGGACAGCGAGAGCGCGGCCGCGACCTCCGGCTCGGAGAGCCCACCGAAGTAGCGGAGCTCGACGATCTCAGCCTGCCGCTCATCGACTCGGGTGAGTTCCTTCAACGCCTGATCGAGCAGCAACAGCTCGCAGTCCGGAGGTCCCGCAGCGCCAATCCTGTCGTCGAAGGGGACGCGGAGCGCGGCGCCCGGACGCTTGGCCGCCTGGTGGCGACGCGCGTAGTCCACCAGCACGCGCCGCATCACGCGTGCGGCGATCCCAAAGAACTGGGCGCGATTTGTCCAGGTGATCCGCTGGGGTCCTATCAGCCTGATCAAGGTTTCGTTGACGAGAGCGGTGGGTTGCAGGGTGTGGCCGCGGCGCTCGTGCCGCAAGCAGGCGGCGGCGTGACGGCGAAGCTCGCGGTACACGAGGGGCACCAACTGGTCACGTGCCTGCTCGTCGCCGCCACTCCAGGCGCGAAGCAGATGGCTGACGTCGTCGGTGGTGTTCGACATACCCCGGCCTCCGACCCTTATACCAGACCTTTTCAAGCCCCGGCGGCTTCCGCCGTGAGGCGGTTCGCTCGCGGCGTGCGCATTAGCTCCCGACGGTTTCGCCCAGGCGCCTGTGGCGCCGCGGAAACCAATGGGAGCGCACGATGCGGGCAGTTCTCTTGCCACTGGTCTTCGGTGTGGTCGTCGCCTGGGGGTGGGAGCCGATCCTGGCCGAACCACAGGACGCCCTTGATCACATCCGTTCGGAGGAGCGGTGGATTCGAAACGCCATTCAGCGAGGCATCACCCGATCGCCGACGTTTCGCCGCCTAGTGACTACGTTGAACCAGTCTGACCTCATCGTGTACATCGTGCACCGCACGATTGCTCGTGACCACCTCGGCGCCTACACGGTCCACGACGTGATGGTGCGCGGTGACTACCGGTACGTTCGAATCGTGATCGCTCGCCAGGCCGGCGATGTGCTGACGCTCGGCGTCATCGCGCACGAGTTACAGCATGCGATTGAGATCGCGGAGGCGCCGGACGTCGGTCGCACGACGGCGGTCAAGGAATTCTTCGCGCGAATCAATGGCGGTGACTGTCTGGCCGGACAGTGCTATGAAACGACCGCGGCACTGGACGTTCAGAAGATCGTCATGAACGAATTGCAGGGACGATGATCGCTGCCTCATTTTTGAAGCCTTCGGCAGCGGTTGCGCGCTATTCAAGCAACCGGGCAAGGATTCGTTCGAGCTCGCGCTGATCGCGGGCGGACAAGCGGCCAATCGCGGCGGGCGGCGTGGACATGCGCGCCACGAGCTCCGCGCGGAGCCGCACGCCGGTCGGCGTGAGATCCAGTTCCTTCACGCGCCGGTCTTCCCTGCCGGGCTGCCGGCGGATCAACCCGCGCGACTCCAGCCGATCCACGAGCCCGGTCACGTTCGACGCATCGCACGAGAGCGACGCGGCCAGCTGCTTCATCGGTACCGGCTTGCCGGGCTCGATCACGTAGAGCACGTGGCACTGCGCTGGCGACAGCTCGAGCGCGGCGGCCAGCACCGGCAGCTGTCCACGCTGACTGAGCAGCAGCTGAATCAGTAGTTCCCAGGCTCCGCATGCGGGTGGCTGGCCCTTCATGACCGCGTCAGTTTACTTGATTCGAACAATAGTTGACAACATCAACTATTGAGCGTATGGTGCATTTCATGGCATCCCTCAAACTGATCCCGCTCGACGACATCGTGGTGTTTCCCGGCATGGCGGTGCAGCTGCCCATCGACCCCGGCGGCGATACGCGCGTCCTGCTCATCCCCCGTCACGGCAACGGCTACGCCAAGGTGGGCGTGGTGGCCGAGGTGTCGCCCTCGAAGAAGCGCAACCGCGGCGTGGCGTCGATCCAGGCGCTGCACCGCGCGGTACCGGGTGTGGCGCACACGGACCGCGACGGCGTGCTGCGCGTAGACGTGGAGGAGCGGCCCGAGGTGGCGCCGGCGCCCACGCACACCCGCGAGTTGGAACGGGAATACCGCGCGGTAGTCGAAGAGATCCTCGACATCCGCGGCGACGACGGCCGCATCAGCGCGTTCGTGCGCTCCATCACGGAGCCCGGCGCCCTGGCCGACACGGCGGGGTATGCCCCTGACCTGAACTTCTCGCAGAAGCTTGAGCTGCTGGAGACGCTCGACATCGTCGAACGGCTGAAGGTGGCGCTGCGCCTGCAGCAGGAACGGCTGGCGGAACTGCAGGTGCGCAAGCGCATCCGCGAGGACGTCGAGTCCGGCGCGCAGAAGCAGCAGCGGGACTACTTCCTGCGGCAGCAGATGGACGCCATCCGCAAGGAGCTCGGCGAAAACGACGGCTCCGTGGCGCAGGAATACCGCAAGAAGATCGAGGCCGCTGGCATGCCGGACCACGTCCGCCAGCAGGCCGAACGCGAGCTGTCGCGCTACGAGCGGCTTGGCGACTCGAACGCCGAGGCGTCGATGATCCGCACGTATCTCGACTGGCTGCTCGCCGTGCCGTGGGCGCAGACGTCCGAGGAGCGGCTCCACCCGCGCCACGCCCGCGAGGTACTCGACGCCGATCACGCCGGGCTCGACGACGTGAAGAAGCGCATCACGGAGTACCTGGCCGTCCGCAAGCTGCGGGCGGACCGCGGCATGGCCGACGACCGCCGCTCGGGCGCCATCCTCACGCTGATCGGACCGCCTGGAACCGGCAAGACGTCGATCGGCGAATCGATCGCCCGCGCGACGGGGCGCAAGTTCGTGCGCGTGTCGCTCGGCGGCGTGCGCGACGAAGCGGAAATCCGCGGCCACCGTCGCACCTACATCGGCGCGCTGCCGGGACGGCTGGTGCGCGCGCTGCGCGACGCCGGCACGATGAACCCGGTGATCCTGCTCGACGAAGTGGACAAGATCGGCGCCGACTGGCGAGGCGATCCGTCGGCGGCGCTCCTCGAGGTGCTGGACCCGGCGCAGAACCACACGTTCCAGGATCACTATCTCGACGTGCCGCTGGACCTGTCACACGTGCTGTTCATCGCCACGGCCAACGTGGCCGACACGATTCCGGCGCCGCTGCTCGACCGCATGGAGGTGATCCAGTTCGACGGATACACGACCGACGAGAAGGTGGCGATTGGGCGCGGATATCTCTGGCCGCGGCAGGTCGAGCGCAACGGGCTGCGCCCCGACGACGTGTCAGTGACGGACGATGTCATCCGGCACATCGTGGCGCACTACACGCGCGAAGCGGGCGTCCGTCAGCTCGAACGCCAGATCGGCACCGTGCTGCGGAAGACGGCGACGATCGTCGCCACGGCTGAAGCGCCCGCGCCGATCGTCGTGGACGCGGCGGCGGTCACCGCGGCGCTCGGCCGTCCGAAGTTCCATCACGAGGCGGCGGCGCGCACGGCGGTGCCGGGCGTCGCCACGGGTCTCGCCGTCACCGGCGTCGGCGGCGACGTGCTGTTCGTGGAAGCGGCGACCATGGCCGGCAAAGGCGGCCTGGTGCTCACCGGTCAGCTCGGAGACGTCATGAAGGAGTCGGCGCGCATCGCGCTCACCTACGTCCGCAGCCACGCGGCGGCGCTCGGGATCGATCGCGCGGCGTTCGACGACAAGGAGTTCCACCTGCACGTGCCGGCGGGCGCAATTCCGAAGGACGGGCCCAGCGCCGGCGTCACGATGGTGACCGCGCTCGCGTCGCTCTTCACGCGGCGGCCGGTGCGTCACACCGTCGGCATGACGGGCGAAGTGACACTGCAGGGGCGGGTGCTGCCGATCGGCGGACTGAAGCAGAAGGTGCTGGCGGCGCACGCCGCCGGCCTGACCGACGTCATCCTGCCGATCCGGAACGAGCCGGATCTGGACGACGTGCCGAAAGAAGTGCGCGACGTCATGCGCTTCCATCCGGTGAGCTCGGTGGACGACGTGCTGGCGCTCGCGCTCGAAGAGACTCCGCTAGCGATGGCAGCCTAATCGCGAACCGGCGTTAAGCCGGTTTGCCAGATACTGGCGCGCGGCCCGCGTTCTGTGCGGGTCGCGCTAGCCGCCGCAGTTGATCGCGCACTTGTCGGGCATCACGAACTTCTCTTTCATCTTGTCGCGATACTCCGGATACATCGTCTCGGCGCCGCCCATCAACGCGTCCACGGGAATGCCGTAGCGCTTCGTCATCTCGCCCACGTAGGGGTTCTCGCCCGGCAGGTAGTGCGGCACGCGGCCCGACTCCACGCCCTCGTCGCCGACGATGCACGGCGGGCCGCCGATCGACACCGGATTGGTGCTCAGGTTGTAGGCGCGCGACAGGATGTACGGCTCGGTGAGATACACCGGGTCGTCCATGAACATCGTCGCCGTGAGCACGTTGCCGTGCCGGCGGAAGTGCATGGTGATCGTCGCCTGGTCGCTGCTCGCCGCCCCGTTGCGGCGCATGTAGCCGGCCTTCAAATGGGTCGTGGTCGTCACGAGTTCGTTGCCGTTCCACACGCCGGTCGTGAACCCGGTCTGATCGTGCGGCGCGTTCTTCGACGGGTGGGGCCGGCCGTCCATCCAGACCGTCATCGGTGCGCGCGTTTCCCACGCCCCGATCATCCAGGCCTGCACGCGCCCCGTCACGGGATCCGGCACGGCCCACATCCGCAGGCTGAACGGGCCGGCGGCGATGTGCCACTGCGTCTGGAACCAGCAGATGCGCTCGGGCTCGGAGATCACCGACTGGTTGAACGCCAGCGCCTTGGCGCGCCCGCTCTCGTTGAACGGCAGCCCGGCCCAGTCCGCCGGGTTCGGCCCGGCGCCGCGTTCGAGCGCGTCCTCGTGGTTGATCGACACCCACGAGCCCGACAGATCGATCTCGGCGCGCGCCGGCACGGCCGCCAGCGCGAAGAGCGCGAGGAGGCTACCAGTTAGCAGAGCAGGGCGACGGCTTCCACTTGGCATTGTTCGCTTCCTTCTTGAACTGCGAGCTGATGACGAAGGGCGCCCGCAGGTTCTCCGGGTCGGTGGTCGAAATCGTCACGACGAGCAGCGGCGAGCCGTCCGGCTGCGTCACCACTTCGTAGTACTCCGTCACGGTGGCGTTCTCGCCGTAGGGCACGCCGTTCTTGCGCAGGTACCCGGCCTTCAGGTTCGTGGTCGTGACCTTCATCGAGCCATCGGTGGCGCCGCGGCCGCCGCCTTCCCACTCCGCCACCGAATCACCCTGCAGCGTCTTCGGGCCGCCCGGCGATTTCCAGGTGCCGAAGTGGAAGAGGCGCGTCTGCTGCCCCGCATCGGTCTCGAGCTTCAGCGTGGTGTCGTCCTGCCAGGTGAGGTTCAGGCGACCGGGCACGCGCAGGAGGGCCGGCGCGCCATACGCCTTGCACGGCTCGCCCGACGCCGCTTCTTTCGCCGGATCCCAGCTGTCGGCCACCTTGCGGGCCGCCGGCGTCAGCGGCACGCCCTGGTAGTC
>Ga0315912_10006783_pt1 | contig 10174 bp, 12 predicted proteins | sample VfabasoilMG_FD_204469 | JGI IMG/M metagenome (GOLD analysis project Ga0315912, IMG submission 204469) | Garden soil microbial communities collected in Santa Monica, California, United States - V. faba soil | ecosystem: Environmental > Terrestrial > Soil > Garden | place: USA: California... | reverse complement strand
CGCAGGAATTCCAGACGATCGTGCATGAACTCCGGTCGTTGATCGGCGGGAAACACTGATGGACCGCGAGGAGTTCACGATTAAAATCGTGTCGCCAGTTGTTTTTACCCTGGTGCTGTTCATTCTGTGGCAATTGATCTGCAAGGGCTTCAGCGTGCCGTTGACGATACTGCCCGCACCTTCGGATATATTTGCCGCGCTGTGGAAATTTCGCGCACCGATTATCGATAACTCGTGGGTAACGCTGTGGACCACGCTGGCCGGATTTTTTCTGGCTACCGTTTTTGGCCTGCTGCTCGGCATCGCGGTGGGCTGGCACAGAACCATTTACGCCGGCGTATATCCGGTGCTCGTGGGCTTTAACTCCATCCCGAAGGTAGCCGTGGTGCCGGTGCTGATTCTGTGGTTCGGCCTGGGCGAAATTCCCGCGATCATCACCGCGTTTTTGATTTCGTTTTTCCCCATCGTCGTGAACGTGGCGACGGGCCTCGCCACAACCGAGCCCGAACTCGAAGACGTTTTGCGCGCGCTGGGCGCTTCAAAACTCGATATCATGCGCAAGGTTGGCATACCGCGGTCGCTGCCGTATTTTTTTGGTTCACTGAAAGTCGCGATCACACTGGCTTTTGTCGGCGCAGTCGTGTCGGAGACCGTCGGCGCCAACAAAGGTATCGGCAAACTCATGCTGGATGCGCAGGCGGCATTCCAGGTGCAAATCGTGTTTGCCGGATTATTGGTGCTCGCTTTTCTGGGAATCGTACTCTATGCCGCAACCGCAATCATCGAAAAACGCTTTACCGGATGGGCGTTCCGTGGCCAAAACCGCTGACCAGGCAAGCGATGATCAAGCACGCGATGAGTCGCCTTACAAAGACGACATCATCATCTCGTGGCCGGAATTGCATCGCGACGCGCGCTACCTTTCCGAAACACTGCATGCAATGGGGGGATGGAAAGGCATCATTGCGATCACGCGCGGCGGCCTGGTGCCGGCGGCCCTCGTCGCGCGCGAACTCGATATCCGCCTGATCGACACCGTGTGCATCACCAGCTATGGCTCGTCGCAGATAGCAGCGAGCGAAAAGATTCAGGGTGAATTGCAGGTGGTCAAATCGGTGGAAGGCGACGGCGCCGGATTTCTGCTGGTCGATGATCTTGTCGACACCGGAAGAACCGCGCAGATCGTGCGCGCGATGCTACCCAAGGCGTATTTCGCCACGCTCTACGCCAAGCCGGCGGGTAGACCCTTCGTGGATACCTTCGTCAAGGAGTTCAAACAATCCAAGTGGATATACTTTCCGTGGGACATCGACTACCAGTTTTCGACGCCGATCAAGGATAGGGCGAAAAACGGTAACGGCAGTTAAAACCTATCGCATAATTATTCACGCTTCTTGCCCGGATAAAGCGCCTCGATCTCCTTGGCCTCCGGGCGCAAGTTGTAGTCTTGCGCAAGTTCGCCATTGCCACAGGGGCTTTTCACGGTGATAAATGTTGCGGGGCCATTAACCGGACGCGAGCGATGGCGCGTATTGCGGGGTATATGGATGAGGGTTCCGGGACCGACCACGCGGTCCTCGTCGCCCAGCACAAAGTGCATTTGGCCGGAAAGTACCACGCTGAACTGCTCTTCGTTCGGGTGTTCGTGCAACGGCGGTCCTTCACCTTCCGGCTTGGTCACAATGCCGAACTTCATGAATTCACCGGGAACGGCCCCGGACTCAATTTTTGAATTAACGCTGGATTTCTTCTTCTCCAGATCATCGAGTTGGTAAAACGGCATAACACTCTCCTTTTCAGTTAATTCGTCGTCGGATGCGATCAGGCGAATCATATCGCGACCCGGTCTCAGCCAACAAACCGGCCGCAATCGAAGCAAGAGCGAATTCCCGAACCACTTTGCTGCAATTGGTCCGATCTAATATCCCCGTGCCCGGTCCACCACGGCATTGAGTGGCTCGCCAGCGAGAAATCGCCGCGCGTTGTCGGCGAAAATCTCGGCAACGGCCGCACTGCGCTCAGGATGTCCACCACCGAGATGCGGCAGCACATGGATGCCTTCAGTCTTCCAGAACGGATGTGTTGCCGGCAGCGGTTCCTCACGGAACACGTCAAGCACGGCGCCGGCGATGGTCTTGGCCTGCACTGCGGCGATCAGGTCCGCATCGACGATCAGGGCGCCGCGCGCGAAATTCAGCAGCCACGCTGTAGGCCTCATCGCGCGCAGCCGCTTCGCATTGATGAAATTTTCAGTCTCGGACGTCGAAGGCAGCAGCAGCAATACAAAGTCCGATGCGCCGAGCACCTCGTCGGTCTGCTCCTGCGCATAGACCTTCGCGACATGCGCAAGCGGTTCGGGCGTGCGCTTGGTGCCGATTACGCGCATCTCGAGCGCCGTGGCTTTGCGCGCAAGTTCCTGCCCGATCGCCCCGAGTCCGAGTATGCCAAGCGTCTTGCCGGCGAGCGGCACAGAGACGCGTTTCGTCCAGCGGCTTTCCCGTTGATCAAGCGCGATCGGCATATAGGGCTTGGTCAGGTGAAACAAGGCGCCGAGGATATTCTCGGGCATCGATATGCGATGCGAACCACGGGCACAGCAAAGCGTCACATCGGTACTGAGATCCGGACTGTCGAGCCACGGATCGACCCCGGCTGTCATCGCTTGTAGCCAGCGCAGTTTAGGCATGCGTTTAAGGTAGCTTCCCGGCCGCCATCCGACCAGTATGTCGGTGCGCGCAGCCAGATCGTCGGGAATCGGCTGATCGACCTTCACGGTATGCAATTCGAACCGGTCGGCGAGTCCCTTGCGCGCAAGCGCTTGTGCGTAGGACTCGGCTTCATTCACCCTGATTACACAGACGGGTTTGCTCATTAACAACTCCTCGGGGACAGTATGAAAAACCGCGATGCTACCAAGAAGTCAGGGATATCGCACCCAGTGCCGGGACTTTCTACTCCAGGGGAATAAAAAGGCTGTGGCGCATCTGGCCAAGTCCCTGCGACAAGTGGCCCTTGCCGGTAATGTCCTCGACCAGAATCACTTCACCAGCTCCGATGATGCGGCTCTCTCCGTCGCTGGCAGTGATGCGCACCCCGGCGTCAAGGTTCACGATGTATTGACGGCGCGGCGCCGGATGCCAGTCGAGGTCGTACTCGGCCATGGTCTCGCGGAAAATGATCCCATTGGCAGGCAGGCGTTTGGAGAGCTTGCTGCCGCGACGCTGCTCGGCCCATTCGATCTCAATGTCGCGGAAGTGCGATTCGCCGTTCGAATCGGTGTACAAGTTGTGGATACGCATACTTTCTCCCTTTGGGTTTGACATCAATTGTTATAGAGGTCCCGGGCACGGAATTTCAAATATTATTCCTCACCAACCGGCAATCTATCCAGCAACGGCGGGATGGTCAACTGCATGATGATTGAGCCAAGAGTGGCCTGGCGGACGACGCAAATGTTGCTGGAAATCAAAACCCTGCACTCGCCAGCGCCTGGTTGACCATGCCGCTTACCAGACGATATATTGCCATCAGTTACTGATTAGCTACGACTTACAAACAAGGAGCAGAACCATGGATTTAGGCATTAAGGACAAGAAGGCGATTGTCTGCGCCGCAAGCAAAGGGCTGGGCAAGGCGTGTGCGATGTCGCTGGCGAAGAACGGCGTCGATTTAGTGATTAATTCGCGCACGGCGGGTGAACTCGAAGCCACCGCAGCGGAAATTCGTGCCACGACGGGGCGCGCGGTCACGGCGGTTGCCGCCGACATCACCACGCCGGAGGGCCGCGCGAAGGTGCTGGCGGCCTGCCCTGCCCCGGACATTCTGGTGAACAACGCCGGTGGACCGCCTCGCGGGGATTTTCGCGAGTGGGGCGAGGCGGACTGGTTGAAGGCGGTGAACGGCAACATGATTACGCCTATCCTGCTGATTAAGGCCGTGGTCGATGGCATGATTGCGCGCAAGTTCGGCCGTATCGTCAACATCACCTCTGGTTCGGTAAAGTCGCCGATTCCAGAACTCGGCATGTCCAACGGCGCCCGCGCAGGCCTGACCGGTTTCGTTGGCGGCTTGGCACGGCAAGTAGCACGACACAACGTGACGATCAACGGGCTATTGCCCGGCCCGTTCCTGACTGACCGGCTGCGCTCAGGATTGGTTGAGGCGGCGCGCAAAGCCAATCGTCCGTTCGAGGAGGTCCTCGCCGAGCGTGCAAAGAACAATCCCGCTGGCCGAGTTGGCGACCCAGCCGAATTTGGAGAGGCGTGCGCGTTCCTGTGTGCGGCGTCCTCGGGCTTCATCGTAGGGCAGAACTTGCTGCTTGATGGCGGCGCCTTCAATTCCACTTTGGGCTAAACCCAGTACCGGATGGAGCCTTCGCTGGCTATGGGATACTGTTACTTTTGCACAATGCGCCGCCGGCATACAAGTTCCAATGTTCAAAATAGCTGATAACTAACGGTCTCTGTTTCGGTGTGATAGTCTACCTACAGGCGGGAATTTGCAAAGCCGATTCCCACGGGCCGTGGAGTAGCTGGTAACTCAACCTGGGAGAAAGCAAAATGTACGATCTCGTAATCCGTAACGGCACTATAGTCGATGGCACAGGACTGCCGAAATATCGAGGGGACGTAGGCGTTAAAGGCGATCGCATCGCGGCGATCGGGCGCATAACCGAACGCGGCAAAGAAGAAATAGACGCCACCGGTCAAGTTGTTTCGCCGGGCTTCATCGACGGCCACACGCACATGGATGCGCAGGTGTTCTGGGATCCCCTGGGTAGTTGCTCTTGTTGGCACGGTGTCACGACAGTGGTCATGGGCAATTGCGGATTCACGCTCGCTCCCGGCACCGCCGAGCAGCGAGATTTGATTCTCAGCAATATAGTACGGGCGGAAGACATCTCTCCCGATGCCATAGGGGCTGCGGTCCGGTGGAACTGGACTTCGTTCAGGCAGTACATGGATGTCGTCGACAAACTGCCGAAGACGATCAACTACGCCGCTAACATCGGACACTCCGCGCTGCGCACGCATGTCATGGGCCCGCGCGCTTTCGAGCAGCAGGCATCAAGCGATGACCTCGGTGCGATGGAGCACGAGTTGCTCGATGCGATGGACGCGGGTGCCATCGGTTTCACCAGTTCGCGTTCGACCGGCCATAGACTGCCGGAACCGGACAACCGGCCCGTCGCATCGGTTCACGCTTCGTGGGAGGAGATGAGCCAGCTGGTATGCGCCATGGGAACAACCGGCCGCGGCATATTCGAGTATTCCCGCGAGAGGGAAACCCGTTCGCCGGACCCGGCCGTGCGCAAGACAGCGAACGACAGGCTGCTCGACCTCGCGGTGAAAAGCCGCGTACCGATCACCTTTGGCTTGCCGGGTGGAAGCAACGGCACACAGGATAACCTGGCTCTTCTGGATCGTGCGGCCGAGGCCGGCGGCCGCATGTTTGGACAGACGCATACGCGTGGCATCTCCCATGTATTGTCGTTCAAGTCGCGCTTGCAGTTCGATGACTTTCCTGAATGGGCAGCGGTGCGTGCCTTGCCGATCGAGGAACAGCGCAAAGCGTTCAGCGATCCGGTACAGCGCAAACGCCTGGTCGATGCCACGAAGAGCGGCGTCTATCGCACCGGGGGTGGCGAGCCGCGCAAGCCTCAATACGAAAACATGTATGTCATGTACAGCGCAGTGTCGCGCAACCCTTCCGTCGCCGAATTGGCGGCGCAGCGCAATCTGGATCCGGTGGAAGTCATGATGGATCTCGCCCTGGAGAGCAACTTCGACCAGCTGTTCATGCAGTTCGACATGGCGACAGTGCCGAAGAGCGAGGCGGAGGCGCTCGCGACCTTGAAGCATCCGCGCACGGTTATGACGTTCTCCGATTCCGGAGCGCATGTCAGCCTGATCATGGACTCTTCCATACACACGCATCTCCTCGCCTACTGGGTGCGCGAGCGCCAGAAGTTTTCGCTTGAGGAAGGCGTGAAAATGATCACGCTTACACCAGCGGTGGCCTGGGGATTCACCGATCGTGGCTTGTTGCGTCAGGGTTGTGTCGCGGATATGAACGTATTCGATCCCGCGACGATTGCGCCACAGATTCCGACTATCGAGCATGACCTGCCGACCGGCGCACGCAGACTCAAGCAGAAGTCGAGCGGCATCATGGCCACGATTATTGCCGGCAAAGTGGCATTCAGGAACGGCGAACATACTGGCGCGCAGCCTGGGAAACTGCTGAGATCGACCGCCGCGGGTGTTCATTAATTTCTAGTCGTTTGGTCGTAGACAATTTATGGCGCAACTGAAAATCGTGAAGTCCGAAGAGGTTTGGCCGCAGAACATACGTGGCCTGCCCAAGGAAGCCGGGCAAATCCGAAGAATCGTCGCCACCGAGAAATTCTTTTTCAACGTGGATGAAATTGCGCCTGGCTACAGTCCGCATCACTGGCATAAGCACGATCAGTACACCCACGAGGGTGTCAAAGTCGAATACCCCGCGGATTTTGAAGAAATCTATTTCATACTCAGCGGGCAGGGCGTGATTCAGTGGAAAACCGGATCCGGCGAGATTCAGGAGCAGCAGGTTGGCCCCGGCGACACGATACACATGCCGCCAGACGTTGTGGAGCATCAACTACTCAATAACGGCACTGAAAAAATACGCTTGGCCGTGGTTGGAGTTCCACCACCACGGCGGACGCCGATCTAAGAACTGGAGTGAGCAATGCGCGGCAGGTCATTAAAAGCATCCTCGATGCTTATCGTAGTAACGATGATGGTTTCGGGCATTGCGATGGCCGCGGATAGTGACTTGCTTCGCGCGAAGTGCTCGTCAGGCGCGGTCACGGTGACCACGGTCGCGCCATGGCACACGAACCCGAGTGCTCCGTGGGCATGGGACAAGGGCTCGCTCGTGTCCAAGGATCAGCAACAAGTCAAGTTCAAGGGCCCCAAGTGCGAAGGCACCGCGAAGGCATTCATCATGAACGGTAGCCAACTCAAGGGACCGATTCCGATCGCGATCAGGTAGGCGCCGGGGGCTATTCAGCGCCGAAAGAATTCTCTGTCGCGCGTGCTGCGTTGTGGCTCGGGAGGTGAAATGACGCCATTCTGTGGAAAGTGACGCCAATTTATGGACTCGGCAGTTTTCGAGTGCCATAATAATCTTGTAGACGCTCGGCATTGCTTGGCTTGTCGCGCAAGTTCGGCTGAGCGTTAACCGGCAGGCTGTACATCGTTGCAGAACCTTTCTCATGGAGGTGGGTGATGGGCAGTGCGATCAAAGCAAGTCGTGGGTCGAGTTACGCGGTTGTCTGCACTATTGCAATTGCGGTCTGGATGTGCCCGGCCATTTTGTCGGCCCAAACTTATCCGGTGAAACCTGTCCGTTACCTCGTGCCGTTCGCTGCGGGCACCGGAAACGACATCGTCGGTCGCATAATCACCGATCAGCTGACGCGTATGTGGGGCCAGCAGGTTATCGTTGACAACCGGGCAGGCGCCTCCGGCACGATAGGCGCGGCATTTGTTGCAAGGTCCCCGGCAGACGGCTACACGCTGCTCCATTGCAATATCGCGCCGAATGCAATCTCCCTGTCGATGATCGCGGACATTCCCTATGCGCACAAAGATTTTGCGCCGGTCACGCGTATCGGCATGCCGCCTAACGTTATTGTAGTACACCCCTCGACGCCGTTCAGATCGATCAAGCAGCTCCTGGCTTATGCCAAGGCGAACCCGGGTAAGCTGAGTTACGCCTCCGGGACGCCCGGCACCTCGCCGCAGTTGACGATGGAATGGCTTAAGTTGCGGTTGAAATTCGACATCGTCAATATTCCGTATAAAAACGCAGGGCAGGGGACGGCCGATGTCATGGCCGGCCAAATCCCGATCAATGTCACCAACACGCCGCTCGTAACAGCGCCGATTCAGGACGGACGCTTGCGCGCGCTGGCGGTCGCGAGCGCAAAGCGCCAGGAGTTGCTGCCGAACGTGCCTACGATGGCGGAGTCGGGCGTGCCCGACTTCGAGGTCAATTCCTGGTACGGCGTGTGTGCACCGGCCGCTACACCCGTGGCGTTGCTCGATAAGTTGAATGCCGATCTACACGCGGTCATGCGCATCCCCGAAGTGGAGAAGCGCCTGTCCGGGCTGGGGATGCCGCCCGCACCGACCACCCGCGATGAGTTCGACAAGTTCATGCGTGCGGAGATCGCGAAGTGGGCGCAAGTGATCAAGGACGCGGGTATTCCCAAGCAGTAGTGTGTTTGCCGGCACTATGCGGGCACGCCGAACTCGCGGCGGCAAACCTCCGCCAGTGTCGCGACGCCTTGCGAAATCTCCTCGTGGCTGGGGCTTGCGAAGCACAGCCGCAGCCTGTTGCGCGCGCGGCCCTTGTTTACCGACCACTCGGGTCCTGGATTGATCGCCACGCCCTTTGCGAGCGCCGCCTGATACAGCTTCAACGTGTCGACGCCGTCGGGGAGTTTGACCCACAGGAATATGCCGCCCTTGGGATCGTCGAATTCCACTGAAGTACCGAAGTTCTGTTTTAGCGTTTCCATCAGCGTCTCGAGCTTGGCGCGCAGGCTGCGCCGCAGCATCGGCACGTGTTTTGCAAAATTAGCAGTGCAGTACTCCGCTAACACCATCTGTTCCAGCGCGCCGGAACCCCCGTCGGTCTTTAGCGGGAGCGTGCGCGACATCACGTTCCACGGCGCCACGATGTAACCGACGCGCAGCGCCGGTGCGATCGACTTCGAGAACGATCCAATGTAAATGACGTTGCCCTGCGTGCTCATTGCGTAGATCGCGGGCGGGCGCTTGCCTGACCAGATCAGGTCGGCGTAGCAATCATCCTCGAAGATTGGCACGCCATGCGCCGCTGACAGCCGCAGCATTTCCTGCCGCCGCTCCACCGGCATGATGGTGGCGGTCGGGTTTTGCACCGTCGGAATCGTATAAATGTATTTCGGCCGTATGCCCTTTTTCTTGAGATCGTCGAGCGCGCTCGCCAGCGCGTCGGTGCGCATGCCGTCGTGGTCTAGCGGAATGCCGATGGGCGTGACGCCGAGACGGGTCAGCCGGTTGATCGAGCCCTGATAGCAGTCCTCCTCGATGAGGACAGTATCGCCGCGTGCAAGCAGTGTGGCGTTGACGAGGTCGAGCGCCTGCAGCGAACCCGACGTGATCAGGATGTCGTCTGCCGTGCACGCAATGTTTGCATCGGCCTTCAACTTGGCGACGAGGAACTCGCGCAGCGGCCGGTAGCCTTGCGGCCCGCTGGAGAGCCCATAGGTCGAGAGCGTGCGTCCTTCGCGCTTCAACACCGCAGTGACCGCAGCGATCAGCCCCTCGAGCGGCAGCGCATCGGCGTCGTTGTTGCCGCCGGTGAAATCGAATTTGACACGCCCGGTCCAGCGCGCCGCCGCCGGCGGCAGGCCCTCAGGCAAAAGCGGCGCGAAATCAAACGCTGCGGAACTCATTGCTTTGGGTCTCCCCTGAGTATAGGAAATTTAAATACCATTTTTCACCAACCGGCATTCTACCTCGCCCGGTAGACCGTCAAGCGCGTGAATTTTCAGTAAAAGGAAATTCGGTGTTGGGCACAACTTGCCAATTAGTAGGACGCAGTGATTGTTTTTGCGCCGGTCAGCAACTACCGCATGACGAACCCATCGCAACCCGTACCGGTCACTCACTCTTCTACATAGTAGCCATTCGCACCCGTCACAAAATCGTTTTGTCCGCGCTGATCAGAAGCGACTAGGGCCTGTTAACAATTGAAATAGGTTGGTACATACTGGTGCTTTGACGAGAGCCGGAAGCGATGATGCTGACTTGGAGGTATTGTTCATCGACAGTACTGCTATCAACAGCCCGGTAATGTAGCCTCCAAGGCACACCAGACTTTTCACGATGTCATCGCCGACCGCGTTATAGCAGATCGCCATGATCATGGCTCAGTTCGCGCATGCCCTGCGAAAACGCACCCAAGTCATGGATGGTTAGCGGGGCTCAACGCTCCATGCCAGTCGCGCCGGCCGGCACGTCGTAGAATGCAAGTGTCATCGCGACGCTGCTGTAAAAGCCCATCAGGGTAATCACGTCGGTGATGCCAACATGGCCAAGCGCTTCGACCGCGCGTTCATAGAGGCCTTTCGAGA
>Ga0315912_10006782_pt1 | contig 10174 bp, 8 predicted proteins | sample VfabasoilMG_FD_204469 | JGI IMG/M metagenome (GOLD analysis project Ga0315912, IMG submission 204469) | Garden soil microbial communities collected in Santa Monica, California, United States - V. faba soil | ecosystem: Environmental > Terrestrial > Soil > Garden | place: USA: California... | reverse complement strand
ACATGGATCTTGCCCGACGAATCGTGCGTGTGTATCGCGTAGAAGCAATGCGTCGTGGTCTGGCGAGAGGCGCCGAGATACGTGGGAATCTTCTGGAACTCATTGTTCACGAGAATCGAGAGATGCGCGTAAAAGGCGAGAGGCTGCGGAGGATTGATGACGCAATTGAAGCGCCCGATCGGAGCGCCATTGGTTTGCGGGCTGGGCCATCGATTGCTGCCGACCGGGTGTCCGTCACTGACATCCTCAATCGTGGTCGACACCGGTGGTACGTCGGGTGGCGGCGGTGACGGAGCAGGAACTGGCGCCGGAGCAGGCGCAGGAGCTGGGGCTGGCGCTGGCGCGGGCGCGGGAACTGCTGGCGGCGGCGAAGTCGAGTCGGACGCCGCGTTCGTCTGGTATCCGATGTCGCCGCAGCCTGTGAGAGCAGCCAGCATCGCGGCGGCAGTCGCAATCCTTGCGACGTTGGAAAAATTACTCATGAAATTACCCGCAAAGTGAGGCTTCAACTACACCTCGTCAGACGCGGGCGTTCGGTCGGAAAACGCGTAGTGCAGGGAACCGATGGCGCTCGCTGTGGCGTAAGTTCCCGCGAAGGCTGCCCATCGGACCCCGCCGCCGGAGGACGCTGACAGGCCATGCTCGAGCCGCGCCCTGCGCCAGTGCGTTGATCCTGGTTGCCGGCGACAAGTCCGGGTCGAGGTCTATCCCGGCGAAGCGGCGATCAATCGGTTCAAATCCCCTTTGGGTATCAGCAAGATCAGCGGAATCTGATCCAATCTACTTCGAGACCGGCTCCTTTCTGAATGACGAAGAGATCGTGAACACCCGAGGGAATTTTCCTAGCACGCGCGCTGGTCAAGCTCCAGTCGGTTTGCTGACCGGATTTCACGCTGCCTAACAACAGCCCGTCGGGCCTATCCAGGCGGATTTCGAGAGCCCCTCCGCCGGCCGATTTCACGCGCGCTTCGATCCTTTTCCGAGCGCCGCGACCGAAGTCGACTTCGTTGAAGCGCACCCAGGAGTCAGCGCCGCTGAACTTCGTCTGCCAACCCGCGTGCGGGTTTGCATCGTCGAGAAACACGATCGAAATTCCTTCGTTGCTCTTCGCGCTGTAGCGGTCGATCTGAATCTGGCTCGCTGCCTGCACGAGTCCGACACCGCGCAGCGTCGGCGTGACTTTCTGGATCGTGCCGTCGGGATTGAAGAACAATTTGTCCGCGCGTATCGCGCGGTGCTTGTCGAACGCGGGCGATAGATCCTGGTCGTGGTAGAAGAAATACCACTGGCCCTGGTACTCGACGATGGACTGGTGGTTGGTCCAGCAGCCGCTCGCCGACTCATCGGCGATCACGCCGGCCCATTTGTACGGCCCCATCGGTGAGGTGCCGGTCGCGTACTCGATCCGCTCGGTCTTGTTTTCCTTGTGCGGGTACGTCAGGTAGTAGATGCCTCCGCGCTCGAACACGAACGGCCCCTCTTGCAGACCCTTCTTCGGCAGATTGTCGAAGGTGATCGGCTGTCCCTCGATCTCGATCATGTTCGGCTTCAACTTCGCGGCGAATAGTTTGTCCGTCAGGGAGTAGAACAGGTAGGCGCTGCCGTCCTTGTCGATGAACAGGCCGGGATCGATGCCCTTCACTCCTTCGATGGGCGTGGCGAGAGGCTTGAATGGCCCATAGGGTTTGTCCGCAATCGCCACGCCGATCCGGAATCCACCGCCAAGTTCTTTTCGGGCCGTGGCCGGAAAATAGAAGTAGTACTTCCCGTCTTTGAAGACGGCGTCCGGTGCCCACATGGCGTACGCGGTCTGGTCGGCCCATTCCACGTCCGACCGCGAGAGGATCACGCCATGATCTATCCAGTCCGTGAGATTCCCGGACGAAAAGACGTGGTAGTCCTCCATGACGAACCAGTTGGGCCGCCCCTTGTAGCCCGGCGGCTCTTTGATGTCGTGCGAAGGGTAAACATAGACCTTCCCCTCGAAGACCCGTGCCGTGGGGTCGGCGGAGAATTGATCCGTGATGAACGGGTTGGTGGCAAAAGCCGCTGCGGTCTGCAGCAGACCCGTGACGCTTGCGACCAGCAAACAAGGGACGGAGTGTTTCATGGCCGAAATCTACAGCAACCTACGAGGGGCTTGCGCGCCGCTTATCTCGGTAGTAGTGTCACCTATCTCTGTAGTAGGTCGAGCACGTCACGATGGCAAACCCCAAATTCACCCCTCTCGAGCTGCAAATCATGGAGGCGCTGTGGACTGCGGGCCAATGCTCGGTCCGCGAGATCCAGGAAACTTTTCCGGAAGCCGGTCGCCCTGCCTACACGACCGTTCAGACGACCGTCTATCGCCTCGAGCGAAAGAAGGCACTTCGACGCGCCAAGCGGATCAGCAATGCGGACATCTTCGAGGCCGCCGTATCCCGGGGCGCGGCGCAGGAAGGTTCAGTAGACGAACTGCTCCGTGTCTTCGGCTTTCGAATGCAGCCTCTCATGGCGCATCTCATCGAATCCGGAAAGTTGAAGATGAAGGATGTCAAAGAGGCCGAAGAAGCTTTGCGCAAGCTTGCGAAAAAGGGGAAGCCCAATGATTGAGCCACTGATCGATCACCTCTGGCAGTCCACACTGTTCGCCCTCGCCGCGGCGCTTCTGACGCTGGGATTCCGGAAAAACGGTGCGAAAGTTCGCTTTTTCATCTGGCTTGGGGCATCGGTGAAATTCCTGATCCCGTTTTCCATGTTCGTTTGGCTCGGAGATCATCTGCGTTGGGAAACAGCACCCAGCTTTCCAACGGACTCCGGGTTTTCAATCCTGATGGGCCAGATTGCGGAACCAGCCGCGGTCGTGACGAGCAATTTCGCCGGCGCAGCATCGGGAGGCGCGAGCTTTCAATGGGGTTGGAACGCCTGGACGATTCTGCTTTCCATCTGGTTGTCAGGCTCCCTGGCCCTGCTCTGTTTCCGCCTGGTCCAGTGGCTCAGGCTGACCGCGATCGTGAAGACCTCAACGCCGCTGCAAATCGACGCATCGATTCCGGTACGCGAGACGACGAGCACACTCGAGCCGGGTGTCTTCGGCATCTTCTCTCCAACGTTGCTGATGCCCATGGGCATTGCCCGCCATCTCGAGCCCGCGCAGCTCGATGCCATTCTCGCCCACGAGCTGAGTCATTGGCGGCGCCGGGACAATCTGACTGCCGCCATCCACATGCTCGTCGAGATGCTGTTCTGGTTTCACCCGCTGGTGTGGTGGATAGGCAGCAGGCTTGTCGTGGAACGTGAACGTGCCTGCGACGAGGCCGTCATCCAATCCGGCAATGACAGGCAGACCTATGCGGAGGGAATTCTCAGAGTCTGCCAGCACTACGTCCAACCACCCTTGTTCGCTGCCGGTGTGTCCGGCGGCCTTCTCAGAAAACGCATCGAGGACATCATGACGAATCCAATTCTGTCCAGGCTTCCTGCTGCGAAGAGATGTTTGTTGAGTTTGACCGCGTTTCTCGCAGTTGCCGTGCCGATTGCAATAGGCCTGACCGGTCACGCGGGTGTCGCGCTTGCTGCCACGACAACTTCGCCGGCGATGAGGCACTACCGAAACGACGCATGGAAATTCGAACTCGATATTCCAAAGCAATGGGTCGTGATGCCGCCTGTGCCCAGCAATGGTTCGGAAGTCATCCGCTTTGAATCGAAGGAAAGCGGCTATCACGGGCTGATCATCTGGCGCGCAACCAACGATCCAAGGCAAAACCCGAAGTCGATTCGCGACGCAGTTCAGGATGTGTTGGCGAAGGGAGGCTTCTCGAACTTCGCCTCGGGCGAGACTCGCATTGGCGCAAGGCAAGTGCTGACTCTCGACTTCGATCGCACCAATCCCGACGGGAGCGTCTGGAGCTGTCGCCAGTACTACATCATCGACGGCGCGCTCATGTACACGCTGGGATTTGGGACCACTGGTCGTACTGCGATGTTCGATACCTACGATCGAATGGCGAAGAGTTTTGTATTCGAAGAAGTTTGATATCGATCAGACCAGGGCGTCACAAGGCGGCAGAGGCGGATTGCTCAAGGCCTCCGCACGGCAAGTTCTTCCGAGTGACGGCCAAACTTTCCACGATGTCGGTACTCCGGACGCTGCCGCTCCTACAATGCCGCGCAACGTAGTTAGGCTGCGGCCGGACGTCCTACTTGGAGAGAGTGTGCGTTGGCTGCTGGCACCGGGTATCGGCGGTGCCTCTTTCGGCAGCTACTCGGTATTTCAGGGCCTGTCGTTCCACCCCGAGCTTTTCAAGGTCGGTATTGCCGCGTTAGCTCCCGCGGATTTCGGATGCGTCAGCCGCTGCTGCTGCCGGTGGGCCCGAAACCGCCGGGCCCGGAGTTGTTGACCCCACCTCCGGAAGAATCTGCGAGTCGCAGCCAGAAAACCGAGCTGGGAGGGCACCGTTCAGCAATTCGGGCGCGTTCTGACAAAATCGATACGGCTTACGGCGAGCGTGCCGGTGAACTCCGATACAATTCGGCGGTCTATTGCGACGAAATCAACAAAGTCGACCGAGGCCCGGGCTCCTGCCGTTTGGCGGTAGAAGATCATGGCGACGCCATGACAACAACCGGGGTACGGTGTCGATTGCAAACCACGAACACAAACACACGAATGAAAACAGCATCCCGATTTGCCGCCACTTTCGCTCTGTTGCTGCTCGGCTCGACCAGCCGTGCCGCGCTCGTCGACGTGGGAAACGGTCTCATCAATCATCCGGCCGCCAATCTCACCTGGGTCGCGGACGTCAATCTCTTCCAGACCATGGCCGCTGCCGACGCCAACCTCGTGGCGAATGTCGTCGCAGCCTGGACGGATGGACCCATTCCCACGCTTGCCGGTGACGGAACCACCCACACCATCGCCGCGGCGGATTTCAACGCCACCACCGGCAGGATGAACTGGTACGGCGCGCGCGCGTGGGTCAACTATCTCAAGGTCACGCATTACAAGGGCTATACGGATTGGCGCCTGCCGGAAGTGGGCGCCGCCAGTTTGCAGACCGGCGGGTGCCTCGTCTGCGTTCCGGGTGACGGCGGCTTCGCGGTCAGCTCGAGCGAATGGTGGCGGCTGTTCTTCGAAGAGTTCGGGGGCACCGCGCATGTGCCCGTCGCGACATCCTTCTTCCAGAATCTCGCAGGCGATGCCTTCTGGGGCAACGCGCAGAACGGCACCACTGCCTCCTTGTTCCGCGATGGCGGTGAGCAGATACGCGACCAGACGAACAACGTAAGTTTCCGCGCCTGGGCCGTGCGCGACGGGCAGTCCGTCGCCAATCCGCCGCTGGTGCCGTACATCTCGTTCTCGCCGGGCAACGCGGTGTTCGCGCTCACTCCGTACAACACGACGAATTCGGGTGCCATAACGCTCAAGAACAACGGCACGGGTCCGGCGACCATCACCTCGATCACAGCGAGCGGCGATTTCACCGTCACGCACAATTGCGGAACGTCGCTCGCGGTGAACGCGACTTGCCTGGCCGCTGTGACGTTCAAACCGACGGACCTGTTTGCGCGCACCGGCACGCTCACGGTGAATGCGGACTCCGTCTTCTCGACGACACTGAATGGCACTGGCGGCATCGCAGCCAGCATCACCGCGACCCCCGACACCGTGAAGGAGGGCAAGTCCGTCACGCTCACCTGGGATTCATCACCACACGCAGTATGCGTAGGTGTCGGCGGAACGCCGGGCTGGGCGGGGCCCCTGATGCAGTCCGGGTCGCGCGATGTTACTTCGGACGACGCGGGCACCTTCGACTACGGGATGATCTGCACACACGATGCGCAGACCCTCCCGGCCATCAACACCGGCGTGCGGGTCTACTACACGAATGCTGCCAGCGGGGCACTCGACTGGTCGCTGCTGCTGGCGCTGACGTTCGCGCTGGGGCTCGTGCTCAGGGCGCGCATGCGGCGCGATCGGGCGGAATGATCGAAGCGGCAAGCGGGTTGCGAGGCGGCGAAGTACATCTTCGCCCAAGTTGAAACAGTGTGTTTGTTAGTCGCCGTTTCCTGGGTACGCATTCGAGGGCTCGAATCTGTACTCGCATCACCGAAGCGGGTGTCACTTCGTTGATCGGACGCGGTGGCGTATGGGAGAGAGGGATTGCTCGGGGCTGGGGACAGCCCCTCGTCCCTCGCTAACGCTCGGGACCGCACTTCGTGCGTCCAACTTTGCTCCGCAAAGTTGTCGAACCCATCCTCGTTTCGTCTTCGAGGGTTCGAATCCCTGGTGGGGCACCGCGAGCTGACAACGACGCGCTACGTCGATTTCTCGCGGTGAATTTTGGCGGAGAGAGAGGGATTCGAAATCGGGGTAGTGACTTTATGGATCAGCAAGTTGCTGATGCATAACGAAGCCGATGTCCCCTCCAATCCCCCGAAGTCCCCGTATTTGCCACCAGATTTGCCACCAAACCAACTGCAGGGCCAGCGGATCCGGACCGCGCACACGGGTCCCGATGCGCTTTCCAAAATGCCAAATGGCATCCGGATGTGGTTCTACTCGATGTAGGGCTGCCAGGGCTCGACGGCTTTGAGGTCGCCCGATGTGTCCAGGCCGATCCAAAGACTCGTGCCACTCGCGGCTATACCCGGGATACCGACATCGCCCGGGCGCGCGAAGCGGGAATTGATGCGCACCTGGCGAAGCCGCTGGAATTCCCGGAGCTCATGAAACTGATGACGGTGCCAACCTGACGAAAATTTCCTTGATCAATAGTTGGAATCGGGGATCGGATGCGCGATGCGACTTTCACTACCCTGGCGGTTGACCCGCTTTCCCTCTCAGAAAACGCGGATGGATATGATCTGTGGAATTTGGATTGATCAGGTGGTCCACGAAATGATGCTGCCCGTAATCTTCCAACCCTGATACGTTTTCTCAAGCTCGTGGTAGAAGCCTGCGCCACAGGTGTACGGGCACGTACCCACCGTGTAAATCACCGCGTGTTTTCCATCGCGCGAATAGACCGGCAATGAAATCCTCATGAGGGCGTGCGCGCCGCCAAATTTTGCCTTGAAGGTCTCCCAGCTGCCCGAAAATCCCGGTTCATTCGCGAGCGCGGCCGAGATCTCCCTGTCAGACACGACGCGCACGGCAGGGCAAATCTCCCCGCGGGGCCAGCGTGCCGTTCGGGCGAGTCGCCGATCGAAGTCAGTCCCGAATTGCACGTTCCTCTCGCCGGTATCATGAATATGACTTTCACGAGGGATCGCCGGACGATCTGAAATCACAACTTGTTCGACATCCAGCTTGCACGAGATTTCGACCATGGCGCGCATCACCCGCAAGTCTTCTGAGTTCACTTCATCGGCGTAGGGGTCTGCAGTGCATCCGGTCGCGACCAAAATTGTTGCCGCGACGATAAAGATCAGGAAGGCCATCCGCTTGAGCATTTGACTCTGGAACGCCGTAGCGGCTTGCAAGGGGTTCGCACGCGTTTGTCGGCCTTATCTCACACAACCAGTGTCACGACGGAGGGCTGTGCTGTCGCGCGGGCTTCACTGGCTCGCGCTCCGCCGGGCTGTACGCCCCAGAAATCAATTCCCACGGGTCATCGACTTAAGCTGCGATCCCTGAGCCCAGCCACGACGGTGGACACGCTGCTGAATCGGTATCGAGGCTAACTAGGGCTGCGCGAAGGCAGGAAGACGAACGGTGAACTCGCATCCATGCCCGATACCATCACTTGCCGCGGTGACACTGCCCCCGTGACTTTCAACGAGGCCGCGAACCAACGGAAGCCCAAGACCCAGGCCGCCGCTGCGCGATGATGGATTGGCTTGTAGGTATAGATCGAACACCTTGGGCAGTACTTCGGCCGCAATTCCGACGCCTGTATCGCGAATGACAACAATGCCTTCATCGCCTTCGTGCGTTACCGACAAGCTCACCTTGCCTCCGACGTTGGTGTACTTCGCAGCGTTCACCAGCAGATTGACGAACACTTGTTCCAGTCTTGCGGCATCGCCATGCAGCCATACCGGTGCGTCCGGAAATGATACGGTCATACGATGCTCTCGCTGCCGCATGGTGCACTCGACTGCATGCATGGCGCTGGCGATCACCATGCATAAGTCGATTCGAGCGCGACGCAGCTGCAGCCGGCCGTTGCGCATTCGGGAGACATCGAGAAGATCATCGACGAGACGCGTCATCTGTTCGACCTGGCGTTCTATCAGCACTCGAGCCTTCTCCTGCGTGGGGTTCTCGGCTGTACCGATTCTAAAGACATGCATGGCGCTGCGAATGGTACCGAGCGAGTTGCGCAGCTCATGCGAAAACTGCGCCAGGACGTCATGAGTCTGCTCGTCCTCAAGGCTGCGACCGCCATCGCTCGATCGATTGCGGCACCTTTCTCGGCGCTCGTGCGAGTTCCTAGCTTTGAGCTGGACAATCATTGCTTCTCCTACGACCAAATATTCAACTGTTCCGTCGAGTGGTACCCAGTGCGGTATCCTCTCGACAATGGCTAGTTCGAGGCTGTTCGTTCTTCCTGGGGCGAGGAGCGCAATAGCTCTTCGACTGCGGTCTCATCATTGCGCTCGAGCGCCGCTTCGACCGCGAGGCTCTGCTGATCGCGGCCGATGGTGACGACCGCCGCAACGCGACCAGCGGACATTGCGCGCCGCGAGTGTGCTGGGTGACCGGCGTGACGATAGATCACAGTCGCATCTCGCTTCTGAAGATTGCCAATCACTTCGATTGAAGCTTCACTGTTGGCGTGACCAACATAGCTCAGCGTGACGTCGTAGTGGCGGCTCCAGAAGAAAGGAACAGCGTTAAACGACTTCCCGAGGCCTAGCATGTCAGCGGCAACCGCCTGGCCCTGACGCTGAGCGGCCACCCAATGTTCGATGCGCACTGTTGTTCCCAGATGGAGTTCCGGATAACGCGCTACATCGCCTGCCGCCCAGATGTCTGGCGCGCTCGTGCGCAGCAACGAATTCACAATGATGCCATTGTCGACCTCGAGCCCTGCTTTTTCGGCGAGAGCGGTACGAGGCCGCACTCCGACGCCGAGCACGACGAAATCGGCAGCGAGCGTGCGGCCATCGTGCAGCTCGACGGTGTGCGAGTGAATCGTGTGCAAGGTCGCCCCTAGATGAAAATGCACGCCATGCTGTTCATGCAGCTTCTGCACGAATCGACCGAGTTGCTCGCCTAACACGCGCTCGAGCGGTATGCGGTCGCGGCTCACGACGTGTACGTCGAGATTGCGCGCCCGCAGCGATGCCGCGACTTCGAGCCCGATGAAGCTCGAACCGACCACCACGACGCGGCTGCCAGCTGTAGCCGCCGCGATGATATTTTGCGCGTCCGTCAGCGTGCGGAGCGTCAGCACGTGCGGAAGGTTCGCGCCCTTGACCGGCGGGCGTAGTGGCTCCGCGCCAGTGGCGAGCAGCAATGCATCGTAGGAGACGACGGGGCCGCTCCCGAGCACAACTGACTTACGTTCAGGGTCCAGGTCAACGACTGTCTCATCCTTGATGAGATTGATTCCGAGCTTGTCGTAGAACTCGTCCGTGCGAAGTCTCACCCATTCCATCGGTGCGGTACCGGCAAGGAAATCCTTGCTCAGGTTTGGACGATCTACCGGTCCAGGCGCTTCGTTTCCAATGAGCGTAATCGAGCCCTCATAGCCCAGATGCCGGAGCCGTTCGGCAGCAGCTGCGCCAGCCGCTCCAGCTCCGACGAGTACAATCTTTGCGGGAGACTTCGGCGGCGATTGCGGTGATGTCCGTGATTTCTCAGACCCAACGATGACGCGATCTCCCCGGCGCGTCACTTCGTAGCACGCGATCGGATTCAGTGCCGGCGCGGCAAGCGCGTCGCCAGTGCGCAAATCAAAACACGCATGATGCCAGGGGCAGCGAATTGTCTCGCCGACGACGAGGCCTTGGGCGAGCGGCCCTCCATAGTGAGAGCAGGTTGCCCCAACCGCACGAATGTTCGGTCCCGTGCGTACCAGGACGACTGCAGCGCCGCGCGCGTGCCCAAGTATCGGCACCCTTTCTGGAAGTTCGGACACTGCGATTCCGACCGCCAGGTCGGGTCCGCTGAGCTCGGTCTTGTGGGCCATCACTCTGCTCTTTGTTGGGCGAAGACTTTGAGCCTAGCTCCGGCCATCTC
>Ga0315912_10006781_pt1 | contig 10175 bp, 13 predicted proteins | sample VfabasoilMG_FD_204469 | JGI IMG/M metagenome (GOLD analysis project Ga0315912, IMG submission 204469) | Garden soil microbial communities collected in Santa Monica, California, United States - V. faba soil | ecosystem: Environmental > Terrestrial > Soil > Garden | place: USA: California... | reverse complement strand
GGCGGAATCACGCACCTCGAAGATGCTCAGCGGTTCGTAGGCAGGCGGACTAAGCGCCTCCCCGTCACGCAGGGAAAATCGCGCGCCATGCCGCGGACAGATGATTTCGCAGTCCTCGATGGTCGCGTCGTCGAAAGGGGAGTCGTCATGGGTGCAGCGGTCTTCGAATGCGTACAGCGTGCCACTAACAACCACCACACGCACCCGGTAGCCGTCGACATCCGCTTCCAGACGTGAACTGGATTCGAGGTCCATGCGGGCCCCGACATCGACCCAGCCGCCCATCGTCAGAACATTCCGGTCTGCAACCGGGCAGCTTCTGTCATCATCGACTGGTTCCAGGGAGGGTCGAACACCAGTTCGACATTTGCAGCGGCCACGGTCGGAATGATCTCCAGCTTCTGTCTGATGTCCTGGACCAGCACGTCCCCCATGCCGCAGCCCGGCGCGGTCAAGGTGAGGCGGACATTGATGACCCGTTGGCCGTCAGGTTGCGCGCTCACGGTGCATTCGTAGATGAGACCAAGGTCCACGATATTGATGGGGATTTCCGGGTCGTAGCAGGTGCGCAGCTGCTCCCAGGCGAGGGCCAGCACGTCGTCCTCGGTGGCGTTCGGCGGCAGTTCGGGCGCCTTGACCACTTCCTTGCCGATGGCGTCTGCCTCCGAACCCGGCAGGCGAAACAGGTTGCCTTCCATGTACAGCGTGAAGCTGCCACCCAGCGCCTGCGTGATGAAACCCGACTGCCCCGACTTGAGTTCGATTTCGAGACCGGCCGGGACCATGACGGCCTTGACGTCGCGTTGCAGGACGAAGGGCTCGTTGTCGTGGGTGCGCATCACTATTCTGTCTTGACCGTGGCAGCGCTGCGTTCCAGCGCGGCGTTCAGGGTGTGCCAGCACAGGCTGGCGCACTTCACGCGGACCGGGAAGTCGCGCACGCCGGAAAGCGCGGCGAGTTTGCCGAGGTCCTCGGGCACCGGCGCGTCGTGTTTCGTGAGTACCTCGTGCACCTCGTTGAAGAGATGCGAGATGTCGTCACGCTTTTTTCCCTTGACCGCTTCGCACATCAACTAAGCGGACGCCACCGAGATCGCGCAGCCCTTGCCCTCGAAGCGCAGGTCGGAGACGCGGTCTCCGTCCAGCCGCACGGTGACGTGCAGGCGGTCGCCGCACAACGGATTGTGACCATCGGCCGAGGAATCCGCGGGATCGAGCCGGCCAAACAACCTCGGGCTCTTGTTGTGGTCGAGGATCACCTCGCGATACAGGTCCTTGAGGTCCATCACTCGAACACCTCGCGCGCCCGGGCGAGGGCGTGCACCAGTGCGTCGATGTCGGATTCGCGCGAGTAACACGCGAACGAAGCGCGCGCGGTGGCGGGCACTCCGAAGAATTCCATGACCGGCATGGCGCAATGATGCCCGGTCCGCACCGCCACGCCCTCGGCGTCGAGGATGGTGCCGAGATCGTGCGGATGGATGCCGTCGAGGGTGAAGGAAATCACCGCGGCCTTGTCCGGCGCCGTGCCGATGATGGTGAGTCCGGGTACACGCGACAATTTTTCGGTCGCGGCCGTTAGCAGGCGCTGCTCGTGCGCATGGATGTTGTCGATGCCGAGCGACTCGATGTAGTCGATGGCCGCGGCGAGGCCGACGGCCCCGGAGATGTTCGGCGTGCCGGCCTCGAACTTGAAGGGCAACTCGTTGAACGTGGTCTTTTCGAAGCTGACGGTGAGGATCATGTCGCCGCCGCCCTGCCACGGCGGCATGGCCTCGAGCAGCGATTCGCGCCCCACCAGCACGCCGATGCCGGTGGGGCCGTACATCTTGTGCGCGGAGAAGGCGTAGAAGTCGCAGTCGAGTTTGGCGAGGTCGACGCGCTGATGCGGCACCGCCTGTGCACCGTCGACCAGCACCACCGCGCCGCGCGCATGCGCCAGGCGCGTGATCTCGCGCACCGGCAGCACGCTGCCGAGTGCGTTGGATACCTGCGCGCAGGCCACGATGCGGGTGCGATCGGTGAGCTGCGCGGCCACGTCGTCGATCGAGACCACGCCGCGCCGGTCCATGGATGCGACCTTGATCGACGCGCCGGTCTGTTCGGCCACCAGCTGCCACGGAACGATGTTGGCGTGGTGTTCGAGCGCCGTCAGCAGGATTTCATCGCCCGGTTTCAGGCGCGTGCGCGCATACGACTGCGCCACGAGATTGATGGATTCGGTGGTGCCGCGTGTGAAGATGACTTCACGCGTGGACGCGGCGTTCACGAAGCCACGCACGCGTTCGCGCGCATGTTCGAACATCGCGGTGGCTTCCTGGCTCAGCTGGTGCACACCGCGGTGCACGTTGGCATGATGCAGTTTCTCGTAGGCGTCGACGGCGTCGATGACCTGGCGCGGCCGCTGCGACGACGCCGCACTGTCGAGGAACACCAGCGGCTTGCCATGCACTTGACGCGCGAGAATCGGGAAGTCGCGCCACACGCGCTCCGTGTCATAGACGACGGTTTTCGGATTCGCGCTCATGCGCCGGCCACCAGTCCGTCCAGGGCGGACACTTCGTTGAGCTGCGCGGCGATCAGCTGCTCGATCTCCTGGCGCAGCGCCGGCATCTGGACCTGCGATACCGCATCTTCGATGAAGGCCCATTGCAGCAATGCCTGCGCCTGCGTGCGATCCAGCCCGCGCGACAGCAGGTAGAACAGCATCTGTTCGTCGAGCTTGCCGGTGGTGGCGCCGTGTTTGGCGCGTACCCGGTCGGTGTAGATCTCGAGCTGTGGGCGGGCGGCGGCTTCCGCTCCGCTGCCCGTCAACAGGGTCTTCAGCGACTGGTCGGAATCGGCCTCGTGCGCATCCGCGCGCACGATCATCTTGCCGTTGAACGCGAGTTTGCCGCGCTCCGTGGCGATGCCGCGGAACAACTCGCGCGTGACGCTGCCCGGTGCCGCATGTTCGATCTCGGCGAACATGTCGTGTGTCTGCGTGCGATTGGCGATGGCCGCGGCGTACAGCTCGCAGTGTGCTTCCCGGCCGGCGAGCTTCACGAAAATCGTGGATCGTGAAGCGAGGCTGCCCAGGGTCACGGTGCGCAACCGGTATGCGGCCCGCTCCGCGACGTGCGCAGTCAGGGTGTCGAAGCAGCTGGCACCATCGGCGCAGTTCTGCAGCCGGCAGTGATCGAGTTGCGCATCGGCGCGGAGTGCCACGTCGAACGCGGCATTCACCGCGGGATCCGCGGCGCCGGCGCTGAAATGGCGTTCGACGATGCGCAGGTGCGAGCCGCGTCCGCAATGCACCTGCACGCGGGGATAGGACGTACCCGCGGCTGCCGCTGCCGTGGTCACGAAATTCAGCTCGACGCGTGCTTCGACGCCGTCCGCGGGCGCGATGTGCAGCACCTGGTCGCCACGCGCGCCGTTGAGGCGTGCCAGCGCGAAGTCCACGCCGGCATCGGAGATTTCCGAGTCGAGCATGGCCGCGAGCGCCTCACCCGCGGCGCTGAAACTCAGCAGGCTCGCGACGGAGCCGGCGGCCGCCGTGGAATGCGCAGCCGCGAAGCGGCCGTCGACGAATACCCAGCGTTCGTAGCCGGGCAACACGGCGGGCAGTTCGATGCGCGCGGCCATCGTGGCGTCCGGCGCCGCTTCGATGCGCGCCTTGGCCAGCGGCCGCAGGTTCGCGTAACGCCAGTTCTCGTCGCGGTTGGTCGGCAACACGACGCTCATCACGCCACCTCGAGCACCCAGTCATAACCGCGTTTCTCGAGCTCCAGGGCCAGGGACTTGTCCCCGGATTTCGCGATCCGGCCGCGCGCCAGCACGTGCACCTGGTCCGGCACCACGTGATCGAGCAGACGTTGATAGTGGGTGATGAGCAGCACGCCCCGGTCGGCGGAGCGCAGCGTGTTGACGCCCTTGGCGACCACCTTGAGCGCGTCGATGTCGAGGCCGGAGTCGGTCTCGTCGAGCACCGCGAGTTTCGGCTCGATGACCAGCATCTGCAGGATCTCGTTGCGCTTCTTCTCGCCGCCCGAGAATCCTTCGTTGACGCCGCGCGACAGGAAGCTTTCGTCCATCTGCATCAGCTTCATCTTGCCGCGCACCAGCTGCAGGAATTCATAGGCGTCGACCTCCGGCTGTCCCAGCGCCTTGCGGCGCGCGTTGACCGCCGCTTTCAGCAGATAGACGTTGTTGACGCCGGGAATCTCCACCGGGTACTGGAAACCCAGGAACAGACCGGCGCGGGCGCGCTCCTCGGGCGCGAGCGTGGTGAGGTCGCGGCCCTCGAACTGGACGCTGCCGCCGGTGATTTCGTAACCCGGCCGGCCGGCAAGCACGTAGGACAGCGTGCTCTTGCCTGAACCGTTCGGGCCCATGATGGCGTGCACCTCGCCCGCGTTCAGCGTGAGCGACAGGCCGTTCAGCACTTTCTTGCCACCGACGGTGGCGGACAGATTGTCGATCTTCAGCAAACTCATCCCACGGCCCCTTCCAGGCTGACGGCCAGGAGGTTCTGCGCCTCCACGGCGAATTCCATCGGTAATTCCTTGAGAACGGTCTTGCAGAAGCCGCTCACGATCATGTTCACCGCGTCTTCTTCGTCGACGCCGCGCTGCAGGCAATAGAAAAGCTGGTCTTCACTGATCTTCGAGGTCGAGGCCTCGTGTTCCACCGTGGCGCTGGGATTGCGCGTCTCGATGTACGGGAAGGTGTGCGCGCCGCAGTTGCCGCCCATGAGCAGCGAATCGCACTGCGTGAAATTCCGCGCGCCGTGCGCCGACGGCAGGATCTTCACCAGGCCGCGGTAGCTGTTCTGTCCGTGACCGGCGGAGATGCCCTTGGAGACGATGGTGCTCCGGGTGTTGGCGCCGATGTGGATCATCTTGGTGCCGGTGTCGGCCTGCTGGTGGTTGTTGGCCGTGGCCACCGAGTAGAACTCGCCCACCGAGTTTTCGCCCTTGAGCACGCAGGAAGGATATTTCCAGGTGATCGCGGAGCCGGTCTCCACCTGCGTCCAGGAAATCTTGGAATTCCGGCCGCGGCACTCGCCGCGCTTGGTGACGAAGTTGTAGATGCCACCGACGCCTTTCTCGTCGCCGGGGTACCAGTTCTGCACCGTCGAGTACTTGATCTGCGCGTCATCCTCGGCGACGAGTTCCACGACCGCCGCGTGCAGCTGGTTTTCGTCGCGCATCGGCGCCGTGCAGCCCTCGAGATAACTCACGTGCGAGCCGGGCGCCGCGATGATCAGCGTGCGCTCGAACTGACCGGTCTTGGCGGCATTGATGCGGAAGTAGGTGGACAGCTCCATCGGGCAACGCACGCCCGGCGGCACGTATACGAAGGAACCGTCGGAAAATACCGCGGAGTTGAGCGACGCGAAGAAGTTGTCGGTGATGGGCACCACCGTGCCGAGGTATTGCTCGACCAGCGCCGGATGATTTTGCACGGCATCCGAGAACGAGCAGAAGATCACGCCGGCTTCGGCGAGCCGCTCCTTGAACGTCGTGGCGACCGAGACGCTGTCGAATACCGCATCGACCGCGACGCCAGCCAGGCGCGCCCGCTCGTGCAGCGGCACGCCGAGCTTCTCGTAGGTTTCGAGCAGCTTGGGGTCGACTTCATCCAGCGATTTCGGCGCGTTGGCCGGCGACTTCGGCGCCGAGAAATACGAAATCGCCTGGTAGTCGATCGGGTTGACGCGCAGCTTCGCCCAGTGCGGCTGACGCATCGTCAACCAATGACGGTAGGCCTTGAGGCGCCAGTTGGTCAGGAACTCCGGTTCCTTCTTCTTGCGCGAGATGAAGCGCACCACGTCTTCATCGAGCCCCGGCGGCAAGGTGTCCGAATCGATGTCGGTGACGAAGCCGTGGCGGTAGCTCTTGCCGAGCAGCGCGTCGATGCTGGCGGGTTCGCTGCTCACGAGGCCGCCTTGGCGCGCGTCATGTACTTGAGCTCGCGTTCGATGGGCATGGCCGGCGCGCGGTTGTCGAGCCCGGCGAGTTGCGCCAGCGTCACTTCGTTGAGCGAGCGGCGGATCGCCACGCTGAGCCGTTGCCAGGTGCGTCCCACCGAACAGGTATGCTCGATGTCGCACTGTCCGCTGCCGGCCGCGCATTCGGTCAGGGCGATCGGACCTTCGAGCGCGTCGAGAATCGAGGCCGCGCTGATCAGTTCCGGATCGCGCGCCAGCTGGTAACCGCCATGCGTGCCGCGCGTGGAATTCACCAGCCCGGCGCGGTGCATCTGCTTGAGCAGCTTGGCCACGGTCGGCGAGGCGATGTGCGTCTTTTCTGACAATTTTCCGGCCGTATGCAGGCGCGTGCGGTCCGCGGCCAGCATGGCCAGGATCACCGTGGCGTAGTCCGTCAGTTTTCCGATTCGCAGCATATTTACCCGCCTTTTTGGGCCAGGTGCAAAGTGGGACCAGTTTAGTACGGATTCAATCGGGCAGAAAGTCCGGGGGCGGAAAGCCGGTGCCGGCAACCTTTTGATATTCTTCGCCGCCTTTTCCCAGCCCGAGGACGTCTTGAACGAAGCCTCCGATGCCGTTGTCGATGTCCGCGACGTGGCTTACACCGTCGGTGGACGCCCCATTTTCGACGGGCTCGACATCACTGCCCGCCGCGGGCGAATCACCGCCTTCATGGGGCCGTCGGGCACCGGCAAGACCACGCTGCTGCGACTCATCACCGGCCAGGCGTATGCCGAGCGCGGCAGCGTGCGGGTGTTCGGCGAAGAAGTGTCGAAGATGTCGAGCAAGGAGCTGTTCGCATTGCGTCGACGCATGGGCATGTTGTTCCAGAACGGCGCCTTGCTGACCGATCTCGACGTTTACGAGAACGTGGCGTTCCCGCTGCGCGAACACACCGATCTGCCCGAACCGCTGGTCCGCCAGCTGGTGTTGACCAAGCTGCACGCGGTGGGTCTGCGCGGCGCGGCGCGGCTGATGCCTTCCGAGTTGTCCGGCGGCATGGCGCGGCGCGTGGCGCTGGCGCGCGCCATCGTCATGGACCCGGACATCCTGATCTACGACGAACCCTTCGTGGGACTCGATCCGATTTCCATGGGCGTGATCTGCCGGCTCATCAAGCAGATGAACGAGGCGCTCGGCATCACCAGCATCGTCGTGTCGCACGACGTGCAGGAACTCGCCACCATCGCGCACGACAGCTACCTGCTGTCGCAGGGCAGGGTGGTCGCGAGCGGCACGCCGGCCGAATTGGCGCGCAGCGACAGCGCGGAAGTCCGCCAGTTCATGGACGGGCTGGCCGATGGCCCGGTGCCGTTCCACTATCCGGCCGACGACTACCGCAATGAACTGCTGAACGGCGGTCCGAAATGAACGCCGATACCGACTCCCTGCCTGTGGCGGCGCTGCGGCGTATCGGCGCCATGACCCTGTTCCTGGTGCAGGTGCTGGCGCGCATCGGGCCGGCCTTGCTGCGTCCCGGATTGATCGTGCGCCAGATCTACAACGCCGGCGCGCGTTCGCTGGTCATCATCATGCTGTCGGGCATGTTCGTCGGCATGGTGCTTGGACTGCTCGGCTTCGATGTCTTCCAGCGGTTCGGATCCGAAGACTACGTCGGCGTACTCGCGGCGCTCGGCAACCTCAAGGTGCTCGGCCCGGTGCTGACCGCGCTGCTGTTCGCCGGGCGCGCCGGTACCGCGCTGACCTCGGAGATTGGCCTGATGAAATCGACGGAACAGCTCACCGCCATGCAGATGATGGCGGTGGACCCGGTGCGCTACGTGGTGGTGCCGCGTTTCCTCGGCGGCTTCATCGCCATGCCGCTGCTGGCGGCCACGTTCACCGTGATCGCGTTGTACGGCGCGCAGCTCATCGGCGTGCAGCAGATGGGCGTCGACGCGGGCGCATACTGGTCGCAGACGCAGAACGCCGTGGACCTGCACGACGTCTGGGAAGGCGTGGTCAAGAGCCTGGTGTTCGGCGTGGCGGTGAGCCTGGTCGCGGTGTACGAGGGCTACCATTCGCAGCCCACGCCCGAAGGCGTCGGCCTCGCGACCACCCGCACCGTGGTGATTTCCTCGGTGCTGGTCCTGTTGTTGAATTACCTGCTGACCGCGGCGTTCCTGCGCACGCACTAACTACGGAATGTTCGGTGAACCATGAAAAACACCCGCTCGCTTGAAATCGGTACCGGCCTGTTCGTGTTGCTCGGCTTCGCGGCGCTCGCCTTCCTCACCACGCAGCTGCCGGGAACCTCGCTCAAGTTCGGCAGCGGACCCGAGGGATACTCGGTCACGGCCGATTTCGACAACGTCGGCGACCTGAAGGCCGGATCGCCGGTCACCATGGCGGGTGTCACCATCGGCCGCGTCGAATCGATCCGCGTCAACCAGCAGAAGTTCAAGGCCGAGGTGGTGCTGCGTATCGAGAACCAGTACGCGCAGATACCCGACGACAGCGACGCGAGCATCCAGACCGCCGGCCTGCTCGGCGGCAAGTACATCGGCATCGGCCCTGGTGGCTCTGAAACCTTCCTCAAGGAGGGCGGTCAAATCGAATTCACGCAATCGGCGATCGTGCTCGAGAGCCTTGTTAACAAGTTCTTCGCCAACATGGCGAGCAAGGGTCCGGATGAGCAGAAGAGCGAAGCGCCGGAGGACAAGGAGCAGAAATGATGCAGTCAGTGAAGTCGCTGGTTCAGGTCGGATTCATCCTCGGTTTGTTAGGGGCGGGCGCCGCTTTCGCGGCGGATCCGGCCCCTGCTGCCGCCACTGGAAAGCCGGCGGCGGCGGCCGTGGACACCAGCGGGCCGTCGCAGCTCATCGAAAGTTCGGCCAATGTCATCCTGTCCGGCATCGACCAGCGGCGCGCCGAGTTCCGCAAGGATCCCACCGGCCTGTACCAGCTGGTCGAGTCGACGCTGCTGCCGAATTTCGACACGCCGTATGCCGCGCAGCTGGTGCTCGGCCAGCACTGGCGCAATGCCACCCCGGAGCAGCGCAAGCGTTTCGTGGAAGCGTTCTACAAATCGCTGCTGTACACCTACGGTGATGCGATGGTGGATTTCACCGCCGACCGTCTCAAGGTGTACCCCACCAAGGTGGCGGATGCGGACACCAAGGCGACGGTGCGCACGGAGATCAAGCGTTCCAACGGCACCAAGGTCGCGGTGAACTATTCGATGCGCAAGGTGAATGGCGCGTGGAAGGCCTGGGACGTGGTCATCGACGGCATCAGCTACGTGAAGAGTTACCGCGAGGATTACGGCGCGCAGGTTCAGCAGCAAGGCCTGGACGCTGTCATCAAGCAGCTCGAGGCGCGGGCCGCGACCGCGAAGGCCGCCAAGGCAAAGACCACCTGAGCGAGGTCCGGATGAAAAGGGAGTCGCGCTGCGGAATCGAGATCACCCAGTCCGGGGCCGGGCGGGTGATGGTGCGCGGCGATCTCACCTTCGCGACCGCGCGCGAGGCACGCGAAGTCGGCGTTCGCGCGCTGGGCGGAGCGGGCGCGGATCGAATCGTCGTGGACTGCGGCGGCGTCACGCGCGCCGACAGTGCCGGCCTGGCGGTGCTGCTCGAATGGCTGGCCTGGGGACGGCATCGCAACCGCGTGGTGACCCTCGAGAACCTGCCGGCGTCGCTGGTCGCGATCGCACGTATTTCCGAAGTGGACGGGCTGCTCACCGCGGCGGGTTGAGGAGTTTTGAGAACCCGCCAACGGTTCATCGCGTGGGCAATTGCGCTGCTCGCGATCGCGGTGCTCACGTGGCCGGTTGCACTGGGCAAACTCACGGCCAGGGTGGTTTGCCGGCCGTCGGAAATTGGCCTCAAGGTCAACCGGCAGGTTGACGCCCGTAATACGGGTTACTACCTCGCCGGCGTGACCCTCGAGGGATCGCGCAACTCTGACGCCTCCGGCTACCCGCGACAGGCGGCCTGGGACCTGCTCAACGGCCGTATCGCTTTTTTCGAGCTCGACGCCGACATGCCGGGGCGCTATCGGCGTTTCACGTTCGCGCCCGATTCATCGGCTGACTGCGTGACGGATTCCGGGATTGCCTTCTCCGGTCTGAATCCCCCACAGGGTCAATGCCTGGCGAATGTCGAAGTCGAGTCGCTGCAATCGTTCTACCAACTCGACGGCGTCGGCGGTCGACTCCGGGGAACCGCCGAACTTCGGGTGCGCGGCACGCGCGAACTGGT
>Ga0315912_10006780_pt1 | contig 10176 bp, 10 predicted proteins | sample VfabasoilMG_FD_204469 | JGI IMG/M metagenome (GOLD analysis project Ga0315912, IMG submission 204469) | Garden soil microbial communities collected in Santa Monica, California, United States - V. faba soil | ecosystem: Environmental > Terrestrial > Soil > Garden | place: USA: California... | reverse complement strand
CATCAACGATGCGAGTCACGTGGCCGGGCTTCACCTGAATTTCTGTCTCGCGGGCCCGCCACCGGGCGCGAAGGATCCGAATGAAGGCGTGACGCCGGCCGAGCTCGAACGCACGCGCGCACGACAGACCTTCTTCGACAACGAGCGCGGATACTTCCTTGAGCAGAGCACCAAGCCGCAGACGATTGGCTACGCACTGGACGACTCGCCCGCCGGCCTCGCCGCGTGGATCATCGAGAAGTTTCGATCGTGGAGCGACGTCGATGGCGCCGTCGAGAAGAAGTTTACGAAGGACGAACTGCTCACTAACATCGCCCTTTACTGGGTGACGCAGTCGGGCGCATCGTCTGCGCGGATCTACTACGAGAACCAGCGCGCCAAGCCGCCGCAGAAGCGTGTCGAGGTGCCAACGGCCTGCGCCGTCTTCCCGAAGGAGATCAGCATTGCGCCGCGCCGCTGGGTCGAGGCGCAATACAACGTGACGCGGTGGACGGAAATGCCTCGCGGCGGCCATTTTGCCGCGATGGAAGAGCCGGAATTACTCGTGGACGATGTCCGGGCGTTCTTCAGGACAGTGCGGTGAGGGGCATGTTAAGGTAGGCCCCGCCGGCAGGAGAGCACATATGTTCCGCTATGGTTTCGTCGTTTGTCTCGTCGGAATCGTGGCCCTTACGGTGACGCAGCGACAGACATCAGCCGCTGACGAACCGGTCACCTTCAGCAAGCACGTCCTCCCCATCCTCCAGAAGAACTGTCAGTCGTGCCATAGACCTGGGCAGATCGCGCCGATGTCGCTCGTCACGTTCCGTGAGACGCGACCCTGGGCACGATCGATGAAAGCCAAGGTCGAGAGCCGGCAGATGCCACCGTGGTTTGCGGATCCGGCGCACGGACCGTTTGCCAACGACCGCTCGCTCTCGCAGCAAGACATCGAGACGATCGCGAAGTGGGCCGACGCTGGAGCGCCCGAAGGCGATCCGAAGGACGCTCCCGCACCCGTCGCGTGGCCGGCTGACGGCTGGCAGATCAAGCCGGACATCATCGTTCGCGGGCCTGAGTTCCGCGTGCCCGCACACACGCAGAACGACGTCGTCGAATGGATCACGTACGTGATGCCGAGCGGCTTCACGAAAGACACGTGGATCACATCCCTCGAGATCAAGCCGAGCGTCCTCGCCGTCACGCATCACATCTGCTTCACGTTCCAAAGGCACACACCCGAAGTGAAGTACTACGTGCCGACGTGGTCGGAATCGCCGCGCGACGATGAAGGCACGGCGATCAAGGCTGAAGCGCCGGAGGCGACAGCAGCGCCTCGCATCGGCGGCGCGGGGTCGGGTCGACAAGCGGGCACCGATGTCGGCGGCGGGTTCAACTGCTATGTGCCGGGGCGCACGGCAGACGACTATCGACCGTTCGGCGCAGGCAAGCTGATTCCCGCCGGCACCGACATCTCGTTCCAGGTGCACTACACGCCGATCGGAAAAGAGATCGTGGACCGTCCGCTGATTGGCTTCACGGTCGCAGACAAGGCACCGGCCAAGCGCTGGATGTCGTACGGCATCGTCGGCGGCGGCCCCAGTTTTGCGATTCCGCCGAACGAAGGCAACTACAAGAGCCCGCCGTTCGATCTCACGTTCACCGCCGACGTGGAACTCGTCGAGTTCATGCCGCACATGCACGTGCGCGGCAAGAGCATGACGTATCACCTTGTCTATCCCGACGGCCGCGACCAGGTCGTGCTGAGCGTGCCGAAGTACGACTTCAACTGGCAGCTGCTGTATCAGCCGGCGAAGACGATTCGTGTGCCGAAGGGCACGCGGATGTACGTCGACGCGTACTACGACAACTCGAAAGCGAATCGATTCAACCCGAACCCCGAGCGGACGGTATATCTGGGCCGGATGACGTGGGAAGAAATGATGGCGCCGTTCTTCGGCGTGCTGATCGATTCAAACGTCGATCCGAATCAGGTGCTGAAGCTCGGTCGCTTCGCGGTGCAGGGGAGCGGCGCGTGATGCGCAGAGCAACGTGGACGGCAGGCCTCGTGGTGTGTCTGGCCGTGTCCACGTTCACGCTCAGCGCGCAGGGCGGTGGCAAACCAATCACCGGGGGCAATCCCACTCCGGGGACGCAACAACCCGATCCTCCGAACGTGAGCGATCGGATCACCGTCACTGGGTGCCTCCAGCCAGCTCCGAAGAGCGCAACCAACAGCGACACTCCGGATGCGAACACGCCGAGCAACACGCGGTTCGTCCTGTCGAACGCGAGCCGCGTCGATCGTCTTCCACAAGGAACGGGCGGGTCACAGATAGCCGCGAGCACCAACAGTCCCAGCTTCCGGCTCGAGGGAATCGACAGCCAGTTTTCGCCGTTCGTGAACGCTCGTGTCGAGATATCGGGTGAAGTGAAACCGGCTGCGGCAGACAAGTCCGCTTCAAGCAATAGTGCGCCGATACTGCTCGTCGAGTTCGTTCAAAGGACCGGGTCGACCTGCCGATGATCGCCATTCGAGCGATCGCCATCACCGCAGTGGTGATGGTTCTCGTGGCAGTTGCGTCGGCCCAGGCGAGCCGCGGTGAGATCCGCGGGATCTTGTCGGGTGCGCGAGGCCCACTCGCCGGCATCGAGGTACGGGTCAAGAACACCAAGACCGGCGAAGTGACAATCGCGACCACATCATCCAATGGTGAATTCGTCGCAACCGTAGCGCCAGGCTCCTACGAGGTGTTCTCGAGCCCTGTTGGCTATACGGCATTCGCAGCAAGACAGCTGGTCGTTCAGGCTGGCGGCACGACGCGGGCAAATGGCGAGCTCGGGGACAATCCGAACGCGGGCACGCCCGGCGAGATCCCGTTTCTCTATCAGCGCGCAGAGACCAAAGTGCCCCAGGGCCCGGCGCCGAAGACCGCTGACGGCAAGCCCGATTTGAGCGGCGTGTGGTTTCCGAGCCCCGATCTCGAACCCGAGATCACACCCTTTCAGCCGTGGGCCGCCGCCGAAACGAAGAAACGAGCCTCGCGTGCCGGCGATGATCCGCGGGCGCTGTGCCTCCCCACCGGCATTCCCCGCATGCACGCGCTCGACCTCGCCAAGTTCATTCAAACACCGACTCTCGTGGTGGTGCTCATCGAGTACAACGTCCCCGGTGTGCGCCAGATCTTTCTCGACGGCAGGCCTCACCCGCCAAACTTGCAGCCGTCATGGCAGGGGCACTCGATTGGGCACTGGGAGAACGACACGCTCGTCGTCGATACGATCGGCTTCAACGACAAGGGATGGCTCGATGGCAGCCGGCCGCAGACCGAACAGCTCCACGTCACCGAACGATTCCGGAGAATCGACCTCGGGCAGATGGAGCTCGAGATCACCATCGACGATCCTGGCGCGTACACGAAGCCCTGGAAGATGCGGCGCCGCCTGCATCTGGCGCCGGGCGAAGAAATCCTGGAGTACATCTGCCACGAGAACAACAAGACCGAACACTACGTGGGACGCTGAGACCCGGAAGTATCGGCGGGTGTCACCACCGGTGAACGTGTCCTGGCCGGCTCAACTGAGGAAACCCTCAGCCGGAGCGGTCGTGGCGGCTGGCACACTCACTGCAGTTGCCTTGTTGTTCGTTCCAGGTCGAGACGACCCTATGGAGGCCAGGATGGGACGCAAACTTGTGTGGATTTTCGGCGCGGTGCTACTGACGGCGATCCTCGCCACTCCGGCAGCGGCGCAGGTTCACGTATCAGTGGGCATCGGAGTGCCACCCGTGGCCGCAGGCGTAGTGATTGGTGCGCCTGTTTACCCGGCGTACCCGCCTCCGCCGTACTACTATCCGTACGCCTATCCCTACTATCCGTATCCCGTATACGGACGCGCGTACTACGCTCCCCGTTATTACTACGGACCTCGCGGGCCTTACTACTATCGAGGCGCGCCGGGTTATTACGGCGGAGGGCGTTATTACGGCGGAGCGCGCTACAACAACGGTCCGGCGTATCGAGGTAACGGATACCAGAACAACGGTCCGGTATATCGGGGGAACGCGCGCGTCGCGCCCGGCGGTTATGGCCGCAACGTGCAGAACGTTCGCGGCAACGGACAACAGGCGCGCAGCGCCGGACAGCAGTCGCGCGGCAACGGCCGACGCTAGTAAGGCACGTCGATCAACCGATCGCCGCTGCGCATGTCCTCCTCCAGCAGGTTGAGGAGCGCTTTGGCGATCGGTCCCGGTTTCCCGTTTCCGATCGGCTTACCATCCCACTCCACGATCGGCGCCACCTTTATCGAGCTTCCGAGCAGCAGCATCTCGCGGGCGGCGCGCGCATCTGCCACAGCGACGTTGCAGACCTCCACACCGTTGAGCACGCCTCGTGTCGCCAGCGATCGCGCAAGGTCCAGCAGACGCAGCGACGTGCATCCAGGCAGCACCCGCTCGAACTTCGGATGGCGCAAGACTCCATCCTGCGTAACGAACGCGACGTTCATATTCGAGCTCTCGCCGACGAAGCCGGCGTCGTCGATGAACACACCGTTGTCGAGCCCTGCCTCCTTCGCCTCCATTTGAATGAGAACGTTCGGCAGATAGTTCGTCGCCTTTGTGATGGCGTAGAGCGGCGGCTTGATCGGATAGGTCGTCGTCATCACGCGCAGCCCTTCGTTGTACCAACGCTCCGGGTACGACAGACCTCCGAAGATCATCACGAAGAAGCCGGGCTCTGCGCCGGCGGCGGGAGTCAGATCCAGACTGCCGGGCCCTGACGAGAGCCAGTACCGGATCGCACCATCACGAAGGCCGCTGGCCGCTGTGGTCCTGATGATGATGTCGCGCATCTGGCCGCGCGAGCCGAACAACTTCAGCTTCGAGCGCTCGGCGGATCCGAGGAAGCGATCGAGATGCGCCTCGAGATCGTAGATGCGGCCGTTCACGATCGCCGCGGTATCGAAGATACCGTGCCCGCGGTGCACCATGTGATCGTCGAACGGAATCAGCATCAGCGCGGGGTCGGTGACGATGCCCCCAAGCTGGCTGGAATAGAACGCGGTGAACTTGACGGGCTGCCGAGTGCGGAGCGACCGCAGGCTCGCGAGGACGGCATCCGCACTGAGCAGTTGGAGTTGGGCGCTGGAGACGGTCATACGCACACTCTACACCGGGCCACTCGGGGGTGGATCCGGTGACGGAGCGGGCGCGCCTTACGGAGCCCGGCAGACGAAACTGCTGGCGTCGTCGATGCTGCCCGAGCCTTTGAACTGTGAGATTTGTGGATATGGGCAGAGCGGTCGAGTGCGCACGACGCGCCCGTCCGCGACCTGTGACGCCAGCATCTCCGCTGGCGCTTTGTCGTTCTCTCGCCACTGCTCGAGCACTGCGAGCGCATCGAATACGTTCGGGCCTTCGCCTCCTCCGCAGTGACCCATTCCCGGTGCCATGTACAGCCGCACTGACCTATCGACGTCGGGCGCGCCGAGTGTTTTCACCAGACTCGTGTAGTAGTTCACTGACGATCGCGGTGGAACGTTGGTGTCTCCCCAGCCGTGATAGATCACGAGCTTCCCGCCGCGGCGTACGAACTGCTTGATGTCCGGCGAGGTGGCGCTCACGATGCCACCGTCGGCCCGTCGCGCCTGCTCCAGGTGCTTCGCGACATCGAGCGTGCGGAAATCCCAATTCGCATCCTTGAAGACCACGTACTTGAAGAAGTCATCCGACATACCCAATGGCCTTGCGCCACCGGCGTTCACGGTCCAGCGCGGCTCACTGCCTGCCTCGACTCCAGGAAAAACCTCTTCACCCGTGCGCGGGTTCGTCACCGGCGCATAGATCGTTTTCGCAGCTCGCACCTGCGGTGCAGTCAGGCAGTCGGAGCCGTCGCTGCCGGTGCACGCCGTCACGGACGGATCGAACGTGCAGCGCATCGGATCGCTGATCAAGCCGTCGCGCAGACCGTCCCGTTGATCGCATGCGTTGAGCGCGGCCCGATGGAGGACCGCCAGCTTCTCGCGCGGGATGAAGCTGGCCGCATCGTGATGCGTTGCTCGCGACGCGCCCACCAGCTGGAAGCTTTGATCCGTGCGGTTGTACCCAGGGGCACCGGCGACGATCCCGTCGAAGTCCTGTGGGTAGCGCTGTGCTTCCATGAAGGCCTGTCGTCCGCCTCCGGAACACCCCACGAAGTACGAGAGACGCGGCGCCGTGGCATACGCAGCAGCAACGATCGTCTTGCTGTGAACGGCCGTTTCGTGAACGGCGCGGTAACCGAAGTCGACCAGTTTCTCCGGATGACCCATGGCGAACTGCGCGGTATCGCCGACGTGTCCCGTGTCAGTGGACGACACGGCGTATCCACCACGAAGTGCCGTAGCGAGCGCCGCGTATTGGATCGAGCCGCCCCAGCCTCCATTGCCCACCTGCTGAAACTTGCCGTTCCATCCGGCGAGCGGCAGCCACACCTCCGACTTGATGTCTGAGTCGGACGATGGAGTCAGAGTCAACGTGACGCGGCAGAACGCCGGGAGATCCACGAGGGCAGCGGGAGGGGCGCTCGCTCCGGGCGCGGCCGGAGGAGTGAACTCCCGCGATGTGACCGGTTGCGCCAGCGTGACCTTTGCCTTGGGCAATTCGAGCGAGGCGGCCAACCGTTCGCACGCGGCCGCATCCATCGACGCCTTCTGCGCGTGGAGCGATGCCGCACAGCAAAGAGCACACACGAGAGATGTCAGCAGTCTCATAACCCTCTCCGACGCGCGAACGCTACCGGGCCGAAATGCTCTTGTCAAATCGAGGTCGCTACCCTGAATCTGGTATTTGACACCCCTTCCTCAACCTGCAATAACGATCGCAGTCCAAGCAGGAGGCAATCTCATGCGTTCGAGATATCTCGTGAAAACGCTCGTGATGTTCAGCGTGGCGATCCTGATGTCTGCGAATGCCTGGGCCCAGGCGGCCAAGTGGAGCGTGCCGCGCACGCCGTGGGGCGATCCGGACATCCAGGGATTGTGGCCGGCGAACGACATGCAGGGCACGCCGTACGAACGGCCGGAGTCGTTCGGTACCCGCGCGACATTGAACGACAAGGAGTTCGCCGAGCGTCAGACGGCGCGAGAGAGGCAGGTTCGAGCCGACGGCGAGGTCTACGTGCCGCAAGGTCAGCGAACCGGTATCGGCGGTCCATCACACTGGAGTGCCGGCGAGCGCGGTAACCCCCAGCGCCAGGCGTCGCTCGTCGTCGATCCGCCGAACGGACGCATTCCGCCGATGACCGAAGAAGGCAAGAAGCTCTTCGATCGCGCGCGCAGCACCTACTACTACGACTTCCCCGATGCAGTCGTCTCGCATCCGTTCGAGACGTACGAAGATCTCGGCCCGTACGATCGCTGCATCACGCGCGGCGTGATGGCGTCGATGCTGCCGACGGCCTACAACATGGGCACGGAGATCATGCAGATCCCGGGCGCGGTCGTGATTCGTAACGAGATGATTCACGAGACGCGCATCATCCCGACCGACGGGCGCCCTCGTATCAGCTCGAACATCCGCTCTTACATGGGCGACTCACGCGGCCGGTGGGAGGGCGACACGCTCGTGATCGAGACAACCAACTTCAACGGCAAGGTTGGCATCACACGCAACGGCAATACGCTGCTGACCAGCCCTGATCTGAAGCTGACGGAACGCCTGACGCGTGTCGACGCCGACACGCTGATCTACGAAGCAACCGTGGACGACTCGCGCACGTGGACGCGACCTTGGAAGGTCTCGGTGCCGCTGACGCACCATCCCGAGTACCAGTTCTTCGAGTACGCGTGTCACGAGGGGAACTACGCGATGCGCAACATCCTCAGCGCCGAGCGGGCAGCGGAGAAAAAGGCAGGAAGTAACTAGGGTTGACGGTTGTGCGGAACCAGGGCCGTCGTCGTCGCGGTGGTGACGCGGCCGCCGTTGAAGCGAACGCTGTAGGTGATCGTGTAGGTACGTCCCCGCCCCTCAGGACTGTGAGTCGCCCGTAACAGGAACTCGAGGTCTTCAGTCCCGAACTCGGCCTCCCGAATGTCAGCGGCGGGGTCGCAGTTGTCGTCGCACGTGATCGACTGCAGCAGAATTGCCGGTGAGCCCTCGATGTTGCCCCGCTCCCTGGTGTGGATCGTCACGGGCCCGAGCTTGCCGTCCGCCGGCCAGAGATCAAAGTCAGCGGCGACGACGACGCCCGGCTCTCTTCGATGTCCTGGAGCTCCGCGTTGGCATCCGCATCGATCCCTGTGGGCTGCACGACGTCTATCGCGACGACATTTGATTCGACCTGACTGAACTGCAGCTTGACGAAGTAGCGGCCAGGTCGCGGAAAGGCAAAGGCGTACACCTCGTTGAACTCTTCGACGCTGCCGCCGCCTAGTCCCGCGATTTGTTTCAGCCCGATCACATACTCCGTCGTGAAGCGCTAACGCCGGAGGCAAACACAATGCCGACGGGCGAGGCCCTACCGGCGGGTCGATCGCCGACCTCGTGGCTACATCGTGTTCCGGAATCCTGATTGTTGAACCCGATTCGCTGGAATAAGACCCGCAACACGTTGGATATGGCGCAGAGGATGTCACAATTCGTGTCCGGCCTTTTTGAGGGAGATCACCGCTTGAGCAGGTATTCACGTCTCGCCGCATGGACCATCGGGCTCGTCACATTCGTCGTGCTTGCTTCTGGCATGCCAGGGGCGCAACAGGCGCCGGCGGCGGGCGCCGCTCAGGGCGCACGCGGCGGTGGACGAGGCGCTCCTCCTGCTCCGGTCAACACGCTCGGCTCTGGGCCGTGGGATCTCGGCGCAGGTCGTGGTCGTGTGCACGTGACGCTGTACGCGAAGGATCTCGATCATCCGTGGGGCATCGCGTTTCTTCCCGATGGCGGCATGCTTGTCACGGAGCGGCCAGGGCGACTGCGAGTGATCCGAAACGGTGTGCTCGATCCAACTTCGATCGGTCCACTCCCCGCGATGCTCGCGCGTAGCCTCGGCGGTCTTCTCGATGTCTCGCTACATCCGCGCTTCGCAGAGAACCATCTGATCTACCTCACGTACGCGAAACCGGGTCCCGCTGGAGACAACGACGCGACGACCGCTGTGTATCGCGCGCGATGGGACGGCGGCTCGACGCTCGCCGACGGAAAGGACATCTTCGTCGCCAACGCGTATCACGGCGGACCGGGCACCGATCAGAGCATGGGCCCCGCAACCGGCAGTTACGGATCGCGAATCGCGTGGGACAAGAACGGCCTGATGTACGTCACGCTCGGCGATCGCAACATCGGCAAGATGGCGCAGGAGCCCGGCTCGCACATCGGCAAGATCGTGCGCCTCAGAGACGATGGCAGCGTGCCGCCGGACAATCCGTTCGTCGGCAGGGCTGGATGGCTGCCGGAGATCTACACGCTCGGTCATCGCAATCCACTCGGCCTCGCGTTTGACTCGCAAGGTCAGCTCTGGTCCACCGAAGAAGGCCCGCAGGGCGGCGACGAGTTGAATCTGATCCAGGCTGGCAAGAACTACGGCTGGCCGCGGGTGTCGCTCGGACGCAACTACGACGGCACGCGTGTCGGCGAAGGCTTCTCAGCTCCTGGTCTCGAAGAGCCCGTCGTGTTCTGGGTGCCGGCGATCGCCATCTCAGGGCTGTCGTTCTACGACGGCGACAAGTTCCCGCAATGGAAGGGCAACGTCTTCGTCGGCGGCATGCGCGCGAACACGGGTCAGCACATCCAGCGCGTGCAGTTCAACGCGAAGGGACTGCCGACAGGTCGCGAGATCATGCTGGCCGAGCTCAAGCAGCGCATCCGTGAGGTGAAGCCAGGCCCGGATGGATATCTCTACGCGCTGACCGACGAAACCTTCGGCGCAATCCTGCGCGTTGAGCCCCCGCTCACCCCGTGATTCTGTGAAGGGTCTGACCCCTTCACACGGTTGCCTGAGCGCCGAGATCAGAAGAGTGGACCGTAACTTATGGACGGGGGGACCGATTGGACGAAACCGGTGTCCAATCAAGTACCCCCTTCTCTTCTTCGGAATAGGAGGCATGCGTACGCCCGCTTTCGTTGCCGCTCTTTGCACGACTTTGCTTCTTGCGGCACCCGTTGCCGCTCAGCAACCACCACTCACCATCGTCAACACCGGTCCGAGCGGGTCGCTCGACAGCCTG
>Ga0315912_10006779_pt1 | contig 10178 bp, 12 predicted proteins | sample VfabasoilMG_FD_204469 | JGI IMG/M metagenome (GOLD analysis project Ga0315912, IMG submission 204469) | Garden soil microbial communities collected in Santa Monica, California, United States - V. faba soil | ecosystem: Environmental > Terrestrial > Soil > Garden | place: USA: California... | reverse complement strand
CCCTGATCGTGAGCAACGTGGTGGTGGAGCCCCCCGCCGGCGAAGGTTCCGTTCCCGCGGGCGAATTCGTTGCGCTCACCGTAAGTGGCCCTGACGGACGCGAGCCCGACGGCACCTGGCCAGGCGCCTCGAAACTTCTCTCCGGCCTCGAGAAGCTGCTCGTCGCCGCCGGCATACGTTACGCTTATGTCCGCAGCATTCGCGGCAAAGGCAGCATTACCGTGTTCCTGGAGCGTCAATGATCATCGTGCACCACCTCAACAACTCGCGTTCGCAGCGCGTGCTCTGGCTCCTCGAGGAGCTGGGCCTGGAATATGAGATCAAGCGCTACCAGCGCGACGCGAAGACCATGCTCGCGCCGCCGGAGCTGCGCCAGGTCCATCCGCTGGGAAAGTCCCCGGTGCTCTCCGATGGCGGCCAGGTGATGGCCGAATCCGGCGCCATCGTCGAATACCTGGTCGAGCGCTACGGCAAGGGCCGGCTGATTCCGCCCGAGGGGCCCCAGCGCCTGCGCTACCGCTACTGGATGCACTACGCCGAGGGCTCGATGATGCCCCCGCTGCTGATGAAGCTGCTGTTCGACCGCATGGAGAAGGCGCCGATGCCGTTCTTCGCCCGCCCCATCGTGCGCGCCGTCGCAGGCAAGGTGAAGGCCTCCTACATCCTGCCGAACATCGAGCGCCACCTCGACTACATGGAAGCCGAGCTCACCAAGAGCCTGTGGTTTGCCGGCGAGGAGTTTTCCGCCGCCGATATCCAGATGAGCTTCCCGCTGGAGGCGGCCGCCGCCCGCGGCGGGCTGGACGCGCGCCGGCCGCGGTTGATGGATTTCCTCGGCCGCATCCACGCGCGGGAAGCCTACAAGCAGGCAGTCGGGCGCGGCGGCGAGTACAGCATCCTGCGCTGACGTGAAACCGGTTCTCGCGATCCACGGCGGCGCGGGCACCATCGCGACCAGCACCATCGCCCGCTGCCGCAAAGCCCTGCGCGAAGCGCTGGCGGCCGGCTATGAAATCCTCGACGGCCATGGCGCCAGCCTCGACGCCGTCACCGCGGTCATCGTCGTCCTCGAGGACTCCGGCCTGTTCAACGCCGGACGCGGCGGCTCGCGCAATACCGACGGCAAGGTCGAACTCGACGCCTCCATCATGGACGGCCGGACGCTGCAGGCGGGCGGCGTGGCGACGGTATCGATCATCAAGAATCCAGTTCTTGCGGCACGCGCGGTCATGGAGCATACGAAGCATGTCCTGCTCGCCGCTGAAGGTGCCGAACGCCTGGCCCGCTCACACCGGCTTGACCTGGTCAGCCAGAAGTACTTCGTGAAAAGAAAACGCACCCTGCATGGCACCGTCGGCGCGGTGGCGCTCGATCGCGACGGCAACCTCGCCGCGGCGACTTCCACCGGCGGCTACGACGGCAAGCTGCCCGGCCGCATCGGCGATTCGCCTCTGATCGGCGCCGGCACCTACGCGGACAACCGCAGCTGCGCGGTATCCTGTACCGGCATCGGGGAGTTCTTCATGCGCGCCGTGGCGGCCCATGATGTTTCCGCCCGGATGCGTTTCGGCAACCAATCGCTGTTGCAGGCGTCGAAAGCGGTAATGGGAAAGATCCAAACCATGAAAGGCAGGGGCGGCCTGATTGCCGTGGACCAGCGTGGCAACATCGCCATGCCCTACAACAGCCGGATCATGTATCGCGGCAGCGTGACGCGTGCCGGGCGCATGACGGTGGAGGTCTAGCTGGGCCCGGTGCTGATGTCGGTCTGCGCGATCGCCCTGGTGGCGTCGGTGATCCTTGCAGTCCACCATGCGGAGGTCGTGGCGCATCGCGTCGGCGAGCCCTTCGGTACGCTGGTCCTGGCGCTTGCCATCACGGCCATCGAGGCGGCCCTGATCCTGTCGATCCTGATCGCCGGCGGACCGGGCAAGGCGGCGCTCGCGCGCGACACGATGTTCGCCACCATCATGATCATCTGCAACGGCGTGGTCGGTGCCTGCCTGCTGCTTGGCGGCCTGCGCCATCGCGAGCAATCCTTCCGCATCGAGGGCGCCGGCCCCGCCTTCGCCGCGCTGATCGCGCTCGCCACGCTGGTCCTGGTGCTGCCGAACTTCGCCGTCACGGTGCCCGGCCCGCACTATTCGGCGGCGCAACTCGTGTTTGCCAGCGTCTGTTCGCTGGGCCTGTGGGCTGTTTTCGTCTTCTTCCAGACGGTGCACCAACGCGATTTTTTCCTGCCCAAGTCGGATCCCGCCAACGAAGCGGTGCACGCGGCTCCGCCGTCCTCGACGAAGGCCTGGATCAGCTTCGGCATCCTGCTGGCGGCATTGGTTGCCGTGATCGGCCTGTCGAAACTGCTCACGCCCGGCGTCGAACGGGCGGTCCATGCCATCGGCGCACCGGACGCGGTCGTCGGCATCGCCATCGCCATCGTGGTCCTGCTGCCGGAGTCCACCGCTGCGATACGCGCCGCGCTTGCCAACCGCCTCCAGACCAGCATGAACCTCGCGCTCGGTTCCGCGCTCGCCAGCATCGGCCTGACCATTCCGGTGGTGGTCGCCGCCTCCCTGACGTTCGGCATTCCCTTGACGCTGGGCCTCGACGCGAAAGGCCTGGCGATGCTCCTGCTCACGTTCCTCGTCGGCATGACTTCGCTCGGCACGGGGCGGACCAACATGATGCAGGGCGCCGTCCACCTGGTGGTGTTCGCCGCCTTCCTTTTCCTGGCACTTGTTCCCTAGGAGGTCGTCATGAACAAGCTCTTTATTGCCGTCCTGGTTCTGCTGCTGGCGGGATGCGGCGACAAGCCCGCGCCCAAGGTCGAGAAAAAAGCGCCGGAAGCGAAAGTCGAATCCAAGCCGGTCGAGATTCCCAAGGTGGAGGCGCCGAAGCCGGATCCCAACAAGGTGCTTGCCCAGAAGGTAAAGCGCGCCCTGGAAGACGAAGCCAAGATCCAGGCCGCGGCCATCGACGTCACCGCCAAGGAAGGCGCGGTTACGCTCTGGGGCACGGCGGCAAGCGAAGGAGAGAAGCGGCGTGCGGCGCAGGCCGCCGCGAAGGTCGAGGGCGTGAAATCCGTCGACAACCGCATTCAGGTGGTTCGCGGGTCCTAGTCCTTGGCTTCGGCGCGCGGCCGCACCAGCGCCGCCCCCGGCCAGGCAGCGCCGCTGCTGCGGGCGTACTGGGGCGGGTAATCGACCTTCACGCCAAAGCGCTCTGCGGCATGCCAGACCCAGCGCGGGTTGTCGAGGAAGGCGCGCGCCATCGCCACCATGTCGGCCTTGCCCGAAGCGACGATCTCCTCCGCCTGGACGGGGTCCACGATCATGCCGACCGCCCTGACCGCGATGCCTGAGGATTTCCTGACCTGCGCGGCGAACGGCACCTGGTATCCCGGGCCCACCGGCATGCGCGCCACCGGCGACAGGGCGCCGCTCGACACGCAGACGTAGTCGAAGCCGATGCGCTTCAATTCCTTCGCGTACGCCACGGCGTCATCCGGGCCGAGCCCGCCTTCCATCCAGTCGTTGCCGGTGATGCGCGCGCCGAGCGCCCGCTCCTTCGGCCAGGTTTCACGCACGGCAGCGGCAACCTCGAGCGGGAACTTCATCCGGTCCCTGCCGTAAGCATCCGTTCTTGCATTGGAAAGCGGCGACAGAAACTGGTGCAACAGGTACCCATGCGCCGAATGCAACTCCACGGCGTCGAAGCCAATGCGCTTTGACCGCAACGTGGCAGCGACAAATGCCTCAACCAGTTTCTTGAGTTCTTGCGTTGAAAGTTCCCTGGGAACATGCCAGCCCTCCCCGAACGGCACCGGCGAAGGCGCCACTGTCTGCCAGGGCGAGTCGTTTGCCCCCAGCGGCTTGCCGCCCTGCCAGGGGAAGAACACGGAGGCCTTGCGCCCGGCATGCGCGAGCTGGATGCCGATCGGATGCTGCGTGAGGCGCCGGCAGGCCTGGATGACGCGCGCCATCGCCGCCTCGTTGTCGTCGCTGTAGAGGCCGGTGCAGCCGTGCGTGATGCGGCCTTCGCGCGTCACGCCGGTCGCCTCGACCACCAGCATGCCGGCGCCGGCGATGGCGAGCTGGCCGAGGTGCACCAGGTGCCAGTCGCTCATGCAGCCGTCGTCGGCCGAGTACTGGCACATCGGCGACACGACGATGCGGTTCGGGAGCGTCACACCCCCGAGCTGGATGGGAGTGAAGAGCTTTGCCGTCACGGCGCCATGACCTGGATATTTCTCTCGGAAAAGACCTTTCTGATTTCCCGCGCGAACGCGGCTGCGCCCGGCTGGTCGCCGTGCAGGCACAGCGTGTCCGCAGCCACCGGAACCCGCTTGCCGGAGAGGCTGGTGACGTAACCCTCCTCGACCATCGCCAACACCTGCTTCACCGACTTCTGCGCGTCCTCGATCATGCCGCCCGGCTTGTCGCGCGGCGCGAGGGTGCCGTCGTCCGAGTAGCCGCGGTCGCCGAACACTTCGCCACAGACGGGGATGCCTGCCTTTTTTGCAATTTGAAAATTCTTGCTATTGGAAAGCACGTAGAGCATGACGTTCAAATCTTTTGCGGCCTTGACCATGGCCTCCGAAAGACCTTCGTCCACCGCGGCCATGTTGTAGAGCGCGCCGTGGCACTTGATGTGGTGCAGCCGGCTGCCGGCGGCGCGCGCGAAAGCCTCCACCGCGCCCGCCTGGTAGACCACCAGGTCGTACATGTCCTGCGGCGAGATCTTCATCACGCGCCGGCCAAAGCCCTGGAGGTCCGGCAGCGAGGGGTGCGCGCCGATCGCCACGCCGTGGTCGACCGCGAGGCGCACCGTCCTGCGGATGGTCGCCGGATCGCCGCCATGGAAGCCGCAGGCGATGTTCGCCGAACTGATGTGCGGCATGACTTCGGCGTCGGCGCCCATCTTCCAGGCGCCGTAGCTCTCGCCCATGTCGCAATTGAGGTCGATCTTTTTCATTTTCCGTAATGCATGGCTATTCCCCGCAGGGCCGAGGCCAGGCGCTCATTCGAATGGTTGCGCAATTCCGCCGCCATCTCAAGCGTGCAGCGCGTGAAATGCAGCGTGCCGCCGGGCCCGAGCTGCGCGAGGCGCGGCACGTCGGCCGAGACGATCTCCGCGATCCGCGGATAGCCGCCGGTGGTCTGGTGGTCGGCCATCAACGCGATCGGCGCGCCGTTCGCCGGCACCTGCACCGATCCCAGGCAGGTCGGTCCGGACAGGATTTCCTCGGCCGAGGCGCGCACCACGGCCGGTCCGCCTAGGCGGAAGCCCATGCGGTTCGAATCCGGCGTGACGCGCCACACGGTGTCGAGGAACGCCCGCTGCGCGGTCGCGTCGAAGCTGCCGAAGTGCTGCCCCTCGATCACGTGCAGCAGGATCGGCTCGCGGTCGGCGAGCGTGAACGGCGGTGCCGACCAGCGCACGGTGGCGTTCTTTTTTTCCTTCAGCGATTCGTATCGCGAAAAAGCTTGCGGATCGCGAAAGGCAAGCTCATCCCCGCGCAGCAATGCCCTTCCCTTGAAACCACCGAACGCCCCCGGCAGGAAGGTGCTGCGGCTGCCGAGTACCGGGTCGACCGCGATTCCGCCGGCGACCGCCAGGTAGGCGCGCGCGCCCCGCGCCGCGCGGCCGACGTTAAGGCGCGTGCCTGCCTTCATGAGCACCGGGCGGTTCTTCGGAAACTCCCCCGTGAACTCCGCGCCGCACAGGGCAACCAGGCCGGTGTCGATGAACTCGAGCTCGGGGCCGATCACCGTGATCTCGAGCGCCGCCTCGCCGGCGGGGTTGCCCACCAGTGCGTTGGCAAGCGCCAGCGATACCGGATCCATCGCGCCACCCGGGCACAGGCCGACGTTCTGGTGTCCATGGCGCCCGAGGTCCTGCACCGTGGTGAGCAGGCCCGGCCGCAGCACGCGCAGGCTCATCGCTTGGACAGCCTGGCGAATTCGTCGTGGCCGATCGCGCGGAACTTCACGCGGTCCCCGGTCGAGAACAGGCTCGGCTCCTGCCGCCCCGCGTCGAACACGGTGAGCGGCGTGCGCCCGATCACGCTCCACCCGCCGGAGATGGCGTAGGGATAGACCACGGTCTGCTCGTTGGCGATGGCCACCGATCCGGAGGCCACCACCGCGCGCGGCGTCGCACGCCGCGGCACCGCGAGCTTCGCGTCGAGACCTCCCATGTAGGCGTGGCCCGGCGCAAAGCCGATCATCAGCACCCGGTAGGTCCCTGACGCATGCAGTCCCGCAATCTTTTCCAAAGAAAGCCCGGTTCTTGTCGAAAGTTCAACGGCATCCAAGGCGAATTCCGGTTCATAGCAGACCGGCACTTCCACCGTGCGCAGCACGTCGGTGGCGGCCGGCAGGCCGTCGTTCAGGCAGGCCTCGACCAGCGCCGTCGCGGCGTCGACCACGTTGGCTTCGAAAGCAGGATCGAAATGCAACGCCAGGCCGCCTAGCGCTGGAACCACATCGCGGATCTCCGGCGCCGCGCGCGCATAGATCGCCGCGGTCAACCGCTGCACGAACGCGTTCACCTCCAGGTCGAGCGTCCGGGAGAATTCCACGTACGCCGCCAGGTCGCCCAGCGGCAGCACGCCAAGGAGCTTAGGCGGTTTTGCCAGGGGATTCCGGCAGCGCGACCCCGATCATGGAATCGCGCGTGACCAGCGCCGCGAGGCGCTCTTCACTCCAACCCGCCGTGCCTTCGGGTCGCATGGGCAGCACCAGGTAGCGCATGTCGGCGGTGGAGTCGTGAACTCGAATCTGCGTGTCGTTGTCGATGTGCAACCCAAATTCCGCGAGCACGGCGCGCGGCTCGCGCACCATGCGCGAGCGGTAGTTACGCGACTTGTACCAGTCCGGCGGAATGCCGAGCAGCATCCTCGGATAGCAGGAACACAGCGTGCAGACGATGGCATTGTGCACCTGCGGCGTGTTCTCGACCACCACCAGCTTGAGCGCGGGCAGGTCGAGGCCCAGCTCCTCGCAGGATTTCGTGCCGTTCTCGAGAAGCCTTTTCTTGAACGCGGCATCCGTCCAGGCACGCGCCACCACAATGCCGCCGCGCTCCGGCGTGCGCGAGCGCATGTTTTCCACCTCCGCCTCGATCTGCTCGCCGGTCAGGACGCCCTTCTCGACCAGCAGCTCGCGCAGCGTCACTTCCATGAGCTGGAAATAGGACAGCGGCCGGTACTTTCCTTCGTCTTCCTTCACGCAGCCTCGAGCCAATGTTGATAGATCTCGACCTCGATCACGTCGACCGCCGGCCCGGCGTAGTCCGGCCACACGTCGCGCTGCCGGAAGCGCACGCGATACAGGGGCTGCGCAGGCAGGCCGTCGCGCATCTTCGAGAGTTCCTCCGGATTCGGGAACGTGCCGCAGAGGCGCTCCACCGTGCCCGAATGACCGCGGACATAGTGCGGCGTGCGCACATGACCGGGAATGTTCCTGTCGAGAACCCTGACGCGCTGGCCTACCTTGAAGGCTACGTCAGGCACGGCGCCTCACCTCGTCCAGCTTGCGCGTCAGTTCCTCTTCGCTCACCACGCCGCGCAGAACCATGCATCGCGCGAGCGCCTGGATCCATTTCTCGTAATAGGACAGGCGGTCGTAGTCCGCGGGCGCCATCGATTCGATGGCATGGCGGTGCTCATCGACCGTGAAGTACTTCTTCGTTCCCTTGATTCCCCAGAGCAGCACCGCCATGGCGTCGATGCGCCGCTCCCAGCCGGCGTAGTCGTGTTCGGTCGGCTCCACCCTTCCCGCCGGCAGGCCGCCCATGTCGTGGTGGCGCTGGTTCAAGCCACCCACTCCGATACCGGCGCTTTCGCTTCGTGAAGCGGCTGGCACACGATATCAACCAGGGTTGGGCCTTGGAATTCGACTGCTTCCTTCAATACGATCTTCAATTTTTCCGGGTCAACTACACGAAAAGCCCTAACCCCAAAGGCCTCGGCAACTCTTGCGTGATCCGTCACACCGAAGTCCACCGAGAAATAGCGCCCGTCATACCCCGTCTTCTGCCCGGCCTTGATCCAGCCATAGACCGCATTCGAAATGACGACGAAGGTAATCGGCAGCTTGAGGCGCACCGCGGTCTCGAGCTCGCCGACGCACATGCCGAAGCTGCCGTCGCCCATGACCGCCACGGTCTTCACCGAAGGCCGGCCGACGTGCGCGCCGATCGAAGCGGCGAGTGCGTAGCCGAGGGCGCCGTGGGCGCGGTTGGAGAAAAATTGCCTTCCGGTTTTTCTGACTTGAAAAAAAGCTGAAAAATAAGGACACGGGGTCCCCGGATCGGCGACCACGACGGCGTCGTCGTCGAGGACCTGGCGGATCTCGTGGACGACGCGCTCAGGCTTGATCGGCGTATCGGCGGACGCCGCAAGCGTCTTGAATTTTTCGAATTTCTCTTTCAGGGTGAACGCCCATGAAGAACCCTTGATGCCCTCCAACGCGTCGTTCAACGCTGTCAGGCAGAGCCTGGCGTCGCCAATGAGCGGCACGTCCACCTTGTAGTTCACTCCCGGCACCGTCGGGTCGACGTCAATATGGATGATCTTCGCCGCGCCGGGCGCGGGATGGCGCCAGCGCTCGGTTGTCACCGAGCCCGCACGGCAGCCGACGAAGATCACCAGGTCGGCTGCGTCCACCACTGCGCGCGTTGCGGGTGTGCCGCCGTTCGAGCCCACCACGCCCACCGCCAGCGGATGACGCTCGTCGAGCGTGCCCTTGCCGCTGATGGTGGTAGCGACCGGCGCGCCGATCTTCGTTGCGAACTCCAGCAGTTCGCTTTCCGCGCCTGAAAGGACGACGCCGCCGCCGCAAATCAGCAGGGGGTGCTTTGCATTTTTCAACAAGCGAACAGCCATGTCGACATGCGACGGATCCGGCCCCACCCTGCGCGAGGGGAAACTGCCCAGCGTCGGATCGGCCCAGACCTCCTTTCGATCCACTTCGCCGTTCTGCACGTCGAAGGGCAGCGCGATATGCGCCGAGCCCGGACGGCCGGTCGTCATGGCGTCGAAGGCGGCGCGGAACGTTCTCGGAATGTCCGCGGCACGGTCGATGACGGCATTCCACTTCGTCAACGGTTTGAAGAGCGATTTCTGGTCCAGCTCCGTCAACGTATATTTGTTTCTTGAACTTACGGATATGTCGGTATTGATGGCGAGAACGGGAATCGACGACTCGTTTGCCTCGACCAGCCCGGGCAGCAGGTAAGTCGCACCGCCGCCCGACGGACCTTCGCACACGCCCACTTTCCCGGTGACCCGCGCGTAGCCGTCGGCCATGTAGGCGGCGTGTCTTTCGTCCCTGGTCAGCACATGCCTGATCCTTGACGCCCGCAGCGCGTCATACAGCGGCAGGCTGGTGTCCCCGCACAGGCCGAAGACCACCTCGACGCGATGCGCCTCGAGCATTCCGACCGTGGCTTCGGCGCCGTTCATGTCAGCGCGCCGCGAAGCCCAACCGCTTGATCACCGCGCCCCAGATTTCGCGCTCCTTGCGCACGAAGGCGGTGACTTCCTCGCGCGTCATGGGGCGCACGTAGTTCCCGGTGTCGGCGAAGCGCTTGCCGACATCGGGCCGCGCCAGCGCCTGGCGGAAATCATCGCTGAGCTTCGCCGCGAGCGGCTCCGGGGTGGCGCCATGCACGAACGCGGCGAAAAAACCGATGGCGGCGAAGCCCGGGATGGATTCCGCCACCGCCGGGACCTCCGGCAGCGTCGGGTCGCGCCGAGTCGAGGTGACCACCAGCGGGCGCACCTGCCCGCCCTTGATGGCGCCGCCAACCGCCGCCACCCCTTCCACCAGCAGGTCGACGCGTCCGCCGATGACATCGGGCAGCGCCGCCGCGGTGCCCTTGTACGGGATGTAGAGCAACTGCACCTGGGCCTGCTGCGCGAAGTACTCGGTGGCGAGGTTGGGGAAGGTGCCGGGCGAGTTCGCCGCATAGCTCACCTTGCCGGGGTTGGCCTTGGCGTAAGCAATCAGCTCCTGGACCGTCTTGTAAGGGGCATCCGCGCGCGCGGTGATGACCAGCGGTATCTCGGCGATGAAGGCGATGGGCTTGAAGTCCTTGTCCACGTCGTAGGGGATGTTGGCCACGGTCCAGGGCGTGATCACCATGTACGAGCCGGCGGCGATGAATACGGTGTG
>Ga0315912_10006778_pt1 | contig 10179 bp, 6 predicted proteins | sample VfabasoilMG_FD_204469 | JGI IMG/M metagenome (GOLD analysis project Ga0315912, IMG submission 204469) | Garden soil microbial communities collected in Santa Monica, California, United States - V. faba soil | ecosystem: Environmental > Terrestrial > Soil > Garden | place: USA: California... | reverse complement strand
TCGAACGCACGTCGTCGGGACGCGAGGTGGTGAAGCCGACCTGGTTGTTGACGATGATGTGCACCGTGCCGCCGGTGTAGAACGCGCGCGCCTGCGACAGCTGCAGCGTCTCCATGACGACACCCTGGCCGGCGAAAGCCGAGTCGCCATGGATGAGGATGGGCAACACGCGCGAACCGGCGGTGTCGCCGCGGCGTTCCTGGCGCGCGCGCACCGAACCTTCGACCACCGGGTTCACGACTTCGAGATGCGAAGGATTGAACGCCAGCGCCACGTGCACGTTGCCACCAGGCGTGCGCAGGTCCGACGAGAATCCCTTGTGGTACTTCACGTCGCCCGAGCCCTGCATGTGCGCGGTGTCGTACTTGCCTTCGAATTCGCCGAACAGCACCGACGGCGATTTACCCAGCACATTCACCAGCACATTCAGGCGGCCGCGATGCGCCATGCCGATGACACATTCCTCGACCTTCTGCTGGCCGCCGTTCTGGATGAGATCGTCGATGAGCGGGATCAGCGAGTCGCCGCCTTCGAGCGAGAAGCGCTTCTGGCCGACGTACTTGGTGTGCAGGTAGCGCTCGAGGCCTTCAGCGGCCGAGAGCTGCCACAGGAGGTTTTTCTGTTCGTCGGGCGAGATGCGCCCCTTGAGGCGGCCCAGCAGGTACTGGTCCTGCAGCCACAGGCGCTCTTCGGTATCCGAGACGTGCGCGAATTCCGCGCCGATGGTGCCGCAATAGGCGTGTTCCAGTTGCGCGATGATTTCGCGCAGCTTCAGGCGCGGCGCCAGCTCCGTGGGACGGGAACCGGTGAGGAACTCGGTATCGAGATCCGCATCGCTCAAGCCGAAGTAGCCGAGCTCGAGCACGCGCGGGCGGGCGCGTTTCTGCATGCCCAGCGGGTCGAGATTCGCGACCAGGTGGCCACGGTTGGCGTAGATCTGCACCAGGCGGGATACCGCGCCCTGCTTGGCGGCGCCGTCGTTGCTGAGCGGCGCGGCACCGGCCGCAAGCCGGGGCCTGGTGGCCCGCTGCGCGATGGCGGCCTGCACGGCCGAGTGGATCTGCTCGCCGGCGTGACCGTCGCGCAGCTTCTGGAAGTATTCGCGCCACCTCGCGTCGACGCTTTGCGGGTCGGCGAGGAACTGTTCGTAGAGCGCTTCAACGTAGGGAGCGTTGCCGCCAGACAGCGGCGTCGAGGCCAGCAACTCGCGAAGGCTGGGAGCCATACGGGGGAAAAATCCTTGTGGACTCAAGGTCCTGGAGCGACAAAGGGGCGGTATGTTAGCCGAACCGGCGGGAGGCCGGAAGGCGACTGGGGTCTATTCTTGGGTAATGTTACGTAAAAGAAAGACTTCGTAGCCCACCAGGACGGCATACAACCCCAGGACGACGTACAGGATCGCCCCCACCGCCTGACCGAAGACCCGCAACCGCGCCAGCAGGATCAGGACCACCACTCCCATGGAGGTCAGCCCCACCTTCCACGCGGCAAACGCATGGCCGGAGCCGTGCACCAGCAAGTTCATGAACGGGTTGATTTCGATCGCGCCGCGCGCGATCAGCGCGAGCGTCAGCAGCGCATCGGCGCTGCACAGGAGCATGATCAGGATGGCGACCGCCAGCCACTGCGGATGAAACCAATCCGTCACGACCGGATGGCGCTCGCCGTGGCGGCGCGGCGCGACGCGGCGTCGCTCGAAATTTCCCCGCCAGAGGGCGCCGACTACGGAACGGCGCCGTTCGACTCGCAAGCGTCGTTCGTGCATCGGGGCTGACATCTGCATTGCATTCTATGAGTGCATCGACGTCGTGAAACATCCCTGCAAAAAATTTCGTGTGAGCCAGGTCCCAGTCTGGGGTCAGAACGTCCAGCGCACCTCGGCGTAGACCGAGCGGCGAATCTGCCGCGCGGTCGGCACCGCGTACTCGCTGTGGCGCTGATCCAGTAGATTGAGTCCATTGATGGACAGTTCCAACGCGTCGGAGGCGCGCCAGGCGACGCGCGCACCGAGCTCCGTGTAGGAAGGATTCAGCGGTGACGGCAGCTTTCCGACATAACGCAGCATCGCGTCGATCGACCATGGGCCGAAATCCATCGAAGACTTGAGCGAACTGCGGGACGTGGGGTCATTGCCCGCCTGCTCCACGCCGAGCAGCTGTGAGGCACCCTCGCTGAATTTCAGGCGCTTGTGCAGCGAGCGGAAACCCGGAGACAGGCGCCACCATCGAGTGACCTGCCAGTTACCCCACACCTCGAATCCGTAGGTGCTGCCTTCCATGAGATTGCCCCAGCGCAGCGGCAGGAAACCGCCGGGCGCCGGTTCGATGGTGCGCAGGTCGTCGTACTCATTGTAGAAGCCGCTCACCGACCAGGAGATCGACGCATGCGGCTGCGAGCGATATCCGAGCTCATAGGCGTTGACGGCTTCGGGTTCGAAGTCGGGATCGCCCACGAGGAACGGATTCACGCCGTCGGCCCGCTCGATGACGTCCGCATCGAGCGGCGTCGGCGAACGGATGGCGCGCGCGGCCGAGGCCCACACCAGTGAATCCGGGTCCGGCGACCAGGCGAGCCGCACATCCGGCAGCGTGGACCAGCCCGAGTAGCTGTTCTCCTCGAACTTCAGACCGAGCGTGAGTTTGAGCTCGTCCGTGAGTGTGATGGTGTCCTGTCCGAACACATTGGTGAGTCGCAACCTGCGGTGCGCCGGGTCGAAGGCCAGTGTCGGCGTGTTGTCGACGTCGTAGTCGTTGTAGCGCCTGCCGAGACCCCACACCACGCGATGCCGCGTGCCCAGCTGCAACGACTGCTGGAAGTCGAGATCCCAGGTGTCCAGGGTGAACCCCACACCACTCGGCGGCTGGTCACGATCGGTGCTGTCGACGAAGATCTGCAGCCGCGTGTCCACGCGTTCGCCGTCGTGCTCCCAGCGGCCGGACAAATTGTGCTGCGTGAAGCCGACGTCGCCGAATGCGGCCGCATTCTCGGTGGCATCCTGGTAATCGCCCTGGATCGTGAAACGGTTGCGATCGGTGCCGGAGCCCAGGTCGACGCGGAATCCCGCCTGCATCTTGTGCCAGCGATCGCCCGCGCTGTCGCCATTTTCGAGTTCGCTCGGGCCGCGATCGAAGGCCTTGGCGTATACGCGGAAGGCGTCGCCGTCGCCGAATTCGCCGCCGAAACGCCCGCTGAACGCCGACTCCTGGTCACCGGCGCTGGCACGCAGCAGCGTGCCCTGGGTGTCCTGCGCCTTGCGGGTGATGATGTTGATGACACCGTTCATGGCGTTGGCGCCCCACAGCGTCGCCCCGGGCCCGCTGATGACCTCGATGCGGTCGATGTCGTCCATCATCACGTCCTGCGCGTCGTAAGCCACGCCGGAGAACAGCGGGTTGTACACACTGCGGCCGTCGATGAGGATCAGGATCTTGTTCGAGAAGTTCTGGAATTCGAGGTGGCCGCCGAATCCGCGCGCGCTGATCTGGTATTCCTGCGAGTTGATCTGCTCGACCTGCAGATTGGGCGCGAGGCGCAGCGCCTCGGGAATCGTGAGCACGCCGGAGCGGCGGATCTCCTCGTTGGTGATCACGTAAATCGTCGCCGGCGCGCTGGTGAGGCTCTGTGCGGATTTCGATACGGAAGTGACTTCCACGCGCGCCAGTTCTTCCAGCGACATGCGGCTGAGCTGCGTGAGCGGATCACTCGCGTCGGCCATGAGCTGTGCGCGCGCGAAATCGCCGGGAACCAGCAGGACGGCGGCGAGCGCCGCAAGGCGGCGGCTCATGGCTGCACCCTGCGTTCCACGCGCGCGGCCACCGACAGAAGCGCGGAGTCGATGCGCAGCCGGGCGCGATCCGCGGCCAGCAGCGAAATCTCGAAACGCACGTTGCGTTCCGCGTCGACGAAGTTGATGACGCCGCCGGAGTCCAGCCCCTGCTCGGTTTCGGTGACGATGAGGATGGGCCTGGCGAGCGCGGCGGTCCGCAATGCGCGGGTGCGTTTCATGGACTCGGAGCCCACGTAGAGAATGTGCACGCCTTCCAGGTCGGCTTCGCGCGTGACGCGCCTGACCTGCGCGGTCCTGCCGTGAGCCGACATGCGCGGCAGCAGTTCGTCGAGTTGCTTCGCGACTCCTTCGCTTCCGGAAACGCCGACGATCAACGGCCCCTGGGGTGCGTCGGCGGGCCATTCGACGTACGAAGCAAATCTGTAGAGGAAGGCGGCTTTCACGGCGTCGGCCGAGAATACCTGCGCCCGTGCCGGGGAAGCGGCGATCAACAGCACACAGGCGATCAGCAATCCGCTGATCCTAGAATGGGGCAACTTGGAGTCCCTCCCGGGTTGCTCTTGTAGGACGACTCTGATTGCAGTGGACCGTATTTCCTATATCAAGGCAAGACGAGGACGCGTGAACCGACCAACAGAAATCCAAAGCAGCAACCGCAGTCGCTGGCAGGCGCTGGCCTCCATATTCCGCGCGCGCCGCAGCCTGTCCGGGAAGCTGATGGTTGTAATGCTTACAACGACGGCCATCGCGCTCCTGGCCGCCGGCGCGGCACTGCTGTTCACCGACCTGCGCGACAGCCGCGCGGCCTGGGCGTCGGATCTCGACACCGAAGCCGCCATTCTCTCGCTGGCGGTTCAACCTGCGCTGTCCTTCGACGATCGCGAAAACGCGCAGCGCAACCTGAATGCCCTGCAGGCGCGCGCATCGATTCGCGCCGCCGCGTTGTACGGCAACGACCAGGCGCTGTTCGCGCACTACTCGCGGCCGGGCGAACCGCCGGCACCGGCCCGGCAGCCGTCGCTCGCCCCGGGCGTGCAGATCGACGGCGGGCGCGTCGAGCTCGTGCGCCGCGTCGAACAGGACGGCGAGCCGCTCGGCACTATCTACCTTCGCGCGCAGTACGACGTGTACGGCCGCGTGATGGCCTACCTCTCCGTGCTCGGCGCGGTCATGTTCATCGGCCTGATCGCCGCGCTGCTCGCCTCCACCTGGCTGCACCGCGTGGTCAGCGAACCGATGGAATCGATGGCCGAGGCGGCGCGCAAGATCGTCGAAAAACGCGACTACTCGTTCCGCGCCATGCGCACCACCAGCGACGAGACCGGCGTCGTGGTCGACGCATTCAACAAGATGCTCGACGAAGTGCAGAGCCACGCGCTTGCACTCGAGGCCAGCGAAAAGCTGTATCGCGCCATCGGCGAGTCCATCAACTACGGCGTGTGGGTCACGGATGCCGACGGGCGCTGCATCTACGCCAGCGACTCTTTTCTGAAACTGCTCGGGATGACGATGGCACAGGTGGCCGATTTCGGCTGGGGATCGGTACTGCATCCCGACGATCTCGAAGACACCCTGGCCGCCTGGAAAGAATGCGCGCGCACCGGCAACACCTGGTACCGCGAGCACCGCATGCTCGGCGTCGACGGCCGCTACCACGCCATCCTCGCGCAGGGTGTTCCGATCCGCGACGCCGCCGGACAGATCCAGCGTTGGGCCGGCATCAACCTCGACATCTCGCGTCTCAAGAACACCGAGCTTGCACTCATCCAGGCGGACCGCCGCAAGGACGAATTCCTCGCCACGCTGGCGCACGAACTGCGCAACCCGCTGGCCCCGATCCGCAATGCCGTGCGCATCCTCGAATCCGATTCCGCCGACGACGTGCAGCGCAAATGGGGCAGCGAGGTGATCGCACGCCAGGTGCAGCGCATGTCGCTGCTGCTCGATGACCTGCTGGATGTGTCGCGCATCACGCGCGGGCAACTCGAGCTCAAGAAGGAATACGTCGACCTGCGCGCGGTGGTGAACGTGGCCGTCGAGACGGCGCGGCCGCTGCTCGACTCGAAACGCCATCGCCTGGAAATCCACCTGCCGCCCGAAAACCTCCGGCTCGAGGTCGATTCGCTGCGGCTCTCGCAGGTCATCGGCAACCTGCTCACCAATGCGGCGAAATACACCGATCCGCAAGGCAACATCCGCCTCGATGCGCGCATCGAAAATGCCGAACTGGTGATCACAATCCGTGACGACGGCATCGGGCTGTCGGCGGAAGTGGTGCCGGGGCTCTTCACCATGTTCTCGCAGGTGAACTCGGCCATCGATCGCGCCGAGGGCGGACTCGGCATTGGACTGGCGTTGGTCAAGGGCCTGGTGTCGCTGCACGGCGGCCGGGTGTCGGTGCACAGCGAAGGCCTGGGCCGCGGCAGCGAATTCGCGGTGCACCTGCCTCACAAGGTGATCGCCGCACCGGAGGCGCACGCCGATGAAGGCGCCGAGATCCGCGCGGGCGGGCGGCCCCCGCCCCGCGGCCGCGTGATCGTGGTGGATGACAACCGTGATGCCGCCGATTCGCTCGGCCTGGTATTGCGTTACATGGGTTACGACGTTTCCGTCGCCTACGACGGCGCGCAGGCACTGGAGCTGGCGTCGCAGGTTCATCCCCGCGCCGCCATCATCGACATCGGCATGCCGGGCATGAGCGGCCACGAAGTCGCGCTGCGGATGCGTCGCGAAGCCTGGGGCCGGCACGCGGTACTGATCGCGCTCACGGGCTGGGGCCAGGAGAGCGACAAGCAGGCGGCGCGCGCCGCGGGTTTCGACGATCACCTGACCAAACCCGTGGATCCGGATGACGTCGAAGCCGTGCTTGCCCGGCTGCTGGCTGTCGAACCGGGAGAACGGCACGTCAGCGGCAACCCCGGGGATTCGGCCCGCGCGCGTTAGCCAAGCTCGGTTGGAACCGCCTGCCAGAGAGCTTCCTCCGAAATCATCCTGAGAAGCGACTCCGGCTCGAGCGGCTTGGTCAGGTAGGCATCGAATCCGGAACGCAGCGCCGAGTGACGGTCTTCCTCGCGGCCATGGCCGGTGAGCGCCAGCAGGCGCGGGCGGCGCTGGGACTGCGCGAAGCGCGCGCGAATGGCGTGCGCCACCATGAAACCATCCATGCGGGGCAGGCCGATGTCCAGCACGACGAGATCGGCACGGAATTCATCCAGGAGCGCCAGGGCGTCCGCGCCATTGGCCGCCACCCGCACCTCGTGCCCGCTCATCTGCAGCAGCTCGCGCAAGGATTCCGCGGCGTCACGATTGTCGTCCACCACCAGGATGCGTCGCCGGATCACCGGCTTGGTCGGCTTCTCACCGTTGCGCGGCATCAACGCCGGCGGCGCCTTCACGCGCGGCAATTCGACGCGAAACTCGCTGCCCTTGCCCAGTCCTTCGCTGCTGGCCTGGACTCGTCCGCCGTGCAATTCGACCAGGTGACGGACGATGGCCAGCCCGATGCCAAGCCCGCCGTCGCTGCGGTCCAGCGAACGGTCGCCCTGCAGGTAGGTGTCGAAAACCTGCGGCAACATCTGCGCATCGATGCCCACGCCCTGGTCGCGCACGAAGAGGTTCACGCGATCGCCGGAGCCGCGCAGCTCGATCTGGATGCGGCCACCGTCCGGGGAGTACTTGATGGCATTGCTCAACAGGTTCGACACCACCTGGCACAGGCGCACATTGTCCCCGTCCACGTAGAGGTCCGCCCTGCCCCGGGTCACCACCACCGTCTGCTGCCGCGAGTCGATCAGTGGCCGCACGGCTTCGAGCGCGGTTTCGACCACCGTCGCCAGGTTCAGCGGTTCGCGATCCAGGCTGACCCGGCCCCGCATGATGCGCGCCACGTCGAGCAGGTCATCGACCAGGTGGGTCAGCTGATTTGCCTGGCGCTCCAGCATCTCACCGGAACGGCGTACCGTCGGCGCGTCCGGTTGGCCCTTCGCCAGGATGTGCGCGACATTGCGGATCGGTGTCAGGGGATTGCGCAATTCGTGCGCCAGGATCGCCAGGAACTCGTCCTTGCGGCGGTCCGACTCCCGCAGGCTGCGCTCGGCACGTTTGCGCGCCGAGATGTCCTCGACCAGCGCGAAGCAGCCGCGCACTTTTCCCTCCGGATCGAAATCCGGGATGTAGTGCGCGGCGATCTCGCGGCCGCCGCTCTGGTACGGGATTTCCGATTCGAAGAAGACACGCTCGCCGGCCAACGCGCGCTCGAGACGCGGCTGCAGCAGGGCATAGGCTTCCTGCCCGAGCACCTCACGCAGGTGTTTGCCGATGAGTTCGTCGCGCTTGTGCCCGAACCAGGTCTCGTAGGTCCGGTTGGCGAAGCGATAGACATGATCGTGGCCGATGTAGGAGATCAGCGCCGGCATGGCGTCGGCGATGAGCCGCAGCTGCGACGCACTTTCCATCGCGCGCCCGGCATTCTCCGCCGCCGAACGCGTCGCGATGGCCTGGGCGCGGGCGCTCGTCTGCAGGTCGTGCATCAGCTGGGTGGCGAGTACCGCGACCGCCATGAAAAAGAGTACGTGGGCCACCCATTGAAACGGCGGCGCGTCATGCGGCCAGCTCGTGAACCAGATGGTGGCGGCGATCGGTGTCAGCACGCCGGCGAGCAGTCCCGGCCCGCGCCCACCCAGGTGCGCGCTGACGAACACGGCCAGCACGAATGGCAGCAGCGGCGCCTGGGTGCCCAACACGGGCGCGAGCGCGGCACGCAGGCCGACCGTGCCTGACACGATTGCCAGCGCCGCGAAATAACGCAGCGGCCACAGCTCATTCGGAATGAGCGGGCCGATGTAGGCTGGCGCGCGGTAGTCGGCTGAACGCGCGGATCGTAAGGGAGGGCCGGCGTCGTTCATTGCCAGTAGCTAGCTCCGGTACCGCGGCTCAGGTGAAACTCGCCAGCACTGTACTCGTGCAGGTACTGTCAGTCATGGTCGGCATCGTGTAGGAATTCACTGGCAGGAATGCACCGACACGGGTGAAAAAGCGGAGGAGCTGGGGCCCCACCCGCCGGTCACTCGACGCCCGGCACCTGGCGCGCCTCCATCACACCAGCCGGGATTCGTCGGACGGCATCGTCGCCAACCCCGCTCTCTATAGGTATGGCGCCCATGGGCGAAGGAAGAGTCGGGCTTGAGTAGCGGAAAAATTGGGAGCGCTCACCTCGCAGGCGGTTGTCCGCGGCGCTGCCAGGCGCCTCGCGGAGTGCGAGTGCATGAACCTCCCGCGATTCATCGGCTTGCTGATTCTCCTTCGCGCTTCTGTGGCGTCTCGCCCGCTCGCGCGGGTTTCACATAATTTGTCCTCGCGGCAGGAATCGCGACTAACAGTGCGTGAAAAAAGATGTGTCGAAGGATTTTCCACTTGCGTGCACGCGGGACATGCGGTGTCGAAAAGATTTACACCTTCGAAAAATCGAGATGATTCCGTAAATTTACAGTTCTAGAATCGGTTCACATCTCGGGTGGCGCAAGGAATCGAGCGCCGCGAGAAGAAGAAATAAATTTGCCCAGAGAGGAATAAAAATGTTCAGGAAATTGTTGTTAGGCGCAGCGCTTGTTGCAGGAAGCGCGGCTGCCAATGCGGGACCGATCCTGCTCACCCAGGGATTCGAGCCTGGTGCCGACCTGACGGGCTGGGGTGCTGTGTACAACAGCAGTCCTGCCGGTACCACCGGCTGGTTCCAGGGTAATACCGGAATTTTCTCGGCGGACGCGGGCACGGACTCGTCGTACATCGCGGCTAACTACCTCAACACCGACCTCGGCGGCGGAAACATCGACACGTGGCTGTTCCTGCCGACACTGGCGGCGAACGGCTACACCACGATCGACTTCGCCGCGCGTACCGGCGGCGCGCTCCCCGGCGACACGATCCAGGTGCTGGTGAATTCGCTGGGCACGGCCAGCCTCGCGGACTTCGTCTCGCTCGGCACGCTCAGCAGCCTGGCGAGCGATTCGTGGGGCCACTACACGTTTGCGTACGACGGTGCCGCCGCGAGCCTGACTTTCGCGTTCCGCTACCTGGTGACCGACACCACGCAGAACGGCGATTACATCGGCATCGACACCGTGACCGTGCAGAGCGTTCCGGAACCCGGGACTCTCGCGCTCATGGCCGTCGGCATCCTGCTCGCACCGGCGATCGCACGCCGGCGTCGCGCAACAGCCCAAGCCTGAGGCCTCTGGACGCGGCCGGCGCCCGCCGGCCGCGTCGAGTCCAATTTTCGACTTCCACAATTCGTATGGGAGATTCTCGATGAAACGAATCAACATAACCCGTGCAGCGGCCGTGGCCAGCTTCACCGGGTTGCTGGCTTTCGCGTCGCTCGCGATCGCCGCCGA
>Ga0315912_10006777_pt1 | contig 10179 bp, 8 predicted proteins | sample VfabasoilMG_FD_204469 | JGI IMG/M metagenome (GOLD analysis project Ga0315912, IMG submission 204469) | Garden soil microbial communities collected in Santa Monica, California, United States - V. faba soil | ecosystem: Environmental > Terrestrial > Soil > Garden | place: USA: California... | reverse complement strand
GGCCGAGCTCGGTCAGGCCGTCTTGACCGGCACCGAGGACGCGGCTCAGGCACTACTCGAGCCCGGATTTTTCGGCTTGGTCCATGCAGCGACCGCGTATCCAGCATTGGAAGGCTGGCCGGCGCGCCTCGCAGCGGACAGCCTGCTCGAGCTCCTCGATGGCTCGTGGCTCTCCAGGGCTGGCCTACCGGCGCGGGCCTCACTGCCCGAGAGGCTGTGCCCGTCGAGCTTCGTTCGCGCTGCGGTCCACCTCGGGCGCCAGCTGGTCCTTGCCGCCACGCCGCTGTCCTTACCCTTCGTCTGCGCGCGTACGCCGGGCGAGGTGTATGGCCGCACCCTGGGTCGCCTCTTCGGTCTCTGGCTCCTGTCCGACGCGTTTGCCCGCCGCCACCTCGGCCTGGGGCCGGCAGGGCGCCGTAGCCATGCGCGGGGACGAGAGCAGCTGCTCTTGGCGGAGGGCCGTCTCTTGGCCGCCCGCTGCCTGCTCGCCGAGGCGGGGCGCCAGTCGCAAACTCGGCTGAAGGAGACGTGGAACGAGCTCGGCCTTCGGCTGTGCGGAGAGCCCTGGGGTCCCGCGCTCGGCCTGCTTTCGGCCCCTGCCCATGCGCCGGCCGACCTCGTGGCCCACGCCTGGGCACTCTCGCTCGAGCGCGAGCTCGTGCAGACGTTCGACGAGGACTACCTCGACAACCCGCGCGCGCGTGAAGCCATCCTCGCTGCCCTGCATGCGCCCGAACCGACGCCTCCGCCGTACGCCGTGCTGCATGATGCTGCGCTAGCGCTGCTCCCGGGCCTAGCAGGGTGCTGAGAAAGTCTTTTCAGCACCCTGCGTGCTTCTCCGCGCCGGTCAGCTGCGACTCACTCCTCGGTCGACACTGCGCCCAGCCCCAGGCTCTCCATGTGCACGGTGAAGCCGAAGGTGAGCGTCGTCGAATCGGTGCCGGTGGCGGAACGGCGCACGCCGGCATCGATGCTGAACTTCGGGTCGATGTAGCCGACGCCTCCCGTGACGAAGTGCGCGTCGAATCCCTGGTCGTAACGATAGCCGGCGCGCAATGCCACCCGATCGGCGACTAGGAATTCGGCTCCGCTTTGCACGCGGAACTTCGTGCTCTGGAAGGTGGTGGCCTCGAGCACGACGTCCGCTGCGATGCTGAACTCCCCGGTCAGAAAGCCGGCCGATGCGGCGCCCATGAGCGGGGCCAGGCTCGTATCCGGACTCGTCAGGTTGTAGCCGACGAGCGAGATGACGACCTCGGGGATCGGACGCAACGTCGCGCCGACATCGACGGTGATGGTTTCGATCAGGACCCCATTGCTGAGGCCACCGCTGGCCTTGCTGTAGCCGAGCGGGCCAACCCCCGTTTGGGTGAGCTGCAGGTAGCGGCCCCCGATCCCGACGTACAGGACGTCGGGAATGGGAAGCGCGAGCGCAAAGCGGAGGTCGGTCCACTGGCGCCCCAAGCCGCCCGGATCCTGCTGGGTCCAGGCGAAGGAAAGGCCTCCAGAGAGACCAGTGCTCGACAGGAGCGAGTCGACCACGGCGCCGCCGAACGTCTGCCGTCCGGCTTCCGGGTAGATCTCCGCGAGTGCACCCGCGTGGTACACCTGAGCGATTGCCATGTTGGCTGGGTTGGCGAACAGGGCGGAGGTGCTGTTGCTGGTCGAACGAATGGCGCCTGCGACGGCGGTCATTCGTGGCGTCTCGATTTCCCCGTAGGCGTGGCCCGTTTCGAGCTCGTATTGCCCCCAAGCGCTCGCGGAGGAGGACGCGATGCCAAGGGCGAGCGCCGCGCAGAGCGTGCGTCGGATCCTCTCGCGGGTGACACTGGCGCGGGCGCCACCGGCCCGAGCTGGCCGAGCCTGAGCGCGTGCAAACATGGTGACCATCCCGTTATCGAAGAACGGCCCAAGCGGCCAAGAAACCACACCCTGTCGTTACGCGATTGCGCACCCTGGGCGGCCCTGTGTCGCGCACAAGTCCGTGGAATTGCAGGAACTCCACAGGCGGCTGCGCACGATTGTCGCCATTCCGGCACATTTCGACAGCTGTTTCGAGCGGAGAACGAGGGCTCGACAAAAGTCGAGGCTTGAAGAGATCCTGACGAGCGGGTAACTGCTCAGTCCTCAGCGGGGAGTCTGAGACCTACGCACCGGTCGCCTGCGAGCGCGATTCGGTGCTGGCGTTCTGGATCCGACCTTCTGGATCCGACCTTGGACCCTGACCCCCTTCCAGCTCACTCGGTCGTAGCTCCCGCCGCCTGCCAACCTCGCACCTGCCCTCCGCGCACCTACCCTTGTTGCCTAGTTTCGTTTTGCGGCCTCGCCGGGATTCACCGGCGATTCGCACCAGGGGCATCCCTCCTGGCCGATTCACAGGGCGACTATCCACACGTTGTGGATAACTTGGGGTTCTCCTGTCGCTGTCCGTCGGTCGCATCCGCGCCTTCGTCCTTCTTTTCTGTTGCGCTAAGAAAGCCATGCTCTCCACCACCACGGCCCAACACTATTGGACGCAGGCCCTCGACCACACGCGGAGCCGTTCACCGGCGACCTTCGAGCAATGGTTTGCCTCGGTCCAGTTCGATGGGGTCGAGGGGGGCGTTGTGTGCCTCACTGCGCGCGACGAGTTCGTGCGTGACTGGGTCGCGGATCACTTCCTGCCGACGCTGAAGGGGCGCCTCGAGGATCTGCTCGGAGGAGAGCTGGCCGTGCGCTGGCAGGTCGACAAGAACCTGGTGGCACCGGTGTGTCCCCCGCCCAGCCTGCAGCGCTCGCGCCGGCCGATCAGCTCCGCACCGCCAGCAGGGGCCGAGGCTCCGCTCGCGCTCGGGCGCACTGGCTGGGGATCGGCGACTGCACCTGCGGCGGCTCCCGGGGTGGGCGCGCTCGGAACGGGTTCGTTCGGAGCGGGTTCGTTTGGAGCGGCCGGGCGCAAGGTGGCCGCACAGGCTGGGGGCGCAGGTCCCTCTGGGCAGGGTTCGTCCGGGCAGGGCTCGTCCGGGCAGGGTTCGTCCGGGCAGGGTTCGTCCGGGCAGGGCTCGTCCGGGCAGGGTTCCCTCCTTTCCTTGGTGCCCGGGCCGCCGAGCGCGCTGAATCCGAAGTTCACCTTCGAGAACTTCATCGTGGGCCCATCGAACGAGCTCGCGCACGCAGCGGCCTACGCCTCGGCGGGGGGCGGTGGACCGCGCTACAATCCCTTGTTCATCGCGGGGGGCACCGGGCTCGGCAAGACCCACCTGATGCATGCGATTGCGCACAAGGTACTGGGCGACCGGCCGTCGGCGCGCATCGTCTACGTCTCTGCGGAGCTGTTCACCAACGAGTTCATCGAAGCGCTGCAGAACCACCGCATGGAGGAGTTCCGGGCGCGCTACCGCAGCCACTGCGACGTGCTGCTCGTCGACGACATCCAGTTCCTGGCCGGCCGTGAGCAGACGCAGGAGGAGTTTTTCCATACGTTCAACGCGCTGCACGACGCGGGGGTCCCGATCATCGTGACCAGCGACAAGTACCCGCAGCAGCTGCAGCGCATGCCCGATCGCCTGGTGTCCCGCTTCACCTCGGGTCTGGTCGCCGACGTGCAGGCCCCGCAGCTCGAGACGCGGGTGGCCATTCTGAAGAAGAAAGCCCAACTCGAGCAGATCGTCCTCCCCGATGCAGTGGCAGTCCTGCTCGCGCAGAAGGTGCAGAGCAACGTGCGGGAGCTGGAGGGGTCGCTCATTCGCCTAGCGGCCAAGGCGTCGCTCACTGGGCGCCACATCGACGAGGCGCTGATGAAGAGCGAGATCTCGCTGGTGACCGCGCCGTCCCAGAAGCTGGTGTGCGTGGCCGACATTCAGAAGGCCGTGTGCAGCCATTTCCGGCTGACCAGCGCCGACCTGCTCAGCAAGGACCGCCACAAGAGCGTGGCTTTCGCCCGTCAGGTTGCGATGTACCTGTGCCGTCAGCGGCTCAAGTCCAGCTTCCCCGAGCTGGGTCGCGCCTTCGGCAACCGCGATCACACCACGGTGATCAGCGCGGTCAAGCGGGTGGAGTCCTTGCGCAAGCGCGATCCCCAGGTGAACGCGCATCTCGAGGCGATCGAGCGGCGCTTGGCGTCCAGCGACGACTCCTGATCGCTGGCTGTTCCGCTCGGAGCTGCCGCCGCTGCGCAGGGCTTTCGCTGCTGCGCCGGGCTTTCGGCGCTCAGGGCTTCCGGCGATCCGAGTCCGACTTGGCGGCCTTGGGCGTGGCAGGTGGGCTGTCCGCGGGCTTGCCCTCGCTGGGCGCAGCCTTGGCTTCCTGGGGACGGATCTCGATCGCCCGCGAGGCGACGCGAGGCAGAGGTGTCACGGGGTCGGGGCGAGTCTCATGCACCTCGGAAATCTCTCGTGCGATGTGTTGCAAGGCTGCGTCCATCGCTTCGCTCGCCCCCGTGCCGAGTGGCGCCCCGTAGGGGAACTCTCCCCGCGAGCGCGTGGCCAGGGTGCTCTCGAAGATGGTGCGTCCATCGCGGAGCAGGCGGTAACGTCCGCGCACACCCGCCGACCAGCCTGGGCCGCCAGCGTCAGGGGGAAGGGCGTCGAGCGCTAGGTCGACCTCGAGCACGTAGTCGGATGGCCCCGCCTGGTCAGCGCGCCCCAGCGCGACCTCTGGGAAGGATGGCCATAGGTTGCGCGCGAGCCCGTCTTCGATCGCCGGCCTGACATTGTAGTAGCAGAGCGGCAAGTAGTCCTCGTGCGTCAGGCAGGCGGTCGCCTTCGTGGCTGGTGCGACGTGGATGTAGAGACGGCTCGTGTGCAGGATCTTGGGTCCTGGCGGAGGGGGGAGCTCGGAGGTGGCTACCTCCGCCCAGTGGTGGGTGGTGCAGCCGGGCAGCACGGCCAGGCAGAGGGGGAGGGCCCAGATCAGGCCGCGGGACCGGTGCAGGGGCAGCTTCATGCGCCGAACCTAGGGTGGCTGGCGCAGACTGGCCCAGTTTCTGTGCGGGCCGGTCGGCCTGCCCGGAAGAAAACTTGGCCTTTCGGCCTTTAGCGCGCAGCGTCTGTCACGGGGACGTTTCGCGCCGCCCCTAGACTTCGCAAGGGCGTTGCAACCTTCCCCCGCTGATCCATCGTATTCTAAGCCCATGATGACGCTGAAGACGGTCCGCAAGATGCAGGACGCCCGGAGGCCCGTGCAGCTCGACGACGGCCGGATCGGCAAGATCGTCCGTGTGGACACCACTTTTCCCGGTAACCATACCGAGGTGTCCGTCTACATGCTGGGCCACGATCGACCCGGCATCGCCAAGGTGACCCTGGATCGCCTGTCCGAAGCGCGCAGTCGCGTGCCCAGCGTCGAGCCGCCGCCCGTGCCCAGAAAAGGGAAGGCGTAGGCCCAGACTAGCCGTTCTCGGCGCTGGCGTCGCCGTACATGGCCTCGGCGATCTCGAACGCGGCAGCCTCGACTCGAGCGTACGTATTGCGAACCGCGTCGATGTCCGCACCACCGGCCAGCATCGCTCTCAAATCGCTGATATCTTGGCGCACGGCCTGGAGGCGGGCTTCGTCGAGCAGCGCGGCGTATGCGCCCAGCGCTTCCTCGGTGGTGTAGATCAACGTCTCTGCCTGGTTCCTGATCTCCGCCATCTGTCGGCGCAGGCGATCGGTCTCTTGATACTTCGTGCCCTGCTCGACCAAGCGGTCGACCTCGGCTCCCGTCAGCCCGCTGGCGGGAGTGACCTTCACGTTGTGAGCGCGTCCAGTGCCCAGATCCTTCGCTTCGACGGAAAGCAGGCCCTCTGCGTCGATACGGAAGCTGACCTGGATCTTGGGCACGCCGCGGGGGGCGGGAGGAATCCCAGTGAGCTCGAAATGGGCCAGGCTGCGATTGTCGGCCGCCATCTCCCGTTCGCCCTGAAGCACGTGCACGGGAACGAAGTTCTGCCCGTCGATGGAGGTGGTGAAGATCTCGCTCTTCTCGGTGGGAATGGTGGTGTTGCGCAAGATCAGCTTGGTGAACACCCCGCCACCCGTCTCGACACCGATCGACAGCGGCGTGACGTCCAGGAGCAGCATCTCCTCGATCACGCCGCCCAGGGCAGCGCCCTGAAGGGCAGCTCCGTAGGCGACGACCTCGTCGGGATTGACCGATTTCGCCGGGGCGCGGCCGAAGAACTCGGCCACTGCGCGCTGCACTGCGGGCATGCGCGTCATGCCGCCGACGAGCACCACGTCCTTGACCAAGTCGACCGTCACCTGGGCGTCAGCCAAGGTCTTCTTGCAGGCTGCGATGGTGCGGTCGATCAGCGGCCGCACGAGCAATTCGAGCTCGCTGCGCTTGATCGAGCGTTCGAGGTGGAGCGGACCGGTCGGGCCGGTGGCGATGAACGGAATGTTCACCTCGGTTTCCAGGGACGACGAGAGCTCGTGCTTGGCGCGTTCGGCTCCCTCACGCAAGCGCTGCAGGCTCATGCGGTCGTTGCGTAGGTCGATCTGGTTCTTGCGCTGAAATTCCTCCGCGAGCATGTCGATCAGGAAGCGATCGAAGTCTTCTCCGCCGAGGTGCGTGTCGCCACCCGTGGCGCGCACGTTGAACACGCCGCCCGAGATCTCGAGCACCGAAATGTCGAAGGTTCCACCGCCCAGGTCGTAGATGGCGATGAGCCCGCTGTCCTTCCTGTCGAGGCCGTAGGCGAGTGCAGCGGCGGTTGGCTCGTTGATGATGCGCTTCACGTCGAGCCCGGCGATCCTGCCGGCATCTTTGGTGGCCTGCCGCTGCGCGTCGTCGAAGTAGGCAGGCACCGTAACGATGGCTTCGGTCACGGGTTCGCCGAGGTAGGCTTCGGCAATTTCCTTCATGCACAAGAGGACGAAGCTCGACACCTCGGGCGGTGACATCGTGCTGTCGCCGACTCTGACCCATGCGTCGCCGCTCTCGCTGGGAACGATCTCGTAAGTCGACACCTTGCGCTGGAGCCCGACACTGGGAGCGTCGAAGCGTTGCCCCATCAGGCGCTTGACCGCGGTCACCGTGCGCGTGGGATTCGTGGTCGCCTGGCGCTTGGCAACCTGGCCAACCAGGCGGGCTCCCGCCTCGGTGAAGGCCACGATGCTGGGCGTGGTGCGCGCGCCCTCGGCATTCGGGATTACGGCCACCTCTGGGTCGCCCTTGGCTCCCGTGCCTTCCAGCACGCAAACGCAGGAATTGGTGGTGCCGAGATCGATACCGACGATCTTGCTCATGCGCCTCCCCCTTTCCGCCGCTTCACGACAGGTCGACGCTCGAGCCAGAGTCTGAGCCAGCAGAGTCCGGGCTCGCGTCCACCGCCGACGGTATCGCTTTGGCGACCACTACCAGGGCTGGGCGAACGAGCCGATCGCCTTCGCGGTAGCCGGCTTGCACTTCCGCCGCCACGGTCCCAGGGGGGTGGTCGTTCGTCTCGAGCTGTTGAATCGCTTCGTGCAGAGCGGGGTCGAATGCCTGCCCGAGCGCATCGATGCGCTCGATGCCGAGGCGCCCGAGGGTGTCCTTGAGCTGCCTGACGACCAGCGAGATGCCCTCGCCGAGCCCCTTCCAGTCGTTCTCCGCGGATCCCGCGCGGAGCGAATGCTCGACCGCCCGCTCCAGGTTGTCGAACACGGGCAGCATCTCCTTCAGCAGCTGGTCCCTGCCGATGCGCCTCGCCTCGTCGACCTCGCGCCTCGTGCGTTTTCGGAAATTGTCGAAGTCGGCCAGGGTGCGTAGCAGCTTGTCCTTGAGCTGGGCGGCCTCCTCTTGGGCGGTCGCGAGCGGATCCAGGACCTCGGGGGCTTCAGCCTCGCCTGTGCGGGCGCCGGCCTCCGAGGAAGCCCCGGCCGGGGTTGCTGCTGCCTCTGCGGACGGCTCGCTCGCTTCGTCCGCCATCGCTCCTTGAGTTCCTTCGCCTTCCTGCACGTCGCCTCGGTTCTGATGTGGGCCTAGCCCGTCCCCCAGTATAACCAGCGTGGGCACGCTGCCAACGTCTGCCTAGCGGCAGGGTAGTAGGCGCAAGGCCGTGCGCACGCCGCCGGTCGTGGGCAAGTCCGGGCGCTCGCGGAGTGGCTTGAACCAGAGGTCGATGCGGTCCGGAAACTCCCACAGGGGTCCAGTGTCCGGGACGGGCACGAGCTCGTGCGCGGCCCCTTCGCTGCCGTACTCTCGGCGCTCCAGAAACAGGCATTGCCCTTCGGGCAAGGTGCCGAGCAGGTAAGCACGGCCTGGCCAGAGCGTTCTCACCACGCTGACCACCGGCTCGCCCCGCTCCGTCACTACGGAAAGGGTGCGCCTGCCGGCCAGCGTCGAAACGGAGCGAGCCATCGTGGGGTGCTCGCTGCGGCTAGGGGGAGTCACTGCCCGTCGCCGTTCGTCGATGAGCACCAGCGCCTCCGCGTCGCTGGCGTGGATGACCCGAAGCTCGGCCCGCCCCAGAAAGTGGAGCGCCCCGAGCCAGCACCAGGCGACTAGGAGCGGAATCAGCGCGGGCGCAAGGGAGCGCCTCGGCGCTCTGGCCAGGGTCGTCGAGGTCTCTCCCAGTTGCTCCAGGTAGTCCTTGCGGAGCGCGAGCCAAACGCTCTTCTTCGCGGTCCCTTCGAGCTCGATCAAGGCAGGTCTCGCGCCCGGGATCTCCCAAGCGAAGGTGAGCCCGAGGGGCACCACGACGCCGAGGAAGGTGAGCATGATCTGCAAGCCCAGACGCGAGCCACCGAGCAAGAGCGCGGTGCTCGTGGCCATGCCGACCCCGATGAGCCCGCAGGCGGCCAGGCGGGCGGCCAGTAGAGTAGAGGCACGCTCGAGCCGATCGGCGCAGCGATCACAATAGTATGCAGTTCTGCCTGGACCGCCGGCCGCGTGCGGAACGGAAAGCGCTCGTACCCCGACGGAGAGACAACTCGGGCACAGCGGCGGCAGCAGGACACTGGGCTCGGTCTCGGCTCGGAACCAGAGCTTCGCCATTGCCGGCGCTTGCCATAGCAGGTGCGAGCCGAAGCCCCCCGCTATTTTTGCACCGGTCCGGCGGGCGGCCGGGGATTTTCGGCTAGTCCTTGAGGAGCTGGTGGGGGGCAGGGTGCTTTCTCGCCGCCCTGCTAGAGTCCCGGCATGGCTGACTTGGACAGCGAGCTGCGCCAGGCCGTGAGCGAATCGGAAGCGAATGCGGACGGTGTGGTGAAGGACCCGATTCCGGAAGCTGCGGCGCGAGGTCGCACCAGCATTGGCCTTTTAATCGCGCTCCTGGTCGGCGTCGGCGCGCTCCTGGTCCTGGTGTTCTCCAGCGCCGACGATGCAGCGATCTACTCCGTCACGGTGGACAAGGTCGTCGCCGAGAAAGAGAGCCTGGCCGGACGCAACTTGCGGGTCGAAGGCGACCTGGTGAAAGGGACGCTGCGCCACCGCGTCGAACCTTGTGAGTATCGCTTCACCATGAGTCGCGGCGGCCAGGAGCTCGCGGTTCGCTACGGCGAGTGCGTCATCCCGGATACGTTTCGCGACGTGCCGGACATGGATGTTCAGGTCACCGCCGAAGGACAGCTGACGTCCGGGGGCTATCTCGAGGCGACGCACATCATGGCCAAGTGCCCCTCGAAGTACGAAATGCGGCAAAAGCAGGCGCGCGGAGAGGCGGCTCCTCATGCCGACCTGCTCCAGCCTGCCGCCGCTGGTGTGCCGCCCTTGGACACAGGAGCTCCTCGCTGAGCCCTGGGAGCGCTCCCTGGAGAAGACGGCAGACAGCATGTGGGATCGATTTTTGCGCGCGTGCCGGCGAGAGCCCGTGGATCGAACTCCGGTTTGGTTCATGCGGCAGGCGGGGCGCTACATGGCGGAGTACCGGGAGATTCGGAGTCGGCACACCCTGCTCGACATCTGCCGTCAGCCCGAGCTGGCGACCGAGGTCACGCTGCAACCCGTCGTCGCGCACGGTGTCGACGCTGCCATCCTGTTCGCGGACATTCTGCTCCCGCTCGAGCCGATGGGGGCTCCGTTCGAGTTTGCCAAGGGTGAAGGCCCCGTCGTTCACGACCCCGTCCGCACGCCAAGCGACGTCGCACGCTTGCGTGTCGTCGATGCCGAGGAGGGGCTGCCGCACGTGCTCGAGGCGATTCGTCTCATTCGGCGTGAGCTCGATGGCAAGACCCCACTGATCGGCTTCGCCGGAGCTCCGTTCACTCTCGCCAGTTACCTGATCGAGGGCGGTCGCTC